>Ga0134103_1000095_pt1 | contig 113633 bp, 88 predicted proteins | sample 14_taG_2_FD_94445 | JGI IMG/M metagenome (GOLD analysis project Ga0134103, IMG submission 94445) | Switchgrass degrading microbial communities from high solid loading bioreactors in New Hampshire, USA - 14_58_20_212_A1 metaG | ecosystem: Engineered > Bioreactor > Semi-continuous > Anaerobic >...
TAGCATAGCCTATTCGGCAACAGCCTCACCTCCGAAACTTGGCTCGTTACGGAGTGCTTCTTGCAGGGGGTGGGGGATTTTTCATCCGGCCCTAATGGCGGATTTTACAACCGGCCGTAACACACAAAATCCCGGGGCAGTGAATCCTGCGTTTCTTTGGAGGAGAGACTAGGCGAGAGATCCATCACGGAGGTGCAGACATGGCAAAGACCGTATTGGGAGTTTTCGATTCGGCAGAGCAAGCTGAAAGAGCGGCGGATGAACTGCAGAAAAGAGGGTTCGACCGCAATGAGATCTCAATAGTGGCCAAAGAAAGCTCGGCAAGAGGCGACCGCGAAGGTCGCGGCGAGACCAGCATGAGGTCGGATATCTCAGGCGGAGTTGCCACCGGGAGCGCCATAGGAGGGGCTGCCGGGCTTCTGGCCGGGGTCGGAGCGCTGGCCATACCCGGCATCGGGCCGCTCGTCGCCGCGGGACCCCTCGCGGCGGCCCTGAGCGGAGCCGTCACCGGAGGCATCGCAGGTGGGCTCATCGACTGGGGCATCCCCGAGGAATCCGGAAGACGATATGAGCAGAGGGTCAAGGAAGGCAAGATCGTGACCGCTGTGAGGACCGGTGACGACAAGGTCGACGACGCCGCCGATATCCTGAGGCGGAACGGGGCTTACGATGTAGAGACCCACTAGCGCCAAGGAAGTCTCAGGGCGGCCTGTAAGGGGCCGCCCATTATTGTTCATGCAGATCCGTCGCTGGCACCAACAGGCAAGACAGGCTATACTAGTTAACTGGTGAGAAAACATGACAAGACAAGTGCGTCTCATACCCTTGGGTGGCCTCGGGGAGATCGGCAAGAACCTCATGGTAGTCGAAACTCAGAGCGATACCATCGCAATTGACTGCGGTCTTGCGTTCCCCGAAGATGACATGCCCGGGATCGATCTGGTCATCCCAGATGTTTCCTATCTAATCGAGCGCAAAGACAGGTTGCGAGGCATAGTCCTCACCCACGGGCACGAAGACCATGTGGGTGCGCTTCCTTTTGTGCTGAAAGACATCAATGTGCCTGTGTACGGCACCCGTCTGACTCTCGGGCTGGCCAGGAGAAAGCTGGACGAGAACTTTGAGGGTGAGGTTGACTTCCGGGTATTTGAGCCGGGAGACATCATCGATTTCGGCTCGATCCAGGTTGAACCTTTTCGAGTGACCCATTCGGTTTCCGACTCCGTAGGTCTCATATTGCGCACTCCGGCCGGGACTATCATACATACGGGAGATTTCAAACTCGACCAGACTCCCGTCGACGGAGAGCCGACCGACTATTCCAGGCTGGCGCGCGCCGGAGACGAAGGAGTGTTGGCCCTCCTTTCCGACAGCACTCACGCCGACCGTCCGGGATTCACGCCGTCGGAGCGCGTGGTCGGCGAGACGCTGGACCGCGTGTTCCAGAAGGCTAAAGGCAGGATCATCATCACCACCTTTGCTTCCAACGTCCCACGTATACAGCAGGTGATCGACGTTGCCCACCAGCACAATCGCAAGGTGTGTGTCATCGGGCGCAGCATGGAGATGGTCGTGGAAGTTGCCCTCAACATGGGCTACCTTCGCGCTCCTTTGGGAACGCTCGTGGACCCGTCGGATCTGGGAAAGTACCCCCATTCCAAGATGGTGATATTAAGCACCGGGAGCCAGGGAGAGCCCCTATCCGCGCTTGCCCGGATGTCGTGCAGGGACCACAGGAAGGTCGAGATCATGGAAGGAGACCTTGTGATAATGGCCGCATCGCCCGTGCCGGGCAATGAGACCATGGTGTCGAGGGTAGTTGACAACCTGTTCAGGTGCGGCGCTGATGTGATCTACGAGCCTGAATCCGAAGTCCACGTATCGGGCCATTCGAGCCAGGAAGAGCTCAAGATGATGCTCAACCTCACGAGGCCCAGGTATTTTGTCCCCGTTCACGGGGAGTACCGCCACCTCATAAAGCATGCGCAGCTCGCGGTGGCCACGGGCGTCCCGCCGTCCAACGTGCTTATCGGCGAAAACGGCACGATCTTCTCGCTCTCTCCCGAGCACTGTGAGATCATTGGAGTAGTCCAGACGAAGAACATCATGGTCGATTCCAGCGGTGTGGGAGAGATAGGAGACCCCGTCCTCAAGGAGCGCAAGTATTTGAGCGATTCCGGCGCCATCTTCGTAAGCTGCGTGGTCTCTTCGACAAGCGGCGCCTTGCTGTCGATGCCGTCGGTGAAGAGCGCGGGCTTCATGAAGAGCGTAAGGGGAGAGGCGCTCCTCGCGGAAGCCGGCAAGCGGATAAAGGAGTACTTCGACGCGCTGCCGCCGGAAGGGCTCCTAAGGCGGGAGTTCCTTGAAGAAGAAGTGGCTTCTTTGGTCCAGAAGCTCGTGAGGAACGAGACGGGCAGAAGGCCGGTGGTTGTCTGTTCTCTGAGCACCGTGTAGGAATCGAGTAATGGCGTACGGAAACCTGGGGGGCGAGTCGGAGGTGCTGCATTGAGCCTGCGCATTATCGCCGGCCCGGCCGGTTCGGGGAAGACGACCTACATAACCTCTGAGATCGTGCGCGATCTCCTTCGGCGCTCCGGACGATCGGTCGCGGGGCGAGGCGGAGCGCTTGGTTCTGATTTGTCAACGGCGAGCCGGCCCATGCTCCTCATAGTCCCCGACCAAGCCACCTTTCAGATGGAACGTAAGGTCTTGGAAGACCTCCGGCTCAGAGGGTTCTTTGACCTGCACATATTGAGTTTCCGCAGGCTGTGCTTGAAGGTGCTCGACGAATGCGGCGGGGTCTCGCTTCCTTTCATCACCCAGGTCGGACGCAGCATGGCCATTCAGTCGGTTCTCTGGGAACACAGGAAAGACCTCACCGTTTTCGCGCCTATGGTCGATTATCCGGGTTTCAGGGAGACGCTCGGCAGGACGCTGCAGGAGCTTTCCCTGTACGAAATAAGTCCGGGCGACATGCACCCGGCGGCGGAGAGCGCGGCCAATTTGCCCTACCTGCAGCAGAAAGTTCACGACCTTGAGGTTGTGTTCAAAGCATACAGAGAGTTCCTAAGAGGAAGGTTCTTTGACCCTGAGGACTACCTTGAGATGGCGGCGGTCAAGATCCCCGGTTCATCCCTTGTCAGGGGATCCACTGTGTGGATCGACGGGTTTTCGGGTTTCACTCCCAAGGAATACAAGGTCCTCCGGGCCATAATGGAATCGGCGGAGCGCACTAATGTTGCTCTGTGCATGGACAAGCGGGAGCTCTCCAGGCCGGTCTCCACGTATTCGCTGTTTCATCCAACCCGCCAGGTCTACGAGAAGATCCTGGTCCTGGCAAAGGACGCGGGCATTCCGATCGAGCCGGTGGTCCACCTAGGAGAGGACCGGGTCCCGCCGAGGTTCAGGGAGTCCGGTGATCTCGCCAGGCTTGAGATGGCCGTCCGGTTCTCCGGGGATCCCGCGGGAGGTGCAGCCGGCGACCTTCGCGAGCAATCGCCCCGCGACGACAGGACCGGGGTCCCCGGGGTTGTCCTTGTCTCGGCGGCAAACCCCCAGGCGGAAGTGGAGTTCGTCGCCAGGGAGATCATCAGGCTTGTGAGAGACGAAGGCCTGCGTTACCGGGACATAACCGTCGAGGCCCGGGACCTTTCGGGGTATGCCGACTTAATCGAGCTCGTGTTCGCCGATCACGAGATTCCCTTTTTCCTTGACCGGAAGCGGTCTCTATCGCACCACCCGCTATCTGAACTCCTGCGTTCTTCGCTAGAGGTGGTGGCCGGGTCGTTCCCCTCGGACAGCGTTTTCCGGTACCTGAAGACCGACCTCGTGCCTGTCCAGCGAGAAATCGTGGACAGGCTCGAGAACTACGTGCTCGCTCACGGGATCCAGGGCGAGAGGTGGATATCAAAGGAGCCCTGGCGCTACGCGAGAAAATCGATGGTCAGCGAGGAGAAGGTCGTCTCGGAGGTCGAGGACGCCAAGTTCGCCGATGAAGCCAGGAGGCAAGCAGTCACGCACCTTGAGAAGTTCTACCGGAGGCTAAGAGGTAGAAAGTCCGGCCTCACTGCGAGGGAAGTTTCGAGGGCCATCTACGACCTGCTGATCGACCTTGATGTGCCCGCCACACTAGAGCGCTGGCAGACAATCGCCGAGGATTCGGGAGACCTGGCCGAAGCGCAAGACCACGCCGGGGTCTGGGACAAGGTTATGGAGATCCTCGAGCAGGCCGAGGAGATCCTGGGAGAACGCGAGGTAGACCTCAAGACTTACGCTGTACTGGTTGAGGCCGGGTTGGAGGATATCCGGCTGGGAGTCATACCTCCTTCGCTGGACCAGGTCCTCATAGGGTCCATCGACAGGTCCAGGCAGCCGGAGTGCAAGGCTACTTTCCTAATCGGTGCCCTCGCAGGGGTTTTTCCCAGGAGGCAGTCGGAAGACAGCGTGTTTACCGACGAAGAGCGGGCCCACCTGGCGGAAAGAGGCATTGAGCTTGAGCCCGATTCGATCACCAGGCAGTTTCACGAGCAATACCTGGTCTACATAGCCCTTACAAGGCCGTCCGCGCGGCTTTATGTTTCGTACCCGTTGGGCGACGCCGAAGGGAAAGCCCAGACTCCTTCTCATGTCGTCGGGATGCTAAAGCGGGTATTCCCGGACCTGGTCGAGGTTTCCGCGGGCATGGAACCGCCGGGTAGGTGGCCCGACGATCTGGATTACGTCGTCCCGGCCCGCGCGCGGGGGATTCTGACCAGGAGGCTCTCGCTCCTTCGCCACGGCCTGAAAGCAGGTGATGCATGGACAGAAACGTACCGCTGGCTCATAGAGCCCGAGCGGATAGACGTTTCCCGGCCTATATTGGGCTCCCTTTCGTTCACAAACAAGCTCGACCCCCTGGACAGGACCCTTGTCAGGAGGCTCTACGGCGGCGCGCCGGAAACCAGCGTGTCCAGGTTGGAGCGGTTTGGCGCGTGCCCCTTCTACCATTTCGCTTCAGACGGTCTCGGGCTCAGGGAGAGGGATATCTACCGGCTTGAGCCGTCCGATGCCGGCACGTTCCTTCACAATGCGATGAAGGAGTTTGTGGAGAGACTGGCGGCGTCGGGCGCCGACTGGAAGGCCCTCACTGAGGCCGACATAATGTCGCTGTCCGGCTCAATCGTGGACAAGCTGGTCCCGGAAGTGCGGGATGAGCTCTTTATGAGCTCGGCAAGGTACCGGTATGTCGCGAGCGCCCTCAGGCGGATAGTCGGCCGCGCTGCGCTGGTCACGGCGGAACATATGAGGCGGGGCGGATTCAGACCCGTATGCACTGAGGTCAAGTTTGGGATGGGAGGCGCTCTGCCGCCTTACAAGATAAAGGTAGGCCCAAGAGAAGAAGTCGTCTTGAGAGGCCAGATCGACAGGGTGGACGTGGGCTTTTCGGGAAGTAGGCCTTACGTGCGGATCATTGATTACAAGTCCTCCGCAAGGTCTCTGGACCTCGTTGAGGTATGGAGCGGGCTTTCACTTCAGCTGTTGGTGTACCTCATTGTGGCGCTCGAGAACTGGCCCGTCATCGCCCGAATGGGCGTGGGGGCGGGACTGGCGCCGGAGGACCCTTCAGGAAGCGTCCTATCCGGCACCGGACCGCTTCCTGCCGGAGCCCTGTATTTCACCCTGCGAGACCCCATGATAACGGCGAAAGGACCCGTTCCCCCGGATGTGTCGGCCCGAAGCATCACCAAGGCCCTCCGCATGACAGGGCTTCTCATAGATGACCTGGATGTCCTAAGGGTGATGGACTCGGACAGCAGCTCCTACTCGGACATCATCCCGGTCGCTTTCACTTCGAAGGGAGTGGGCAAGAAGTCTTCAGTGGCCCGCCTTGCGGATTTCGAGGCACTCCTCGGTTATGTCCGGCAAAAGGTGAAAGAGATGTGCGACCGGATATACGCGGGCGACATAGAGATCGCCCCGTACAGACGCGGAAAGGAAAGGGCTTGCACCTATTGCCCCTACGGGCCCCTGTGCTCTTTCGATATCCTCTTGCCCGGCAACAGGTACCGGGTCATAGTGCCCCCGCCGGGAGGCATCTGGGAAGAGGTCCGCGGAGGTGTCGCCGGTGGCTGATACGCTCTGGACCAAAGAGCAGGAGATGGCAATAACGCTTACGGGCAACAACATGCTCGTCTCGGCTGCAGCGGGGGCGGGCAAGACTTCGGTCTTGGTCGAGCGGATCATCCGCAAGGTGCTGGCGCCACAAGAACCCCTGGACCTCGGCAGGCTCCTCGTCGTCACCTTCACCGAGAAAGCGGCATCCGAGATGAAGGAGAGGATACGGTTTTCTCTGGAAGAGGCGGTGCGGAAGTCGCCGGGCGATCTCCGTATAGCACGCCAGCTGGCGCTCCTCGACCGGGCCCAGATCTCCACGATCCACGCTTTTTGTTTGCGGATGCTCAGGAGGTACTACTTCAGGGTGAACCTGGACCCGTCTTTCAGGGTCCTGGACGCCAATGAAGCGGAACTCATCAGGATTGAGACAGTGGAGGAGCTTTTTGAGGACCTGTACGACGACCCATCTCCGTACGGGGATATATTCCGCTCGCTTGTGGAGCGTTTCGGTGGGAGAGCCGTAGATGAGGGCTTTCAGTCTCTGGTTTTGAGGCTCCATGAGTTCGTCCGGACGCAGCCTTCCATGACGGAGTTCTTCCATCTGACCAAGAAGAGGGTTTCTGGTGAGGACCTCGTCTGGTTAACTTGTTTGGCCTCACGTGCTATCCGGGATATCAAGCGGGCAAAGGCCCTGGTGGAGGAGGCCAGAGACCAGTGCAGGATGCCGGGCGGTCCGGACATTTACCTAAGAGCCCTAGACGACGATATGCGTCTCTTTTCGGAAGCCGAAACGCTGCTGGAAGGACTCCTCCGGGAGGCTCAAGCGGCGGTAGACGAGGGGACCGGCCTCACAGACGTCCTCCGCGAAATAGCCGGCGCAGTGGCTTCCCGCATTTCATCTGCGTCGTTTACCAGGCTGCCGGCTGCCAAGGACTGCGACCCCGATCTTAAGGCCAGCGCAACCGCTTTCCGGAACCTCGCGAAGAAGGCTTTCGGCAAGGTGGCGGATTACGCGTTCACCCGGCCTCTCGATGAGGTCATCGCCGAGATGACGGCGGTCGGGCCGCTCATATCCGGCCTCTGCGATATCGTAGAGGACTTGGACAGGCGGTACACCGCCAAGAAGAGGGATAAAGGTGGGGTGGACTTCGCCGATCTGGAGCGGTACTGCCTGGAGATCCTGGAGATGGACGGTGGGAGGATCGCCGGAGACGTTAGGAAGGAGTTCGACTGGATCCTCATCGACGAGTACCAGGACACGAACCCTCTCCAGGAGCGGATACTCACCCTCGTATCGAGGATTGGCTCAGGGACCGGCAACGTCTTCATGGTCGGAGACCTCAAGCAGAGCATCTATCGCTTCAGGCTGGCCGAACCGGCTCTGTTTTTGGAGAAGTTCAGGTCTTACGTTCCGCCGGGCACGGGTGGAGGAGGGAGCCCTGGGATCCGGATAGACCTAACCCACAACTTCCGGAGCAGGGCAGAGGTTTTGGATGCTCTTAACGCCATCTTCGCAGACATCATGAGGGAAGAGGTGGCCGATATCGACTACGGCGAGGGGCACGAACTGAGACCCGGTGCGACATACCCTCCCGCAGCGGGTGAGTACGTCGTGGAGCTCCACCTCGTGGAAAGGCTGGCCGCTAATCCGGCCGAAGGGAAAGGCGGCGCGTCTTCCGGGCAGGCATCTTCGTCCGGAGAAGGCCCGGGCACGTCACCCTCAGGTGATGGCCAACCTGCCTATCCCGACGACGGGGCGTCGCCGGAGCCGTCCGAGTCGCCCGATGCGTCTCTTGCTGCGGACGATCTTGAGGAGTACGAGGCACTGGAGAAAGAAGCCCTGGTTGCTGCAGCGCGGATCAAGGAGATGGTCGACCCGCATGACCCGCTTCTCATCTGGGACCACAAGACTAAGACAAGGCGTCCCTGCTCTTACCGGGACATCGCAATCCTCATGCGGTCGACCAAGGACAGGGTTAACGCGGTGGCGGAAGTCATGTCCAGGTGCGATATCCCGTGCTACGCCGAGGCCGCGACCGGGTATTTCCAGGCCCGTGAAGTTGAGGTCGCTCTCTCGCTCCTTTCGGTGATCGACAACCCGCTCCAGGACATCCCGCTTGCCGCCGTATTGCGCTCGCCGATCGTCGGACTGGAACCGAAGGACCTGGCCGTCATCAGGGCGACTGTCAAGAAGGGGGCCTTCTACGACGCGGTCCTTTCCTATTCCCTCTCCGATAGCGCCGAACCGCATCTCAGGGCGGTACTGAGGAAGTTCTTGGACGACCTGGACCGGTGGCGGACTCAGGCCAGGAGGCGCCCCATTGCGGAAGTACTGTGGAACATACTGAGGGAGACCGGATATCACGACTACGTAGGCGGATTGCCCGGCGGAGGACAGAGGCAGGCGAACCTGCGGGCCCTCTGCGACCGGGCGCGACAGTTTGACTCCTTTGGCCGTCACGGCCTGCAGCGCTTCCTCAAGTTCATCGAGCGTCTCCAGGAGTCAGAGGGAGACCTCGGGACAGCCAGGGCCTTGGGCGAACACGAGGACCTCGTGCGCCTCATGTCCATCCACAAGGCAAAGGGACTTGAGTTCCCCGTGGTGATCGTCCTAGACCTCGGGAAGAGGTTCAACAAGGACGACCTGCGCGCGGACATCCTGTTTCACAGAGAGCTTGGGTTGGGCGCCTACTATGTCGATTTGGAGAACAGGGTGAAGTACCCCACCGCTCTCCACCAGGCGATCGCCGCAAGGATTGACCGCGAGAATACAGCCGAAGAGATGCGGGTTCTGTATGTGGCCCTCACGAGAGCCAAGGAGAAGCTGGTAATGGTGGGGTCGGTCCGGGGCCTCGATTCGGCGCTCCTACGCTGGCGACGAAGCGACCCCGAAAGCGCAGGTACCTACCTTGACTGGATCTGTCCCGTAGCGCTCTCAGAACCGCGGGCAGGTCTCTTCACGGTGAAGCTTTGGGGTACGCCGGACGGCGAGAAAGTGCCGCCTCCTTCGTACGGTGTTTCGGAGCGTCTGGACCTTAGCCTCAGCGACGTGAAGAAGCTTGTGCCCCCGCCGCCGGCGGACGCCGAGGTGGCTCAGGAAGTCAGGAGGCGCCTGGAGTGGCGCTATCCCCTTAGCCTCCTAACGACCGTTCGGGCCAAGATGTCGGTGGGCGAACTCAAGAGGCGCCTTGACGGTGACGATGACGAGTTCCCACGCTTCTTACCCAGGCCGACGGGCCGCCTGGGGATGGACGAGGCCAGGGCTTACTCGACCGCGGTGGAGCGAGGTATAGCGGTCCACGCTCTCCTCGCGCATATCAGGCTGGAACTCACCCACAGTCCGGAGGCAGTAGCGTCTGAGAACCGTAGGTTGGTGGAAGCGGGCTATCTCAGGCCTCCCGGCCTGGGCCCCGAGGACATCGTCCGCGTGGCAGGGTTTTTCGCTTCGCCGGCGGGCCTGGCGGTGCGCGAGTGCCGGGGACGTGTCTTGCGGGAACTGCCCTTCACCATGAAACTGCCCGCCGTCGCATTTGCGGAGGCATGCAAGTCTTCCGGGGACTTCGTTATCGCGCAAGGCGTGATCGACATGCTTCTCGATGAGCCGGACGGGCTGGTTATCCTCGATTTTAAGACCGACGATATCCCCGAAGAGCGGGCCAAAGAGAGAGCCCTTGGTTACACGCCTCAGGTGTCTCTATATGCTCTGGCCGCCGAGAGCATCCTCGGGAAACCTGTGAAGAAGGCGTCCATCTTCTTCCTGGAACCGCAGAGAGAGGAAGAGGTGGACTGGCAGTCATACGTCAGGTCGCGGGGACTTGCCTAACACCAGGGCGTCTCGTATGGGCGCGTGAGCAGCAGCGACATCCCGTTGTCCAGCGTGATGTGGAGGCGGGTGCCGTCTTGAGGACCTTCGGGCTGGATATGTGATATTTGCTCTTCGTCAAGGTAGAGGCTGCTTCCACAAGGTCCTGCCAGGGCGAAACTCGAATAGGGGCTCCCCGGTCCGAGAGGCGAGGGCGGCGAGACTTCGGCCACCATGAAGCTGGCCTCCGCGCCTTGACCTAGGTTTATCTTGAGCATTGCGGGTCCTTGCTGGATGAACGTGGCGATGGCCATGTATCTGTCAGCCAATGAGCGAGCCTCCCCGCTTTCGTAGTTCGATGCTGCCGGATTAGTATGCGCCGTTTTGCCCCGGTTGCCTTACCGGCGGAATGTCCGTACCATATTATTGGGCTTTGACCCGAAAAACCGCATTTCTCGGAGGTGAAGGCCATTGCCTGCCAATTTGGGACCCCTCTACCTCGCGGCAGAAGAACGTTACCGGCAGGCCGTCACCGATGAGGAGAAGATGGCCGCCCTTGAGGAGATGATGGCCACCATCCCCAAGCACAAGGGGACGGAAAAGATGCAGGCGGACATAAAGCGCCGCATGGCCAAACTCAAGGAAAGCATGAGGGCGGGCTCCAGAGGGCCCAAGCGGAAGGATTTCTACCGCATTGAAAAAGAAGGCGCAGGCCAGATAGTCTTGGTTGGTCCCCCCAACTCGGGTAAGTCCTCGATACTCAAGACGACAACGCGGGCGGAGCCGGAGGTGGCCGACTACCCGTTCACGACCCGCTTGCCGCTTCCCGGTATGGCCCAGTGGGAGAACGTGCAGGTACAGCTCATCGACATGCCCCCGATCGCTCCGGAGACCTCTCAGTCATGGGTGTGGGCGCTCCTCAGGCTGTCAGACGGGCTCCTGGTCGTGCTTGACGCGGGCGATGACGATGTCCTCGACCAGACCGAAAACCTCCTATCGTTCATGGAAGAGAACAACGTGTTTATAAAGAACGAGGGCGAGCGGGACTTTAAGGAGAAAAAGGCCATCTGTGCCGCAAATAAGTGCGACATGCCGGGGGCGGCTGAAAGGATCGAACTCCTCAAAGAGATCATCGCCGACAAGATGGAGATCGTGCCTTGCTCGGCCCAGACCGGCGAAGGGCTTGACGTCCTCATGTCCAAGGTGTTTTTCGACGTCTTGGGCAAGATCCGCGTCTACACGAGGCCTCCCGGGAAGAAGCCGGATTTCACGCAGCCGTTCATACTTGATAGAGGAACTACCATCATTGACGCTGCTCGAGAAGTCCACAAAGAGATCGCAGAGTCTCTGAAATACGCCCGCGTATGGGGCAAGAGCGTTTTTGACGGACAGATGGTGCCGCGCGACCACGTCCTAAACGACGGAGACGTGATCGCCTTCTACACATAACATGCAGTCCAGAGAACTTGTACTCAGGATATTGCGGCTCAACCTCATTCCGGCTCCCAGAGTCGTTACGCCCGGTCCGGCAACGGTGTTTCCCGTGCTTTATATGTACTCGGAGGGTTCGGAGAAGGTTGTGAACACCCTGGACGAGGCTAAGGCGCTGTCCAAGGCCGTGGCAGGTTACCCGAGAGATGAGAGCGCAGCCGATTTCTTCTGCGAGATTCTCCCCGTAGAACACACGGCCCAGGTAGCCGTATCGGATCTTCGCGGTGAGTGGCGCCACGCCAGATGCGACACGGCCGAAGAGGAGCGTCGGGAGGCCATCTTCCTGGCGGTAAGGGCGACCTACGTGCTGGGACTGGACCGCGCTACGGTTACCGTCGGATTCGGGCCCTGCGGGCCATGGGTGATTAACGTGGAGCCCCAAGGCACTGAGGGCAATTGGGGTCTCGATGAGGTGAGCCGGCAGCGTTCTCCCATCCGGTTCCTACACGCCAAAGCCGAGTATATCGCCGTAGAACCCCGGAGCGGCCGCTGCCTCAACCGGTTCTTTGTACTTCACCTGACTCCTGAAGGCGAGATGATACCTTCCGGCGCCGGAGCAGGCGATCTCGATGATGGCGGCAGTGCTCCGCCTGAAACCTACACGTGGATATCGTCACCACTCCCGCGACCGGAGATGCCCCTTTGCACGCGGTTTGTGTTTCAGGGGGAGCCTACCACAGTATTCCTCAGGGCTCTCGATAGATCTGTGGCCGTGCTGGGGATGATGTTTTCCCGGCCCGGCGAGGCGAGGGAGCGCAACGGGCTGGGCGAGGGGCTTTTGGGGTCTTACCGGTATACCGGTGAGGGGGTCTTCGAGTACACGACCGTACCCGGCCTCCTTAGGAGCCCGGGGGCGATGAAGCGGCTTTGCGAAGCCGTATCTGCTGTGGTCGAGCGTTACAATGCGGCTGTGGTAGAGGGGACCGGTGATGAGGGGGCAGGCGAAGCCGGAGGGCAATCCACGGACAAACCGGGGCGCTGGACATCACACCTAGAAGGCCTCTACCGGTGGCAAAGGGCTTACTACCACGCTGACAAAGCCTTCTTTCGCGACCTGTACGGACATCACTGGCTTTCCGACAACCGGGGCTTTTCCGGCATTGGGCCGGACGAACTAGAAGACCTTACGGAAGGCGATTTCCGTCCCGGATGGGGACTGGAGGCGCCTGAGTTCCACGAGCCGTGCGTGACGGTGGCAAGCGGTGCTTCATCCACGGGGTTCAAGGCGCTCACGACCCAAAGCGACCATGTTGTGCTCGGGGCGGGTGCCCGTCAGGTCTCCGTGAAATCCGAAAACGTGCTGGCCCCGGACGTACTTGACTCAGATGACTTCGAGAGGGGAAGTCCTGCATGGGCCGCTATGACTTTGGTCCGCCCCAATCCGGCTGCGGCTCGTATGCTGGCGCTCCCCGATGATGCCGTCTTGAGGGCACACGTAGCAAATGTAGCGTCCGGTGGAGAATGTCTCCGCATAGGTCCGGTGATAGGGATCATGGCCCCCGAACTTACAAAGGGCCAGAGGTTCGGCGTCGAGACCGACCGGTTCAGGCACATGATCCGGCTCGGAGCCGAATTGGGCCTTCTGGTATACGTGTTTTTCCCGGAGGACCTTGGCCGCGAGGGGCCTCATCTGGACCCATCGGCCGGAGTCCTGAGGGGCTGGACCCACCGCGACCGCCGCGGCTGGCTGGAAGAGTTTCTGCCCGTACCCGACGTGGTGTACGACCGATACATACCGGCATCAAGGAGCAGCGCGAGGGATGTGGCCCGGGAGTTCTCCGAGGCATTCCCACAAGCAGTATTCGTAAACTCCCTTCCTCTGGTGCGCCTCTGCAGGGACAAACTGAGGTCCCACGAGGCCCTGGCGCGACACCCTGAAATAGCGAGGCACTTGCCGTGCACTGAGCCGGTTAGTGGGCCAGAAGACGCAGTGCGTTTTGCCTCTTCTCGGCAGAGGTCCTTCCTAAAGCTCCGGTTCGGCACCGGGACTAAGGGCCTCGCGCTCATTGAGAACCTGGGGTCCGCGTACCGGATTACCCGGCGTGAAAAAGGCACGCCGCCTAGGGTGGACGAGGTCAAAGGACAGGATGGCCTCTTGGGGCTTCTTTCAGACATCCTCCAAGTAGCGGGAACCGGAGAACAAGGGAAACAGGGACAAGGCCCGGAGTACATCATCCAGGAAGGGATAGACCTTGCGCCCCTTCCGGGCGGAAAAGGCGGCGCGTTTGAGGTCCGGGTCGTGTACCAAAAGGGTGGGGCAGGGGTGTGGCTAAGGACCGGCATGGTGGTCCGCGCCAACCCCGAAGCCGAGCGCTTTGTGGTACCGGGCGTGGAACTCCACCACCGGGTCGGTCACATCCTCGAACTGGCGCTTCCCGGGAGGGCGGACGAAGTGAAAGCCGAGGTCAGGCGCGTGGCCCGGATGATCCCTCCGGCTCTCGAGGAGCACTCGGACCGGGGTGGCGAGATCTCCGTAGACCTGGGCATAGACAGAAAAGGCAAGCCATGGCTTATCGAAGTAAACTCCAAGCCTGCCACGCTGTTCAGGGATATCGGCGCGTTTGGGCTCAGAAGACTGTCTTTGCTTCGTGTCTTGAACTACGCTATCACCCTACATGAGGAGCTTCACTCATCTTAATGAGCAGGGCGCATCCCAGGGCCTCTTTGCCGCCCGTAAGCGAGGCTTTTCCTGCCGCCGGGCAGTAAGGGCGCAGGAACTCCCTCTCCGCATCAAGAACAACTCCAAAGATTCGGGGCTGTTTGGCCCGGGTAAGCCGGACGGTGCGAGACGGACCCCGGGATAGAAAACCGGATTGAGCCGAGGAGGAGCGCGATGAGATCTTTCGACACCCAATTTGAGCAGTACATGAAGGAGTTTCTCGAGGAGACGAAGGCTCCGGGAGTGGCCGTCGCCGTGGTCTCGGGAGATGAAGTAGTCTATGCACGCGGGTTCGGCGTGAAAAATCTGGAAACGGGAGATCCTGTCACTCCTGAAACCATCTTTGGAGTGGCGTCGGTATCAAAATCCTTTACTTGTCTTGCCATCATGCAGCTGGCCGAGGCCGGAAAACTATCTCCCCACGATCCCGTGAAGAAGTACATACCGGATTTCGATTTGCCGGGGGGAAGCGGTGAACGGGTTACCATCCATCATCTCATGACCCATACGACCGGGATGCCCCCCTTGCCGGCACTCAACTACTCCATACGGGGAAACACCGGTATCGATGCGGACGAAAAGCCCAGCGAGAAACCGTTTCCGAGGATAGACAATTACGACCAGCTTATCGACTATATTCGGACAGCCGATTACGAAGTCCTGGGGAAGCCGGGAGAATACCTGAGCTACTCCAACGATTCCTACGGCGTCCTGGGGGCCATAATCGAGAAGGTGACCGGTCAGAGGTTTGAGGACTATATGAAGGATAACGTGCTAAAGCCCCTCGATATGAAGAGGAGCATGTACGACCTCAAGGACCTCGAGGCGTTTGACAATGTCACTTCTCTCTACATTAAGGAAAACGACGAGGTTAAGTACAAGCGCCACTGGCAGGTAGCGCCTCCCTTCACCGCCTGCGGGTGGCTAAAATCAACCGTCCTCGACCTCGCCAATTATCTCAGGATGTACCTTGGGAGGGGCAGCTTTAACGGCAGGCAGCTCCTGTCGCCCGAAGGGATCGAGAGGATGTGCCGGTCCCATCACCCGTTCTCTCGCGACCGGGGTTACGGTTATGGGCTTGTCTGTATGGATGATTTCCGCGGCGCTACTCTGATCGAACACAGCGGCAGCCTGAGAGGCGTTGCGTCGGATATAGGTTTCATCCCTGAGAAAGGGCTTGGAGTGGCTGTGCTCAGCAATCTGACGGGGACTCCGTCGGCCAGGGTGTTCCTGGCGGCCGTGAACCTGCTCATGGGGCTCCCGGTGGATACTCCAAGGAGCGTCTACAAAGAGGAAGCCTGGCCGCCCGAGCTCCTCCCGGTTTACACCGGCACCTTCAAGTCCGGCGAGGGTTCTGTCATAAGCCTCTCGGCGAAAGACGGCAAGCTGATAGCGACGGTGGACAAGAAGGATTACGAGGTAAAGAGCGACAGCGAAAACCTGGGGACCTTGATCATGAACGGGCAGCACCTGGAAGTAACATTCTTGAGAGACGAAAACGGCAAGGTCTGGGCAGTTGGCTGGGGCGGACGGATTATCCGGAAGACCGCTGACTAGGCCCGTCTCAATAGCCCCGGAGCGAACTCACCAAGTGTTTCCATCCGGAGGAGTCGGAGGTCCGGATGTCGAAAACGAGAATGCAAAAAACTGGTGGCCTGGCATGGCCTAACACGGCCGGCGCGTAGTCGTATAGGAGAGGGAGGATGTTCGGTTGAGAGCTGTTCTCAAGAAAGATCCTGCTCCGGGTGCTGTCTTGATGGATGTCCCCGTGCCCAAACCGGGGCCGGGCGAGGTCCTTGTGAAAATCAGGGCAACATCCATTTGTGGTACCGACCACCACATCTACATCTGGAATGAGTGGTCTCAGAACCGGATTAAGCCCCCGAAGATAATGGGGCACGAGTTCGCCGGAGAGGTTGTCGAGCTCGGAAGTGGTTGTCTTAAGGCCAAGGTAGGCGACTACGTGTCTGCCGAGACCCATATTGTCTGCGGGCTCTGCATCCAGTGCATGCTGGGCGAGAAACACGTGTGCCAGGACACGCGGATCCTGGGAGTCGATACCGACGGCGTTTTCGCGGAGTACGCGGTGGTCCCCGAGGAGAACCTCTGGTACAACGATCCCGCTATCCCGCCCCATGTGGCTTCCGTCCAGGAACCCCTTGGAAACGCCGTCCATTCGGTGATGGCAGGCGAGACCCGCGGGAAGTCTTTCGCCGTTTTCGGATGCGGGCCCATAGGCCTCATGTCCATCGGCGTGGCGAAGGCCGTAGGCGGAACGTGGGTGGCCGCCGTCGACATCAACGATTACAGGCTCGGTCTGGCCCGGGCCATGGGAGCCGATCTGGTGATCAACAGTATGAAGGATGACCCGGTGCAGGCGATCTTGGATGCCACCAAGGGCATCGGCGTAGATGTAGTGCTGGAGATGTCAGGGGCCGCGCCGGTCTACAACCAGATGCTGAAGGCGGTGAGACCGGGCGGGCGCATAGCGCTCTTGGGCCTTCCGGCCAAACCGCTCACCGTGAACTTCTCCGATGATATCGTGATGCGCGGAGTCACCTTGCAGGGGATCACCGGGCGACGCATGTGGGATACCTGGGTCATGACCCGGGATCTTTTGCGTTCAGGCAAACTGAACATAGAGCCCATCATCACTCACCACCTCGACCTTGCTGATTACGCGCGCGGGATGGACCTCATGACTGAAGGAAGCTGCGGCAAGGTTATCCTTTATCCGGAGGGATTGAAGTAATGTCTAAACTGGGTTTTCTGCATGATGAGATCCAGAACCTAAAGGAGTCCGGGCTTTATAACACCATCCGGACGATAAGCGGGCCCCAGGGCGCGTGGTTCGTGGTTGACGGGAAGAAAGTCCTGAACCTCTGCTCCAACAACTACCTGGGCTTCGCTAACATGCCTGAGCTCAAGGAAGCGGCGAAGAAGGCCATCGACGAGTACGGCGTCGGGCCCGGCGCCGTACGCACCATCTCGGGGACCCAGGACATCCATCTGGCCCTCGAGAAGAAGCTTGCTGAGTTCAAGCACGCCCCTGCGTGCATAGTCGTCCAGGCCGGCTTTACGGCCAACACGGTGGTTATCCCCACCATCACCGGAGCGGGCGATGTGATCTTCTCGGACGAGCTGAACCACGCCAGCATCATCGATGGGTGCAGGCTGTCCAAGGCGACGGTCGTCAGGTACGCGCACAACGACGTAGCCGACCTCCGGGCCAAGATCATCGAGAACAAGGATAAGGCCCGCCGCATGCTGATCATCACCGACGGTGTTTTCAGCATGGACGGAGATATCGCTCCCCTTCCCGACATATGTGACGTGGCCGATGAGTTCGGCGCCATGGTCATGGTGGACGACGCTCACGGTGAGGGCGTCTTGGGAGACAGCGGCCGAGGCATCGTAAACCACTTCAAACTTGAGGGCAGGGTTGAGGTCGAAGTCGGCACTCTTTCCAAGGCCTTTGGCGTCATGGGCGGATATGTGACCGGCGAGGAGGTCCTCATTGAGTACCTAAAGCAGAGAGGCCGTCCGTTCCTCTTCAGCACCGGTCTTACCCCGGCCGATACTGCGGCGGCCATTGCTGCCGTGGATGTGCTCCTCAATTCCGACGCCTTGGTCAGGAAGCTCTGGGACAACGCCGCCTACTTCCGTACCGGTCTACAGAAGATAGGGTTTGACACGGGGAAGACCGAGACTCCGATCACCCCTGTCATGCTAGGAGACGAAAAGGTGACGGGCGAGTTCTCCAAGCGGCTCTATGAGGAAGGGATCTTTGCGTCCGCCATCAAGTATCCCACGGTCGCGAGGGGCAAAGCGCGCATACGCTGCATGCTCTCGGCGGCTCACGAGAAGAGCGACCTGGATTACGCGATCGAGAAGTTCGGAGCCGTCGGCAAGGCTCTTGGCGTGATCAAGTAATCGCAGGCACCAGACGAAAAGCACGAGACGCTCGGCTGCGGCTACGCGGCTCTCATTGGCGTCTATAGAGCCGGGACGGGGCTTCTCTCGAGTGAGGCCTCCTCTAAGAAGGGTCCGAGCCCGGCGCCGGCAGAGGTTCGAGTTCGGTTATGAGCCTCCTGGTCTCCGGCGGATAGTCGTCCAGGATGAGGTTTACAGTCATCTCCGGCCGCTCGTAGAGGCTTACGTCCGTGGCCCGGTGTATACCCGGCCCGCTGACAATCCGGACCACCGGTCTGTGATTGGCCCGCGGGTCTTGTTTTATGACCACTCCGACATAGCCGCCCCAGAGAGACAATATGGTGCCGGTGGGGTAGAGGGCTATCCTCTTGAACATGGCCTCAACCATGTCTCCGTCAAACAAGATCCCCCGTTTTTCCATGAGGAACGCTTGCACGGCTTCAGGGAGCACCGCCCGGCGCTGGGGCCTGTCCGCAGTCATGGCCTCATAGACATCTGCCACGGCTACTATGCGGCCAAACTCGGTGATGCTACTTCCTCTTATCTGCCTGGGGTATCCCGAACCGTCCAACCTTTCGTGGTGGTCCAATGCCGCATGGGCTACTACGGGTCCCACGTTGTAGCACTGCTGTAGCAGTTCAAAACCCTTCATGGAATGGGTTTTCACCAGTTCGTACTCTTCGTCGGTGAGAAGGGTCGGCTTGTTTATTATGTGTTTTGGGATAAGCACCTTGCCCACATCATGAAGAAGCGCGCCGAGCCCCAGCTCTTTAAGGCGAGGGACAGACCACCCCAGGACTCCCGCGATACACAGGCTGAGTATGCACACGTTTATGCTGTGGGTGTACGTCTCTTCGTCGAAGGCGCAAAGGGAATAAAGACCGACGGTGGCCTTCGGGTTGTTCCTGAGGTCCGCGACTATGGCGTCGACCGCTTCTCTTACGGGTCTTACGTCGCCGGGAGAACCGCGTAAGATGTTCTTCATTACCGCATCCATCACTCGTATGGTGGTCTGGCGGGTTTCTTCCTGGATAGACTCGTCGATCTCTATGTCGCCGGTCAGAGTATCTTCCAGCGCAACCCTTGTATAGCCCCTGCTGCGAAGCAGACTGATGAGTGCGGGGGTAAGCTTCATTCCTCTGGCAAGCATGAGGCGTCCGCCGTCGCCGTGCACGGGCATGGCCAGGCTTTCGCCGACCAGCTTGTCATGTAGTGCAACTACCCTCATGTGTTCTCCTCTCTTCGTCCGCGCGAAGACCGCAGCGCTCTCTGGTTTATCGGCTGCGATTGCCCAGTACAATTATCGAAACTCGCAGGTTGCTGTTGAGATGGAGAGCGAAAGGGATTGTAAGCGGCAGTGTAGTATTAGTTCATGTTATGAGGTTTCAACGAAACGCCAGTTTATATCTACAATCGGTATCCATGAGCGCCCTGGCGAGGGGTGCGTTTGGTGTTATCCAGGGCCTTTATATCTTGTCCCTGGGTTTCAGCGAAGCGGTGTTGGGGACCATTCTGTCGGCCCGTATGCTGTCGGCAGCCGCCTTTTCGGTCCCCGCCGGGATGTTCTCAGACAGGGTGGGGCGCAGGCCGGTCCTCATCACTGCCGGCCTTCTTACCACGGTAGGTTACTTGGGAATGGCAGTCGCCTCTTCGCCGGCTCTGATGGTGATTTTCTCGTGCATCCTGGGGTGCGCCGAGGCTTGCCAGATGACGTCGGGGGCGCCGCTCCTCGCCGAATCCAGCACGTCCGAAGATAGAGGGAAGCTTTTCGGCGTTAACTTCTCGCTGTCCATGGGAGTCAACATGGTGGGAAGCCTACTGGGTGGGTTCCTTCCCCAACAGCTCCGGTCGCTGGGTCTTGTGAAATCATACAGGCTGTCGCTGGCCCTCTTCTCCCTCGTCACTCTCCTCGGTGTTACTCCGACCTTAAAGATGCAGGAGGAGAAGAAGTCAAAGATCGGCGCCGGAGAGCTCACGGCTGCGGCGAGGGATGAGATACGTGAGCTGGTCCAGACCGCTTCCAACAGGGCGGTATGGAACCTCCTTTTCTACAACGTCCTAATCGGGTTTGGCGCAGGTATGGTGGTCCCCTACTTCAACGTGTTCCTCACCAAGAAGCTGGGGATTACTTCGGACCTCGTGGGCCTCATACTGTCTCTCACAAACGGCGCCACGGCCATCGCGGGGCTCATATCTCCCATCTTGGCGACGAAATACGGCCGGGTGGCCACCGTGGTCGGCACGCAAATGGCCTCGATCCCGTTCTTGCTCCTAATCGCCCTGCCGCCCAACGTATACCTGGTCTCATTCGCGCTCTTCATGAGGTCTGCTCTCATGAACATGTCCAACCCGGTAGCCTCGGGCTTTTCCATGGAGATCGTTGACGCAGAGAAGCGTGGCAAGATGTCCAGCCTCATGCGGATAGCCGACAACGTAACCAGGTCGGCGAGCGCGGCCGTCGCCGGCTACATCATGGCCAACTGGAACTACGAAGTGCCTTACTTCTTCACGGCCGTGCTCTACGTACTGGCGAGCCTGATCTACTGGCGCGCGTTCCGGAGTTGGGACCGGGAGCTACGTGGACAGGCCACACCTTGACATTCCTTGGAAGGTCAGGGTATTATACAGCATACGTTAGCAGTGGGTAGCACGCCTGATCGCTGAGTCTCCCAGATCGGGAGAGCGGGGGACCCAACTTATTCGGGGCTAATCGCGTAAGCGTAGGGCCAAACCTTTTCGGCCCGAGCCCGTCAGCTAACCTCGTAAGCGTGGAGAAGGAAGACGGCTACATTGCGGCGTCCATTCCGCAACTCCTCGTCTTCCCCTAAGGCAGTGGCTGCAAGCCATCTTGCGTATCCGGGATCTTTTGTGATCTCCGGGGTAGAGCACATGAGTTCAACTGGCCTTGCGCCGGTATGGGCGTAGGTTTGTGCCCTATTGTGCCAAAGGCCCGGCGTGTCTATGCGATTTTACCCCACTGCTCAGGAAACCGTGAGGAGGAGAGGCCCATGCATGTATGCGTCATAACGGCGCCAACCGGTGACTGCCCGCTCAACCGGTACGATCCCCATGCCGCCCGGCAGACAAAGGAGACGCGGGATGCGGTAGCTGCGAGCCTCCGGGAGCTGGGCCATGAGGTGAGCGTGCTCGAGGCAGGGCCGTCCCTGCTCTTGGACATCGAGGCTTTGAAGCCGGAGGTACTGTTCAACATGGCCACGGGGTATCGCTCCAAAAAGGACCAGGCGAATATCGCCGCGCTCCTCGAACTGAGCGGTATTCCTTTCACAGGGGCGACATCCCACGGTCATCTTGTGGGGCTCCACAAGCACCTGGCCAAGATGGTCATGCAGGCAATCGGGGTAAGGACGCCTCCGTTCAGGGTCGCTTTTGGCGAAGGAGACCTAAACACCGGCCTTACTGAGGGGCTCAGGTTCCCGGTTATCGTAAAACCGGCCGCCGAAGGCTCAAGCGTGGGCATCACAGCCGACAGCGTGGTGACAAGTAACGCAGATGCTGCCCTGGTGGCATCTAAGGTTTTGAGAGATTTCGGACCCCCGGTCCTTGTAGAGGAGTTCATCTCAGGGAGGGAGTTCACCGTTGCCCTCCTGGGACATCCGCGTCTCAGGGCACTTCCGCCCGAGGAGATCATCTTCAAAGAGGGCGACATGTACACCTATGGAGTCAAGGCCCGCGACAACGTAACGGTCAAGTGCCCTGCTGACATCCCCGAAGACCTGGCCAGAGACTTGGAGGATATGGCTTCAAGGGCCGCGACGGCCATCGGATGCCGGGATGCCGCGAGAGTAGATATCCGCCTAGACGGCGATGGGAAAGCGTATGTCCTCGAGGTCAACACATTACCCGGCATGATGCCCGGCTACAGCGAGTTTCCGCGCATAGCGGCAGAGGTCGGGATCTCCTTCGCGGAGCTCGTGAAGACGCTCATCGAAGGCGCTATATACAGGGCTCGGGGCGAAAACGTGCCTCAGGCTTTCATCTAGAGCAGCGCAGCGGATGCTGTGCGAGACCGGATTATCCGGACATCTCACAAAGAAAAGAGAAAGGAGGCAGTAAGAATGGCGGAGGAACTGCGCACTCACATAGGGCTGGAAAACGGAGATTTTGCTGTCATAGGAGCGGGGAACGGCGGCGTTGCGATGGCGGGGTTCTTGGCCCTCAGAGGATACACTGTAAACCTTTGGAATAGGTCAGTGAGGACCATCCAAGACATTGAGTCGTGCGGGGGTATATTCCTCGAAGGTGAGATTAAGGGAGTAGCCGTTCCCAACAAAGTCACGACCGACATAGAGGAAGCCGTGAAAGGCGTGCCTGTCATCATGGTGACGGTACCTGCATCTGCCCATGAGACGGTGGCGCGTCTCATGGCGCCTTACCTTAGCGATGGCCAGATCATCGTGCTTAATCCCGGGAGGACAGGTGGCGCTCTGCATTTCCGCGCCACCCTCCGGAGGGAAGGGTGCACGGCTTCGGTAACCGTGGCTGAAACCAATACCTTTGTATATGCGAGCAGGACTCTGCGGCCCGGGCGCTCCCGGGTGTTCGGAGTCAAGAAATCAGTGAGTATAGCGGCTCTTCCTGCGGTAAGGACCGTTCAGGTTGTGAGGGCCCTCAAACCTGTGTACCCTCAGTTCTTGCCGGTTGAGAGCGTGATGGTCACCAGCCTCGACAACATGGGCGCGGTGTTCCATCCCGTTCCGACGCTCCTGAATGCCGCAAGGGTTGAGGCGTCCCTGGCTTTTCAGCACTACACCGACGGGATATCGCCCTCGGTGGCAGGAGTGCTGGAAGCGCTCGACCGTGAAAGGCTGAGCATCGCGGACGCTTTGGGGGTGCCTGCAAGGTCGGCCCTTGAATGGCTGCGCGAGAGCTACGGTATTCAGGCGGACAATTTGTACGACGCCATCCAGGCCAACAAGGCTTACCACGGCATTTCGGCCCCCACTACGCTAAGCTGCCGGTACATCACCGAAGATGTCCCCTTTAGCCTCGTCCCGATGCTTTCCTTGGCCGAGGCTGCGGGAGTCGACACGCCGGTGATCCGCGCGGCGGTGAACATGGCGTGCGCCCTTACCGGCGAGGACTACGCGGCCAAAGGCCGTACCGCCGAGAGCATGGGAATAGCGGGCCTCTCCGGGCAGGAGATCATCGAGCACGTCGTTCAGGAGGTGTATCACGGATGACTGCAAGCACCCGCATATCGAACGGTAACGGACCTGGACCCAGGCGGGGGAAGAGGATACTGGGCGCGTCAATGGGCGACTGCGTCCACGTGGCAGGAGTGCTTAACTTCCTGAGGCTAGCCGAGAGCCAGGGCTATTCAACAGAGTTCGCCGGGGCTGCCGTGTCGCCTGAGGATCTGGCGGCTCTTGCAAAGGCGAAGAAGTCGGACTACCTCGCTGTAGGATATCGCCTGGACCCTCAGGCTGCCAGGAACCTGATAAGAAGGCTGAAGGCCGCCCTAGAAAAGAAAGACTGCGCGCCGCGCCTACTCTTTGGCGGCACCCCGCCCGTGGCGGAGGTCGCGAGGGAAGAGGGTGGCTTCGACGCTGTTTTCTCCGGCAGAGAAGATATCGACGAGATCATCGCGTACCTCAGGGGAAAGCCCGTCCTGAAAGACGTCCCAAAATACCCCGATACCCTCGGCGAAAGGATCGAGTGGAAAGAGCCTTATCCCATCCTAAGGCACCACTTCGGTCTTCCGTCTGTGGATGAGACCGCCGAAGGCATAAAGAAGATCGCCGGATCCGGCGTCCTGGACGTCATTTCCCTGGGTCCGGACCAGAACGCCCAGGAAAGGTTCTTCCATCCGGAGGAGATGGACCACGACCAGGACGGAGCCGGCGGGACGGCGATACGGTCAAGGGAGGACTTTGAAAAGCTTTACGCGGCCTCGCGGACGGGCAACCACCCGCTCATGCGTTGTTACAGCGGGACGCGCGACGTCCTTCGCTTTGCCGCTCTCCTCGCCGAGACCATAAAGAACGCGTGGGCAGCCGTTCCTCTTACCTGGTACAACGTGCTGGACGGCCGCGGACCCAGGCCCGTCGTGCAGTCTATTGCCGAAGGCCAAGAAGTCATGGCATGGCACGCGGTAAGAGGGATCCCCGTCGAGGTCAACGAGTCTCACCACTGGAGTCTGAGAGACGCGCCCGATGTGGTGGCCGTGGCAGCCGCGTACCTGGCGGCGTACAACGCGAAGAAGGCCGGGGTCAAGGAGTACGTTGCCCAGTTCATGTTCAACACTCCTCCGGGCACGAGCCCTGCTATGGACCTCGGCAAGATGCTCGCCAAGATCAAGATGATTGAGTCCCTTGCGGGAGACGACTTCCGGGTATACCGGCAGGTAAGGGCAGGACTGGCCAGTTTCCCGACGGACCTTGACCAAGCAAAGGGCCACCTGGCTCTCTCCACGACGGTTTCCATGGCAGTAAGGCCGCACATTGTCCATGTGGTTGGTTACTGTGAGGCCGACCATCTGGCCGGCCCTGAGGAAGTAATCGAGAGCTGCCGGATAGCCAGGGGCGCCATCCGCTCCTGCTTGCAGGGAATGCCCGATATGACCCGGGATGACTCCGTAATCGCAAGGCGCGACCGGTTGGTCCGGGATGCGGGGGTCCTCCTAGACGGGATAGCGGAGATACACCGCCTTCTCAGGGAAGGCGCCATCCCCGTCGACAAGAGGGCCGGGTCTTTCGAGATCGGGCCCGACCCCTTCACCGATCCGGTTACCTTGGCAACCGCTATCGGGCTGGGCGTATTGGACGCACCTCACCTCAAGGGCAATCCCAGCGCGTATGGGGAGATCTTGACTGCCATGGTGGACGGTGCTTGCGTGGCGATTGACCCCTCGACGCGGAAACCCATCCCCGAAGAACTGAGGATCGAGAGGATACTCGACATGTTCAGTAAGAAGCGGGTGGCGGCTGCTAAGTAACCAGTTAGCGGTAGAGTCTCCGGCGTGAGATGCCGGAAAGACAGGGAAAAGGCCCTCTAATCTGGGCTAAGAGAAGGACCGGCGGCTCAGCGCAGAGCTGCCGGTCCTCGGTATGCGTTTGGGAGCCTTCCGGACCTAACCTTTCAGGTACTTCTCAAACCACCTCACGATGTGGTCGAGCCTTTCCACCCTGTTCCAGGGTTTCCCCGAGCGGGAGAGCTCGTGGTTTTCGCCGGCGAACTTCACGAACTCTACCGTCTTGCCGAGCCTCTTGAGCGCGACGTACCACTGTTCGGCTTGCTCCAGCGGGCAGCGGTAGTCCTGTTCCGAATGGATGATGAGGAGCGGGGTCTTGACGTTGGGGGCGTACCTAATGGGCGACCGCTCCATTATGAAGTCCTCGCTGTCCCAGAGGTCTCTTCCGCCGAAGCCCCTCTTGTTTCCGAACCAGCCGATGTCCGATACGCCGTACTTGGTGTACATATTCGAGATGCTGCGCTGGGTCACCGCTGCGGCGAACTCGTCGGTGTGGCCCACTATCCAGTTGGTCATGTAGCCGCCGTAGCTGCCTCCGGTTACGCCGATCTTGTTTACCTGGACCCAAGGCACCTTGTCGACGTAGTGCTTCAGCGACATGATGTCTTGGTAGTCCATCCCGCCCCAGTCACCGATGACGCCGTCTGCGAATTTCTTGCCGTAACCCGAGCTCCCGCGCGGGTTGCAGTAGAAGACGCCGAAACCTTTAGAGCACAGGAGCTGGAACTCCAAGAAGAAGGCTTCGCCGTACGCCGCGTGGGGTCCCCCGTGGATCTCGATAATCGCAGGGTACTTCTTGCCTTCTTCGAAGCCTGCCGGCTTCATCATCCAGCCGTCCAGCTCGAGACCGTCGGTGGAATGGAAGGTAAAGGGTTCGGGAGTGACCAGGGTGACGCCGGAGAGGAGCTCCTCGTTTACTGCCGTGACCTGTTGCAGGGGGCAGGATTCGGAGATGGGACCGCAGATGGGACCCGTGAGCTCGATCGCGTAGATGTCGCCCGGGTTCACAGGTGAGTTCCCGTTAAAGGCCAAGAGGAGGTTTCCGCCGGGGAGCTCCCTCATGGCAAATGAGTTGGTCACGGGCGGGAACTTGCCGCAGTAGTTTAGGTTTCCGGGGACTGCGCCCGCCACCAGTTCAACGTGAGGGATGTCCAGAGACGTCTTGTAGATCCCCGAGGTACGCTTGTCGGTCAGGGTGAAGTACAGCGTCCGGCTGTCGCTTGACCAGTACGGGCCGGAGCGGCCTGCGTCAAACCTGGAATCGGAACCGAGTCCCGAACCGACGCTCCTGTCGATATCCCAGAGGTGCACGATATCGCCGCCACCGGCGGGCACAACCATGACCTCGATGTTGGCAGTGGAGACCTCGCCTTCCTGGTGGCCCAAGACCGCGATCCACTTGCCGTCGGGCGAGTATACAGGCGCATGGACGGGGCCCTTTCCAAACGTGTACCTCTTGGCCTCTCCGCCCTCATGAGGGATCACCCAGAGGTCGGGTATCATCCTTAGCTCTCTGTCAGGCTCCCTCGCGGAGATGAAGGCTATCATCTTTCCGTCCGGAGAGAAAGCAGGGCTCATGTCGTGGAAATCGCCCGTGGTAACCTGCCTGATTTCGCCGGTTGAGACCTCTACGGTGTATATGTGTACGGGCCTTGGGTCGACGACTCCGGGTACGCCGTTTGCCTTGTAGCGGAGGTGGGTTATGACCGTGACATCTTTCGAAGTATCTATCTCGCCCGGCTTTGTCTCCTTCTTGGGCTTGGGTTCCCGGGAGCAGAAGGCGATGCGCTTGGAGTCGGGCGACCAGGTGAACTGGGAGAGACCGTCTTCCAAGTTCGTGAGCTGGCGCGCCTCCCCTCCTTCTTTCATGTTCAGGATCCACAGCTGGTTCTTGCCGGAGCGGTTGGAGGTGAAGGCCAGCATAGAGCCGTCAGGAGAAAACCTGGGCGAGCCTTCCCTTGCGCCGTCTCCGTTCTGCTTCTTCCCGTATGTGAGGCGGGAGGGCGGTCCGAACTTCCCCGACTCATCTCTCCTTGAAATGTAGATGGCCGATTCGTATTGGTTCTTTTCTGCGTTAACCCACGTCTCGACCCACACGAGCTCCTTTCCTGAAGGAGAGAGCTCCGGGTCTCCCGTGAACCTGAGCGACCAGAGGTCCCGCGATGTGAGCGGTCTTTTTTGCTTCTCCATCTATGCACCCTCCCGTATGTTTGCATGCATTCATAGATATCTCGGAATGCCCTGTGGAATGCGACTAATCGAGCCGTTTAGGTCATTCTTCACGGACATGCCGTCATCCTCTACAAAGGAGAGCGCTCAGGTTATTGAATGTTTGTCCGGCGGGTGATAAAGTCTTCCTGAGAATTGTTGTGCGCCGGGCAAAGTGACATAAATGTATACACAATTCAACCCGGATTCTCAGCCAGAGGTGCCGACAGCGAGGTTTGAGCCCGGGACCGAGTCATCCTCAACGCAGAAGAGGTGTGGGACTTGAGAAACCAAGTGATTATCCTCGATTTCGGAGCCCAGTACACCCAGCTCATCGCAAGGAACATCCGCGAACTCAAAGTCTATTGCCAGGTAATCCCCGGCGACGCTCCGGTAAGTGAAATCAAGTCCAGTGTCGACCCGGCGGGTAAGGATATCCCGGGCGCAATCGTCCTGTCAGGGGGGCCTGACAGCGTCTACGAGGAAGGGGTCGCGCTGCCCGCCCCGGCCATCTTCGAACTAGGCTGCCCGGTTCTGGGAATCTGCTACGGTATGCAGGCAATGGCCAAGGTGCTGGGAGGAAGAGTAGTGGAAGGCAGCGTCCACGGGACCAGGGAATACGGCCCGCGAGTCCTGCATGTGGCTGCGAAGGAAGGCATATTCCATGGCTTCCCCGATGAAACCCGCGTATGGATGAGCCACGGCGACACGGTGGATGAGGTGCCTCCCGGGTTTTCTGTCACCGGTTCGACCGAAAAGACAAAGGTGGCGGCGATGGCCGATCCCGTCAGGAAGCTGTACGGGGTCCAGTTCCATCCGGAAGTCAAGAACACCGTGCTGGGTAGGGAACTCATCGCCAACTTCCTGTTCAAAGTGGCCGGGCTTGAGCCCGACTGGACCATGGAGCGCTTTGTGGAGCGTTCCGTGAAGGAGATCCGGGAAAGGGTCGGGGACGCTCACGTCGTAGCAGGCGTTTCGGGCGGGGTGGACTCGACGGTCTGCGCCGTCTTGGTCCATAAAGCCATCGGAGACAACCTGCACCCGATCCTGGTCGACCACGGACTCATGAGACAAGACGAAGCGGCTTACGTGGTGGATGCCCTTGCCAGACTCGGGGTCAAGGTGAAACTGGTGAACGCGCAGGACAGGTTCCTGAGCAGGCTTGAGGGAGTGGCCGACCCCGAGCGCAAGCGGAAGATCATAGGTGAAGAGTTCATCCGGGTCTTCGAGGAGGAAGCCGAGAAGCTCGGCAACGTAGAGTACATCCTGCAAGGCACGATCTACCCCGATGTAATCGAATCGGGTACCCGCACACGCAACGTCATAAAGAGCCACCACAATGTCGGAGGACTTCCCGAGAGAATGAACCTGAAACTCCTCGAGCCGGTCCGGGAGCTTTTCAAGGACGAAGTCAGGCTCGTTGGAAAAGAACTGGGGCTATCGGACGAGTTCGTCGGAAGACACCCCTTCCCAGGACCGGGGCTTGCGGTCAGGGTCCTCGGCGAGGTTACCCGCGAGAAGCTGGATGTGGTGAGGAAGGCCCAGGCGATCCTGGATGAGGAGATCCGCCGCGCCGGTTGGTACGACAGACTGTGGCAGTGCTTTTGCGTGCTCCCCAACGTGCGCACAGTCGGCGTGATGGGAGACCGCCGCACTTACGGCCACGTGGTCGCCATAAGGGCCGTCCATTCGGAAGACGCCATGACGGCGGACTGGGCAAGGCTGCCTTACGACGTCCTGGAGAGAGTATCCACGCGCATAGTCAATGAAGTCCACGATGCTACCCGGGTGGTCTTGGACATCACTTCCAAGCCACCGTCGACTATTGAGTGGGAGTAGGACGGAAAGAGATACGGAAAGGGGAGACGGCCTGTGATTCCCCGGTACACCCGGGCTCCTATGAAGAAGATCTGGAGCGAAGAGAACAAGTACGCCCGGTGGCTTGAGGTTGAGATACTGGCCCTCGAAGCGTGGGAGATCCTTGGGGCAGTGCCTAAGGGCACTGCGTCTGAAGTTAGGGCCAAAGCCAAGGTGGACCCCAAGAGGATCGACGAGATCGAGAGAGAGGTCAGGCACGATGTCATAGCCTTCGTGAGCCAGGTGGCCGAGACGGTCGGCGAAGAGGGGAAGTACATCCATTACGGCCTGACTTCCTACGATGTGGTAGACACGGCGCTTTCATCCCTCCTCAGAGATGCCCTTAAGGAGATCATCTCGGGCGTTGACGAGATGACCGGTGTCCTCCGCGACCTTGCGCTTAAGTACAAAGACACCCCGTGCATCGGCCGCACCCACGGGGTCCACGCGGAACCCATGACTTTCGGGCTAGTGGTCGCTCTCTGGTACGAAGAGATGAGAAGGAACCGGGAGCGGCTCCAATTTGCCATGGCCGATATATCGGTTGGGAAGCTTTCGGGAGCCGTGGGCACATATGCCCACGTCGACCCGTTTGTCGAGAGGTACGTGTGCAAGAGACTCGATCTGTCGCCGGCCCCCATCTCAAACCAGATAGTGCAGAGAGACAGGCACGCGGCATGCGTGTCCGCTCTCGCGGTCGTGGCGTCCACGCTTGAGAAGATCGCTTACGACCTGAGGGGGCTCGCGAGGACCGAGGTCAGGGAGATCGAAGAGCCTTTCCGCGCCGGACAGAAGGGGTCGTCTGCCATGCCTCACAAAAAGAACCCCGTCGGCCTCGAGCAGATCTGCGGCATGGCGAGGCTCATGCGCGGATATGCCCAGGCGGCTCTCGAAAACAACCTCCTCTGGCACGAGCGCGATATATCCAACTCCTCGGTAGAAAGGATCATCCTCCCCGATGCGACCACTCTCCTGGACTACATGCTGCACCGCATGACCGGCATCCTCCGGGATATGAGGGTCTACTCCGAAAGGATGCTTCAGAACTTGGAGATAACCGGCGGGCTCGTCTTTTCCGAGGAAGTCCTCCTGGCCCTTGTGGAGTCGGGTATAAGCAGGGAAGACGCGTACGCAAAGGTCCAGGGACACGCGATGGCCGCCTGGGAAGGCCCGCCTTCCTTCTACGAGCGGGTCACGGGTGATGAAGAGATCGTGCGGAGAGTCGGCAAGGAACGGCTTCTTGAGTGCTTCAGCCTGACGAAGGCGCTTAAGTCGGTGGACTTTATCTTTAACCGGTTGGGGCTAATCATCTAGGCCCAAACCGGGTCTCATCCAGAGTCTCATCTTTGAGGCCTGATCTGACTCCGGGCGGAGGTCAATCGAGGGGGGCCTAATATGGACAACTTGTTTCCGGGTAAGAGAAAACTGTACGAGGGCAAAGCCAAAGTAGTATTCCCCGGAGATAACCCGGGAGAAGTGTATATGGTTTTCAAAGACACGGCTACCGCCCTGAACGGTCTTAAGAAGGGGACCATTGAGGACAAGGGCCGCCTGAACGCGGAGATCTCGGACATACTCTTCAGGCTCCTCGAGAAGCGAGGGGTCAGAACTCACTACCTCTCGAAGGTCAATGAAACGACGCTCAGGGTAAAAGAGCTCCGCATCTTGCCGGTCGAGGTTGTCGTGCGAAATGTGGTGGCCGGGAGCCTCGCCAAGCGGTCGGGAAGGGAAGAGGGGACACCTTTGCCCAGGCCCATACTTGAGCTTTACTTCAAGTGCGATGAGCTCGGCGACCCTATGTGGAACGACGAGCACGTCTTGGCTTTTGGCGCTATGTCCGAAGAAGAGCTTACCGAGGTCAAGGAAATGGCCCATAAAGTAAACGGCATACTCCGCGAGTTCTTCGGCGAGCGGGGCCTTGAGCTCATAGACCTGAAACTTGAGTTTGGCAGGGCTATGACCTATGGGTCGGCTGGAGAAGAAGTGCTTGGCCCCATCGTGCTCGGCGATGAGATATCTCCCGATACCTGCCGCTTCTGGGACAAAGATACACAAGAAAAGCTGGATAAAGACCGGTTCCGCCGGGACCTTGGGGCGGTCCGGGAGGCTTATGTCGAAGTCTTGAGAAGGATCTCAAATTGATTCCGTGACCTTGGCACGGAGAATAGGAGGCGCTCACATGAAGTTCAAAGGAACCGTCACTGTCTGGCTCAAGGAAGGGATCTTCGATCCTCAGGGGGCTGCCGTCAAGGGGTCACTGGAGGCCATGGGTTTCAAGGAAGTGGAAAAGGTCCGGATAGGCAAGAACATAGTGATAAGCCTGGACGCTGAAAACGCTCTGGAGGCCAAAGACCTCTTGGAACAGATGGCCCGCAAGCTCCTTGCCAACCCGGTGACCGAAGCCTACCGGGTTCACGTCGAAGAGGAGAAGGCTGGTGCGGAGAGATGAAGTTCGGCGTCGTCGTTTTTCCGGGATCCAACTGTGACTCCGATGCCTACCACGTTATAAAGGACGTAATCGGGGTCGACTGCGAGTACGTCTGGCACGAGACGAGAGATCTTTCGGACTTCCAGGCCCTGGTTCTGCCCGGCGGGTTTTCCTACGGCGACTACCTGAGGTGCGGGGCGCTGGCCAGGTTCTCGCCGGTCATGGATTCGGTGTACCGGTTCGTGGATGAGGGGAAGCTCGTCATTGGCATCTGCAACGGGTTCCAGATCCTTCTGGAGGCAGGTCTACTCCCCGGCGCGATGCTCTCCAACAATGTCCTTGAGTTTAGGTGCCAGTGGGTTGACCTGAGAGTGGAGAACACAAAAACCCCGTTTACATGCCTTTACGAGCCCGGCGAAGTGATCAGGGTCCCCATAGCCCACCACGAGGGCAACTACTACGCGGAGCCGGAAGTGCTCGAAGAGCTCGAGCGTACCGGGAGAGTGGTCCTCAGGTACGTCGATGCCTCCGGCAATCCGACCGCCGAAGCCAATCCAAACGGTGCTGCCCACAACATAGCCGGGATCATCAATGAGAAGGGAAACGTTTTCGGCCTTATGCCGCATCCTGAGCGGTGTTCCGAGTCCATCTTGGGAAGCCGGGACGGCAGGCGGGTCTTCCTCTCTATGATAAAGAGTCTCGAGACAGGCGCTCTTCTGTCTTGACAGAAAAGGAGCTGGATGACATGGCAGAGATTTCGCAAACGGCGCCCTGGCGCGAGATGGGGCTCAAGGATTCTGAGTACGAACTCATAAAGGAGCGTCTCGGGCGGGAGCCCAACTATACCGAACTGGGCATGTTCGCCGTGCTCTGGTCCGAGCACTGCGCTTACAAGCACTCAAAGCCGCTTCTCAAGACCCTTCCCACCAAGGGACCGGCGGTGCTCGTTGGCCCGGGTGAGAACGCGGGAGTCGTAGATATCGGCGACAATTTGGCATGCGCCTTTAAGATAGAGTCCCACAACCACCCCAGCGCCGTAGAGCCTTACCAGGGCGCTGCCACCGGGATCGGCGGTATCGTTAGAGACATCCTCGCCATGGGAGCGAGGCCCGTGCTGCTCCTTGACTCTCTGCGCTTTGGGCCTCCGGAAGACCCAAAGACGAAATTTCTTTTTGGGGGTGTGGTCTCCGGTATAGCCGGTTACGGCAACTGTCTGGGTATCCCGACGGTGGGCGGAGAGGTGTTCTTTGCCAAGCCCTATGCCGGTAATCCTTTGGTGAACGTCCTCTGCGGCGGCATCATGAAGCATGAGGACCTCCACAAAGGAGGGGCCTACGGCGTAGGCAATGTGGTAATGGTCGTCGGACATTCCACCGGACGGGACGGCATCCACGGCTGCACTTTCGCTTCCGACGTGCTCGACGATGACAGCGAATCGAAACGGATAAATGTCCAAGTCGGCGACCCGTTCATGGAGAAGCTCCTTATCGAAGCCTGCCTTGAGATGATGGCCTGTGGCGCAGTCGTAGGCATCCAAGACATGGGCGCCGCCGGGCTCACCTCGTCGTGCGCGGAGACCGCGGCGCGGGCAGGGACCGGCCTGGTCATCGACATAGGCAAGGTCCCCATGCGTGAGGAAGGCATGAACGCGTACGAGGTCATGCTCTCAGAGAGCCAGGAGCGCATGCTCCTCATCGTGAGCGCCGATAAGGTAGATGAGGTAAAGAGGATCGGCGCCAAGTGGGGGCTCCACGCAGCCGAGATCGGACGCGTCACCGATAGCGGCAATCTGGAGGTACTCCACAACGGAGTTCTGGAGGCTTCGATACCTGTTTCCCTCCTTGCCATGGGCGCGCCTGAGTATACGCCTGAAGCCCGCGAGCCGGAGTACCTCCGGAAGACCAGGGAGTTTAGCGGCGAGAGCGTGAGGGCTCCCGAGTTCTCTGAGATGAAAGGTATCCTGCTTAAGCTCCTCGCTTCGCCCAACATCGCTTCCAAAGAGCCGGTTTTCAGGCAGTACGACTACATGGTCCGTACCGATACCGTGGAAGGTCCGGGCCGCGGGGCGGCGGTCTTGAGGATCAAGGGCACCAAGAAGGGGCTCGTCTTTACCACCGACTGCAACGGGCGCCTTGTCTACCTGAACCCGAAAGCCGGAGCCGCCTGGGCGGTCACCGAGGCTGCTCTCAACGTGGCGGTTACCGGCGCCAAACCGCTGGCGATCACAAACTGCCTGAACTTCGGTAGCCCCGAAAACCCTGAGGTCTACTGGCAGCTCAAGGAAGCCGTCCAAGGCATGGCCGAGGCCTGCAAGGCGCTGGAGACTCCCGTCACCGGAGGCAACGTGAGCCTCTACAATGAGAGCGACGGCGAAGCCATATATCCCACACCCATAGTCGGGATGCTGGGCCTCTGCGAAGATATTGAGAAACGCATCACCCCCGGCTTCAAGAACGCGGGTGACCTTGTGGCAGTACTCGGAAAGGTCTGGGGGGACGCCAGGTCCCTGTCAGGAAGCGAGTACCTGGAAGTCGCCCACGGAATGGTAGCAGGCGACCCCAGGGAGCCGGCCCTGGACCTCGCGCGGGGGATCATTGAGGTTCTTACCGAATGCGCGCGCGAAGGCGTGCTCAGCTCGGCCCAAGACCTGTCCGAAGGCGGGCTGCTTGTCGCTCTGGCCGAATCCTGCATCCACGGAGAAGAGGGCGCTAGAGGATGTGCCATGTCGCCCAAGGCTCTGGGTTGCGGTGGCAGGGAGGATATCCGGGCCGACGCCATGCTCTTCGGCGAAACCAACACTGCGGTCGTGGTGTCGTTCGCCGCGAGCAACGAAGAACAGGTCGCTCATATCTGCAGGCAGAACAATGTGCCCTTCGCGGTCATAGGCCGCGTACAAGAGTCGGCCCTGGCCGTTGACACATGCGGGGGGCTGCGTGTTCTGGAGGTCCCGACCGATGAGATCGCCCACGCGTATTCTCATGGACTGGAGGATTCCCTGAGAGGCTGAGTGTATAAAGAACTCTTAGGTGCTGCTTAGGCGAGACCCAAGCAGGGGAAACTCGTATTGAGCATTGGAACACTATCCCGTCTAGCAGCAGGAAGGAGTTTTGTCATGCTCAAACTCAGCGGTGTCTCCAAGTCTTACGGTTCGGCAGTTAAAGCCGTCGACGGACTCGATCTCCACGTCCTCCCCGGAGAGATCTTCGGATTCTTAGGCCCCAACGGAGCGGGTAAGACAACTACCATAAAGATGGTGGTAGGGGTTCTAAGGCCCGACGAGGGCGAGATAGAGATCGGGGGAGTGAACTTGGCCAAGGACCCAGTTCGGGCGAAGCTGATGACAGGGTATTTGCCCGATGAGGCGGCCCTCTGGGACAAACTTACCGGAATCGAGTACCTGAACTTCATGGGAGACGTCTACGGCGTGTCGCTCGAAGAACGAAGGAAGAGGGCCCTACCTCTCCTCGAAACGTTTGAGATGACAAAGGCTGCAGGCGATCCCGTCGGCAGCTATTCACGCGGCATGCGCCAGAAGATCGCGCTTATAGGTTCCCTTCTCCACCGTCCCCGGTTCTGGATTCTGGATGAACCCATGATGGGACTGGACCCGCGTTCGTCCTATCTCCTCAAAGAACTCATGCGCGCCCACGTGAGGGAAGGCGGTTCGGTGTTTTTCTCCACCCACGTCATGGAGGTTGCCGAGAGGCTCTGCGACCGCGTGGGGATTATCAACAACGGGAAACTAATCGCCGTAGGGACGACCGACGAGATCAGGAGGCTCTTTGCCCAAGAAGGCGACAAGTCGTTGGAGGAGGTCTTCCTGAAGGTTACCGAGGCGAAGCTGCCAGAAGACCAGTTGGCCTCACTTGCCAAGTAGGCGGTAGCAAGGGAGAGAGGTGAAGTCAATGAGCAAGGAAGCCATTCTTGGCGGGAAGTTCAAGGTCAGGTCTCCCTTCTACTCACTGGTCCATACGCAGATGAAGGTCGCCTACGGCCCCAAGGGTCTAGCTGAAAAACTCGGCCTGGGTAGAAGAGATAGGAACGCTTACATATACCTCGCGCTTATAGCGATGGCTTTCATCCCGCTAGTGAGCCAGCTCTATGCCGCGGGCAAGGCGATGGCGTCCCAGCTCATCGCCATAGGACAACCGGGGCTTTCGGTCGTGACTTCCGTGGCAGCCGGGCAGTTCCTGGTCTTCTTCCTGGGCGTAAGTTCGGTCATGTCGGTGCTTTACTACGCCAACGATAATGAGACACTGCTTGCCATGCCGCTAAAGCCTGCACAGATAATGCTGGCAAAGATGGCCGTGGCTTACGTGGCCGAGCTCTTCATGGCGCTGGCCGTTACCGGCCCTTTCCTGGCGGGGCTGGGCGTTCAGCTGGCCGTGCCTGAGTTCTGGCTGTATATGGTGCTCCTCGAGGTCGCGATTCCGGCCATCCCGCTCGCGTTGTCTCTCCTCGCTACGGTCCTCATCATGCGCGCCACAAAGGGGTCCCGGAGGCGGGACCAGTTCCGGGTAGTCTTAGGTCTTATTTTCTTCGCCTTGATAATCGGGCTCAACTTCCTGAACACGTCCATGGCCACTCGAGGCCCGGAAGAGACCATACGCATGCTCATGGAGCGGAACGGCCTTATCCAAGCGGCTGCAGGCTACTACCCGCCGCTTAAGTGGGCTGCCCTCGCCCTTACGTCCGACACTGCTTTCGGAAGATTGGCCGGGATGCTGCTGTTCGTAGGGGTCTCTTTCGGCGTGCTGGGGGGTATCGCCGCTTTCACTCAGAGATGGTTCCTCGGTGGATACACCCGTGACGTCTCGGCTTCGCGCGCCGGCGCCTCTCGCCTAACGTTCCGCGCCAGGCGGCCCGCCGTCGCAGTGGCGCTCCGCGACCACTACATGTTGGTGAGGACTCCGAATTTCCTGCTTACCGTACTTACGAACCTTATAGTGTTTCCGCTCATCGTCACCCTGACCGCAGTGACCGGCCAGGGTCAAATACCCTATCTCGTGAGAGGTTTGTCGGGACACGCGCTGGACATCATGGCGCTCGTGATCATCGCCGTGCACGGATTTATAGTGTCGGGGAACCAGGTGGCTTCGACGACGCTCACGCGCGAAGGACGGGCGTTCTGGGCGTCCAAGATGATACCTGTGTCACCCAGAGAGCAGTTTATGGGGAAGATGGTGTACAATATCCTGTTTGCGGCAGTACAGCTCGGTATACTCCTCGCCAGCGCGGCCGTGCTGCTAAGAGTTGCCGCTGCGCATCTTGCGGTTATCGCGGTCCTGGGCACTCTGGTCTCGGTGCCGGTCACTGCGATATGCATGATGAACGATTTGTGGAATCCGAGGCTCAACTGGGAAAACCCCCACGCGGCGATGAAGGGGAACTTCGGCACTCTGATCGCAATGCTGTTCTCCGCGGCATATCTGTTCGCATGTGGTCTCATTGTAAAGGCCATGCTGTCCGCGGGCCTTTCCATCCAGGTCATATACTGGGTATCGGCAGTCGTGGTCCTCGTGTCGGGCCTCGTGCTCGCGAAGGTCGCGTCTTCTTGGGCCGAGAAACGCTATGCTGAGATTGAGGTGTAATAAACATACATATACAGAGGTGAACGCCGGTGACCGTGCGTGAAGCTGCAAAAGCGATAGAAAGCAAGATTATAGGCTGGAGAAGAGAGGTCCACAGGCACCCTGAACTCCAGCTGGAGACAGTGAAGACCGCAGCCCTCGTATCCTCAGCCCTCAGGGAAATGGGAATAGAGGTGCGCGAAGGCGTTGGAGGCAACGGGGTAGTGGGGCTCTTGCGGGGAGAGGCGCCTAGCGGTGCGCCCGGCGAAGCGGTCCGCACCATCGCCTTGAGGGCCGATATGGATGCCCTTCCGGTTAAAGAAGAGACCGGCCTCCCGTATGCCTCAGAAGTGCCGGGGCTCATGCATGCCTGCGGGCACGACGCCCACGTCGCCATGCTCCTGGGAGCGGCCCAGGTCCTTTCCGATATGAGGAAGCAGTTCAGGGGCAACGTGAAGTTCATCTTCCAGCCCGGTGAAGAAGGCGCAGGCGGCGCCAGGCTCATGATCGAAGACGGATGCCTCGAGGACCCGCGCCCTGACGCCATAGTCGGAGCCCACGTGGGCAGCCTGTGGAACGTGGGGAACGGCCAGGCAGGGTTCCGGCCCGGCCCGCTGATGGCGGCAAGCGACCGTTTTGAAGTGTTTGTCCAGGGCATGGGCGGACACGGAGCGGCTCCCCATGCTTCGGTCGACCCCGTGGTCGTCGCTTCCCACATAGTCACGGCGCTTCAGCTGATTGTGTCCCGGGAGATAAACCCGACCGAACCCGCCGTGGTCACCGTCGGGGCCATCCAGGCAGGCACGGCCAACAACATAATCCCCGATACTTGCCTGATGAAGGGCACGGTCCGGTACATGAAGAGAGACTTGGGGCCGTTCATCAAGAAGCGCATCACCGAGATCGCGGGAAGTGTGGCTGCGGGCATGAGGGCCGAGGCTAAAGTTACCTACCACTTCGGTTACCCGCCGCTCGTGAACGATGAGGATATCACAAACCGGGTGCGGGCTTCGGCCGCCAAGATTGTCGGAGAAGATAACGTTGTGACTGCGGGTACCACCATGGGCGCCGAAGATATGTCTTATTACCTTGAGAGGGTCCCCGGAACGTTCTTTGCCATAGGAACAGGCAACGAGGCAAAAGGCATCATGTACCCGAACCACCATCCCAAGTTCGACCTGGACGAAGAAGTCCTCTATCTCGGAACGGCGATCTTTGTCCAGGCTTGTCTTGATTTCCTAGGCGAAGAAGGACCCTACAAGGAGAAGTGAAATGGGAAGCCGGACAGGTAAGCCGTTTACCGGGGGCCCGACGCCCGGCTCCGGCAATATGCGTATAAATGTCGACCGGTTATGGGATGACCTCTCGGAGCTCTCGGGAATAGGCCTGGGCGAGAGGGGCGTATCCAGGCTGGCCTTCAGTCCTGCCGACATGGAGGGCAGGCGGTGGCTCCTCGGGAAGTTCGAGGAGGCCGGCCTAGCGGCGCGGATGGACGCCTACGGCAATGTCTTCGGGAGGCTACAAGGGGCGGGCCCGGAGGTCATCCTCATAGGTTCTCACATCGACACCGTCCCCGAAGGCGGCATGTTCGACGGGGCTTTGGGCGTCCTCGCCGGTCTCGAATGCCTAAGGGCTCTCAAAGAGATTAGAGGCCCGCTTCCCTATACCGTTGAGGTAGCCGCTTTTGCCAACGAAGAAGGTTCCAGGCTGGGTCCCGGCATCTTTGGCTCCAGGGCGCTACTTGAGGGCATCCCTCAGGATGAATGGGCGAAGGTATACCCGGTGCTCAAAGAGGCAGGTTTGCCGGTAGATGGCTTTGAGCCGGGCCCGACCCTCAGGCCGTCAGAGCTCCGGGCATACCTCGAGCTTCACATAGAGCAGGGAGGAGTCCTGGATACATCAGGTGAGGACATCGGAGTTGTCCAGGGGATCGTCTGTATCCAGTCCTTTGGAGCCATTTTCAAAGGTGAACCCAACCACGCCGGCACGACGCCCATGGGTAGCCGTAAAGATGCGCTCTTGGGCGCCGCGGAACTCGTCGTTGCGGTGCCTTCCGCGGTCCGCGAAAGAGGCTCGGACACGACCGTGGGCACGTGTGGCCAGATCAGGATTTCTCCGGGCGGGAGGAACATCATTCCCGGTCTTGCGGAGCTGAGCGTCGAAGTCCGCGACCTTCGAGAGGACGTAGCAGGCCGGGTTGTGGAGTCGATCAGAAAGAGGGCTTACGAGATAGCGTTGTCTCGCGGGCTCCAGGTGGAGCTTACTCCGGTGTCGCTCACGCCGGGTGCTAACATGGCGCCTGAGATCCAGGACATCATCGAGCGTGAAGCCCGCGCGCTGGGGCTTTCGACCCGCAGGATGCCTTCGGGGGCAGGGCACGACGCCATGACCTTTGGGAAAAAAGTCCGATCGGGGATGATCTTTGTTCCCAGCCGGGGCGGCATCAGTCACAGCCCTGCGGAGTGGACTTCCAAGGAACAGTGCGGAAACGGCGCCGAGGTCCTCCTAAGGACCGTCCTGGCCCTATCTCACACTACGGGATAGCCTGCCTCATCTCCGATGATTTTCAGTAAGGATACGAGGTTCTGAACATCTCGCCTGAGGTCCTCGGCGTCGATTTGAGGGTCCATAGCCTCTCTGAGCGTCTTCCTGGGGATGCCTACTAAGATGCTGGCGTCCACCACCGAGATGCTTGTGATTCCCATTTTTCTGAGGCCTTCCCGCAGAAGGTGGGTTCCTGCTCTAGCGTCCTTGGCGGAGAAAACCGGGAAGCCGATATCGTCGTTCCACGTATCCTCATAGTTTATCTCGACCGAGAGCGTGTTGTAGTTCTTCTTGAACCTAAGCATTCTCTTGAGGTCATCGCTAAGGCCGGCGAGTTCAGAAGTGGCGATGTCGTATATCTTGTCGACGACTCTTCCGAAGTGTTCGGGATTTCCGTGCGTTTCGGTGATGAGCTCAAGCATATCGGCCAGTACTTCCGCGCCGGGCAAGATGGGGGAAGGCCCGTGGGCCGCCGAAGACCGGATTGGGTTGGAAGGTCCCTTGCTGCCCATGGCCAGATCGAGCATGGGAGCGACCATCTCTTCTGAACCGATCACAAGCCCGGGCCCTCCGGCTCCGAACGGTCCGAAAACTGTCGCGGATACCATCGCTTTGGCGAGGTCGGGACCGAGAAAAGGGACGGCAGGACTATTGTCCAGGATAAGCGGCACGTCGTATTCCGCCGCTATTTCCCCCAGCCCGGTGTGAAGCTCGGGCAGCCCGTCGTCGTTTGCAGGCGTGAAGCCGCACCCCGGGATTCCGATTCCCATGGCGATTATGGCCGTCAAATAGGGGAGGCAAGCTTCGGCCGTAGCCGCGACGGCGTCCAGCGAAGGGCCGGCATGGGCGTTGGCGACCATCGCTACAGGAGCCGGCACTATGCCGTGGTATGAATAAGATGCGCCAACGAGCGGCACCAGAGCTGCTTTGAGCGCGCAGTTAGGCCCCTTCATGCTGTGGCCGGAGAACTCCGGCAAACTCATGTACTTAGGTGGAAGTGGGCAAAACTCTGAAAGGAACTCCGAGGGTTTCTGGCGCGGGACGACCGCTATGAGGTCTTCTCTAAGGAGCTCCCTATGTTCTGGCCCCCGGCAGTCCGGCATGGCTATCGAACGGCAGAGGGCCAGCGCCGCACTCGTGGAACTTGTAGGGCAGGCGTCATACGAATCTCCGTACGTGTCCTTGACCAGTTCCCGGATCCTCTCCACAAGGTCCAGGACGTCTTTGGGATCGCTTTCTACCTGGCGGGGCGGCTCAGAGCCAGACGTCCCGCGGTGGGAGTGGACCGGAGCCTCCGAGGGGCTCTCAACCGCCGCGGCCTGAGCTTTTTCTAGAATGGTATGGGCCGCCTTCGCCAGGTTTTCGTACATTCGGAACCTGTATTTCTCTCGCCCCATCCGGGTCATCTCCTCGGGTGTTCTCTACGGGCGATCGTTCCCCCATGATGGGCAAGGAATACCGTCAGTTCCGGCGTAGGTTCTTGGGTTGGGTCATCGGCCGAGAGCTGCTCCTTGAGGCGCTCAGTCGCTTATGCCAAAGCCCTCCCAAAACCCTTTGAAATCGGCCTCGGCCTTGCGGAAAGCCGACTCAATCTCATCGAACTGGGCTTGGGTGATCTCTCCCTCCCGGAGCCTGTACTTGGCAAGCTCGAAATCCGCTTTTTTCAAGAGGTAATCCTGCTTGAGCAGAGTTCCCTCAATGGCTCCGGTCCAGTTCCTCATGGCCATGGCTGCCTCGCCCGTGGCCTGGGATGATTCCCTTATCTGCCCCACCCTCTGAAGGGCGTTTTCAAGGGAAAACCGCTCGTTGAAAGTCTCATCCACCGACTCATCCGGGTGGACCGGTTCCAGGCTCCCTATTATCGAGGGTTCAGGCTGGATGGGCTGTCTTGCCTCGGGTTCCTTCTGGCATCCTCCAGATAGGACCGCGAGAGTCATTGTCGCGATGAGGACTGCGACTCCTATTGTCTGTCTCGTTTTGCTCATTCAAAGGACCTCCTTATCGTAAAGCCCATGAAAGTGAGACCCCGTTTCCGGTAGAAGGGTTCCCGATTTTCCAGGTTGGGATTGCGTTCTACCAGGCACTTGTCATACACTAGCCCCATGAGACGACTTGCGCAGATAGCCTTATTTGTGGCCACAGGAATTGTGCTCCCAATGGCGTTCCATGCGGTCGGCATGGGACGGGCTTTCCTTCCGATGCACATCCCGGTGCTCCTTGCCGGCATCTACGGAGGGTGGAAGAGCGGTCTGGTCGTGGGCGCGGTAACGCCCATCCTCTCCGGGGTCCTTACGGGGATGCCGCCGCTGGTTCCTCCTACTGCGTTTGCGATGATGGTGGAGCTTCCCGTATACGGAGTCCTGGTAGCCCTGTTCTACAAGCAGATGCGGATCCACCCGGCGTTATCTTTGGGCCTCGCCGCGCTCGTCGGACGGGTGGTGTACGGGCTTATCGGCTACGCCATGTTCCCTCTGGTGGGGCTTCCCAAAGTATCGCCACTCTATCCCGTGACTACGGGGCTCTTGGCCTCGCTCCCGGGTGTTATCCTTCAAGTAATCCTGGTCCCTCTGATTGTGAGCCGCATAAGGGCGGAAGAGTAAGCCGCGTGTTCCCTACTTAACTTAATATCCTCGCTAAGATTTCGCGCCGGATACTCGATGTTAAGAATAGACGAACTCTCTTCATACCTAGAGCCTGACTCTTGCATGGACGTTTCTTGAACCTAACCGGGGTTCGAGATTCTAGTTCTCTTTGGCGTCTGGGGGAATGCGCATGTCAGGAGCGGAAAGTGATTTGAACGGGGCTGCTTGGGTAAAAGACGGCAAGATCGGTGTGAGAGATCCCAAACCCGGCGGGAAGCCGGCGTATATTGTCCCTCACAAAGATATCGAGATCTTCATATCCGGCCGGAGGATTTCCACAGAGGAACCGCTTTCATCCTCAACCAGAGTGGAGGTGCGCCTTCCGGCTCAAGAGCCTTTCGTTAATTACCTCGTCGAGATCGTGAAAGGTGGCCTGGAGGCCCAGGCAAGGCTTGAGATCCACGAGGGTTTCCGGTCATTCTTGGTTGACAAGCCGCCCACAGACAAACTGGAGCTGGAGTATCGCACCGAACCCGTAAAGATCACCCCGGACCCCCAGAGGCTCATGGAGGCGATACGTGAAGCCGGTGTTGAGTTCGGAATCGACCGCGAAGCCGTGGAGTCTTGTCGAGAGAGGACCAATCGTTATCCCTTTGTGGTTGCCAAAGGAAAACCGCCCGTACCGGGGAAGGACGGGGAAATACGTTTTCTAGTGCCTCTTGAGAGAATAGTGGACCTTCCTGCCGACGTCCTGCGGATCGATTTCCGGGACGTCGCCAAGTTTCCCGATGTAAGGCAAGGACAGGCTATCGCCGTGAAAACCCATCCCGTGCCCGGTAGTCCCGGCAAGGCGGTGAACGGCACCGTTATCCCGCCTGCACCCCCCAAGGACCCAAAGTTCCGGGCCGGGAAAGGAGTTGAACTCCAAGAGCGTGACGGTTCGACGGTGGCGGTTGCCTCCGTATCGGGCTATCCCACATTTGCCGACGATTCAGGGACGGTTAGCGTCGATCCCGTCTTCACCCACAAGGGCGATGTCGACATGGCCTCGGGGAACATACGGACGTCGGGAAGCGTATGTGTCCTCGGGCAGGTCACCGAGGGCATGAGGGTTGAGTCCGACGGCAACCAGGAGATCTCGGGCGCCGTCACCGAAGCCGTGGTGAGAGCCGGAGGAAGCGTCAAGATAAACGGCAACGTGTTCAAGTCCACCGTAATCGCGGGCAAAGACACGACATGGATGAGGAAGATGGACGACCTCTTGAGCGGCGTGGAACAGCGTGCCGAGGCCATATTGTCCCTTGAGGATACGTACAAAGAAGCCCTGGAGAGGAAACAGGCAGGAACCCCCGAACTGGGCGACGATGCCATCCTTGATGAATCGGCCCAGCTCGAGAGGTTCCGGAACCTCGCCCTCGCCGTATCGGCGCTTCTCAAGGAGAACCTATCGCAGTTTCCTGACGATATACAGGCGCAGGTCAAAGAGACCAGACAGATGCTGTCCAGTTACGGGGCCGACATATTTAAGAGGGCCCACGGCATCTCCAGGCTCTTGGTCGATGCCCGGACTTACATAGACTCGGAACTCTTTAGCGGGAAATCTGACGTGATCTTGCCTTACGCCCAAAGCTCTACCGTAGAGGCCTCGCGGGATATCACGATTACCGGCCAGGGTGCCTTCTACTGCACTCTCCTAGCCGGGAGGGCTATCAAGACAAGCGGCTCGCCGGGGCTCCTGAGAAGCGGCGAAGCGAGGGCGAGGGAACTCATCCAGGTGAATGCCGCGGGCGGACAGGGCGCGGCGCCTACCGTCTTGGCCGTGGGACTGGACGGCAAGATCTTGGCGAACACGATATACCCGAACACCGTCCTCATGGTCGGCCCCCAGAGCTACCGGACCGAAGAGACGCTCAAGGCAGTCAAAGCCAGCATGGTAGAAGGTCGTCTCCAGGTTGTGACTGCCGCGGGGCCAATCCAGATTGACTGAGCAGACCGGGTAGTCCTAGCAGACCGAGGAGGCCGGTAGGCGGGCGCTGAAGCCAACCGGGAGCCGGCCCCCTCACCGGACGGCCCGGTGATACCTGTACGCTACGAGCGACGCCAGGAAGGCTTTGAACATGTCTCCCGCCAGAAACGGTATAGTGCCGGCAAACAGAGCGTCCCTCAGAGACATCCCCGTCTGCCAGGCGAGGTACGGAGACCCGATTGCGTGCGTAACAACGATACTCCCCACAACGGATGCCGCTATCAGGCGCCAGAAGCCGGGAGTTTCTTGCTTTCTCCGGAGGCCTTCGCGCCCCGGACCGTGCCTTCCGGAAGGTAGCGCAACGAGCCCCGTTATGAACGCTGCAGGAAGGAAAGCCAGAAGATATCCTCCCGTAGGACCCAGCATTATCCCGAGCCCCGCGCGGCCGCCCGAAAAGACCGGTAGCCCCGCAAAACCCGCAGCCAGGTAGATGCCGACGCCCGCCGTGCCCCACCAAGGTCCCAGGAGGAGCCCTGAAAGGCAGACCCCCAGCGTCTGGCCGGTGATTGGCACCGGGCTGAAGGGGAGCGGTACGGTCACCAGTGAGAGGGCGGAAGTCAAGGCAGCGATCATGGAGGCCTTGACCATCATGGACAGTCTGCTGTCGCCGGCTTGTCTCGTGGGAGGACCCTCCTTTGGCCGGGTTACTCGCGCCTCGGCGGAAAATCGCGCAGGACCCGGATGAAAGAAGCGCTTTGAGCAGTATAACAGGGAAAGAGGCAGTTTAGAAAGGGTTGGCAGGATAAACACCGCGGACAAAGAACTTGGTAATGGATCTGAATCTTGAGATAGGAGGTTCGGGCAGTGAAGGTTTTCATATCGGTAGACATGGAAGGCGTGTGCGGCGTAGTCCACTGGAACCAGACCCAGCACGGCAGAGAAGACTATGAGCGCATGAGACGCCTCATGACCCAAGAAGTAAACGCTGCAGTGGAAGGCGCATTCGCCGCAGGAGCCAAGGAAATCGTCGTCAACGACTCGCACGGTTCCATGCGGAACGTAGTGATCGAGGATCTGCACCAGGACGTCAGGCTGATCACGGGCTCCACGAAGCCTATGTCGATGATGGAAGGCCTGACTGCCGATTTTGATGCGGTGCTCTTGGTCGGATACCACTCGCAGGCGTCGTCGACCGGTGTTCTCAACCATACATACACCGGCCGCGTCATCCACTACTGGGTAAACGGCAAGGTGATGGGGGAGACCGGAATGAACGCCTTGATCGCGGGTCATTACGGAGTACCCGTCGTCCTTGTCACGGGCGACAGCGTGGTCACCAAGGAAGCCGAGGAACTCTTGGGCAACATAACCACGGTAACGGTTAAGGAACCCAGAAGCCAGTTCTCCGCGCTCTGCCTGCATCCCAGCAAGGCCAGGGAGCTTATCAAGGAAGGAGCCCGGAAGGCGCTCTCCAATATCGCTGCCGTGAAGCCCCTCGTACCCGATACTCCGTCCACCGTCAGGCTGCAGTTCCACACCTCGGGAGAGGCAGACGGTGCGTCAATCATGCCGGGTTGCGTGAGGGTCGACCCAGTGACCGTGGAGTTCACGGGCAAGGACTACTTGGAGGCCTACCGCGGCGCTCGGACGATGATGACGCTGGCGTGGTCGTCGTAGACGCTAGGATTTCTGGCGCATAGAAAGGTCCCCGGCGGAGAAAGCCTGAACCCCTTCGCCGGGGACTTCGATTAGCGCTCTTCCTTCGCCGTCTACTCCCCGGAAGGTCCCGTGGATTTTGGAGCGATCATTGACTGAGCGGTTTTGGAGCACAACACGGCTCCCCAGGAATGCCCACAGCCCGGACAGCTTTTCCCGCATGCCTGCAAGGCCGTTTCTCTCAAACTGGGCGAGGGCAGATTCAAGGTTGTTCAAGACGGCTGCGATTAGGGCATTCCTGTCCACGGGCTGCTTTGACAGTATGCGGATGGAAGAAGCCGTCTCCCTTATGTCCTCTGTGAAATCCGCTTTCTCCTGATTCGCGTTTATCCCTATGCCGCAGATGATGTAGGGAGGATGGAATGCGTGGCCTTCGTTCTCGCCAGCGTCTGCCCCGTGCGGCGGCCGGGCGGAGGAAACGGGCACTACGACGGCCTCGCATAGAATGCCGCAGACCTTCTTGCCTTCGACCAGAACATCGTTTGGCCACTTGATCTGGGCGTCAAGGTCCGTGAGGGACCTTATCGCGGAAGCCACCGCGTAGCCCGCCACAATAGCGACGAGAGGTGCGCGGTCAGGCGGTATGACCGGACGGAGGAGGGCCGACATAAACACGCCTCCGGCAGGGGATTCCCACTTCCGCCCCAAGCGGCCTTTTCCACCCGTCTGTCTCTCCGCTATTACCACTGTGCCGGCGACTGCCCCGGCAACTGTCCCGGCCGCCGTCCCGGCTGCCGTCCCGGCTGTTGTCCCGACTGTTGTCCCGGTGCGGTGCTCAAGCGGAAGGCCTTGCGCACCTTCCGGCGCTCCAGGTCCGACCAGTCGTCGCAGGTCGTCGTTGGTGGAACCGGTGATATCCTTGCAGATGATCTGCCTCCCCAGGTAGGAGGTGGTCAGCATGTCCGTGATGGCCGGAGCCGAGAGGACATCGTAGGAGGGGCCACCTTCCGCGGTGATCCCGCTCAGACCATGAACCTTGAGTCTAGCCTTCAGTTCCCCGTTCTCAGCGCGCAATACAGGCACACCACCATAACATGCCGATCTTCGGGCTCCCCTCAAGCGTTAGGGAAGGGCTATCTTGCCCATCACAACTGCTTTCCCGGCACCGGTTGCGGACGGGAGGTTGTTGGTCCGTCCCGAAAGGACTTCGTTTCCGAGGACCGCGAAAGCCAGTGCCTCTTTGGCCTGGTCCGGTATACCTATGTCCTCGTGGGTGAGGACGCGCACCGGATGAAGCTCTTCCCGGAAACGACTCATGAAATAGGGGTTCCGGGCGCCTCCGCCGCCAACGATGACCTCATCCACCGGACCCAAAGGAAAGACGAAGTCCCGGTAAGCCCTGAGGACGCTCTGTACGGTTAGCTCTGCTGCCGTTGCCACGATGTCTTCCTTGGTCTCGCAGCCCATCTCGTGCGCCGTCTCAACCAGGGACTTCGAGTACTGGATACCGAACAGCTCCCTGCCGGTGGACTTTGGAGGGAGTTTCTTGAAGTACGGGTTGTCCAACAGGTGCTCCAAGAGCTTCCTGTGGACGCGCCCCGATGAAGCCAGCCGGCCGTCCCTGTCCATCGTGTCACGGCCTCCCGTAAGCAGGGACACAACTCCGTCCACCACCATGTTGCCCGGCCCTGTGTCGAACGCTACGACCGAGTCCGGAGTCGCGTCGGGCGGAAGATATGTGAGGTTTCCGATGCCGCCCAGGTTCTGCATGATCCGGCCCAGGGTCGGGTGGGTGATGATGAGATAGTCAACATAGGGCACCAGTGGGGCCCCCTGGCCTCCTTGGGCCATATCCGCCGGACGGAAATCGCCGACCGTCAGCATCCCCGTCTTCTGGGCTATGACCGAGATATCACCTATCTGCAGAGTGGCACGGCTCGGGATCACCGGATGGTCCGGTTCGGGAAAATGGACGAGGGTTTGTCCGTGGGAGCAAACGGCGTCTACGTTATCCGGCTTTAACCCCGCTTCGGCCAAGCACCTAAGGGCTGCATCCGCGAATACCTCGCCTATCAAGAAGTTCAGGCGGGCGACTTCTTCACATGAAAGGAGCCTGAGGTCACCCAGCAGGAGCCTCCTGATCTCAGGGGGATACTCGACCGACGTGAGGTGGAGAAACTCCGCCCGAGTACTTCTGCCCGAACCCGTGACCTTGCATAGAACCGCATCCACTCCGTCGGCAGAGGTCCCGGACATTAGGCCTATGAGCAGTCGGGAGTCCTTGTCGCCGACGGCATTCAAGAGGCTCGTCATTCCGGTTTTCATACCTGTTCCCATACCTAGTCCCATGCTGGCTCCCCCACCTGCTCCCGTACCTGTGTTCACTCCGTCAAGTCCGTTACAGCGTGACCGGCAGCTTGCCCCCGGCCTTTACGGCGCCTGTAAGGACCTCCGCAAGGGCCCTTAGGGCTTCCGGCCGGTGGCTGTATGTGCAGATAAATGTCTGCGCCTCCGGGAAGACGCGGAAATCGTAAGGGTCCCCGGTCGCCACCAGTATGGCGCCGGGCTTCTGCCGGAGGATCGACCTCGCCCGGGTCGCTTGCTCTTCGTTTTTCCAGGCGTTCCGCATGAGGACGATGACCGCGTCGGCCTGGTTTAGGGCCATTTGCTCTTGGGCGGTTTCTTGGGCGACATACCGGGTGGTTTCCTCGATTATCCCCTGGGCGGCTGCTCCGGTCCTTACCGCCGTGCTCCCGTAGACCTGGTGGATGACTTGTGCCCCTCTTTGCTTCAGGGCCTCGCCCAGTTCTGCCTCGGGGTACGGCGACACTATCACGACACGAGTTCCCCTTTCAGTGCTAGCCGGCAGTCCCGCGTCCCTTAGCACGGTTATGGAACGGCGGTGGGTTTCCGCGGAGAGAGCGCGAAACTCTTCCGTATCCGCCTCGCCGGGAGTAAGCGGGTTTGGTAGCCTGAGGGCTTTCTTGAGCGATATGATCCGCCGCACGGCTTCGTCGAGCCTGGCAAGCGGGACCTCGCCGCTTCTTACCGCCTCGAGGATCATCTCGTACGCTTGTCGCTGAAGCTCCGGTGTATGTGAGATGAGCACCATATCCGCTCCGGCCTTGAGGGCCATGACGGCGCCCCTGGCCGTCCCGAAGTACTTGGAGATCGCGTTCATCTCCATGCAGTCTGTCATGATGAGGCCCTGGAACCCCAGGTCGCGCCTCAAGAGGCCTTCGAGCACCGGTGCCGAGAGCGTTGCCGGGAGGTCCGGGTCGATGGCTTTGAAGATGATGTGGGCGGTCATGATGGCGGGAAGTCCTTTTCTGATTGCCGCTTTGAACGGCCTCAGTTCCACTTCCGAGAGGCGCTCCAAGGGGTGCGGGAGCACGGGAAGGTCCAGATGCGAGTCCACCGACGTATTGCCGTGTCCTGGGAAATGCTTGCCGACAGGGAGAGCTCCCGCCGACAGGAATCCTTGCACCGACGCCGTCCCCAGTGTTTCGACCAGCGCCGGATCACTCCCAAAGGAACGCACGCCGATGACCGGGTTGTCGGGGTTATCGTTTACATCGAGAACCGGGGCGAGGTTTACGTTGATGCCCGCCGCCCTTATCTGGGTTCCTACCGCGCGGGCTACCTTGAACGCAAGGTCGGGATCGCCGGTCGCGCCCAAAGACATTGGCCCGGGCATGAGAGGAAGCCCCTTGTCCAGCCGCACCACCGGGCCACCTTCCTGGTCCACAGATATGAGGAGGGGAAGGTTCCCCGAGGAAGCGGCTGTATCCTGCAGAGTTTGAGACAGGGCGGCGGTCTCCGCCACAGAGCCTGTGTTCCGGGCGAAGTAGATGATGCCTCCCACCTTTAGGTCGCGGATGGCCGCAGCGGCGCCTTCCGGGTCTTTTCCTGAAAACCCGACCATGAGGACCTGCCCAACCTTCTCTTCGAGCGAGAGGTCTCCGGTGTCAAGTTTCCGGAACCGTGGGTCTTGCGAGTTTGTAACCACGCTGGTCTCGCCTGCCTTTCACGGAAGTACCATCAACCTCATATATCTATCTTTATATCTCTTGTGCGGTTATCTCCTGACCGATGCGGCGACGGCGTTTGCGAACTGCGCCCTGAGGCGTATGTGGGCATTGCCCTCACGCCCGGCGTGCACCCGGTTGGTGAGCAGGATGGCCGCCGTGCCGGTGTCGGGATCGCACCATATACTGGTACCGGTGAAGCCGGTGTGTCCGTATGCGCGGTCCGACATGAGGTCGCCGCCCGACGAGTACCGCCTTGACCGGAGCTGCCATCCAAGGCCGCGTCTCTCTCCGACCGACGCTTCTTCTTTGATGGCTGCCTGTACGGTCGCTTCGCCCAATATCCTCACTCCGTCCAGGGCGCCGCCGCTTAGCCACATGAGGCCGTATCTGGCCATGTCATATACCGTGCCGAAGAGGCCCGCATGCCCCGACACGCCTCCCAAGGAGTAGGCGTTCTCGTCGTGGACTTCGCCCCACATGACCCGGTCGAGATCGGGCCTGTACTCTGTGGCTGCGATGCGATACCTCAGAGAAGGGGCAGGCCTGAAGCACGTGTCCTTCATCCCCAGGGGCGCAAAGATTTCCTTGGCTGCAAACTCGTCGAGCCCGAGTCCCGCGATCCTCTTGATCAGTTCGCTGAGCATTATGAACCCCAGGTCGCTGTAGACCACTTTTTCTCCCGGCACCTGTTCCCCGGTGAGTCTTAGGGCGCAGATGGCCTCAATGATCTCTGTTCCCCGAAGGCCCTGTTCGTAGAACTTGATGTGGGCCGGTAAGCCCGATGTATGCGTGAGGATCTGCCGGATGGTTATGCCTTCCTTTCCCCCCTGGCCAAACTCGGGGATGAACATGGCGAGCGGGTCGTCGAGGCGGAATTCCCCGCGCTCTAGGAGCTTCAGCACCGATGGGAGAGTTGCCGTGACTTTGGTCAGGGAGGCCATGTCGAAGATAGTGTTTGGAGTTGCGGCTATCCGCTCCGGCGTGCGCACTGCCCAACCGAAGGCTCTGGGGTAGAGCATGACTCCGTTATGGACTATTGTCGCCACCGCTCCGGGGATGGGACCTTCTCCGTCGCCGACCGCCCTTGCCACCGTGGCAAAGGCGCGCTCGACTTGCGCCGGGTCGAGCCCCACGTCCTGGGCATGGCCCATGGGCAGCGACGGCACCGGCGCCGCAGACGGCGAGGGCGCCGCGGGCGGCACAGGCACCGTGCACGCTTCAGAGGCCGCAGTTACCTGCGCTTCAGCGGACGGCGGGGGTGCCGTCAGCATCTGCGCTGCAGCCGGCGAGTCTGACGCGCTTCTGCCCCCGTACCTTTCCTTCGCCAAAAGGACTGCTTTGCGGATGGCCCCACCGCATTCCTCCAATAGGGCAGATGCCTGACTTACAGATGCTCCCGACGCCAGGGAGATGAGCGCCACCCCTATGTCTCCTTGAGCGTCTTCGAAGACGCGCTCAACTTCGTCGGCCGTCTTGCCCGTGGCTTCCGTTAGGATCCTTAGGGCCCTACCTGCAAGCTTGGTGTTCCTGGGCGCTGTCCCTGCCATGAGGTTCGAATAGGTGCGCCCGGCGATAATCATTGCCGCTGTGGACATTGTGTTGAGCACCAGTTTCTGTGCGGTGCCGTTCTTCATCCTGGTAGAACCCGCGACCACTTCGGGGCCCACCTGAGGGGCGATAATTAGGTCTGCCTCTTTGGCTACCGGGCCGGAAGTGTCGCCGACGATCGCCACCGTCTTGGCCCTCTGCTTCCGCGCTTCGGCGAGGGCTCCCGCTACGAAGGGGGTCCGTCCCGACGACGCTATCCCTATGACCATGTCCGAGGGGCCGGCTTTCCTCGCTGCGATCTCGCGGGCGCCGTCCTCGCGGCTGTCTTCGGATCCCTCTGAGGCTTTGTATATCGCCTTCTCTCCGCCCGACATGATGGCTGTAACATTCTTGCCGATGGAACCGTATGTCGGCTCCAGTTCCGACGCGTCAAGCACGCCTATCCTTCCGCTGGTGCCGGCGCCGACATAGAAGACCCTGCCGCCCAACAGGATGGTTTCTGCCATCCACTCGGCTGCCTTCGCGATGTTCGGAATCTCGGTCGCGACCGCCGGAGCTACCCTGTGGTCCTCGGCATTTATCACCGAGACGATTTTCTCGGCGGGCCAGGTGTCGATGTCTTTTGTGAGCGGGTTTACCCACTCAGTCTTGGGGATACCTGGTGTCGTCATCTTGATCCCGTGCCTTTCGGAAGCCGGTCCCTAGCCGGTACCGGCCTGTTATTTCTTTAAGCCGGTCTCCTGTGGGAACCGGCTTCTATCGCCACTTTTTCTAGAGCCGCTCCTCTCCTCGGGTCCGGCCGAAGCACGCCCTTGCCAGTACTGCGGCGCCTTGGGAGGCCGGAGTAGTGGAGTGGAAAAACTTGGCTTCCGGGAGTGCCTTGGACAGCTCAGACTCCACTCCGGCAAGATAGGCGGCGCTCTTGAAACACCCGCCCCTGGCTGCGACATCCGGGGCGTGGAAACCCAGATTCCTTGCGACGGCGCACACCAGCTCGACCAGCAGGCTTGCCTCTGCCCGAAGGATTTCCATAGCTCCTTTGTCGCGGAGCTCGTCTGCCGCCTTGAACACAACCTGTGAGAGAGCAGCGATCTCCGTCCGGTCCATGGCCAGCGTACGATGGATTAAGTCGCGGGGTTTGGTCACACCGGCAGCCGATAGAAAGAGGTCTGTGAGCGGGGTGGACGGTTCTCGCCCGTCGAATGCCCGCATCACAGTGCGGAGTCCCCTGATCGCGATGCTGTAGGCGCTTCCCTCGTCGCCGAGAAGGGCCCCGTATCCTCCGGCCGACGCATACCTCCCGTTCCTGGCTCCGAAACAGTTGGAGCCCGTCCCGGCTATGACAACTATCCCGTCTCCCTCTCCGTGCGCGGCGGCCAGAGCGGAATGGGTGTCTTCGACAATGGCGAAGGGGCAGTCTCCAAAGAACAGGGATACAGCCCGGCGGATTCGCCGGGGGTTGTCGTCTCCGGCTCCCGCGAGAGCCAGGCATGTCCCGGTGATGTCGTGCAGGCTTATGCCGCTCAGTCTCAGGGATTCTGTGACGGCCGTCCGGATGGAGTCTACCAGCTCATCCTCGGACACGTAGTTTATATTGGACGGGCCTCCCCGACCTGTGCCAAGGACATTCCCCCGGTGGTCCATCACGCATGCTTCCGTGCTGGTCCCCCCGCCGTCAACGCCAAGGTAGAGGCGTCTCGGATAATGCCCAGAAGCCTGCGAATCGAAGGGGCCGTTAACGGTACAAGAGGTACGGTTTTCGCTTGCGCTCAAACTCCGACGCCTCCTCGCGCCATCTAGAGATAAGGTCGTTGGGAGAGCTTCCGTTCATGAGGGCTTCCCTGAGCCCGGGCCCTCCCGCCAAGAGATCCAGGTAGTCTCTGGGTTTATCCTTACGGATGAAGTCTCCTTGCGAGCCGGCCTGTTCCGTACCGGGCTCACCGGGCTTCTTTTCCTTTTTAGCAGGTTCTTCAGGTAAGTGTTCCCTCAGGGCGAAACCGGGGAAGAGGTCGCGTACCGTGAAGAGTAGCCGGATCCCCAGTTCCACAGGGCGAACAGCCCTCTTGTCTACAACGTGGAACTGCACGCCACCGCACACCTTGCCCACGTGCTTCCAATACCACGGAGTGAAATAGGTCGGACGGACCATAACTCCCGGGAGGTTGGCTTTAAGGAGCGTTTCTGCCAGGACATGAGGGTCCACATACGGCGCCCCGACCAGTTCAAAAGGACTGGAGGTCCCCCTGCCCTCCGAAAGATTGGTGCCTTCCAGGAGGCATGTGCCCGGATAAAGGAGCGCCATGTCTTGGGTCGACGCCGCGGGAGAGGGAGGCACCCACGGTCCTATCCCTGTGTCGTCGTAGAACATCCTCCGCTCCCATCCTTCGGCCTTCACAACATGAGGTGCAGGGAGGCCCAGTCTGTCGGCTTCCATGAGGGCAATCTCTCCCAAAGTCATCCCGTGCCGTATGGCGACCGGGGCGTAGCAGACAAATGACAGGTCATCGGGAGAAGGGACATTGCCTTCTACCATCTCGCCGCCGATAGGGTTTGGACGGTCCAGGACCACGAACGGGATGTTGGCCTGAGCAGCTGCCCGCATCCCACCGAGCATCGTCGACGGATAGGTGTAGTACCGGGCTCCGATATCTTGGATGTCGAACACGAGGACATCGATCTTCTCGAGGCTTTCCGCCGAGGGTATCCGGGATTCGCCGTAGAGGCTGTAAACAGGTATTCCCGTCCGGGGTTCCGTCTCATCCCCGACCTTGGCGCCTTCGGCCGCATTGCCTCGAATGCCGTGTTCAGGAGAGAAGAGGGCTCTGATCCGGTAACCCTCATCGATCATCGCATCGAAGTTCTGCCTAAGGCTCGAGTCCAGGCCGGTGTGATTGGTGATGAGACCTATTACTTTGTCTCTATACAGCCCTTGTTCCAGCATCTTTTCGAGGCCGGTCTTCACTCTCACAAAAACGCACCTCCCCGGTCCACTTCAAGCGAGATTCTGTGTCCGGGGAGGTAGTTCCTCTATTTGGATTGCAGGCAGGAGAGTCCTGCGAAGTATGACCGGCACTTTATCCCGGTGCCGGACCCAGCGGGCGTCCCTAGACGATATCTTGGCCCCTGACTCCTGGGGCAACTTTCTCGGGCAGCGCTTTCAGGACTATATAGGAGACGGCCGTGTTCAGTCCGCCGTGTGCCAGGTTAAACGGTATGATTACCGGCACAATCATCGAAAGGACCGTTTCCCTTGGAACGCCCAAATAGATCGGCGTGACGATCAGGTTGAAAGGGACCATGAGTGCGACTCTGATCAGGATCCCGGCAAGCATGGGCAGATGGAGGTGGCGTGTCCTCTTGGCTAGGATTCCGACCACGATTGCCATTCCGCCGGAAGCGATGAAGTGCATGAGGATGCCCCACGGACCTCCCTCGCCCGTGACGGCGGCAAAGAGGACAGAGTTCACGAGCGCGCACGTGGCTCCGGAGACCGGTCCCATGAAGACGGCGGCCACCAGCGTCGGCACATCTCCCGGCGCGAGTTTCAGGAAAGGAGCAGGTGGAAACGAGAAGGCCAGGAGGAGCTCAAACACAAACGACATCGCGGCAAGAATGGCTGTTAGTACTAGCGGTAGGTACTTGCGGTTCATTGCGATTCCCCCTCACAGGATCTGCAGAGGGGGACCCCCGGGGGAGCCTTGCTGATCGATACGATCTTCTCTCATCCGGACTGTACCGTCGGCCCCGGAATTCCACCGGGTCGGTCGCTTGCGCGAGTCGCGGGCTGTAACCGCCGGTCAGGATTTGCGGCCTGCACACCGATGTCTCGGTCTGGCCTTATCTGGCCTCTTGCTGGGCCCCTCACCTTGCCCCGAAGATCCTCTCCAACAGTCTACTCTAGCATTAGGGGCGAAACGGGGTCAACATGTCAAAGCGCGTAAAAACCAAGCGCAGGCTGGGCTTGGACGTTGCGCGTTCAGTTCGAGTCGTTGTCCCGGATACCGTGTTCAAATCGGATCGTTGTCTCTGATACGTGGTCAAAACCGGCTCGTCGTTTCGGATGCCTCGCTCAGATCGGATTGTCGTCGCGGATACCATGTTCAGATCGGGTCGTCATTGCTGATGTCTTGTTCCAACCCGATTGTCGTTTCGGATGCCTCGCTCAAAACGCATTGTCGTCGCGGATACCATGTCCATATCTAATCGTCGTCCCGGATATCTGGCTCAAACCGGATCGTTGTCTTGGATACCTCCCTCAAATCCGATTGTCATCACGCATATCTCGTCGAAACCCATACGGTTGTCGGAAACACCCCCAATACCAGTCGGTCATCCGGGATGTGGAGGGTGAACACGGAGGGGGGAATCAAGGTGTGATCGGAGTGGTTACGTAAACAGCCCTCTCCACGGGGCGCTTTCATCTTCATCCAGCTTTCTGGACTGCTGGACCACGTCATCTCTGATTAGGGGATCGCGGATGAGGATGCTCCAGGCCTCGAGGGCCCTCTCGAGGAACTCTTCCTTGAGGGGATGCCGCTCCGGGTTGCTGACGAGGGGGCAGATAAGACTGCCGGTGAGCGTATCCAATCTCATTGAGAGTTGCCCTTGTGGGCTGATGTACGGCATTAGCGGAAATGTCCTGCATTGAACCGGTCTCTTCTCTCTGGGACACGTTCCGTTGCACATGACAAACGCGACCAGGCCCTTCCAAGACTCGGGGAAGTCGTGGTGTTTGGCCGATTTGTAGCTCCATCGAAGCCAACGTTCGCGCCCGCTGAACATGAGTTCCTCGCCCGGGAGGAGGTACATGCCTACTCCCGGCTCGTACTCTTGGCAGCACCTGTGCCCGCACAGGGCTCCGCAGTCGCCTTCGATGGCCGGAATATCCAGCAGACGGTAGACTCTCTTGAAGTCTTCTTTGCAGAGAGTCGATCTTACCAGTCGTCTACGGATGTATCCCAACATGTAACCACTTCCGTTGCGCCAGTGGGCCTTCCACCGTCGAACCCGTGAGCTCGGGTGTTCAGACCTGCTCTGCGCTCTTACACTCGGTCCTGTTAGAGCGTCTCTGATATCGCGCCTACTCTGATACTCCTATTACTCCTGCTACTCGTATTCCTAATAGTAAACTTGGTTCGGCTTTTGTGGCTACCCGGACGTGTATCCAACCGGCCTGTTTCTCGTGGCATTCATCTGCCCACTGCACGGTCCAATAGAGGATTCACACTGTTCGATAAGTAATACCTTTAGGGTCAAAGCCGCAAGGAGAGGATGTCTCAGTGAACATAGTCGTCCTAATGAAGCAGGTGCCGGGCACATCGTCCGTTGGAGTGGACCCCACTAGAGGGACCCTCAGAAGAGAAGGAGTCCCGGCCCAGACGAACCCCTACGACCTCCATGCTCTGGAAGCCGCTCTTGCGCTGAAGGAGCAGGTGGGAGGCACGGTGACTGTCGTGAGCATGGGTCCACCCCAGGCTGAAGCGGTCATCCGCGAGGCCTACTGGATGGGAGCGGACCACGGTATCCTCCTGACCGACCGGGTTTTCGCAGGCGCGGATACGCTGGCCACGGCGTTCACCCTAAGTCAAGCTCTCAAGACCCTTGAGTTCGACCTAATAATAGCCGGGATGCAGAGCACCGATGGCGACACTGCCCAGGTAGGCCCGGGAGTTGCCGAGTTCCTGGATATCCCGCATGTGTCGTACGTGAGAGAGATAAAGGGAGTTGCCGGCCCTGAAGTGGGTGCCGGTACTTATCCCCTTCCGGAAGGGGCGGCGAGGCTCACGGTAACTGCCGACCTGGGAGATACCCTTCTTATCCAGGATGTCTGCCTGCCGGCCCTGATAACCGTCACGAAGGATCTAAACCAGCCGAGGCTCCCGTCGTTCAAACTGCGAAAGGCCGTTGCCGACAAGCCCGTTTCAGTGATGCGGGCTGAAGACCTGCCCGCATCTCCCAAGCCCTATTACGGCCTGGCCGGATCGGCCACGCGGGTGGAGAAGATCTTCCCTCCCGAGCGAACTGTGGTCCGGGAGATCTGGGAAGGCGAACCCGACGAACTGGCCTCCAGATTGGCCGTCCTGCTTAGGGAGGTGGTCGGAAAATGACGCGCGACGAGAGCGGTACGAAGATAACCCGTGTGCCCGAGAGCGGTGCAAACAAGATCGCGGGGCACGTGCGGGAGCCCGGTGCCCGGCCTGAGGGCAACTCGGCGGAGATGATGTCCGAATGGTCGGGCATCATGGTCTTTGCTGAATTCCACCATGCGGCATCGCCCACTGACTCCGGTGGGGGAGAGTTCGACCCCGTAACCTTTGAGCTCATCGGCAAGGCCAGAGAGATGGCAGATAAGAGCGACCAGGAAGTTGTATGTGTGGTCCTGGGAAGCGGCGTCACGGGGGCTGCTGCCGACCTCCTCCACTACCCGGTCGATCGAGTGCTGGTCTATGACCGCCATGAACTCCGTCACTATGTCGCCGGCGTTTACGCCGCGTTTTTCCAGGATGCCGTCTTGACCGAGAAACCCAGCATAATCCTAATGGGCGCGACCCCCGTGGGCCGCAGCCTGGCGCCGCGCATCGCGGTGAGGTTCAGGACTGGTCTCACGGCGGACTGCACGGTGCTGGACATCCGCCCGAACGGAGACCTGGTCCAGACCAGGCCCGCTTTTGGCGGGAATATAATGGCCACCATTTTGACCAAGAACGCCAGGCCGCAGATGGCGACTGTCAGGTACAAAGTGATGCCCTGGGCCGAGCGTCTCGATGGCCGCCCCGGCAAGAAACCAGGGGTGCTGGTTGAGAGGGAGATGAGTCAGCCCGATGCCGTCAAGAGCCTGGCCCGTCACCTGAAGTCTGTGGCAGTGAGGTCGGAGGTACTCGTCCCGAAAGCCGACTCCATCTCTGAAGCCAAGGTCATAGTGGCTGTTGGCCGCGGCGTGAAGTCCAATTCTGACCTGGAGATGTTCGAGGCCCTTGCAGAGCGCCTCGGAGGCATGCTCGGGGGATCCAGGCCGCTGGTGGAGAAAGGCTGGATACCCGTATCCAGGCAGATAGGTCAGAGCGGGCGGACGGTCCGTCCCGACGTCTACATTGCCCTGGGGATTTCAGGAGCGATCCAGCACGTGGCTGGAATCTCGGGCGGGACCATCATCGCCGTGAATAGCGATAAGGTCGCACCTATCTTCGAGTTCGCCAACTACGGGGTTGTGGGAGACATCTATTCCGTAGTGCCTGCCCTGCTCAAGGTGCTGTAGCTGTGAGAAGAAAGCGTAAGCAGGGCGGTGTTCGCCCAAGAAGCAAGGACCGGCCGATAGTCGCAATAGATAGTTGCTCGTAAGCGCTCATAACGAAGAGCCGCCCCGGAGACCGGCTGGAAGTAGGGGCAATAGGCGAGATATGGAGCAGACGGGACAATGACACACGGGAGACGTGAGAGATATGCCAGGGAAGTTCGATAGACCGAACGAGAACGATATCCGCTTCCTCCAGGAGATATGCGGCGAGAAAGACGTTATATCCTCGGGTCCCTTGATGGACGACTACGCCAGGGACGAAATGCCCTGGGTGAAGGGATATCCCGCTGCGGTGGTCTTTCCTGAGTCCGCTCAGGAGGTGTCTGAGATCCTCAAGCATGCCTCGGCAAGGCGGATCCCCGTGACTACCAGGGGTTCGGGAACCGGGCTCTGCGGGGGAGCCGTGCCGACGCTAGGCGGCATCGTCCTGTGCACAACCAAGATGAACAGGATCCTGGAGATCGACTCCTCCAATTTCACGGCTACCGTAGAGGCAGGTGTGCTTCTGACCACCATCCACCAGGCTGTAGAGGCCAGGGGTTTCTTCTACGCCCCTGACCCCGGCGAGAAGACAGCCACCATCGGCGGCAACATAGCGACCAACGCGGGCGGCATGAGGGCCATCAAATACGGTGTGACCAGAGACAACATCCGCGGGCTCCAAGTGGTCCTCTCGACCGGTGAGATCCTGAACCTCGGGGGCAAGCACGCGAAGAACAGCACCGGATACAGCCTGATGAACGCCTTCATAGGTAGCGAAGGAACTCTAGGTGTCGTGACCCAGGCTACCCTGAGGCTCCTTCCCCTGCCCAAGCAGACGCTCAGCCTCTTGGTGCCGTTCGCATCCCTGCGAGACGCTATCCGCGCCGTGCCCAAGGTGATGGAGTCGGGGATCCTTCCCCAGTCCATCGAGTTTGCCGAGAAGGGAGTCATCTTTGCGGCAGAAAGCTACCTCGGCAAGAGGTTCCCGCACCGAACGGCTCCGGCCTATCTCCTCATCAGGCTGGACGGTAACTCGCGCGAAGAGGTCACCTCCGCCATGGACTTGGTCGGCAACGCCTGTCTCGCTGCCGGCGCCGACGATGTCCTTATCGCCGACACGCCCGAGCGGCAATCCGCGGTCTGGGATGCGAGAGGCGCCTTCCTGGCCGCGCTAAAGTCGGGGAACGAAGTGGATGAGTGCGACGTGGTGGTCCCGCGGGACCGGATCGCCGACTTGGTCGAATACACGAAGGAAGTGGCGGAGGAGGTAGGCGTCCGCATAGAAAGCTTCGGCCATGCCGGCGACGGGAACCTGCACATCTACGTGATGCGCGACACGATGGCCCAGGAGGAATGGGAAGAGAAACTTCCAAGGGCCATGGACCTCCTGTACGAGCGAGGGCGTGAGCTGGGCGGTATGGTTTCCGGCGAGCACGGTATCGGCGTAGCCAAGCGGCCTTATATGGAGAAGAGCCTCTCGGAAGATGAGATCGCCCTCATGGCCAGGATGAAGTCGCTGTTCGATCCTGCAGGGATACTCAACCCGGGCAAGGTGGTACCCCTTTCAGGCTCGTGATGAAAGACGGGTTTGCCGGAGCACATATAAAGAGGCTTGAACGCGTTCGAACAAACGGACCTGTCCAGAGGACAGGTCCCGAACCATGTTCACAGATAAATGCTTCCTACACCGAATGCTTCAGGATCTCGTCGATATCTCCTGCTACCAGAGCGACCGGTGGTACCTCGGGCAGGGTGTAGCAGCCGGGAGCCATCCTCGTCGAGGCCCGCGCCGCGGCTACCATGACCTGAGCTGTGGCGGACGGGTTAGTGAGCCTCATCTTGAGCTCCAGTACCTGGTTCTCGGCGGTGCCGGCTGCGCCGAACCTCTGGAGCAGCACGCCGTGCCCCATGGCCTCAACTTCCATGACGTTGCTTACCTTGGTGACCCGTGTCTCGTCCTTGACGAAATAGGGGTCCTTCTTGATAGCTTCGGCTACCTTGTCAAAGTCGGCGCCTTCTTCAAGTTCCACATAGACATCCCGCTTGTGGGTCCCGAACCCGGCGGGGAGCGTCATGGACAGGGCGTTTTTCACACCCGGAATCGCCTTCACTGCGACGGTGTGGCCCATGCTCATTCCGGGGCCGAAGTTGGTGTATGTAATCCCTCTGGGAGCCATTGCCTGGAACAGCATTCGGATCACAGAGTCGGTGCCGGGATCCCATCCGGCCGAGATCACTGCGACGCTGCCGTGTTCCTTGGCGCACTTGCCCAGGTCGCTCCTCAGGGCCATTAGGGGATCGCCGTGGATGTCGAAACTGTCAACGGTGTTGATCCCCTTCTTCAGATACTGAGGGGCTATCTCCGGAATCTGCCGGGACGGCGCGGTGAGGACCGCCACGTCTACCTTGCCCAGTTCATCCACTGAGGCGACTACAGGGCAGTCCAGCCCGGGGTTCTCGGGCCTTCTCCTCACGACTCCCGCCAGTTCCATGTCGGGGGCCTGGCGAATGCACTCAATGGCTTCTTTACCTACGTTTCCATAGCCGACTACGCAGACTCTGATTTTCTCCATCGCCACGATGACCTCCACCTTCTGTGATTCCCGTGCTTTCCCCGATACTCATGCTCCTTCCCGGACGAATGAACCTCGAGGAAAACCACATAGTGAACTCGAGATCAATTACCCGGAACTAATTAGACCGCTTGTCCCGAGGCGTAGTCAAGCTATTGGCCATGAATGGACTCCTTGGACTCCGGGTCTCCGTCGAAATCCTCCCGCCATGTCTAACCCTGCATTTTGCGTATTCTGACCATATTGAACTATAGTGGATGATACAATTCTGATAGTAGCGAAGTGTTGCCACCAGAACTCGAGGAGGACGCCAATGGACCTGTCCAATCCGTATTTCGGGCCGCTGTACGCTCTTATCGCGGGGGTTCTTGCTTCTGCGAGCCCGTGCGCCTTGGCGGCCATCCCCCTGGTCATAGGGCATATGGCAGGGGTGTCGCCTGCTGCCGGGAAGGGCGTTCGCGTCCGCGAACTCCTCTTTTTCCTACTTGGGATGGTGCTGGCCCTTACCTTCGTGGGAGTTGTTGCGGGAGCGCTGGGGAGGTCCCTCATCCTTTCGGCTCCCTGGATCCGGTGGGTGGCAGGACTGGCTTTCATCGCAGCGGGGGCTTCGTACCTGGGTCTGATAGGAGGCTCGAAGACCTGCACCGTACCACTGCCTGTTTCCGACGACTCCGAGACCCCTGACGATGGCGTGCCCGGTGGAATTAGTCCTACTTTCTCGGTTCGTCGGGCACTGTCCGGCCTGGCCATGGGGGCTTTATATGGCCTCTCGGCTTCGCCGTGCGCAACCCCGGCTCTTTTCTCGATACTTGCCCTGGTCGCCGTGAGTGGGTCGGTCGGCCGCGGAGCGTTCCTCCTCTTCGCCTACTCCGTAGGCCAATCGGTGCTGGTTGCTGTTTCGGGCCTAGCGACGTCTAGGATCCAGTCCTCGCTGGCCAGCAGTCGAGGACAGAGGGCAGTCGATGCTCTCAGAAAACTGGGCGGAACTGTGATTATGGGGTTTGGGGTGTACCTTGTTCTGAGGCCGTATCTCTGAGAGTCGAGAGAACCATAGGCATTGAACTCATTGTAAAGAGCGTTGACCATTCAGCATCCGGTGAAGTGAGTCTCCTGTACGCTGGCGCGGGACGGTGTTGAGCCCCAGGCGGGAAGATGCCGAAAGGCGCGAGTCGTTCGGAGCCCGGTGTTCCCGGACGTGGGAGGGGAAATGATGGAGAACCTGCGTGAACCGACCAGACCGCCTGCAGGCCGGCGTTTTCAAGCCATGGGCCTTGCAATGATACTTGTGTTCGCTGCGTTTTGGTACCTCTGGGAAGCCAGGTTGTCCCGCACTGACGAGGAATCTACGCAGATGGTGGACGCCTCGCCCGATGCCCTATCCGAGATGCTTACGCAGGGAAAACCCGTAGTCTTGGAGTTCTACACCAGTGACTGCCCGTGGTGTGGCGCGATTGAGCCCGAACTAAAGCAACTCAGTGAGGTCTACGGGAAGCAAATCACCGTCGCCAAGATGAATGCCGAGAAGTATCCCGTGGAGGCGGTAAGATACCGCATAACCGGCGTGCCCGCTTTGGTCCTTTTCGACTCCGAAGGTTCTGCGCTCGCTATCGCTTCGGGTTACAGGAAGTACGATGAGCTTGTGGAGATCTTAAAGAACTACAAGCTCATAAACTGAGCCTGCTAAACTGAGCCTTCGAAATAGGCTCTTGGGATGCCTCTTTCCGGCGGGGCGCGTCTCAGCCGGGGGCTCAGAGCCTTTCGACAAACGCCCTGGGGTTCATCATAAATGCCCGCATAAACTTCACGTGCTCTAGGTCGTCGTAGTCGACCGGGCCCGGGGGTGTCTCGTCAAGGGACAGTATGGTAGCGCCTGGGCAGGCCATCACTACCGGTGAATGCGTGGCGATCAGGAATTGAGAGCCCTGTTCCGTGGATTCCTTCACCATTGCCACAAAGGCCAGCTGTGTGAGCGGTGACATGGGAGACTCGGGCTCGTCCAATATGTACAGTCCTTTTAGCACCATTCTGGCCTTCAGGAGCTTCAGTATGCTCTCGCCGTGGGATTGGGCGTCCAGGCCGTCGCCGTAGTCTGCCTGAATGGCTGACAGGGAACCGGCATAGGGGCTCCTGGCCTGCATTAGCGCAAACTTCGAGCGTCCCTTATACTCCTCTTCGATCTCGGATAGCCTCTCCTGCATCTCGCGTCTCGTATGTTCCACGCCCTGGGCGAACCCGAAGAAGTCCTCGGTCCGCATGAAGGATCCCCTTTTGGTCTTGGTTGTCCACGCCAGTTTGAGGCGCGACGCCAGGTTACGGGCGTGCCCTAGTGTGGGGTCCGAGTCAACGCTGTAGCTGCCGACCGTTATTGAGCCTGCTGCCGCCGCGATGGCTTCCAGTATCGTGGACTTACCGGAACCGTTCTGCCCCACGAAGATGGTCACAGGCGAGGTGAACTCCAGGTCGTCCAGTAGGGAGAGCGCCGGCACGCAGAACGGAAAACACTCTCTATCCTGCCGGCTTTCGGGGGGAGAGTACCTTACACTGCGAAGGATCGTCGGCTGACTCATTGCTTCCTCCGTGGGTCTATCGACCTGTTCATGCGTCATCAGCTGGCCCTGCGTCCGACTTACTGGAATGGGCCCGGTGGCATCCGGTTCGTCCTCTGAGCGCCATCCCGCTGTTATTCTACGGGGCAAGGGAAACAGCCTGCTCGTGTCCAAGTATTACAAGTATACTAGTATACTAGTATGAGTGGGGGCTCTCGTAGCGCGGCAGGATACACGGAGCCTGCGAGAAACCAAGAGTGTCACATAAACCAAGAACTTAAGATAAACCCAGAGCCAGGGCGATGGGGGACCGGGAGGCGCGTGAGATTGAAGAAAAGAGTCGAAGTTCCGTTCACGAAGATCCAAGGTCTAGGAAACGAGTACCTATTCATTGACCGGTTTGCCTACAAGACCGAGCATGACTGGTCGCGGCTGTCCATAGTGATGGCGGAGAGGCACTTTGGGGCGGGGTCTGACGGCATAATCCTCGTGGAGCCTTCGGAAGTCCCCGGTTGCGACTTCAGGATGCGCATCTTCAACGCCGATGGTTCCGAAGGCGATATGTGCGGGAACGGGATGAGGTCCTTTGCGAGGTACGTCTACGATCACGGCCTCACCCGGAAAACCGAATTTGCTGTAGAGACAAGGGCCGGGATTATTCGCCCGCGCCTTATACTCAGGGACGGCGAAGTCGAGGCCATATCGGTGGACCTCGGCGTACCCAAACTAGAGAGACACGAGATTCCCCTCGCAAGGCTTGATGGTCCGGTACCGGCGATCAATGAGCCCGTCGAAGTGGACGGCCAGGTGTTCTACGGGACGGGAGTATGTACGGGCAATCCCCACTTTGTCATCTTTGTTGATGATGTGTGGCAAGTTGAACTTGAGAAGCTGGGTCCCAAGCTGGAGCGGCACCCGCTCTTCCCGGCGAGGGCGAACATCGAGTTTGCCACGGTGAAGTCCCGCGACGAGATCGATATGAGGGTCTGGGAGAGAGGGTCCGGTATTACCTTGGCGTGCGGGACCGGCGCTTCGGCCGTACTGGTTGCCGCCGTCCTGAATGGGTTCGCCGACAAGGACGTCCCGACCAAGGTGAACTTGCCAGGCGGCACGCTGATAATCGAGTGGAAGAGCGACGGGCATGTGTGGATGACGGGACCTGCCAAAGAGGTATACCGTGGCGTGTTTTACTATGAGGAATGAGGGCCCTGGAACCGGCGCCAAAGGATGATCGACCGACACTAAGAATGGAAGGTAGAAAATGTCTCAAATAGCCGCAGATTTGTTGTTGCTCGTGGTAACCCTCGCTTGGGGTACCACATTCGTTGTAGTGAAAAACACCATAGAGACGATGGGGCCTTATACGTACCTGGCGGTAAGGTTTCTGATCGCGGGTCTGATCCTCACGGTATGGCATGTTGTGAAGGCAGGAAGGCCCGCCGCCCGCGACGAGCGCAAGCAAGGGCGTAGCGATGGACCGGCCGCACCGCGAAGGGAAGAGTCGGGGACTCACGGGCTTCCCCCGGGCCACGCGTGGTATGAAGCTCCCAGGGAGTTCTACATAGGAGGCATCCTGACCGGGCTGGCCCTTTTCTTCTCCTACGCCACCCAGACTCTGGGCCTTATGACCGTCGCTGCCGGGAAGGCTGCCTTCATCACGGGCCTGTATGTCGTGATCGTGCCCATCGCTTCCAGGGCCATGGCGCGCGAGATACCGGACAGGGCGACGATTGTCGGAGTGATCCTGGCTGCGGTTGGATTGGCCCTCATGTCTCTCAACCTTCCCTTCCAGGTCGCCCCAGGCGACTTCCTGGTGTTCTTGTGCGCCATCGGGTTTTCGGCACATATCCTATTGGTCGGCCATTACTCCGGCCGCGGTGATACCGTCCTTTACACTGCAGTGCAGCTGTTGGTGGTTGCCCTGGCTTCGACCGTCGCAGCCCTTATAACAGAGAGACCCGTGGTCATCCCGGCGAGCGCGTGGCCTGCCATCTTGTTCACTTCCATTGTGACAACGGCCTTAGCATTCCTGGTGCAGTCCACGGTTCAGAAGTACACATCCGCCACGCATACGGCTCTCATCTTCTCGGCGGAACCCGTATTCGGTGCGGTTTTCGCGTGGCTCCTCGCGGGTGAAGTCCTCTTGCCTAGGGAAATGGCCGGCGCGGGCCTTATCCTTGCAGGCATGCTTGTGGCCGAGGCAAGGAACCTGTGGGGTTCACGAGAAGTCGAGGCCGAAGCGACTTAGTGACAAAGCCTGCGCGCCTACTCCCGCCAAACCGGCGAGAGGCGCAGGACCCGCGCAAGCGGGCGATGGCGATCTGCCTTTCTGACGAGATAACGGAAGGAGCCGTCCAGGCTTGGGTGTTTCCACCCGGAAGGCCAGAACGGCTCCTTCTTGACCTAATCGGGGCTTTGCTCCGCCCTTGGTTTCTTGCTCTGTCCGCAGATCTTTCTCGACTTGCGGTTTTCGCCCTCGACTCAAGGGGAACTTCTCAATCGGCGCCTAGAATCGCCGGGGGGTCTAGAGTCTGTCGATGAACTCCATCGCCATCTTGATGCCGCTTCGGTAATCCTCAAGCCGGATGTTCTCGTTTGGCCCGTGGTTCCCCGAAGCCCAGTATCCGACACCGAAAGCGACCATGGGCAGGTTCAGGTACTCCTTGAACGGATGCATGGGTCCCGAGCCGCCCTGAGTAGGAGCGATTGACGCCGGCTTTCCGTACACGGCCAGGGCCGCGTCTTCAGCGGCTTTCACGACAGGGTGATCGGCCGAGGTCTTTACGGGGTAATCCATGGTTATGATGCGGGTCTTTACGTCGTCAAACCCGTTGTCGTCCAGGTGCTTTCGCAGCTTCTGGTAGATGTCGTTGGGGTCTTGATCCGGCACGAGACGGAAGTCCATCTTAACGAGGGCCTTTGCCGGAAGCACTGTCTTCTGCCCCTCGCCGAGGTAACCGCTTCTGAACCCGCAGATATTGGCCGTCGGCCCGAAGAGCGACCTTATCCGGAGGTCAAGCGGCGAAAGGTCGGCAAGGGGAGAGTGTATCCCGTACCGGCGCCTGGCTGCTGCATTTCCGCTTCCTTCGCTCTCCCTACCTTCCATAGAAGCCCTGATGAGCTCCATTTCGCGTTCGGTCGGAGCGAGGACCGCGTCGTAGAACCCGGGTATCAGGATCTCCTCTTTTTCGTTCTTGATTGTCGAAAGGGCCCATACCAGCCTCCAGGCAGGATTGGGTACCGTAGCAGCGCTTCCCGAGTGCATATCCCTGGACGGTCCTTGGGCCTCAAGTTCTATGTAGAGGATACCCTTGACTCCCAGGTACATCCCCGGGCGTCCGTCCGGTGACATGTAGCCGGATTCCCAGACTCCGCAGTCTGCCCTAAGGAGGTCCTTATTGTCGCGGATGAAGTCGGCCAGATGAGTGCTGCCGATCTCCTCTTCGCCCTCGATGAGGAACTTGACGTTTACGGGAAGCTCGCCCCTTATCCTAAGCAGAGTGCCTACGGCTTGTATCCTTGCGCACGCATTCCCCTTGTTGTCGGAAACGCCTCTCCCGTACATCTTTCCGTCACGGATCTCGCCGGCAAAGGGGTCCGATTCCCACTCGTCCAGGGGATCCGGGGGCTGGACATCGTAATGGTCGTAGAACAGCACCGTCTTGTTCTGGTCTTTGCCTTTGACTTCGCCATACACAACCGGGTATCCGGCCGTCGGAATGATCCGTGCCTCTATCCCGTGACTCTCGAGAAGCCCCTTGAAGTACTGTGCGCACTCATCCATCCCTATGTTCTGAGCCGCTATGCTCGGTCTTTTCACAGCTTCCCTAAGCTCCGACACAAACTCCTCGAAGTGGTCGTCTACGTACTGCCATTCAGGTTTCTGTACCGTCATCTTTGCCGAGGGTACCTCCTTCGTTTCTGGAGTCGTCTAGGTCTTTTCCGCGTGATTGTGCCTAACCCTACGGGAGTCCTTTTAGTCTTCTACATGTCGTCATGTCTAGTCCTTCAGGGAGGGTTTCACCCTGGGATGATCTGAGGGATCGCATATAGCAGAATGGGCAGCTAGAGGCGCAGCCGCGGACCGGCCGCAGAGTCCGGCGCGAAGGAATACAATGCGGCATGCTGGGCAGGGTTGCCCTCACCTGGTCTCTCCGGTACATTGGTGGAAGCGAACGTTCAGCTGCTGTGGCGAAAAGGAGTGAGCGACATGGGAATTGAGGCTGTTGCGGTGATCGCCTGGACCGGCACGGTCGTGCGGATCGCGGTGGTGATCCTGATAACCGGCGTGCTGGTGAAGATAGGGGACTCGCTCGTGGACCGCATCCTGGCCCGCGGCGCAAGGATGGGCGAACCGCGTTTCGATGAGGCCAGAGGAAAGACCCTAGCCAGCCTTATGAGGAGCGCCCTCCGCTATGTGGCCAGCACTGTAGCCACTCTCACCGTGCTGCAGCTTTTGGGGATAGACATCAAGGCTCTCCTGGGCGGCGTTGCCATAGTCGGTCTTGCCGTAGGTTTCGGAGCCCAGAGCCTTGTCAAAGATGTGATTACCGGCTTCTTTATCATCTACGAAAGGCAGTACGACGTGGGCGATTACATCACCGCTGCGGGCCTCTCCGGAGTGGTGCAGGAGTTAGGGCTCAGGACTACCAAGCTCCGGGACTGGTCGGGCGACGTCCACATCATCCCCAACGGCCTGATCGATAAGACCACAAACTCCAGCGAAGGCGCATCCAGGGCGCTTGTGAAGATACCACTCGCTCACGATGAGGACGTCCGCCGCGCTATGGCCATCATGCAAGAGGTCTGCGACGAAGTCCGCAAGGAGTTCCCCGTCATTATTGACGGGCCGAGGCCCTTGGGGATCGGCGACATGGATGCTTTCGGTGTCACCGTCAATGTATGGGCCCGCACGCAGCCCCTCGAGCACTGGGCGGTTGAGCGGGAACTCAGGTTGAGGATCAAAGAAGCCTTGGATAGAGAAGGGATCAAGAGGCCTTATCCGCCTCTCAGGATCCGAAACGAGGGTCAATGACCGCGGACGCTTTCCGCATATCGCTCGGCGACCTCCGGGAAGGGACAGTTGTGGACCGTCCCAACCGCTTTGTGGCGATTGTCCTTCTCGACGGCAAGGAAGTCCGCTGCCACGTTGCCGACTCGGGGAGGCTCAAGGAGCTCATTTTCCCGGGCAACAGGGTCATGGTCCGCGATGTGGGGGAGGGGCGGGAGAGGGCCGGAGCCGGGAAGGCGATGCCGCCACGCAAGACGTCATTTGACCTGGTGTTGGCTGCCGCACCTCCTTCGTGCGGTTCCCGAGGACGGGCTATGGAGGCCCCCTGTTCTGAGCGGTTTGAGCGCGGGCGTGCAGATAGGGGCGGGACGACCTGGGTTTCTGTTGACACCCGCTACCCCACCAAGCTGTTTGGCCAGGTCCTGCGGGCGAGAGGAGTGCCTGACTTTGCCGAGTACGATGTGGTGCGCGCCGAGTATTCCTTGCGCGGCTACGAACGCAAAGACGGAGACACCTCCGCCACCGGATCTCCGGATGAGGGCTCCGCCGGCGAGGGATTAGTTGACGGCAAGAAGCCAGGTGCGCAAGCGCCGGAGGCAGACAGAGTGCGGAAGGAGCCTACCAGCCGCTTTGACTTCTACTTGGAGGGACCCGGCGTCGCGCCGGCCCTGGTAGAAGTTAAGTCGGTTACCCTATGCGTGAACGGAAAGGGGCTTTTCCCCGATGCTCCCACCGCCAGGGGGGCGAGGCATGTCAGAGAACTTGCCGGAGCAGTCTCGGCCGGGTACAGGGCCTACGTCGTGTTCATCGCGCAACGCGACGACATCCAGACGGTATCACCGAACCCGCGGACCGACCCTAAGTTTGCCGCAGCCCTCGCCGAAGCGACTGGAGCCGGAGTCCGCCTCCTTGCGTACCGGTGCAAGGTGACTCCGAAGGAGATAGTCTTCGACCCGACGCTGCTCCCGGTTATACTCTGAACTGCCTCACCTTATCCGGTGGTTCTCCGCCAGAAAAAGACGCCTGCCGCTATGCATGCAGCCACGGCGCCTATGGTCAGCACCAGCGCTGCTCCGGAGTTGGACGGCTGCTTCTGGTAGACCACGGTGATCTTGGCATTGGGGAGGTACTTAGCGGCTGCTGCCTTGAGGACTTCCAGCGTGTCCTCGGGATATGCTTCCGCCCGGTCCCAGATGGAGGCCAGGTCGCCGTACAAGAGAGCGTTCACTGCCTCATTTGCCCCGGCATAGGGAATACGGGACATATCTATCGAAATGCCCGGTGTGCCGGGTATCACGAAATAGGAGAGCTCCTCAACGTCGGGGCCTTTCGAGGCCAAGGACTCCAGGATCGATGAGAGCGCCTCTACGTGACGCTCCACATCAGGACTCATGTCCGCGCCCCGGGAGTCGATGTAGCCATACGTGGTCACCACGGTGCTCTGGGCTATGAAGGTGTCGTGCAAGGTCCGGAGAAACCTGACGCGCCCCGTCTGAGGGACCCGATACAGGCGCCTGGTCACGATGTTCATGAGTGCGAGGACCACAGGTCTGTCTTCAGGGACGACGCCGGAGATGCCAACCGCCAGGCCGGCATACTGTCTATTCGCCCCGACCACAATTGTCGCCTGGGATGGAGGATCGAGATGGACGTCCGAGTGGTCGTCCGGTCCTCTCCCGGGGTCAATACCTTCCAGGCATCTCGCAATGTGCTCAACGAGCTCCTTTTCGTCGACATCGGCCTGGATGATGAGCGTCAGCCTGGACGGTGTGTACTCCCTTTCGATAAAGCCCCGGATCTTCTCGGCGGTAACTTCTGTGAGCGGGGTCTCGAATAAGGTCTCGTAGTACCGCGTTCCCTCGAACACCGCGACTTTCACTTTGTTCATGAGCGCGCTAATGTCTCTTCCGGTCATGACATCTATCTCACGGCGAGCGCGCTTTATCTCGGTTTTGAAGGCTTCGTCGGATTGCAGCGTGCTTCTGAACATGGAGCCTAAGAAGGCCGTGAGGACCCGGAAGGTATCGCTGTGAGCGGCCGATATGACCCACGTAGTGGTGTCAAGGCTTGTATATCCATTCAGCGGGAGAGGGTTTCCAAGCCGGTAGTCTTTTCCCGATATGGACCACACGGACTCGCCGGATGGACCGGGATACATACACACCATGTGCTCGGCCATATGAGCGCAGTGGGCCTCGTCCGCCGTTTGGTTTCCGATGCCGGCCATCATGATCGCTCCGATCTGGGCCAGCGGGGCTTCTTCTGCGCTCGAAGGTTTTCTGAAGTACACCTTAGCGCCGTTTATCTCGAACAAGGAGTAACCGGGGAGCGGATCCCCTTGAGCGGAAACAGTGCACGGAATCGCGCCTATTGACAGCGACAGGGCCACGGCGGCTACTAGGAAGAGCGGGATGGCTCTAGGGCGATGGACACGAGTTCTCACTTCACTCCCCCCGTTCCAGGGCTCTCTGCCTGCGACGCACCCCTTGCCATTCTTCCGGCTTTGTTCGAAGCGATGATGAAGGCCACGGCGTTCACGGCCAGCGCAGTTCCTGTGAGTATCCAGACCGCGGCAGGGGACGACAGGGTCGTGGCACCCACGTACAGGAAAAAGGAAACAAAACAGAGGAGGAAGTTTATCACGAATGCCGCAACCCCTGCCCCTAAGTCGAGCCTCGGGATCCCTGTGGCTGTTGTTAGGTCCGGTTTGTAAGCGGCAGCGGCCACCGCCGTTGCCGCCGTGGCAAAGGACAGGCCGGTCCACAGGACGAAGAGGACGGGCAAGCCTCTCGGGCTAAACCTTCCAAGTGCCTTCAGCACTCCCACAAGGAGAGCAACGCAGGCGGTTTGGATGATCCCGTAGAAAAAGGCCTTTCCTCTCATTACCCTCGCCGGGTCGCATGGGAACTGCCTGAGTATCCGTACCGTTTGAGACATGTTCTTCAGAGACCAAGAGTTCAACCCGCTGAGCGCAAGTAGGAAGAAGGGGGTCAGGGCAAACAGTCCGCTTTCGCTAGGTTCGCTGTTTCCTCGAGGGAAGAGGTTCCATGCTACGATCATGATGACGAAGTACACTATCTGAGACTGGCTCTGAAGGTCCCTGAGGAGCAGCTTGGACTCAACCGACAGCGCCTTGAGCTCTATCGATAGGGGGGAGCGGCGGGCCGGCTGTTCGGTCGCAACGGCCGGGACGGCAGTACCCCCGACCGGCCGGGCGTAATCTGGAGCGGGATCCCCGGTGTGCTCGGGAGCAGCTTCCGGCGCAGGGTATCCAAACTCGGCGTAGGCTTTTCGTCCCCTGCGTCCCTCTCGAAATGCCGCCCACCCGCTAAGATAAGCCTTCTCCGTCCTCGCTGCGACGAGGCTAAAGACCGAGAGCGCTGCCCCGGCAAGGAGTACACCGGACGCAAGCAGCGGGAGCCATCTCTCGTAAAGACCTTCAACTACGGCTCTTGCCATGAGGGTAGACGGCGACCACGAAGGGCCTAGTTTTCCGAAGAGAAGCGAAACGGCCGCAGGGTCCCTTGCCTGACCCCACATCCGGGTTGAGCCTGCGAAACGGAGGAAGAAGTACGTAAGGCCGCCGACCAGCGTTCCCAGTGCAGCTGTGATCTCCTTGGTCCTGTACGCAGGGAGCATCCTGCAGACAGCGAGAGTTGCCAAAACCGCCAGTACTGCCGGCAGCATGGCGAAAGGCAGCCCCGCCAGGGCAGCGAGGATGTAATACCATGCGGGGGCGTACCAAGCCTTTCCCAGCGCGACCAACATGGGTACACCCGCTGCCAGGTAAGTCACAACCCCCGAGCCGGCAACCTCCAGCATTTTGGCCAGTATTACGGACCTTGGGCGCGAAGGAGAGACTAAGAGGAGAGGGAGATCCCTCGATAGGTACAGGTGGTTGAAAGCCGAACTGAAACAAGTGCTTATCTGCATGAAAAGGACCACGTTCAGGAAACCCGTGAGGAACGGCAGAAGGTCCTCAGGCACCATCGAAGCCATGCTGACCATCCTACCCAGACCAAAGGAGATGGCCGGCCCCATGATCGCCACAAGCGCAATTAGGAGCCACGACCCCACGCTGGTTAGGCGGATCCTCACCTTCAGGCTGATCCACAGCATGCGGAGGGCAGCTTTCATGTGCCCACGTTCCTTTCCTGTCCGGTGGGCTTTAGTCCGCCGTTTCCTGCTTGTCCGGTAGTTCCTTTCTCTTCGGTTTCGAGAGAGGCGATGATGTCCCTGTGCTCTTCGCCTGCCGCCAGTCCTACGAATATGTCTTCCAGAGTCGTTCCGCCCACAGACATGTCAGGAGCCTTGTCGCTCAGTTCGGGCATGGTTCCTTCCGCGACCAATACGCCGCTAACTATGATGCCTATCCTGTCGCAGAGACGTTCGGCTACCTCAAGGATGTGGGTTGAGAGGAGTATGGCCGCCCCGGACCGGGCCATTTTTCTGAGCATGCCCTTGAAGACGCGTACTGTGATGGGGTCCAGACCGGTTATGGGTTCATCCATGATGAGGACCCGCGGGTTGTGGAGTAGAGCGGCCGAGATGGCGACTTTCTGCTTCATGCCTCTGGAGTATGACTCGATCCTGTCCCCGGCCCTGTCCTCGAGATCGAGGAGGCGGAGCGTTTCGCGCATCCTCTCGTGTCTTGTGGCTTTGGGCAGTGAATACAGTTCTCCCACGAAGTCCAAGAACTCCAGCGCCGTAAGTTTCTCATAGAGTACGGGTTCGTCAGGCACATAGCCCAGAGAGGCCTTGGCTTTCTCCGGATCACGCTTCATGTCGTGGCCGCAGACATACACACTCCCGGCTGTCGGATCCAAAATGCCTGTCAGCATGCGGATGGTTGTCGATTTCCCTGAACCGTTGGGTCCCAGGAGCCCGTAGACTTCGCCCGGCCTTATCGCCAAGCTCAGGTCCATCACAACGGGGTGTCTGTCATACTCTTTGTAGAGGGACTGAGCGATCAGAAGGCAGTCGTCATGAGTTGGAGGCAAGGAACCATCTCCTCTCCGACCCAATCTCCCGTCAAGAACGATTCCGTCCAATACGAAACGCCCTTCCCGGTACTAATATATACCAAGGAAGGGCGAGTCAGGCAACGCCCTGTGTTTCCGGTAACCTAGTACCCCAGTCTCTCGCCTACGACCACTACCACGAACTTCTCCTTGCCGCCGGGCTTGGCTGCCAGCATGGTTGTAATGGCATAGAACTTCGCCTTCTCGACGTCGCCGGCGTTCTCGTCAAACTCCAAGCCTAGGCGCTTGTAGTTTATAGGCGCCGCGTAGCTCCTGACGCGCGCCAGCCCTTCTTCGACGTCGGAGACGATCTTGTTGTAGCCGCAGACCACAATGCTGATCTTCGGACCAAAGATCATGGACGCGACCCGGTTTCCTGTGCCGTCGATGTTTATGAGAGTCCCGTTCATCGTGACGGCGTTTGTGCTCGACAGGAACACGTCGGCTGCGATCTGGCTATCGCGGGCTTTCGCTCTTTCCTCCCTGCTTAGGGATGTATCCCAATGGTCGTACACGGCATGGCCGCGGTTCTTAAGGGCCTCATGGATCCCCAGATCCCGGATGGTCACCGACCCTCCGATACCCACGGAGGCTCCCTCCGGGATGTGCTCGAGCACGGCCTTCACGGCTTCTTCCTTCGTGGCTGCGTAAACAGCGGTGAATCCCACCTTGCTCAGGGCTTCAGCGCATGCCTTCGCCCTCTTTGTGTGGAACCACGTTTGCGGGTCAAGGGGCTTGTTTTCTGACATGGGCTGCACCTCCTTTCGGCCTGCTCTCCATCTCCCAGTCACTTGAGGTTCAGGTAGTCGGCAATGTTGGCTTTTTCGACTTTGACCGGTCTGATCTTCTTGTTGAGCGCGGTCATGAGGCTGGTGACGCCCGGACCGTGGCCCGATACATAGGAGTTGGAGTGGACCACGATGCCGATGATGACAGCGTCCTTGCGGTAGCTCCTGCCGTAGAAAGACGAAGAGTCGGCAATGGCCACGATGTCTCCGAGCCTTATCTTATCCAGCCCGAGCTCCTGCAGCCGGCCCCATTCCATGGAAGTGATGTCGTAGTCTCCGCGCTCTGCCGAGTTGGCTCCGAGGCCGCTACCCATGAACTCGGGAGGGACGATATGGGCCACGGGCACTTCCAGCACGCCGTCTTTCTCGACGATGCCCATCTTGTGAAGGAACGAGGGGTCTGTGTTCATGACCTTCACTTCGGGGTAGTCGAGGAGGGCAAGCCCCTGGCCGAAGGCCTTTATCTGAATCTTGTCTCCGATCTGGAGTTTCTCTAGGGTCTCCTGGTCGAAGTGAATAAGGACGTGTTCGATGCCGCCGTGTTTTCCGGTGACGACGCCCGTGGCTCCCTTGGCGTCTCCGGACACAACGTAAGCCGTGTTGCCCACGCACGACAGCGTGTTGTAGCCGGAGTTTCCGCGTTCGTCGGGGTTCTTGGTGCTTACACCGGGCTCAACGTGGTCTCCGGCCCACCCGAATGCCGGGTCGCCGACCTTCACGTTGTAAGTGATGCCGCCGGTACCGGGGGTGACCCGGACCACGCCGTCATAGCAGATCCGCGGCTGGCACGCGGGCTGACTTATCTGACCTTGCACCGAGATCATGACCAGCCTGTCTTCATTTGTCCTGAGCACAGTCGGTAACCTCCTTAGTCCTTGCCTGCAAAAGCCTTGTCTGTAGGGGCCCGGCGCCCAAACCGGACCCCTCATCCTGCGAAAACGGCGAAACGAACCCGGCCTACTTCAGCGCCGGCTCGTAATCCTCAGCGTTCTTGGTGATGTACTTGTCAAACCACCTGAGGATCTGGTTAAGCCTGGCCACTCTCAAGACCGGCTTCCCGCTCCTCGAAAGCTCGTGGTTTGCTCCCGGGAACCTTACCATCTCTACTTCTTTCTTGAGCTTCTTCAGAGCGACGTAGAACTGCTCGCCCTGCTCGATCGGGCACCTCATGTCCTGCTCCGAGTGGATTATGAGGAGAGGCGTCTTCACGTTCTCGACGTAGGCGATGGGCGAGAACTTCCATGCCTTCTCGAAATCCTTGAAGGTGTCAATGAGGAGCTCTCGGTCGATGAAGGTGTAGCCGATGTCCGAGACTCCGTGGAACGATGTCCAGTTGGATATGCTGCGCTGCGTGACGGCCGCGATAAACCTATCGGTGTGTCCGACTATCCAGTTGGTCATGAACCCGCCGTAGCTTCCGCCTGTCACGCCGATCCTCTTTTCGTCTATCCATGCGGCGTGCTTTATGGCGGCGTCGGTCCATGTGAGGATGTCATCGTAGTCCATTTCGCCGTAGTGGCCGTTAACTGCCTTGACAAACTCCTGCCCGAACCCTTCGCTGCCCCTGGGGTTCGTGTAGATGACGCCGTAGCCGCGGTTGCATAGCAGCTGGAACTCGAAGAAGAACCCGTATCCGTACATGGAGTGGGGGCCGCCGTGGATCTCCAGGATGACCGGGTACTTAACCCCATCCTTGAACCCGACCGGCTTCATTATCCAGCCGTATTCCTGCAGGCCGTCCCTTGCCTTGAAAGGCACTGTCTCGGGCGAAACAATGAAGACTTCGTCGAGGAGCTTCTTGTTGGCCTCTGTAAGGACCTTCTCCTCTTTGGTCTCCAGGTCGACACTGAAGACCTCACCGGGAGCCGTCGGAGTGCTCACGGCTATCGCGAGGGCCTTGCCCGACCTATCCATGGTGAACGCGTAGATCTCGCGGTCGCCTCCCAAGACCAGCTCGGGCATGCCGCCGTCGACCGGGACGGAGTACAGCGACGAGCGTCCGTGGCTGGAAGAGAGGAAGAATATCTTCTTTCCGTCAGGGCTCAGAGTCGGTCCATTGTCCCCTCCGCCCAGCTTGCTGTCTCCGGCGCAGCGGCCTCCGAGGGACTGGTCAAAGTCCGGCGTGAGGCAGACGGGTTCGCCGCCCTGGGCCGGGATCTTCCAGAGCTTCGAGAAGGTTGGCCCGCCGTGCTCCATCTTGTGCCCGCCGTAGATGATGAACTTCCCATCGGGTGTCCACCTGGGCTCCCCGGAGGGCCCTTCGCTCCTCGTGACCTTTCTGGGCTCGCCGCCTTCGGCGCTCAAGACCCAGATATCCGAGAACCAGGGCTCATAGTCGGGATCGGGCATCCTGTTGGATGTGAAAGCGATGTACTTGCCGCAAGGCGACCATACGGGGTTTCCGTTGTCATACTGGCCCGGAGTTAGGTGGACTGCCGGTCCTTTGCCTTCGGCGTCGATTACGAAGATGTGATTACGCCTGGTCGCGTTTATGAGGCCCATGGCTGCGTCTGCTTTGACGCGGAGTCTCGTGACCAGGGTGGGCTCTTCTCTGCGCTTCTTCTCCCTGGCTTCCTTTTCTTTGGCGTCCAGAGGCTTATCGTAGTCTTCCGGCTTATCCTCCAGATCAATGGACGCGCTGAACGCTATTTTCGTGCCGTCAGGAGACCACACAGGGTTCCCGGCGCCGTAGCGCATTTTGGTGACCTGCATGGCTTCGCCGCCCGAGAGGGGCATGACGTAGATCTGTCGACCGCTTCCTCTATCGGAGACGAAAGCCAGCTTGGAACCGTCAGGCGACCACCTGGGCGCCGTATCGGACTTTGGGCCCGAAGTAAACTGCCTGGGTTCGCCGCCGCAGGTTGGCACGACGTAGATGTTGGACCGGTACTCTTTGGACTTCTCGTCGATGTGCGACCTCACGAAGGCGATTTTCTTGCCGTCTGGTGAGATCTGCGGGTCTGAGATGAAGACCAGTTTGTAGAGATCTTCGGAAGTAAGTCTCCGCTTTTCTGCCATCGACCCCAACCTCCTTGTATGAACCAGATGGGATTCCCAAGATTCTTCATCAGCCATGCCGTAAGTACCTTCTGGACACGAAAGAAATAAGTTTTTTCCGATTTCCGCCTCGCACCACAAGAGTTCCCTTGGCCCCGCCCCCTGGATTCGAGGCAGGGATGAGGAACGGATTGCCGAAGTCCTTAACATAGCCCCTAAAGCTGCCTTATCTCAAACAATCTGAGGAAAGCGGAGGTAGGCACCGTGACAAAACTTTCAGCGCAAGACGGGTTTAACTGGATCGAGAAAAACAAGGCCAGGCTAACGGAGATAAGCGACAAAATCTGGAGTTACGCCGAGCTAGGACTCCACGAAGAGCAGTCGGCCCGCATCCAGGTGGATTACCTGAAAGAGAACGGCTTCGAAGTAACGACGGGAGTCGGCGGCATGCCCACGGCTTTTGTCGCGACCTGGGGGGAAGGAAGCCCGGCGATTGGGTTCCTCGGCGAGTATGACGCTCTCCCCGGAGTTTCTCAGAAAGTCTCTCCCGTCAAGGAAGAAGTAACCCCCGGTGGACCCGGACACGGCTGCGGACATAACCTCTTGGGAGTCGCCGCCATGGCGGCCGGAGTAGCCTTGAAAGAAGAACTTGCCAAGAGAGGCCTCCCCGGAACCGTCAAGTACTTCGGATGTCCCGCCGAGGAGAACTTTAGCGGCAAGGCCTTCATGGCCCGCGACGGCGTTTTCGACGGACTTGACGCATGTCTTACATGGCACCCCGGTTCAATGAACATCGTGCGGGGAGGGAGCTCCCTTGCGGTGAACTCGATGAACGTTACCTTCCACGGCGTCTCCTCTCACGCTGCGGGGGCGCCTCACCTCGGCCGGAGCGCTCTGGACGCCGTCGAGCTCATGAATGTGGGCGTGAACTACCTGCGGGAGCATATCATCGAGAAAGCAAGGATTCACTACGTGGTCACCAACGGAGGGCTCCAGCCCAACGTGGTGCCGGCCAAGGCCACCGTCTGGTATTACGTCCGCGCGCCGAAGCGGGAGCAGGTTGAGGAGATCTACGAACGCGTCCTGAAGTGCGCCAAGGGCGCGGCCATCATGACCGATACCACCTATGAGGTGGAGCTGCTCGAGGGGATCTACGAGGTGCTGCCCAACACCGTTCTGCAGGGAGTCCTCGCCGAGGCCATGGAAATCGCCGGTCCGCCTGAGTTTACGAAGGAGGACCACGACTTCGCCAGGGAGATAGCCAAGACGTTCCCGCCGGGTCAGAGCGAGGCACACATGAAGGATGAGACCTTGACGGAAGAGATGAAAGAGAAACTCGCCGGCAAGATCCTGAACGATGCCGTTCTCGGACGTCTCCCTGAGGCGGCGGATTCCCGTGGGTCCACTGATGTGGGAGACGTTAGCTGGTGCGTCCCGACGGAGCAGTTCACCACGGCGTGCACGGCGCTCGGAACACCTGGGCACTCGTGGCAGTACACCGCCCAGACCGGTATGCATATAGGGCACGCGGGGATGATCGCCGCGGCGCGGACTCTGGTGCAGGCCGGCCTCCGGCTGATGACGGACCCCGAGACCCTCGACAAGGCCAAGGCAGAGTTTAACAAGCGGCTGGGGGGAAAGCGGTACGTGAGCCCGCTGGCACCCGACATGAAGCCGCCGTTCCACCAGTTCAGCAAGTAAATGCGTGTGCGGCTCCGGGGTTTCCCACCAACAGAAAGCAGAAAGGCCGGCTCCGGTTAGACGGGCCGGCCTTGTTTGATATGGCCTATTCAGATAGAGACGCCTTCGCCTTGATCACCCAGTCAGGGTCCCTGAGGAGCGCTCTTCCGACTCCGATGAGGTCTGCATTCCCGTCTTGGAGTACTTTCTCGGCGAATGGGCCTTCCGTTATCCCGCCCGTCACCAAGACAGGCACGGTGACGGCCTTCTTGATGGTGGCCGCCGCCGGCACGAAGTAGCCCGGACCTGCGCCTGCGGGTCGCGATCCCATAAATCCTCCGGAGACATCAATGATCGCGACGCCTGCGTCCTCGAGCCATCCGGCCACCACTGCGGCATCTTCGGGGGTAAACCCGCCATCGATGCCGTCAACGCTGCCGAGCCTCACGAAGACCGGGTAGTCGCTTCCGACCGCAGCTCTTACTTTGGTTACGGTCTCGAGGATGAATCTGGCCCGGTTTTCGGGCGACCCGCCGTACTCGTCAGTCCTCGTATTGGTGAGGGGCGAGAGGAACTGGCTTCCAAGGTATCCGTGGGCAGAGTGGACCTCCACGGCGTCGAAACCGGCTAGTTTCGCCCGCCTGGCCGCCGAAGCGAAGAAGTCCTGGACCTCAAGGATCTCCTCCTTGGTCATCCCCCTGGGCTTTCTCTCTGAACGCGGGTTGGGTTTGTCGGACGGGCCGACTGGCTCGTGGCCCGTGACGTCCGGATTTGCGGCAGCGCCTGCGTGGTTAAGCTGGATCGCCGCAACGGCTCCGTTTTCCTTTATTGCCCGGGCGAGACGCTCGAACGCCGGGATGGCATCGTCGTTATCCAGACCCAACTGGCCCTTGTGGGCCTTTCCTTGCTTCGTTATGTAGGTGTGCTCGACAATGATCATGCCGACCCCTTTCCTGGCACGTTCGGCGTAGTAGGCTACGGTGGCGTCGCTGGGTTGTCCGGTGTCCTCGCGCGAACCTCCGGGGCCTTCGATTGCAGTGGCCATCGGCGGCATCACGATGCGGTTCCGCAGCGTGAGGTTTCCTATCTTGATGGGCGAGAAAAGAAGTGACATCAGCATCCCCTCCGGGTCTTGGTGTCCGCTATGTTGTGTTCCACTATGATTCTAGTATGCATGCGCGGTTTGGCGCACTCATCCCCGTAAGCGGGCGTCTCATCCCCGCGACACAGCCGTGCGGACCAACTATTCGGGCTGCTGTACGGGCTAACTATGGACGTACAAGGCCGGGTCCACACCTGCTAGCATTGGGGACAGCCGTCCCGTGTAGTAGAGGTGCAGCCTGTGCAGCGCCCTTGAGCAGGCAGTATAGAGCACCTGCCGGTCTTCCGGATGGCCATAGGTGCCGTCACCCGCGTTGTAGATTATGACCGCCTCAAACTCCAGCCCCTTGGCGAGATAGGAAGGGATCACCAGAGTTCCCCGGATGAACTTCCTCTGGTGCTTGGTGACCAAGCGAATCTTGCCTGCCCCGCCCAGTTCTTTCTTGAGGGATTCGTAGGCGCTCCAGCTTTCCCGTGCCGTCCTACATATGACGGATATGGACTCGAAGCCCTGCTCCTGAAGTTCTCTTATGTCGGAAGCGATCGCCTTAGCCAGCGAGCCGCGGTCTTTGGCCTGCACAACGAGCGGACGTTCTCCCGGGCGCTCAATAGGTTCGACCGGCTCGCCTTCTTCCAGGATCGCCTTGGAGAACTCGGTTATCTCTCTTGTGGACCTGTAGCTCCTGCTGAGCCGGACGAGTTCGGTGTCCTTGCCTGCCCCAAGCGCGAGTATCGCGCCTTCGTAGCCGGTTTTTCCGCCCGCTAACCGGCTCGCCGGGCTGAGAGTCTGGTTCAGGTCCCCCAGGACAGTGAACGAAGCGTTAGGAAATGCCATCCGGAGCACCTTGAACTGGAGGGTCCCGTAGTCCTGGGCTTCGTCAACGATGACGTGCCGGACGCCCGCGGACTGCGGGAGTCCCTCGAGGAGGCCCTTGAGATAGAGGAGGGGGCCGAGGTCCTCGTAGGGGACGACTCCGGAACTGAGCCGCTCTAAGGTATCCTTCCTCACCGCGTCGATTCCGTCGTCGCTCTGAGGAGAGCTGCCGCCTACGGCTTCGTTAAGCAGCCCGGCCAAGAGTCCCTCTTCGGCGTAGAGCCTTTTGTATGCTTCCTCGTGGTCAACGGGCTTCCAGGAGTTTACGATGCTGCGCAGGGGCTCAAACTCCCGGGATGCCTGCGCGGCGGCCCGTTCCTTGATATCCCTCTCGAGCAGGTGGATCTCCTTCGGGTCTTGGGCTATCTCCTTCTTGAGTTCCTCATACCGCCTGGACTGCGCGCGATCGAGGATCCACATCATCCGGCGTTTTGCCTTTTCGATCCTCTTCATGAAAGGAAGGTAAGTGTATTCTTTGAAAACCAGGTCGGAGGCTTCCTGCGCTGTCACGAGTACTTGACCCCGGAATTTGATGCCGGGGAATCCGAGGTCCCCCGACGTAATATGGCGGGCGTATGCCTCCAGGACGCGCACAAAAGCTTCGCCGGACTTAAGCCTGATCCCCGCGGCGCGCGTTTCCGCCACCTTCTTACCTCTCATATCCAGGAGGTACTCCAGCTGGTCCGCGAAGTCTTCGAGCCGGTATGGGATACGCCCGGCGCCGGCTGCGTCGCCGTCTCCTGAGGCGTGGTCTTTCAGTTCTTCTTGGTGCGAGTCCCGGTGCGCATCTTGGCGTCCGTCTTCGCGCGTACCCTGACGGGCGTCGTCCGCATCGCCGGGAGCCTCCGGGACAAGGAGATCTCTCGCTAGGTCGGAGAAAGAGAACTGGACCAGCGGTTCTTCACCCAGTTCCGGGAGGACGGGGGATGTATAGTCCTCGAAGATGCGGTTCGGAGTGATCATCAGTATGTCCCGGGACCTCATCTTATCCCTGTGTTTGTAGAGGAGGTAGGCGGCCCTGTGCAGGGCTATGGACGTCTTGCCGCTGCCCGCGCATCCCTGGACGAGGAGCAGGTCCTTTCCTTCCTGGCGGATGACCCGGTTCTGCTCCCTCTGGATGGTATTGACGATGGCCTTCATGCGGTCGCCAGTGGCCTTGCCCAGCGTATCCTGGAGGATCTCATCGAAGATCGTGAGGTCGTTATCGTACATGAGCAAGATCTCGTCGTCACGTATCTTGAAGTGACGCTTCAGGAGGACTTCTCCGAACACGGTCCCGCCGGGCGATTCGTATTTGGCTTCCCCAAGTTCGAAATCGTAGTACACGCTGGAGATGGGAGCCCTCCAGTCGAGTATGAGGTGCTCCCCGGAATTCCGGTCGATGAGGGACGATGTCCCGATATATATGGCATAGACGGCCCCGCTTGGTCTGCGGCTTATCCTACTGCCCGGCCTGGTAGTCTCCCTAAAGTCTATCCTCCCGAAGTATGCCGAGCGTGCGAGGCGTTTGAGTTGGCTTAGCCTTTGAAGGCTCCGCCTGTACATGAGGCCGGCGAGCCTCAGACTGCTCATACCTCCGGCCAGGTCAACGAGCTCGTTGAAAGATTTGGGGACTGAGAAGTACTCGTCAGAAATGTAACTCTGGGTCCCCGTAACCACTGCTTTGCTCAGTTGCACCTCGTGCTCGGCTTCAGCTATCTGGCCTTCGATCTCTCTTAAGACCTCTTGTAGCCGCTTCCGCTCTGCTTGAATCGCTGTGGTTTCGGTATCCCGATCCACTTGACGGACCTCCCCGGCAGTTAGTCCATGCGCTCCGGACGCTCCTGTCATGGATTCTCTTTTCGGTATAACCCATGCTTCAGGAGATCGGCGTATTCCTCAATTTCTACCATAGCCGAGGGTAAACTGGAAAGGCCTTTGTCGGGGGAGCTTACTGCCGCCTCCAGATATCTCTCACTCACGGCGCCGAAGACCATAAGGATGTACCGCACCGCTTTCGCCGGGTCGATGCCGCTGCGGAGCCCCGAGTAATCAATACCGCTCATGAATATGGGCATGAGTTTGGTGCTTACCCGGTTGCCGATAGCCTGTAGCTCTGGCCTGACGTCTTCCGGCGCTTCCAGAACGCCACCCACCGCCATCTTGTACATGAGCGGCTCTTCGGCGAGCATCCGGAGTTTCAGGCTTGCCCATGCGACAAACCGGTCTACCGGGTCATTAGGCAGGCTGCCTAGGTTTTTCAAGAAGTAGTCCACCATGAACTCGACGGAGCATTCAAAGGCTGCTAGGAACAAGTCTTTCTTGCTTCCGAAATAGTGGAAGAGCAGCCCTTTTGAGGTCCGTGCATTCCGGACGATGGCGTTGGTGGACGCGCCTATATAGCCGTTCTCGGCAAACTCCCGGATGGCGGCCATCAGTATGCGGTGGCGGCTGTCTTCAGAACCCTGCTGGGTCTCGTCTTCGGGAGATCGCTTTTCTCCGCGGTGCTCCCCTTCGGGGCCGGCTTCCTGATCCCGCCGTCGCTCAGTCAACCACGGGCCCTCCTCACTCTAGAAGGCGATCTAGACTGCGATATCTTTATTCGAGTAGACACTGTATGCACCTGCCACCGACACCAAGATAACGCCGGCCGCCAGCGCTACGTAGACAGGGTCAACGCCACCGCGCGGGAGTATGTCTGCAGGGAAAGCCCACTTGAACGGAGTGATGAACCTCAGGAACGAAGCTTTTTCGGAGATGTCGGCTATGATCTGGAGCGCATAGAGTCCCAGAACCAGTCCTAGGGACGCGGAGTATACCGTGCGGTTACGGGTTACGAAGACCGACCCCAGGAATCCCAAAGACGCGATGGCCAGGATCGACAAGTAGGTCATACCGCCAAGGGCCCAGAACGTGCCCTCGTCAAACGACGCCCCATATCGCCGCATTGCAGCGTAACTTACCGACCACGTTATGCCCGTGAACAGAGTCACGTAGATAACGTATACGGCGAGTTTCTGAGTGACCACGGAAGTCCTCGTAACCGGCTTTGAGAGCAAGAACTCCACCGTTTTGTCGCTCTCTTCCTTAGAAAGGAGGCTGGAGCTCAGGAGAGTGGAGTACATGGAGCCAAACAGGATTATGAAGAGGTGGACCTCCATACCGAAGTAGCCCGTTATTGTCGTGAGGTCCAGCCGGTCGATGCCGAAGGCCTTCTTCATGGACTCGGGGAAATACTGGGTGAACTCGTTGATCCCTGCTCCCAGTCCGGAGAACGACGACTCGTACACAGACAGCATCCACACTACAAACGCGAGAATGGCGGCCGTCCAAATAAGGAAGGCCCTTAAGTTTCGCCGGAACTCAAAACGAAGGATATTCACCGTGCATCCTCCCCCCGTGCGGGTTCGTCGCTCTCGTAATAGTGCATGAAAACTTCCTCAAGGGCCGGTTCCTCCAAGAGGAGCCCCGTCACACTGGTCTTGGCTAAAGCCTTGATCAGCGAGTCCACGCTGCCGCTGAACATGAACCTTAGGGTATCGTTTTCCCGTACCGGGTCGACGACGCCCTGAAGCCCTTCGGGTAGTCCACCACCGGGGCCGGCGAATGTCACTTGTACCTTGAGAAGCTGCTTGCTCCGAAGCGTCTCAACTTCCTCCACACGCAGCACCCTGCCGCCTTTCAGGATAGCCACCCTGTCGCACATCTTCTGGACCTCGGAAAGGACGTGGGACGACCAGAATACAGTGGTCCCCTTCCGGTTTTCTTCAAGGATCACCTCATAGAACCGTTTCTGAATGAGGGGGTCGAGGCCGCTTGTGGGTTCGTCGAGGATGAGGAGCTTAGGCTCATGCATGAGCGCCTGGATGACGCCGACCTTCTTCTTGTTGCCGAGAGACAGGTTCTCGATGCGTTTCTCGAGGTCGAGTTCGAATATGTCGGCCAGTTCCCGTCCGCGCCTGAGACAGTCTTTTTCATAGAACCCTGACGCGTACTCCAATAGGTCCTTTCCCCTTAGTTCGCCGTAGTAAGCGGCATCACCGGGCAGGTACCCTGTTACGCGTTTGATCTCCTTGCTGTCCCTGATGGCATCCATCCCCAGGACCGTGGCCTTGCCACTGGTGGGGAAGATGAGGTTTAGCAAGAGCCGGATGGTTGTGGTCTTGCCCGCGCCGTTGGGTCCTATGAAGCCGAAGATCTCACCTTCCATGATATTGAGGTCGACGTCGATAATCCCCCTGGATTTCCCGTAGTACTTCGTGAGCTTCTCGGTGCTTACGGCCACGCGTTGGGTCATGGTACATGCGCCCCCTTAGTAAAGAAACCCTCAAGGTGCCCTGGTCCTACCGTCAGAATACCCGGTATTGACCACCTGGTCAATATCCTTGACACATGCTTTTGCACACCCTACGATTGCAGCAAGCCCCCAGGGGCAGGATCCGGCTTCTAAAGGAGTGTTTGCCGTGTCACGCTACCTGATTACCAGCGCTCTGCCTTACGTCAACGGAGTGAAGCACCTCGGAAACCTGGTAGGCTCGATGCTTCCCGCCGATGTCTACGCTCGTTTCCTCAGGATGGAAGGCGAAGAAGTGTTGTATATCTGCGCAACCGACGAGCACGGGACGCCGGCGGAAGTGTCCGCGATGGAAGCCGGGACGGATGTGCGAGAGTACTGCGACATGATGCATGAGCGGCAAAAGGATATCTACCGGCGGTTCGGACTTTCTTTCGATTATTTCGGCCGGAGCTCATCGAAAGAGAACGCCGCGCTGACACAGCACATATACCGGAAACTGAACGAAAACGGCTTTATCGAGGAACGGACCATCCGGCAAATCTACTCCCTCGATGACGGCCGCTTTCTGCCCGACAGGTACGTCATAGGAACTTGCTCCAAGTGCGGGTACACTGCGGCCCGGGGAGACCAGTGCGATGGGTGTGCTTCGCTTCTCGATCCTGAAGACCTTATCGAGCCGCGTTCCGCCATATCCGGCAGCACCAACCTTGAGATGCGGGAAACCAAGCACCTTTTCATAAGGCTTGACCTCCTGGCTCCGGAGATCGAGAAGTGGGTTGATTCCCACACCGACTGGCCGAGGCTTACGATAGGCGTCGCCAAGAAGTGGCTGAACGAGGGTCCCAAGCCCAGGTGCATCACCAGAGACTTGTCCTGGGGGATACCGGTGCCCCGCGAAGGTTTCGAAGGAAAGGTATTCTACGTCTGGTTCGACGCTCCCATCGAGTACATAGGGGCGACTTGGGAATGGGCCAATGCCGGGAGAGATGCCGATGGGGCCGAAGTAGCCATAGGAGACCCGCTTGAGGACGTCTCCGGTAGACCGGGTATGCGCGACTGGAAATCCTGGTGGTTCGGCGCGTCCGACGTGTACTACGTCCAGTTCCTCGCCAAAGACAACCTGCCGTTCCACACCATCATCTGGCCTGCCATGATCCTGGGGACCCGAGAACCTTGGACGATGGCGTCCTATATCAAAGGGTTTAGCTGGCTCACGTATCACGGAGGCAAGTTTTCCACCAGCCAGAAGCGGGGAGTCTTTACAGACCGGGCGCTGGAGATCTTCCCGGCCGACTACTGGCGCTACTTCCTGATGGCGGTCGCTCCGGAATCAGACGACTCCGATTTCACATGGCCCATGTTCGCCACCATCGTCAACAAGGACCTGGCAGGCAACTTCGGAAACTTCGTAAACCGTACCCTGAAGCTGACGGCGTCGCGCTTCGGCGTCCCCGGTGGCGCTTCCGGTGGCTCCCATGGCGCTTCCGGTGACTCAGGTTCACCTGTTCTAACTGGGGTCATCCCGGAAGGCGACCGGTGGAGCCCAAGGGAGGAGCGGCTCCAAGCCGACGTAAACGAGGCTCTCGAAGAGTACCGTAAGTGCCTGCGTCAGATGGAGTTCCGGAAAGGCGTCCTTGCGCTCAAGAAGCTTTGGTCTCTGGGGAACCTCTACATCGACGAGAGAGCGCCCTGGAACCTCCTGAAGACCGACAGAGACGAGGCGGCTATGGTCCTCCGCACGTGCATCAACTTGGTGAGGACCTTCGCGCTGGCTTCGTCGCCTTTTATCCCGTTTACTTCAGAAAGGGTGGCGCAGGCTCTCAGGCTCACTCCGGAAGAGGCGACCGGTTCCACGGCCCAGATAGGCAACCTCCGGCTTCTCGGACCCGGCCGGATATTCGAAGTCCCGCCTGTGCTTTTCAAGAGGATAGAGGAAACTGAGGTAGAGAGGCTGACCAAGGAGTTTGTCGGCGAGAACGCTTAGCCGGTGCGCCGGCGAAACCGGCTCGTTGTTCTCGATAGGTTGCTGAGATCGGATGGTCACCTTGGATTGGTCGCTGAAATCGGCCCGTCGCTTCCGATAGATCGCTGAACTCGGATCGTCACCTTGGATTAGTCGCTGAAATCGGCCCATCGCTTCCGATAGATTGCTCAGAACGGACTATCGCTTCGGATGAGCCGAGAAGAACCGTTCGTTCCTTTCGATATGCCGCTGAAATCGGTCCGTGGTACTCGATAGACCGCTGAAATGGGATGGTTGCGACGGATAGGTTGATGAAATCGGACAATCGCTCGGAATTGACCGACGAAACCGGATTATTGCCTTCGAAAGACCGATATAGCCGGATCGTCCGTCCGCGCAAGGTGACACGAGCCACCCATCGTTACGGCCGGGCAGTGCGGCGTGGCCGGTAGTTCTACTCGCTGAACTTGAGCTCCCAGAGGCCGGTCTCGCCGTGGACCTGCATATCCAGGCCTGCCTGTCTCGAATAGCCGAGAATCTCTCCGGCAGCAGGATTCGCGGACTCAATTGCCACGAAAAGCTCACCCGGGGTGATGCTTCTCTTGGCTGCTTCCGCGTGCAGCAGCTTAAGGGCGTGCCGGATTATGGCCACCATCCCTTCGACTGTCCCGAAGAGCGACCCCAGCGCAGCGCACAGATAGGCCTCCTCGTTTCCTGTGTGCTGCCTCTCTCCACTCTCTTCTTCTGCCGGACCCGTGTGGATGTGGTCCTCAACGTAGAGATTGCTCATGAGCCCGCCGGCCAGCGTCCTTCCGATCTCGTCCCTTGCGACCAAGAGCACGTTCTCAGTCGCTGCTTGGATGAAGTTCTTGCGGTTAAACGTCAGCCAGACGTACTCGCATCCAATGTAATGGACTTCTTTGGACGCTGCTTCGAACAGGTCGCCTGCTTTCTCGTGGGTTATCGTGGTCACCTCGATGGCCTCGTGAGCGCTGCCGTCGGGAACTGCCGACACGTTTCCCGCAACCCTCACCGTGAACTCGGCGATTGTGGCCGCCTTGTGGAATCCCATAGTCGTCGCGAGTCCCTGGGACTTGTAGTTGTCGGCGTCGATGTGTGCCCGACAGAGCCGGACTCCGCGTTCCCTTGCCGCTGCTATGGAGGCCTCTGTGAGCTTGGATGCTATGCCCATTCGCCTCATTTCTTGCTTGACGCGGATCCCCTGGAACCAGGCCTCGTCTTCAGCGTAGTAAGCGACGCAGGTAACGCCGACGGGTATCCCGTCGACCTCGGCGACGTACACATCGTATCCATTCTCAAGCCACTCGGGGAAAGCGTCGGCCACATAGTCGCCCCATTCGAATGTGTTCCGGGTGAACTCTCGGATGTGAGGTTCGTCTTCGAGCCTGGCTCTCCGGATCAAGACTGCCGGTTTCCCGGGCTGATTTGACGAAGCATTATGCGCTCTATCTGAACCTGCCAAGGTTTTTGTCACACGTGTCGGCGAGTTATCGGAGCGGGCCACTGGTATATCCTCCTTTTCCAATACAGAGATATCCGGCCTTCTTAGCTTCTTGCTGTGGATGCCGGCTCTCTGTCAATCCACAGGTACGTACTTGCCTTCTTGCACCTCTACAACGGCGCTGCCCGACGTGAGGTCGCGGAGCCTGGCTTTGATTACATCAAGGTCAGTAGGTTTAACCAGTGCAGTGACCTTTACCTTCTCGGCGAAGTCAACCGACTGGATGGAGACGTTCCGTCCTTCGAGCTCCCTCTGAACTCGGCCGTACTGGTCGTACTCAAGGACGACCGTGAGGATGTCATGGTAGCTGTATGTAGCGACGCCCGCAGCCTCCAAGGCGGCGGAAGCGGCTTGGCCGTACGCACGGAGAAGCCCTCCTGCACCGAGGAGGATCCCTCCAAAATACCTGGTTACCACGCAGACGATGTTTCTCACGCCGCGCTTCTTGAAGACCTCGAGTACCGGATAGCCGGCCGTGCCCCTAGGTTCTCCGTCGTCGCTCAAGCGCTCTACGGGCGTGCCCGGTCCGACTGAGTAAGCCCAGACATTGTGCCTGGCAGTGGGATGTTCGGCTTTGACTCTGGCTATAAACGACTCGGCTTCTTCGGGCGAAAACGCAGGCGCCACGCGTCCGATGAACCTGGAGCGCTTTGCTACAATCTCGGCCGAAGCCTCGGATCTCGGGCAAAGGAAGTCAGGCCTCGTCTGCATTGACAACTCCTCGTGCAGTCTGATCTGGCAAGCAATCCCGACTCCAACATTCTCGCCAGTGCCGGGGGAGTACGTCAAGTTGGGGGAGGTATCTCTCCACAAGCGGTGCATGAGGTACGCGAAGTTAGGGAACACATTCCCACTTCCTCCGTCAAACGGACTGGTGCACCCAAGAGAACCTGAGCCCAAGGAGTGATAAGTATATGCGCGAGCGTCTGCGGAACGTCGTCGTTGCTAGTGCCATACTAGCGTCACTCGTTATCGCGATTGTTGCGCTCCAACCCGAACGCACGTTGGCAGAGGACCCCGTGACAGAGCCGCGTCTCATATCGGTCAACGGGGAAGCGACCATCTCGGTGAAGCCCGACATGGTTACCATCAGCTTCGGTGTTGAGACCAACGGAGCTACGGCCAAAGAAGCCCAACAAGCCAATACCACGCAGATGAACAACGTTATAGCCGCACTTAAGGCTGCGGGTATCCGCTCCGAAGACATCCAGACGTCCAACTTCAGCCTGTACCCTGTCTACAGTTGGGAGGAACAGAAAACCGGTGGCAGCAAGCAGGTCCTCACCGGATACCGCTGCAACAACACCGTGACCGCCAGGGTGAAGTCTGTCTCCACCACCGGAACGATTATCGATGCCGCAGTTAACGCAGGTGCCACAAATATCGGAGGCATCACCTTCGGCCTGCAGGACGCCGAACCCACGAAGAACGAAGCCCTCGCCATGGCCGTCGCGAGCGCCAGGTCCAAGGCTGAGGTAATGGCCAAGGCGGCCGGAGTCACCATCACGGGCATCTACAAGATCTCTAACGGATATGCGACCGTTTCAGGCCGCGCGGAAATGGACTCTTACGCGCTGAAAGATGCGGCGACGCCCATCGAGAGCGGTACGGTTACCGTGACGGCTACGGTGCGCATTGATTTCACGTTCTAGCAAGCCCATATCCCCTCAACTCCCTGGAAAGCCGGGCCCTTCGGTCCGGCTTTTGCTTTCGAGGATCTAGGTCCAGAACTCTGTTGACTCCCGGCTGCAGTGAGGTCAGAAACATCGGGGCCGCCGAGCGTCTCCACCCGGCGGCCCGTATTCAGGGGATGCGAGGACGTACCAAAGTCACTCCAGCTTGAATTTGTTCACCATGTCCTTCAGGCTCCTCGCCAGTTCTGCAAGGGTCTGCGCGGATTCGTAAACCCTCTGGATGGAGCCTTGCATCTCGAGAGACGACGCAGACACTTCTTCGGTTGCCGCGGCGCTCTCTTCGGATACCGCCGCTACACTGTCGATTAGCCTGCGGACTTCGTTGGCGCTGGACATCATGGTTACCGCCGAAGAAGCGTTTTCCTCGGCCAGCTCGACTACTCTCTTCATGACCTCTTGCACGCTGGCGCTGGCTTGACTGACGATCGTCGAGGCTTCGCTCAGTTCGAGCACCAGCCGTTCGGTCTCCACTGCCCCTTCGGCGATCTCGGCAAGCGCTGCCGAGGCTTCCTGAGCCAAGATGCTTCCCGTTTCCACTTCTTGTGCTCCTACCTCGGACGCCGCGACGGCTCTCTGGATAGCCTGGCGGATGCTGCTCACCAGGTTCGCTATGGCTTTGGTCTCCCTGGATGAGTCTTCGGCCAGTTTCCGGACTTCCTCGGAGACTACGGCGAAGCCCTTCCCGTGCTCGCCGGCCCTTGCCGCCTCAATCGCCGCGTTCAGGGAGAGGAGGTTCGTCTGAGTGGCGATGCTGCTTATGACCTCGATGATCTTGCCGATCTCCTGCGAATACCCGTCCAGCTCTCGGATGTTCTGAGCGATGTTTCCGGTCGTGGACTTAATGCTTTCCATGCTGTTCAGCACTTTGCTGACGGCCTGGCTACCTCTGGATGCGTACTCGGCGTTCTTGTTCGATGCGATCCCGGTCCTCTCGAGGAGGTTCATAACCTGGGCAAGTGAATGATCTGCATTGGAAGCCACGTTCAGGGATTCATGTAGTCCGGCGGTCTGCGCATCGGTACCTTCCGCAACTTGGGCAATGGCCTTGCCGAGTTCATCCACCGCCATGGCGGTCTTGGAGGCGCTGTCGCTCTGGTCCTGAGAACCCGCTGCTATCTGCTGTATGGCCTCGGCCATCTGTTGCGTGACCCTGGCAGACTCTTCGGCGCCCAGGGTGAGCACGTCAGCCGTGTTGGCCACGTGAGAGGCTATGGCGCTTACTTCAGCCATAAGAGCCCGGAGTCTGCTCACAAATGAGTTGAGGTCTTTAGCCATCTCGGCGAGCTCGTCGTCGCCACTCTCATCGAGCCTAGCCGTGAGGTCGGCTTCGCCGTCTGAGAAGTCCTTTAGCGCAGCGGCCAGCCTGTGAATCGGGCTCTGTACGGCCTTCACAAGGAAGTAGGAGAGGGCTCCCGCGACGATGGCCCCAACCAAGACAAGTACTCCTGTGCCGATTTTCCCCGCTTGAACTGCCAGGGACAGCAAAGAGAGCACAGCGAGGAGGACTCCGTTGTTGATTACGATTTTGCCTGCGACTTTCATGAGACCACGTCCTTCGCACCGGAATGACGATTTTGGTACCAAGGTCTTAATCGATCAATGTCGCAGAAATGTTTGGCGTTGGCGTTGAGAATAGCTAGGAAATCAGGCTGGACTAGGCGGGCCTTTCTTGGGGTAACGCCCGCTCAGCGAGGAGCCGGAAATCGTGAGCCTTCTTGGTCACTACTTCGTCCTGGGACGTAGCAGGGAGTTCCATATGTTCCCCGCGGTGTTCCGGACCTTCTTGTAACCTTTCACCGCCGCGTAGGCTACGGCCGCCGAAGGGTCGGCGAAGTCGTAGGAGTACTCCCGGTAGTTGCCCTTCAGGAGGCCGTCCCTGCGGATCCGTTCCTCAAGCGGCGAGCCGGTGAGGACAACCAGGTCCGAGATGATGCCGGTCTGCATCCCTTTGAGTATCCGTGAGTACGCTTTGGCATCGCCGCCGGCGGCTTGGTCCAAAAGCTCGAAGGCCTGCTTGATTTCGGACACCTTTCTGTAGGGGTGCCAGAAGATGAAGCTGTAGCCGAACTCCAGACCGCTGTCCAGCACGTAACGCAGTGAGTCTATCATCTGCTTTCTGGTCGTGCCTTTCCCGTAGAGTTCGATATCGGATTCGGATACGGCGTCAAGGCTCAGGTAGATTGAGCTGAGGCCAGCCTCTTTCAGTATCTTAAGGATGTCGGGGTCTACCTCGTCTGCCCTGCAGTATATCTCGAGGCGTGCTTTGAGGCCGCGCCTCAGGATCTCCCGGGCGATGGCCTCTGCCCGCGCCCTGCCTTCGTCGCAGCGTCCGAAGAAGTCCTCGTCCACGAACCTGAAGTTCACGAAGCCGTAGTCCTTCTGGAGCGCTTCCATTTCGTCAACTGTGTTCTCGGGAGACCGTGCTCTCCAGCGAGGGCCCGGATTGGTCGCCTGGAATGCATGTATGGTGCAGAAAGTGCAAGTACCCCCACATCCCCGGGATGAGAGGATGTTGGCCGAAGCAGCGCCGGGGTTCTTGGATCCCCTGTACATCTCCGCCTGTGGGCGGAGGGGGAACGGGAGTGAATCCAGATCGGTTACCATGGGCCGTCTGGGGGTCTCCTGTGATTGGAGGGCCAGGCCCGGGACCTCTAGCCATGCCGTCACGTCCGGCCCCTGGATGTTTCTGCCCGCCGCGAGGGCGTTCATAGCCTCCACCAGGGTCACTTCGCCCTCTCCGATACATATGGCAGAGAGCATCGGGAAGTCTCGGAGGAGCTCCTTGCGGGCGATCGTCGGGAAATGCCCTCCGAGGATTACCGGGGATTTGACATCCGAGAGGAGTTCCAACATCGCTGCGCACTGTGGGAAGAACTCCTGCCAGTTGGCCGATACTCCGAGGACGTCGAAGTGCCTGTCCTTTATCTCTTTGACGGTCCTGGCCGGACCCCAGCCGTGGAACGGCGCGTCCAATATCTCGACGGAAATCCCCGCTTTCTCACAGGCGGCGGCCAGGTATCCCGTCCCCAGGTATTCGTAGAAGCCCTTGTAGAAGTTGCCTTGCCCCCACGGCCAGCCGAAATTGTGTGGGGCGCTCACCAAGAGAAGCTTCGGTCGGTCGTTCTGCATGTGCATCTCCCGTCAGTTTCTGGCCTCTTTTGTCGCCTATTCACTGCGGGCGGTATTTCTCCGGACTGGAAAAGGAATCCTTCCAATGTGAAGAACGTGGGCCTGGGCCTCATACCGGAGTCGTCGGTCTACCTGCGACTGGTAGGCCGCATCTTCCCGTTGGTACGGGGGGAACTCGGGAAGTGGAAGCGTCTCGCGGTGGCCATCCCGGATGACGAACTCCGCATACAGGCGCTATCCAGCATTTCGTCCAAGGCTTTTCACTGCATGGGCGGGTCCGTCCTGGCGCTTCTCAATCCCGGGCGCCTTCGCGAACTCGTGAAGGCAATTGTCGCCATCCAGACGGTCAGCGACTACCTGGATAACCTGTGTGACAGGGCGTCTGCCTCATATGCATGGGCGAGTGACCCGTCGTTGGAGGCGGCACGCAGGGGCTTTGTGTCATGTATGTCGATCCACGAAGCCTTCCGGTGCGCAGTAGATCCCACGAGGCCGGTCACCCCGTTCTACCGGCTGTATCCGGTGAAACTCCCTAGGGGCGACGGAGGGTACCTCGACTCGCTGGTCAAAGAGTCAAGGGACGTACTCCGGAGCCTTCCTTCCTACGATGTCGTTCTACCGTGGGTCAGATACCTTTCAGGCCTCTACTCCGAACTCCAGTCCATAAAGCACCTCTCACCTGCCATAAGGGAAGGACTCATGGAGGAGTGGCACCGAGCCCGATGGGTAGGGGACCTGGACCCTTCCGCCTGCTCGCTCCCGCTGCCCGAGTCGGTTTCTGAGGGACTATATGGTGATCCCCCGAAATCCGGGTCGGTAGACACCGGCCGGAGAAGGATCTCCCTGCCGTGGTGGGAATTTGCCGCCGCCACCGGCTCGACCCTCGGGATGTTCGCTCTCATATGCGCGTCGTCACACACCCCGGAAACCACACAGTCTCGCGGTTTCTCCGGCGACTCCTCACACGCGCCGGACCTCTTCTCAGCCTATTTCCCTTACATATCGGGGCTCCACATCCTGCTCGACTACTACATCGACAGGGAAGAGGACCGCCTCGGCGGAGACCTGAACTTCGTGAACGCCTATCCGTCCCATGAGGAAATAGTGACAGGGCTCACGAGGTTCGTGGATCGCTCCCTGGAGGCTGCCTCAAGCCTCCCCCAAGCCTGGCTCCATCTTGCGGTGGTCCGAGGACTTCTGGCCATGTACCTCTCGGACCCGAAAGTGCGGAAGACCGGGATCTCCGGCGAGGCCGAAGTGCTGGCAAAGAGAGGCGGGCCGCTTGTCCGGGTTCTCCGGCCGGCCTGCGGCCTTATCAGAAAAGCGTTCGGCTTCTAGCCGGAAAGGCGTTTTGCTTTGGATCTCGAATCTTTTTCCTCGGGAATTCGTATCAAACTTCGAGGAGGGAGTTGCCTATGCATTGGGGCGGATGGGTTGCTGTCGCCATAGTGTGCGCCGTCCTCGAAATAGTAACCCCGTCGTTCTTCATAGGGTGGTTTGGCGTTGGCGCCATTGCCGGGGCACTCATGTCAGTTTTGCGGGTTGGACCGGTAGGCCAGGCGCTGGTCTTCCTCGCGGTTTCAATAGGACTGGTTCTCAGCACGAGACGGTTCGCGTCCAAATGGACACGCCAAGACGCGCTCACGAAGACCAACATCGATGCCATAGTGGGGAAGACCGGTGTTGTGACGAAGGAAATACCCGCTAATGACAGGGGTCAGGTTAAGGTGGGCGGTGAGGTCTGGTCGGCGGAGTCAGTAGACGGTAGGGCTATACCCCAGGGAGTGTCGGTCGAGGTGCTTAGGGTTGACGGAGTCCGTTTGGTAGTGAAGGCGCCGGAGTGAAGTAAGCCGTCAGCCGGGTGGCCCGGTGAAGAGCATTACTCGAGAGAGGAGAGATCGTGATGGAAGGCTATTTCCTGCTCCTGCTACTCATCTTTCTGGCGGTATTGTTCGCGGCCAGTTCGGTGCGTATCATCACCCAGTCTCGCGCCGGGATCATAGAGCGACTCGGTAAATTCCACGGTGTTGCCAAGACCGGTGTGAACATCCTGATCCCGTTCATAGACCACATGAGGGCGGTCATAGACCTCAGAGAGCAGATAGCGGACTACCCGCCACAACCGGTCATCACCAAAGACAACGTGACGATGCAGATTGACACCGTTGTTTACTATCAGGTAACGGACCCCATTAAGTACACCTACGAAATAGCCGACCCCAGGGCGGCCATCGCGAACCTGGCCGTTACCACACTCCGCAACATCGTCGGCGATATGGACCTAGACCAGACGCTTACGTCGCGGGATGTCGTGAACTCCCAGCTCAGGACCATCCTTGATGAGGCCACCGATAAGTGGGGCATCAAGGTGACCAGGGTGGAGATTAAGAACATCGCGCCTCCCAGAGACACCCTCGAAGCCATGGAGAAGCAGATGCGGGCCGAGCGCGAGAGGCGCGAGGCAGTGCTAAGGGCTGAGGGTGAGAAGAGGGCTGCCATCTTGAAGGCCGAAGGTGAGAGGGAAGCGGCCATCCAGATAGCCGAAGGCGCGAGGCAGGCCGCGGTGCTTAAGGCCCAGGGTGAGGCGGAAGCCATCCTAGCCGTGGAGCGCGCCAAGGCTGAGGCGATCACGATGGTGTTCAACGCGATCAAATCGGCCGCCCCGACCAAGGAAGTGGTGGCGATAAGGTCGCTTGAGGCCATGGAGAAAGTAGCGGACGGCAAGGCCACCAAGATAGTCGTTCCGGCCGATGCGGCCGCTATTTTTGGAGCGCTCTCAGGGCTCAAGGAAGTCCTAGAGGGACAGAAGGCGGAGACGACAGAAGCGTGATGCCCGAGTTAGTTTGGAATAGGCACCGGGTAAATGGTACAGGTAGCCGGTTCAGATAAGAAGTAACGGAATGGCGCTCAAGGGTGCTCAAGTAATGGCCACTTTCTCAAAGTAGGTCGCCGGTTCTGTGCACGTAGCGGTGCACATAGTCGTTGGCACGGCCCAAACCTGATGGTAGAATGGGCAAAAACCCTTGGGGGAGTGGCCATGACCATCCGCACAAGACTATGTGACTTGCTGGGCATTGAGTATCCGATCATACAAGGCGGGATGGCGTGGGTGGCCACGGCAGAACTCGCCGCGGCGGTGAGCGAAGCCGGAGGGCTCGGAGTGATAGGGGCAGGTAACGCGCCTCCGGAGGTTGTCAGGAACGAAGTGCGCAAAGCCAGATCCCTTACATCCAAGCCGTTTGGTGTGAATGTCTACTTCATGTCGCCTTTTGCGGCGGATGTTATTGAAGTCCTCGTTGAAGAGAAAGTCCCTGTGGTGACGACGGGCGCCGGCAACCCCGGTAAGTACATCCCCAAGCTCAAAGAAGCGGGAGCAAAGGTCCTGTCGCTGGTCGCCAGCGTCAACCTGGCCAAACGACTGGAGAGGGCCGGCGTTGACGGCCTCGTTGCCGAGGGGATGGAGTGCGGCGGGCACATAGGTGATATCGCCACAATGCCTCTGGTCCCGCAGATCGTGGATGCCGTGGAGATCCCGGTGGTTGCCGCCGGCGGCTTCTTCGATGGGCGCGGGCTGGTCGCGGCGCTGGCTCTGGGCGCCGCCGGTATCCAGATGGGCACCAGGTTCATATGTGCTTCCGAGTGTACCGTACACGACAACTACAAGCAGGCCGTCATTAAGGCGAGAGACCGGGATACCGTAGTGACGGGGAGGACCACGGGCCACCCCGTCCGGGTCCTGGACAACAAGCTGGCGAGAGAGTTCCTTGCCCTGGAAGAGAGGTGCGCGAGCGCGGAGGAGATCGAAGCGCTCGGCGTAGGGCGTCTGAGAGCTGCAGTTGTGGACGGAGATGTGGAGAACGGTTCGCTCATGGCAGGTCAGATCGCCGCCATGGTGGCGCGTGTCGAGCCGGCACGGGACATAATCCGCCACATCATGGACACCGCAGGGGAAACCCTCAAACGCCTCAGCGGGATTGGCCACTAGAACAGGGCAATTGTCGCCGGTCTATAGCCGCGAGATCCTAGGGCTTTCACTCGGTTTCATAGGAACGCGTTTCCCCGAGTAAACATAAGATATGCTGCGACTTAACAGGGGAGGTGGCGGACGATGACTCCCACCAAGGAGCTCAGGGAAGTCATTCGGCGGGCGTTGGACGTGCCGCGTGTTGTGGGCGCAGGTCTAGGGGCGAGGCCGGTTAGTGATCCCTGCGACAGCCGTCGCGAGCCGGTGCTTACCGTCATGGTCGACAGCCTGAGACCCGGGGATAACGAGTCATTTGCCAGGGCCCTCGGGCGCGGCAATGGGCAGCCGGTCGAGGTGATCGAGGTCGGCAAAGTAACCGCGCTCGTCGGGGAAAGGCCTGACAAGAAGACCTAAGTGTTCTCACCTGTGGGTGAGTTGGTTTGCCCGAGCCGTTAGGCAAGTCAGCTCTGGTCCCCTATTTTCCCTTGTGCGCACGTACAGGCACGACCAAGCCCGCCGGTTGCGGTACGCTCCTTCCGCTCAGAAGCTATCCGCTTTGGTGTCTGTCCGCCTCAGTATCCAGGTGTGCCTAATCCAGACGTTCTTACTTAGCCAGCGGCACACAGGACTTCATGGTTAGGGCCATCCTGCGCTCCACATCAGCCCAGTCGACCAGGTTCCACCAGGCCTTCAGGTACTCGCCGCGCCTATTCTGGTAATCCAGGTAATACGCGTGCTCCCAGACGTCCACAACCAGAAGCGGGATCGCGCCCCACTCGGTGAGATTCTCGTGGCGCCTGACCTGAAGCACCTCGAGCCTCTGCCAGGCCGGATTCCAAGCGAGGGTAGCCCACCCCGAGCCCTGCACTTGCTCTGCGGCCGCGGTAAGCTGGTCTTTCATCGCGTCAAACGAACCGAAAGATAGGTCTATCCAGGCACGCATGGCTTGGTCCGGCTCGGGTTTTCGCATCGAAGGCGGTGCCATGTTGGACCAGTAAATGCTGTGGAGGATGTGCCCGCTTCCGTTGAACGCCAGCTGCTCTTCCCAGTACCGGTTGTTGGTGAAACCGGCTCCGTCCCTCTGTTTCGCGAGCTCCAGCTCGGCCTGGTTGAGGCCCGTCACATAGCTGTTGTGGTGCAGGTCGTGGTGGATCCGGACCGTCTCCCGGCCTATGTAGGGTTCCAGGGCATCATACGCATACGGAAGGGGAGGCAGTTCGTGTTTTCCAATCGCGATGCGGGGACAGCCTGTGTTAGCGAGCGCCTGTGGCGTAAGCAGGGCCTTTACGGTTTCGGATGCCTCAGGTGCGGGCGCTCCCTGCGGCTTACTGCAGCAATCTGGCTTCCTGTTCTCGGACATTCACAACACCTCTCTCCGTTTCGAGTCGTCTTAGTAACATTATGTAGTCGCAGGACAGAATAACCAAGGCGCGGCACCGGATTTGCACGTTCAGACAGGACTAAGGGGCAGTCGTTTTGAAATTCATCCGGTAAGCACTGACGAAAAGGAGGGGCCGGCGTGGCTACGACGGTTTTGAACGAAGAAATACTTGAGGCAGCAGTGACCGGCGGTAGTTTCTACGGAGGCGGAGGAGGCGGTTCGCCTGAGCTCGGGATGCGGCTTGGGAAGATGGCGCTTGAAATGAAACGGGCCGGGAAGTCACCTTCGGATTCAGGCCTCACCTTGGTTGACCTGGACGATTTACCCGGAGACGCCGTCCTCCTCACGGTGTCCGCGGTTGGGTCGCCGGCAGGCAAGGGGCACCACGCGGGGGCCGAAGAGTACGCCAGAGCCGTCCGGTTCTTTCGCGAGAAGACGGGACGTGAGGTGGCAGGCCTTATCACTAACGAGTGCGGAGGGTTGGCCACCGTAAACGGTTGGATACAATCGGCGGGGACGGGACTGCCCGTGATCGATGCTCCGTGCAACGGACGCGCTCACCCCACCGGGATCATGGGATCCATGGGCCTCCATCGCGTGAAGGGATACGAGTCTGTCCAGGCCGTTGTCGGAGGAAGCCGCGAGGAGGGGACCTACCTCGAAGTGCTTATCCACGGTAGCCTGGGATTCGCGGATTCCGTCGTCAGGCAGGCCGCGGCATATGCCGGAGGGCTGGTTGCAGTCGCGAGAAACCCGGTGACCGTCTCCTACGCTAAGGAACATAACGCCGTTGGGGCGATTAGCCGGTGTATACAGGTTGGTAAGGCAATGCTCGATGCGCACCCCGGAGACGAGCGGATCTCAGCGGCAGCCGAAGCCTCCCGGGGCTTTGTGGCGCTCAGGGGAGTCGTAGCCAAGAAGGTGCTCGTGAGCTCCGGCGGGTTCGATACCGGCGTGCTCACGGTGGAATCGGGGAACGACAACTATGAACTGACGTTCTGGAATGAATACATAACGCTGGAGTGGACGGAAGGCCACGACTCACGGCGTGTCGCCACATTTCCCGACCTCATAGCAACCCTCGACTTAGACACGGGAGACCCCGTATCGTCCGCCCAGGTGAAGGAAGGGCAGGGCATCGCGGTGGTAGTTGTGCCGCAGTCCGGGCTTATCTTGGGGGCCGGCGTTAAGGACCCAGAACTGTACAAGGCGGTTGAGCAGGCTGTCGGGAAGGAAGTAATCCGGTACGTTTTCTGAGATGTTCTGCGAAATAGCGTGACTTACCTAGTGGTCGTTTAGCAAACTAAGTGCGCGTAGGGAGGAAGGTAGGATGAGTTTTGGGGCGGTTCTTGAGGCCATAGCCCTATTGGATAGCCCTAAAGCATGTGGACAGGCTGTGGTCGATGCCGTGCGCGCTGCAGGCGGTGGGCCGGGCGCCGTCGAGGCTTCGTATAAGACGATTTACGGCGAGAAGGGCCACACGGACTTCGTCAAGATATCTATCCCGGGAAAGCGCGGAAAATCCGCAGGAGGAAACGCGCCTACCTTAGGCATCATTGGGCGGCTCGGAGGTGTGGGGGCCAGGCCAGAGGCCATCGGGATGGTCTCGGACGCGGACGGCGCCGTGACTGCCCTAGCGGCCGCCCTGAAGCTCTCGCGCATGGCTGCCTTGGGCGATACCCTGCCGGGGGACGTCATCATCTGCACCCACGTATGTCCGAACTCACCCACGCTGCCCCACGATCCGGTGCCGTTCATGGGCGCTCCGGTGGACATGGCGACGATGAACAGGCATGAAGTAGACCCTGAAATGGACGCCATTCTGTCCATCGATACCACGAAGGGAAACAAGATCATCAACGTGAGGGGTTTTGCAATTTCGCCCACCGTGAAAGACGGCTATATCCTGCGGGTGAGCGAGGACCTCCTAGACATCATGAGCATCACCACGGGGAAGCCGCCCGTGACGTTCCCGATCACAACACAAGACATAACTCCGTACGGGAACGGGATATACCACCTGAACAGCATCCTTCAGCCTGCGACCGCTACGGATAAGCCGGTGGTCGGGGTGGCGATCACGGCGTGCAGCGTGGTGCCGGGTTGCGCCACCGGGGCGAGTCACCCCACGGATATCGAGGAAGCGACGCGCTTCGTGATCGAAGTGGCCAAAGCTTTCGGCACGGGGAAGTGCAGGTTCTACGACGAGGCCGAGTTTGCGGCGCTGGTGCGCTTGTACGGCCCCATGACACACCTCAGGACTATGGGGAAGTACGCTTGACGCCGTACTCTGCGCCGCACTTGCGTTAGGGCTCGGCCGGCAGCGGCCCGGTGGTCGCGGTCACACTATGAAAGGCAAGAGAGGGCGTTCGCACCGTCCGACAATATTCCATTCCTCTTGAAGGAACTTGGAAAAAATGGTAAGAAATTGTTGAACGGGAAAGGCAACTTACACATGGGGCATACACCGGGAAAGGTTCACCTTGAAGGAATGAGCTGTGTAGTGAGCGCCGGCGAGTAGCCGTTTGGAGCACGGGAGGGGAGCGGCATGACCCGTAATGATGAAACTACAGAAAGACATGTAGATGCTGCGCATGAAACAGCCGGAGCTGCGCATATGAGGACGCTCGGCACGGTGACGATCGGGCAATCGCCCAGACCGGACCTAATTCCCGAACTGAGGGTAGCCATGGGTCTGGATTCAGGAGAAGCGGGGCCGCGTCCTCCCATCAGGATCATGGAGGCAGGCGCCTTGGACGGGTTGATCATTGATGAGGTGCGGGAGCTCGCTCCCGAGCCCGGCGATTACGTCCTGGTCACAAGGATGGCCGACGGCACGGCCGTGAGAATAGCGGAGAGACACATACTCTCCAGGATGGCACACCAGATCAAGGGGCTTATAGACAAGGGAGCCGACGTGGTCGCGTTGGTCTGTACGGGAGAGTTTCCCGAACTACCGTGCGAGAAGCTGCTCGTCAAGCCGCAGCTGGTGCTCCAGCACGTAGTAACGTCGCTGGCTCGAGGTAGGAGACTCGGCGTTCTCCTACCCGACCAAGACCAGATAGAGCAAGGATATGTACGGTGGTCTCAGGTCCACCGGGATGGCGAGCCGGCAGGGGAGACCGGTTGCGGCAATACATCAGGCCGCGAACTCTTGAAGATCGAAGCGGCTTCACCTTACGAGGATCCGGCAGATATTGAGAAGGCGGCTGCCCGCCTCCGGGATTGGGGTGCCGAACTGGTTGTCATGGACTGCATCGGATATACCATGGCGATGAAAGAGACGGTCAAGTCCATTACAGGGGCGCCTGTGATACTGGCAAGGTCAATACTGGGAAGGGTCCTCGCGGAACTCCTATAGCCGCTTTTGGCCTACCAAAGACGTAAGAAACTTCACATCCGCACCCCGGTGGCATGTAGCCGTAGTGGGGGCAAGTACCGTGTTGCCTTTCGAAGACCACAGATCATTAGGCGGAGGTATTTCATGCATAAGCGTATGGAGGCGGTTGAGCGCCGCCTGGAAGATATCGAGAAGACAATCTCTGATCTCCGTACACTCCTCATGAATGGCCGTATGAATGATGGCGGTCCCGATTTGACCCGCCGCGTTGCCAGACCGAGGTCTGTAGGCAGTACTCGCGTCCAACATGCGAGTGCCGCGCTCGAGAGAGACGTACAAGAGACAGGTACGCAAGTAGCAGTCGTCGCGCACGAGACTCGTTCCACCCACGAGACAGGAGCAGCACATGAGATACGCGTCACGCAGGAGACAGACGCAGCGCAGGAGGCAGGCGCAGCGCAGGAGATAGGTGCAACGCGCGAGATAAGCGCAGCGCAGGAGATGGGTGCCGTCGCCAACGGCACGAATGCCCGGGCTCTCAAGGGCGAGACTCCCGGGCTTCTACATAATTCACTCGGAGAACCTTACTCCATTAAGCTGGTGTACCCGGCCTTCTTCCGGTCGCTGGACGTGGGTATTCCTTACTGCACCATAAGCTTCCCTGCGGGCAAGGAAAGGCTGGCCAGGCAAGTAAGAGAGGGCACGTTGTTTTTCATATACGTTACGTCCCCCGTCCGCAAGGTTATAGGCCTTGCGCAGGCCTTGGGCCCTGCGGAGTTCCGTGGCGATGTGACTCCTGCCAGGCCCTGGGTGGTCCCAATGGAATGGGTGATCGGGCCGAAGGCCGGCGGGGTGTCTATGGCGGAAGTAGGTCTGGAGGTGCGTGCGCGGCCCGGCGATTCCGTCTACGCAATCCCAACGAATGCAGCAGTGCGACTAATGGAGGCTTTGCGCCCGCTTCCCGACTTGGATGAAGCCGAGGTAGATAGACTGAGGAGTCGTTTTGAGACTGATACGAGTCAAACTGCGGCCGGGCGTGGGGCTCTCTACTCCATAGCCTCGAACTCTATGTCAAGCATGGGATAGCTGCTCGCCTGGCTGTCTACGAAGTGCCACCACTCTGTCTTAATTCGGTCGAAACCGTGCCTCACCATGACTTCGGCCAGGAGCTCTCTGTTTCTGGCCTGTTCTTCAGTGCACCCATCGTAGTCAATGGCAGCCTTCTCGCTGAAGTCATCAAAGCCCGTGGGCATTGGCAGTTCATTACCTTCCGCATCCACGAGGGTGACGTCGACTGCCGCGCCTCTGGTATGGATGGAGCCTTTCTCGGGATTGGCCACGTAGTTAGGGTCGGGGACGGCTTCCCACAAGGCACGCTGCGCCGACGGCGGCCTGTAGGCATCCCATATCTTTAGCCGGTAGCCCATCTGGGCGAACTCGCGGTTGGCCGCGATGAGTTTCTCCGCGGTCCCCCGCACCAAGAAGCACCTGGCCTGCGAGTATATCTTCTGACCCGTGAAGTTGTCTTCGGTGGCGTATCGCATATCGATCACGAAACTGTCATCGAGGTCCGTAAGTTCAACGAGTTCCCCCGGGTCCGGGGCTACCTCCGGACGCGACCCCGGAGAAACACCTGAAGGGACCGGACCTGCCGGCTCAATCTGGGAAGGTGTCGCGGAAGGCGTCGTGCCGGATATAACAGACGAGGACACAGGGGTTGACGGCGATGTCTGCGATGAGTCCGGAGCAGGCAAAACTGCGGGTGACGACACGGGCGTCGATGGCGACGACTGGGAAGGTTTCGAGGGCAGGGTCGGCTGGGACGACTTCGACGGTTGCGACGGCTGCCAAGGCTCCTTGGCCGGGGATGCGCCGGGCGACGATGGCACCCCTATCTCGGGGTTTGAGGCCAGTTCATTCCCTTTGTTCCTTACGCCGCATCCTCCGAGCAGCCCAACGGACAGCAATACCGCCAAGATAACGGTTAGGGCTCTCGACCGGGCAATACGGGACGTACGCTTCGCACCCATGTGACCGGCACCTCCAAATCGTTAGACGAGGCATATGGTCTTTAGTTCCTGAGAGTCCTATCATAAGACAAGAGGAGTCAGAGTGAGTGAGTGAGGAGGATGAACTGATTGGCAGACGAGAAGAAGTGCTGTTCTTGCGAGATTCAGCAAGTGATAGGCAAGCCCTGGACCGAGATCGAGACTCCTGCCCTTATGGTTGACCTGGACATCATGGAATCCAACATGGATAAGATGATGGCTTTCCTGAAGGAGTGCGGTGCCGGAGTAGGGATCCGCCCTCATGCCAAGACACACAAGACCCCCCAGATCGCCAACATGCAGATGGCCAAGGGGGCCCTCGGGATCTGCGCAGCCAAGCTGGGAGAGGCTGAGGCGCTGGCGGAAGGCGGAGTCGCTGATATCCTCATTGCCAACCAGACCGTTGGAGCGAACAAGATAAAGAGGCTGGCGGCCCTGTCCAAGAAGACAAACCTGAAAGTCGCCGTGGACTCAAAGCAGAACCTCTTGGACATCGCGAGAGAATCGGCGGCCATCGGCGGCAATGTCGGCATAGTCGTTGAGGTTGATGTTGGCAACAAGCGCGGAGGCGTGCGCACGCACGAAGAAGCAATCGAACTGGCCAAACTGGCTGCATCCACGCCCGGTGTGTGGTACGCGGGCGTTATGGGCTACGAAGGCTTTGCCGTCTTCATACCCGACTTTGAGGAGAGGCGGGCCGTGGCCGATCGCGCTTACGATATCCTGTTTGGATACAGAGACGCGATCAAGGAGAAAGCGGGCCTGGATTCAGGTATTGTCAGCGCCGCAGGTTCAGGCACCTACATGTTCGCCGGGAAGCGTAAAGGGCTGACCGACATCCAGGCAGGTTCATATATCTTCATGGATGTCCGATACGGCACCACCGCAGGCGTGGATTTCCTGAACTCTCTTGCGGTAGTCGCCACCATCGCAAGCCATCCCGAGCCCGAGGTCTACATAACGGACGCAGGGCAGAAGTCCATGACTCAAGAGTTTGGGATGGTCTCAACCCTCCCGTCCTACGGCCTCAAGGTCCACAGCATGTCCGAGGAGCACGTGACCCTTAGGCCCACAGACGATCCTCAGAGGCTCCCGGGTATCGGGCTTCTCGACGAGAAGTACGCCAAGCCTGCCAAGAAGCCGCTTGAGGTCGGGGACAAGATCCTCCTCGTCCCGAGCCATTGCTGCACTACGGTAAACCTGCACGATATCCTCTACGCCGTGCGCAACGGTGTGGTAGAGGACGTGTGGCGCGTGACCGGACGGGGCAGGTTCGCGTGATCTTCGCCTGGCTCTTGCGTGATTGAGATTACCGCGAGGGAGGACCACGGTATGGAAGCGGCAACGATTGAGGTGAGGTACGGGAAGACGAGCCTCGCGGCGCAGGTCCCGTCAGGTAACCTTCTTGGGATACTCGTGCCGTCTGAGCCCGTGCTTCCTCCCTCGGAGGAAGAGGAAATAGAGCGCGCCCTCGAGAGTCCCATTGGGGCTCCCCGGCTTGAGGATATGGTAGAGCCCCGGATGAACGTCGTTGTCATGGCCAGTGACATAACGCGGCCGTCGCCCACTGCGAAGCTCCTCCCGCCGCTTCTTCACAGGCTAAGCAGGGCCGGAGTAAAGGACTCGCAGATAACCATCATGTTCGGGATAGGTATCCACAGGCATCACACGCCGGAGGAGAAAGAGGTCCTGGTGGGTGCGGACATCTTCAGACGCTGCAGGTGCGTTGACAGCACCGAGTCGGGCGACTTCGTCTACATTGGAACTACATCAAGAGGAACGCCGGTCGAGGTTAACAGGCTGGTCGCAGAGTGCGATTTCCTGATAGCCACGGGGAACGTCGAGTATCATTACTTCGCCGGTTATTCGGGGGGAGCCAAGGCCGTAGTGCCGGGAGCCTGCAGCAGTCGCACCGTTGAGGCCAACCACTCAATGCAGCTCCTGCCGGGCGCGGAGACCGGTTCATACGAAGAGAACCCGGTCCGCCAGGACATAGAAGAAGCAGCCAAAATGGTGGGACTGGACTACATCCTCAACGTTGTCCTTGACCCGGGTAAGAGGATTGTCCGGGCGGTGGCGGGACATCCCGTAGCAGCCCACGCAGAGGCCCGCAAGGTCACGGGTGCGGTCTACGGGGTGGAGATCCGCCGGCAAGCCGATATCGTTATCGCCTCCGCCGGGGGGAGGCCCAAGGACCTAAACCTGTACCAGGCCCAAAAGGCCTTAGAGAACGCGAAGCATGCCGTCCGCGAGGGCGGCATAATCGTTCTCACCGCAGAGTGTCCAGAGGGTTTCGGAGAAGCTACACTCGAGAGGTACATGACCGGGATGGGACTCGACGAGATCATCGAGTCGGTCCGCCGCAAGTTCGTGCTCGGGGCACACAAGGCGGCAGCGGTTGCGCGTGTTCTGAAGCAGAAGGATGTCTATCTCGTGTCCGCGATGGACGCTCAAACGGTAGAGAGATGCAGGATGAAGCCTTTTTACAGTCTGGACGACGCCCTGCGCAGCGCTTTTTCGGCGCTGGGGTCCGACGCAACGGTGTGGGTGATGCCCTACGCCGGTTCTACGGTGCCGCTATATTCTGCTTAAGGGAGAGGTTCTTATTGGCTCAGAAACCGTATGTCGCTGAAGACCTTCTTAAGATGAAATGGGTTGGTACTCCCAGGTTATCTCCTTGTGGAAGATTTGTAGCTTTTGTCGTCTCCGAGGTCCTGGAAAAGGAAAACTCCTACGCGTCTTCCATATGGCTCTATGATTCGTCCCTTATGGACCACGACCCCCTGGCAATACGGCAGGTAACCTACCGCGGCGGCAAGGCAACGGGTCGTGACTACAACCCCAAGTGGTCTCCCGACGGGAAGATGATAGCGTTTCTTTCCGATAGAGCGGGGTCGAACCAGATTTTCGTGATGGAGATGACAGGTGGGGAAGCGCGCCAGGTCACCAACATGCCCAAAGGGGTAAGCGACTTCGACTGGTTGGGCGGCGATTCACTCGTCTTCTCCGCCAAAGAAGACGAAGACCGGCCGAAGTTCCGCGAAGGGGCCACCGTCAGAAGGATCACCAATCTCCGGTACAAGGCGAATGGAGCAGGCTATCTGGACGGCCTGCATACCCAGCTCTGGAGCGTCGATCTGTCGGGTGAGAACGTCCGTCGTCTGACGAGCGGACCGTACGACTGCGGCTCTCCTTGCGCGTCGCCGTCAGGTAAGTACGTAGCGTTTGTCTCCAAGAGGACCGAGGATGAGACGGCGCTCTACAGCGACCTGTACCTCCTCGATCCCCAGACAGGCGAGCTCAAGAAAGTAACTGCCAGCCTGGGGTATGCCGGTGGTCCTGTGTTCGCCCCTGACGAGAGCGCGGTCTATTACATTGGCCATGAGAAGGGACAGACGTATCCGGGCGGGTATCCCGAGATCTGGAAAGCTGACCTCAGCACGCTCGAGCGCAAAGTCATCTCACAGGGGTTCCCCCACCTTGTTGCCGGGGGCATCGGCGGGGATGTCGGTCCCGACCAGGGGAAGACCGGGCTTACGGTTTCCTCGTGCGGCAAGTTCCTGTACTTCACGGCCGTTGACGGTGGTTCTTCGTATCTCTACCGTCTGCCGGTAGACGGTGGCACGTGGGAGAAGGTATACGGCGAAGGCCAGATGGTCGTGAAGTCGTACGACTTACGCGGTGGGAAGCTGGTCCTCAACAAGTCTACTCCGGTCACGATGGGTGACCTGTGGTACGGAGACCTGCCGGACGGATCCTCCTCCGGCGCGCCTAAGGAGATCGCCCTTGAGGGCGTCGAGGTGCGCAGGGGCGATCCGGGTGAGGACCCCCTCAAGATGATCACGGGGTTTAACAGCAAGCTGGCCTCGGAGAGGTACGCCGGGTGGCCGAAGCGAGTCACCTTCAACCATCCCGATGGGACCACCCTTGAGGGTTGGGTCATCCTGCCCAACGGATTTGAGAAAGGGAAGAAGTACCCTCTCATTATGGAGATCCACGGTGGTCCTCACGTGACCTACGGCAATGTGTTCTTCCACGAGTTTCAGATACTAGCCGGTCACGGTTTCGGCGTCCTCTACACTAATCCCAGAGGGAGTATGGGATACGGGGAGGAGTTCGCGCGCGCCGTTGTGGGGGACTGGTGCGGCGTCGATGCGGAGGACCTCGAGTTTATGGCAAGAGAAGCCATCCGCATGTTTGACTGGGTTGATCCCAAGCGGGTCGGAGTTACAGGCGGGAGCCAGGGAGGCTATTTCACCAACTGGCTCATCAGTCACACGGACCTCTTCGCCGCGGCCGTTACCCAGAGGAGCATGTCAAACCTCTACAGCAAGTACGGGGTCGCGGATAACGGGTGGTCGCACGACAGGGCCGGAATGGGCGGCAAGGACCTGTGGGACCATGAGGATTTCATTATGGAGAGGTCGCCCATTCGGTATGCCCCTAACGTCAAGACGCCCACTCTTATCATCCACAGCGACCAAGACTACCGCTGCCCCCTCGAACAGGGCGAGCAGTGGTATGTCGCGCTGAAGAGACTCGGCGTGACCACCGAGATGCTGCTCTTCCACGGCGAGAACCATGAGCTCTCAAGGAGCGGCAAGCCGGCCAACAGGATAGTGAGGCTGGAAGCGATCCTCGAGTGGTTTGAGAGGTTCCTAAAGCATGCCTAAGGGCGGGACTCCTTAGTTTCCGTCGCTCAGATATCCGTATATCAGATGGGGCCGGTTCTCCGGCCCCATTACGGTAATCTCCTTGTAGAGTTGGCGCTCGCCAAGGCTTGCGATGTGAGTTGTGTTAGCGTTCGAAGTGTGCTCCCCGCGAGTCCTTTTCGCAGGACTGTGGTAGCCCCTCCATAGAAGTTGACAGGTAGAAGAGAGCGAAGGGGGTTGCCAGATTGGAGCCCGGAGAACTGATCGGTCGGGGCTACCAGTGTGACGTATTCGCCCTGGGCGAAGACAAGGTCCTAAAGGTCTTCAAGCCCGGGGCGGACCGCTCGTGGATCGAGAGGGAGTTCCGGGTGACCCGGGTACTTCACGAAGCCGGCCTGCCTGTCCCTGCTGTGTTCGATATCGTGGACATAAACGGAAGGGCTGGCATCGTGTACGAACGAATCCACGGTCCTCTGATTAGCGATTTGGCCCTGGCCAACCCCGGGAAAGTGAAGCCCCTGGCCCGGGGTATGGCAGAACTCCATGCCAACATTCATTCGGTGACTATCAAAGGACTGCCCTCGCAGAGAGAACGGCTCATAAGCCGGGTTAGAGGCCTATGGCAGATAACTTCCGAGGAGAAGGAATCTATCCTGGGCATCCTCGATGGGCTCCCAGACGGCGATGTCGTCTGCCACGGTGACCTCAACCTCAACAACGTCATCGTGTCTCCAAAGGGCATGGTGGCCATAGACTGGGACAACGGGTGCAGTGGCAACCCGCTGGCCGACGTTGCACGTACGGTGCTGCTCCTTGACAACGCCCACTGCTACTTCGACGACCCTTCGGAGAGAACGGCCGTCGACGCGCTCGCCAAACGCTTCAGGGGCGCGTACCTGGACAGGTATCTCGAAATCGCGACGGAAAGGACCGGCCAGCCGGCCACAGCCGAATCGGTTGCCAAGTGGATAATACCCGTAGCAGCCGTGAGGCTGGACGAGAACATAGCGCAGGAGCAAGATGCGTTGCTGGAGATTGCCCGGAAAGGTATAGCACGTCTGGTATGAGCCCGCAGACCGTTTCTGTCATGGCTCCACGCATATGGCTGTTACATACGAAACGGCCAGGCACATCTAGTGCGCCTGGCCGTTTCTGCTTCTTTGGCCTGCGGAAGCCCATTCAGGCCTACTTCAGAATCTTGAGCCAGTCTCCAAGCAGGTACTGAAGTCGGCCGATAAGAAGCGAGAGCCTACCCATGACGGTGTTCGAGAACGCCGAACCGAAGGCGATCATCATGGTAAGTCGGCCGATCTGCGAAGTGACCTTCAAGGCGCCCTTCTGCTCCTTGGTGAAGAAGAAGTAGGTTATGGTGCTCAGAGAACCCACGAAGATCACGAGCGCGTTCACCGAATTGATCGGCACGAATGCGCCACGTATCTGTCCGATCAGGTCGGACTGGGCGAAGCGGGTGAAGGCTAGCCCCGTGCCGACGCCGACAAGGAATGCCGAAGGGATCCTGTTCAGCCATCTAACTTGAGACGAGGGCAAGAACCTCGAGTAGAGCAGGAGTCCCAAGACCAGCGGGACGATCACCGAGAACTTGCCTTCATTTGTCAGAGGGGCTATGGCCATGTTCTTAACGTTCAGCCATCCCATGACTATGGCCTGACCGGCAGCAAGTCCGACGTACAGGTGTTCCGCCAGCCGGTAGAAGGGGTTCTCACCGAACAGAATGCTAAGGAATGACAGCGTGAGAAACGCGCCTACCCAGATGCCTAGAGTATCCATCTATCTCGCCCCTCCTTTGACGGATGCGGCTTTGCTCCTCTTGACGGCTATTTCTCCGATGTTACCGAGCACGATCAGGACGGCGATGAGAAGGTGAGCAGCCGACTGGGCATCCATAGACGCAGTTGCCTGCCCGGGCATTTCCAGCAGCTTCTCGTACTCCGCCGCGCCGCGAAGGCTTCCTAGGTAGCCCTGTATCTGCTTGGCGTCTGAATACGACTGGTAACGGGAGATCTGTGAACCGATTGCGCCGCCCGTTAGCGGTTTGTTGTAAGGGCCCTGGAAGTACTGGATATAGGGCAGGATGCTGCCCGTGGCGATGTCGATGAAGAGGTCGACATCAGCCGCGGTCTTTACGCCCTCGAAAATCGGCATGCCCGATATTGGCTTGCCCGAGTAATCTACGGCCACAAACCCGGGGATATCCTTGGCGAACGATGCCAGAGCGGCTTCTCCGCCGGCGAAGAATCCCAGGTTGACATAGTCGGTTCCGTAGGTCTTGCCTCGCTCTGCCCACTTCGACCAGGCCTTGTCTGCGAACACAGGACCTTGCTGGGTGATCGAGGTCGCGATGACCCGCGCACCCTTCATCATGGCGTGGTCAAAGAAGACTTCCGACTGGGGATGGACCTCAGCGGCACCGCCGGTGTCGTAGTCGAACCCGAACACAACGACGTCTCCGGGCTGAAGATTATCGACCGCGGCGAAAGCCTTCCTGGTTTCCTCAGTCACCGAGAACGGAAGGCCGATAGGCCTTATGAGCGGGAGGGAGACCAGGACCGCCACCAGCACGTAGATGAAGCGCCTGTCGATGTTTAAGAGTTTCTCCATGACTTCTCCCTCCTTAGTTTCCAAGGTAGCCCCGGTCGAGTCCGGTGAGGACGCGGAGTCCGGAGGCCATAACGCCAACTGCCGAGCATATGATGATGCCTCTCATACCTGCGACGTTGGGCACGTTGATGATCCAGTTTGCAATCTCAGGCAGGTAAGGTGATATCGCGTCTCCCACAGGAGCCCTGCCCAAGAGCACTATGAGACCGGCGCCCAGCAGGATGCCTGCTTCAAGGCTCCTGGCCCTGAAAGCCCTGTAACCTGCCGAAGATATATAGAACGCCAGTGATGCGTAAACAGCTGCTCCCAAGGGGTTCAGCATGTTGTCGAAAGCGAATAGATAACCGGGGTCTTGCGTGCCGTAGGCTATCCCGCGGAACACCATGAAGAAAAGCCCCAAGAGCAAGACCAGGCTGTTACCCCATCCGGACGTGCGCTTCACGATGTTTCTGCCGTGGAGACGGATAAGTGAAACGCCTCCGATTCCGAGGGCGAATGCCGACACTATGACCGTCCAATCCTGCAGGCTCTTCGATGCGGTATGGATGAAGGGCACCGAGATCGAGAAGTCCAGGATCATGAAGAGCCCCGCTAGAAAGCAGATCACAATCGGTAGTGTATGCTTCACTGTTTATCCACCTCCTACTTGGCCATTAGATTGGTCAAGAAATCTGAGCCGATGGTCGACAATATGGCGCCTGCCGCAAGGAGAACGGCTGCCGCCATCTTCGCGATGTCCTGTCCGGCGAGGGAACCCATCATAGTTGGCTCTCTGTCCAGATAGCTGGATACGGCGTAGACCTCCTCACCGATGAGGCAGTAGTCGCATGCTACCGCGAAGAACGGGATCTGAGGCATAACCGCAGTTCCGGCGATCTGTATGGCTCCAACTGCGTGCCCGGTTTCGGCCAAGATAAGGCTTTCCGCGGTAAAGTAACCGATCATGATGTTCGCGGCCACCTTCTCGCGGGTTATGGTTCCGACCGCCGCGGTAGTGAACGCCCACTGCGCGGGGGAGAGGAACCTTACGGTTGACGGCGTGTACTCATCGAGCTTTCCGGCCTCGAGATACGAGGAGCGCACGACTTCGTCTGCGATGTTGTACGTTTCTGCGGCACCCACGCTCACAACAAGTGGCGTGGAGTACTGGGCTGTCTTGCGCGACACATAACGTAGAACCGAGATGCCGGCCATGATCATCGGGCTAGTCGCGGCGCCGGTGACGCTGGCTGCTCCCGGAGTCTGGTGGACGGGTTTGCCGAGCTCGGTAGCCCGCCCAATGGCTTCGTCAATGGCATCCAGTCCGGCTATTCGCCTGATGAAAGGCAGCTTGCCGGATCGGGCCCTCATGACCTGCCAGAAGAAAATGACAGCAAACACAATCATGGAGATGACAATTGAGATCCTACCTTCGATTAACATCCACAACCCTCCTAGAAGAGCTGAACTCACAATCTACGGGTTGACTGCTACCTCCAGTCTGTCGTCAAACAGTACTCCGGAATCACCCCCGCTATGCCGGATCGTTATATCGACCAATATACCACTTTCTTGGTACTTGGTTAACAGGAATTCCGCAGGTAGAGGTCCATTTCTTGTGAAAAGCGGTCCGCCGGGCGGGGAGTTGGTGGAACATTTTGGACATTGTAAGAAACGCTTTCCAAGGCATGAGGAGCCTGGCACCTGTCCCTTGACAAAGTAGTGTCCTTAAGCTTCTGTAAAAACGGGTCTTGACTAATAAACGGTTCGGGCCACCGGCCCCTCTGGTAGACTGGTTGATTGAACAGATCACTAGTCAAGGAGGAGTAGCGGTGACCCA
>Ga0134103_1000096_pt1 | contig 112545 bp, 103 predicted proteins | sample 14_taG_2_FD_94445 | JGI IMG/M metagenome (GOLD analysis project Ga0134103, IMG submission 94445) | Switchgrass degrading microbial communities from high solid loading bioreactors in New Hampshire, USA - 14_58_20_212_A1 metaG | ecosystem: Engineered > Bioreactor > Semi-continuous > Anaerobic >...
AACTCATGTATAGTATAATACTTCACATTAACCACCTCTAATTGTATTAGACTATACTAAATTATAAATGTCAACATTAATTTATAACTTTTTATATCTTTTTGTTAACTGTTGTTTACCTCTTTAAATGAACTACAACATTGTTGCGAATTAAATTGTATTGGAATATCTTCAAAGTAAGCATGAAACCATATTTCAATGCATGGATTTGACCAACCGACATTTATATCATTCTTTGCAGCCACATTAATGATTGCATCAAAATCATTATTCTCATCTTTATCAATTATAATCCAAGGTATACGAAACTGTGGATCATAACCAATGAGATTTTTTACATCTTTTACAATGTTTTCTAATTTTATTCTTTTTAATTTTATTACTTTAATAACTATTTTATCGTTAAATACCTCTGGTATTTTCTCCTTTAAGCCTTCAAAGTAGTTTTTTTCAGTCGCTTCTGTATCTGTTATAATTAAATAATATCCCAACTCAGGTTCTCTTGAAGATATTTTCGCTCAATCTTCCCTTTCCTGCGTTCTATACTCATCTACATGTTCCCCCACATGAAAATCAAATCTGCGTAATTTAGGTACAGCACCATATTTACCTGTTACATAATTCTTAACAAATGTTTCATCTTTCCTGATTTTATTTCCTGCTTCATTTCTAAACTCTATAAGAGAATACAATGTTGATACTTGATTACTATCCTTTTCTACAAACCATATTTCATCTCTTCTTAAGTAATCAAGATGCCATATGTCATGTGATGTAAAAATTAGTTGTGCATTATTAGGATTAGAATATTTATCTGTAAAAAGTAAGATTAGATTTCTTAATAACAATGGATGTAGTCTATCACTTAACTCATCTACAAAAAGTGTTCCTCCATATGTTAATACTTCTTTGATTGGTTGATAAAGGGAAAACATTTTTAATGTCCCACTGGATTCAAACTGTAATGGTATAAATGTTGTTGGTTTACCGGTATCAATATTCTTATGATAAGATTTAACAAAAATCCATTCTTCTCCCTCATCATTAACTATCTCTACATCAAAGTCTTTAATTGAATCATCAAATGTAGATAAATACTTAATAACATCTTTTTGTACTTCTTTTTTTGTAGGAAAATCAGTTGGTACTGCACTTAACATACTCATGTTTACTATTGGATTGCCATAGTTAATAACTCGAGTCTTGTAAAACCAGTCTCTGATTAACTTCAACTTGCTTACTTTCAACTTAGCACCCAATGAAACTATTAATGTTTCTTTTTCTAGTGCTGTATCTATATTTTCAATACTAGTTTTCGATAAACCTTCATAATTAATTTTTTCTCCTTTTTTTCTATAGAATATTGTTTTATATTCTTTTCCTGTCATAGACTTAGAAAATAACCATTCTTCTAATACCTCTTCTTGATACAAAGAAAATCCATACTGATATATTTTAGGTCTTTTTTCTGATGTATCTAAAAATAATACTTCAAAACTAGATTCTTTCTTCCTGCTATTATTATCAAACAAAAAGGGTAAGGATTTCATCTTTTTTATAAGTCTACCATCATTTTTGTCGCTATCTCCCCCAAAAGCGAAGGAGTTCAATACATAATATCTCATGAATTCAAATGCTTCATAAACATTAGTCTTCCCACTTGCGTTCGCTCCAAATATTACTGCTAATTTTAAAACTTTCTCATTTCCAATATGCGCAATATGATCAGGAAATTCTGTAATTTTTGTAGCTGATAAATCTAAAGATACCTCATCTCTAAAAGATTTGAAGTTTTTAAAATTAAATTGAATTAGCACTCTTTACACCTCCTTTACGTTTTTATTATATGTTAAAGCTAACAATACTTCAATTATTTTACGAGATTTTTTCTCATTTTAATATATATTTTAAATAATTTTTCTGATTTTATGTATATTTATTGTGAATTTTTCTCATTTTTTAACTTTTTTTTATTAATAATGTTTAAATTAAATAAACCAAGTATTAATACTTTAGCATATAATACAATAATAGATTTTTCGACAGTGCGATTATTACTTTTTTGAGGAAAAAGTTTTTTTATAACGACGATTCGTATAAATACCATATTTCTTTACTACCTACTAAAAATAGTTAAGCTATTTTTATATAATTAACTTAATCTAGTATAAATAAACAAAAAAGTAAACATGTAGTTAAATTGAACTACATGTTTACTTTTTTACTATCATTTTTATCTTCTATACCTATTATTTTTACTCTTCACTGGTTCATAAGAAGAGATGTCAATACTGACAAACTGGATAAGGTTAACTAATACCAATCACTACAATAACAGTATCAAGCATTCTTTTAACCACTAGATCATAAGACAGAATAAGTGTTACTGTAATTCTTCTTTCAATATCTTCACAAATTTAATGTAACCTATACAATGATTATAATATTTAATTATATGTACATGATAAACTACTTACTTATCCATTGATACTTCTTAATTAAGTTATCCCCTTTATAATGTCGATAGATTTCACTTATCCCAATAATTAAATAAAAATATACACCAAAATAATGTAAATCAAAACTCACATCAACTAATTGATGCGTAAGTGCGCCAATGATACTTGCTAGGGCATAATTCACAAAAGAATCTTTCGTGAACAAAACCTTAACCCATCCACGCACAATAAGTAAAAATATAGTAAAACCAATTATACCTAAGGTAGCGAGAATTTGTAATATGAAATTATGGTAATAAGTTGATGGTCTTTGGAGAAATTCATTAATTAAATACTTACTTGATTTAATCCCATGACCTGTTATAGGTCGTTTTAAGAAGTTCTCCAAGGCGAACTTATATAATTCAAAACGACCATTTTCATCAAACAATCGGTCAAACAGACGATTAACAAGGTCATGATTAAAGATCTTAAGAAAAATAAGCGATACAATTACAGTTATTCCTAAAAAGATCCCAATTTTGAGGAATTCCTTTCTTCTTAGCACAATTAAAGTCAACAATCCTATGATTACACCTAATATGGCACCTCTTGATAAAGTTAAAATAAGTGAAATTACCGCTAAAACATCTAGTGGAATAAACCACTTATATTCTCTAATCTCAACATACTTCATCAACATTATTGGTATTAAAAACACATGAATTACCGCAATTAAGTTAGAAAAACCCCAACCTAAATGAATAAGATCTTTATCCTGAATTACCGTATCGATACCATTCTGATAATAAATCGTAAAAATCTCTAATGATAAAGTTAAAAGGATAAATGATGCCACTTTAGAATAGTTTGTGATATCTTCCTCAGTTATCTTTAAATTACTATTAGTAATGATAAAATAAACTAAATAACCTTCTAATATACCCACTAATCCTTTATAACCATCTAATAATACTGGTGTCCAAAGTAGTGATAAAACGTTATATAAGAAATAAATGATTATTGGTATTAATACTTGTCCGATAGTAATTCGTTTTTCTTTAATAACTTTATAAATTAGAATATATCCTAATAACACTAATATAAGGATATACTCTAATTTATAAATACCTGTCTTTACCGAAATTGCCATATTTGAAAATAAAATGATTCCCATCATTTTATTTATATCTTGTTTACATAAAAAATAAAGAAAAAGTAAGGGGAAAAAGATAAAAGCCATAAGTGGACTTTTATCTTCACCTAACCAGATTAAAAATGTTACAATGGCAAGTACAAAATAAAATAAATCATTTTTCGTAATAACCTTGTTCATAGAATACCTCGTGATTACGATAATTTTGAATTATAAATCTTAAGACAATAAAGATAAGTAAAGGATAAACATTAATTGTCATAATGGTGAGTAAATCAAGTTTCAATAGATAAAGCATAAGCGATAAGAATAAAGAAAAAATTAAGTAGATGTTAGAAAGTCTCCTTAGCTTTGGTAATTTACTAAACCTAGCTTGTATCTCAAAATTAACCGCGATAAACATCAACATTACCGTATTTAAAGCCGATAACTTCAATAATCCATGTTCAAAGAACTGTCCAATTAAGGTTGAAACATAAAAACAATTAAATACAATAAGAAACATTGTATCTTTATTACCCTTATGTAAGATAATCAACTTCTGATTCTTTAATATAATACTCACGAAGAAACAAACCATTAAGATAAAAGGGATAATCCCCATCTCCATAAGAACCGCAAAATATAAATTATGTGGTGAAGTGATAATACTAAACTCCCCACTTTCACTTAACACAAAAGTACTATTATTATAACCTACGCCATATAACCAATGTTCACTAATAACAGACATCATATATTTCCAGATATTATCCCTACCGCTTAACGCATCATCTAAGCGTAACTGCTCCTTGATAATATTTAAGTTAAACATATAATCTAATAATCCTAATCCTACAACCAAAAAGAAAGATGTAATAAGAAGGTTTTTAAATTTGCGATCATAATAGGGATAATAAAGAAAAAGTAAAATATAAAAACACCCAAGCATTAAGATGGCCGTGCGACTACCACTTAACACCATTCCCCCTAACATAAAAGGAATTAATAATAATGTCGGGGTTAGGCGTTTAATGGTGAGTGTAAAAAGCACGATAAATACACAGCCTAAAAAAGCATACTCCCCTAAAGCGTTAGGATTATCTAACAGAGATTGATAACGATTGCTTATGAGGATTGGTAAAGAAAATAATTCTTCTAACTTCATTATTTTACCATATATCGCAACGAGATTATAGAACCAAATTAAAATTGTACATATTAAAAGTCCAAAAATAAAACTTTTTTGTTTAACATAACGATACATTAATAGAATGAGAAAAAAACTAGGAAACACACGATAAATTAATTCCCTACTCCTTAGTCCCATATCAACATAAGTGCCATGGAAACTCATGTTGATATAGTAGGAGTTATATACTAAAATGAAAAACAATAAGACAAATAAAACAAGTTCAGTAAAATATTCTAAAATATTTATTTTTTTGAGATTAATAATTACTCCTACTAACACAAAATAAAGCGTAAGATAATAGAGGGAATACTGAGTTGTTTGAATCGTAGTGGTATTAAGATCCCAGATTATGAAATTTAACAATATAAATACTATGCTTATTATATTTAAATACCATTCACTAAGAGATGTTAGTTTAGTGAGTAGGTTATTCATTATTATTTCCCCTCTAGTTGTCATATAATGCTTCGTATTGTTTGACAATGGTCCTAATATCATAGTTTTCTAATATGCGCATACGCGCTCTTTGACCTAATTCTAATATTTCCTCTTTAGATAAATTGAGTAACTGGTAAATCCCTTCAGCTAATTCTTGAGGATTTTGTTTAGGTACTACAATACCACAACTACCCACAATGTCGCGACAATCACCTACATCAGTGGTTACAACAGCGCATTGACAAGCCATTGCTTCCCCTAATACATTAGGGAAGCCTTCCCCTAAAGAGGATAATACGAAGATATCGGTTAAAGACATGATGCGGTTAACATCACTTCTTACACCTAATGGCATAACATAATTCTCTAACTGATATTGTTTTATTAATGAAACTAACGCTTGATTATCAGAAGTCATATTCATGCCACATAATAATAATTTAAAGTTAGTAAAGTTATAAGTATCAATTAGAATTCTAATCGCTTTAAAGAGGGTGGGATGATCTTTTTGAACATCCCATCTTGCGACATTCGATATAATCACTTCATCATGTAAATCTAATTCTTTCTTTAATGTTTGATTACTATTTTCATCATAATAATACTTATCTAATTCAAAACCATTATAAATGGTTTTGAATTTTTCTTTTTGGTAACCTAATTTTACATGAACTTTGGTACTAGAATCAGAATTACTTAATATATATGTGGGATATTTTGATAACTTTGCACATAGATGGGCAATTTTAACTGTTAAGGGTTTATTAGCATCCATTTCTACATTACTCTGTCTTATACCCCAGATAATCTTCTTTACACCTATTAACTTCCCAACAATTAATCCTACTAAATTCGCATGATATAACCATGTTTGTAACACATCAGTATCATGTAAAATCTTAAATAGACGATAAAAGGATATGGGTAAATACCATAGTTTTTTTAAGTTAAGCGTTACGACTTTAATCCCTAATTCTTTAATCTTGTCACCATAATAACCTTCATCACTCAGCGAGATGACTTGCACATCATATTTACTATTATTATGATATTTAAGGAGCTTATATAGCATGCTTTCAGCGCCACCATTACCTAGTCCTGTGATTAAGTGAGTTACTTGTAACTTCGTCTTCACTTCTTCTCTAGCTTTATTAATTGTAACTTGATTTAAGCCTAAGAGTAAAAACATAAAAGTATTGATGGCCCCAATTCGTAAAAAGGAGAATTCAAAGATCTGGCCTAAAAAGAACGCTAAGTAGAAGCCATTAAACATTAGTAATTTATGATAATGACTTATCGTTGTTTTCATGAACTTATAATTATTAATAATTAACTTTATCATCCATATTAAGAGGATAATAAAGGCAATAAGCCCCATTTCCCATAAGTAACCTAAATACATATTATGGGGACTAGTGATAAGATTAGAGTAATATTCATAGATATATAAACTACTATTACCGTAACCAATCCCAAAGATAAAATTATTTTTAATGGAATTAATGATAAATTGCCAAATCTCTACTCTTCCGGTTAAACCTTGGTTTAACCTTAACAGGTTTATCATTAATTCTTTATTAATGATAAATAAGATTAACAAACCTATAATAACGACAATATTAACTAGCGTAAAGATTTTTACTAATCCTTTATCTAACTTTTTATAGTGGAGTAATAAATAAAGATATAAAATACCCACCATCATAATACTATTACGACTTAAAGAAATCATTAAACCTAAAACAATAATGCCGTAAGCGAGGAAGTAAAATAACCTTTTTTTTATTTCTCTAGTATTTAGGACATAAAAGGTTGTAATAAAGAAGGCAATGAATCCATACTCACCTAAAGCATTGGGATTATCTAAGATTGAAGAATAACGGTAATTATCAATTAAAGTATTGGGGATAATCCCAAAGAAATAATCGATTTGAAAGATAGCCCCAATGATGCCTAATAATTGATAAGTTAAGATGATACCTAATACTATTTTGAAACTATATTTTAAAGTATATTCAGAAGTTAACCGATACATTAACGTTATTAAGAAAAACACTGGGATAATCGTCCAAATGAAGGTTAGACTTCTTCGACCATAGAGGATAAAAAAGGAATTAAAGGATAAGATGAAAAGGATTAATATTAAGAGAAAGTTGTCTTTGAAAAAATTACTTAATTTAAGTTTCTTATAGTTTAAGATTAAAACAAAAAGAATAAGCCGACTAAAGACATCATATAAAAGATAAGCAATATCATTAATTCCTTGATGATTAATATCAAAAAAGATAAAGGTAAAAATTAGATACATAACTGAGATAAGTATCAAGAGATGAGTACGGAGTTTACTTAATGTCGCCTTCATTTTCCTTACCTCTTCTAAACAAACTAGATGAAAACTTAATAAAGGGATGTACTTTAAATATTGTAAGAAGAACGAAATAGAGTAATCCAAAGATAAAGGTATAAAGTAATAAATAGATTATTAGTAATATTGTTTTATTAGGTAAAATGAGAATACCTTTTATTAAGATTAACAGCATACCTAAACCAGCATTAATAAAGAGAATCTTAATTAAATCTTTGATAGATTGTTTAAAATCTAGATAGCGATATTTCATAATAAAAATAATAAAGACTACTAAACTTACTAGTTCTGATAAAGATAAACTTAACGCAATTCCATAGACTCCTAAATAACGCTTTAAGATAATGCTTAAGATAATATTTAAGAATGAACCAATAATAGTGATATAAAGAGGCAGTTTAGTGTTCTTATATGCATAAGCTACCCGCACAAAATAATCTTTAAGGGAGAAAGCTAAAATACCAAAAGTATAATAGAATAACACTTTACTAGTAATCAAGGTATCAGCGGGTGTGAATTTACCTCTTTCAAAGATAACTCTTATTATTGGTTCCGCAAACACTAACATTAAGACAGAAAGGGGGAGAAGGATTAACGTTAAGATATTTGTAGTTTTAACGACTAATTGATTAAAGGTTTCTTCATCATTTTTACTCTTATATCCTAACATCTTAGGATATATAACGGTTAGAAGCGAAAGGGTAATAATATTATAGACGAGATTACGCACCATTAAACCGTAGTTTAGAGCAGCGATACTACCATCTTCTAAGTTCGAGGCAATGATTTTATTTACTAATTCATTTATCTGCATTACGCCAAAACTAATTAAAGTCGGGATAAAGAGAATAAAGATGTTTTTTAAATACTTATCCTTAACATCAAGAATGAAGGTATAACGATAACCTTTCCGAAAGAGGATAATATCCACTGTAACAAGTTGTAAGAGATAGGCGATTAAAATGGTAATGGTTAGACCAATTATTCCGAACCGTTCAGCGAAAACATATAAATAAATCAACTGACAAATGTTAAAGAATAAATCAATTAGTTGCACACTAATATATTTATCATAAATCCTTAAGACACTCGCTTTGATCTGATAGATGGGGATAATAATCATGGTGGGAAGAATGATCCTCGTTAAGGTTACAGTTAGATTAAATTTAGCTACTTCGGTAAAGCCTGGAGCAACCACGCGTACAATTCCCTTAGTGAAAAGAAAGGATAATAGAAATAAGACGAAAGAAGTAACTAAGAGGATACTAACCATTTTATTGATAAAGTGATATTGCGCTTTCTTGTTTTGATAGTGTTCTTTATAAGTAGAGAATTCTGCCATAAAGAGGTTTTGAAAGGCCACACCAACACTCGTAAAAAGCAAAGTAGGAATAACTAGCGCTACATAAAAGGCATCAGTTAAGCTTCCTACTCCAAACTTATTCGCTATTCCTACTTCTCTTAACATGCCCAAGAATTTACTAAAGAGGGAAATAAGGGTGATAACGGAGATAATCTGTGAAATATTAAGTTTCTTTACTATAGTCAAGTTAATCGCCTACTTTTTCGCTTTAGGATTTTGCGGGAAGGATATTCATATTTAAGAGTTCGATTAGTTTATTGAAGATTAAACGGTAGTTATTAGTTAGGGTGACAAACTCACCACCAAAACCCTTCTTAAATTTATACACACCATAACTTGGGTCAGTTTCAGGTACATCTCGGGCAACCACTCCACCCAAATCATAAGTCACAAAACCATCAGCTTTAAGTTTCTTGATAATTTCATAGTGTAGGTATTGACCCATGGGTGGGTGTCCTTGCGGATGACTTATACTCGCACCATAAAGATAGCGGGCATTTTTATTAATGCAGGAAATGACAGCCATGTTGTAGATTGTGCCATTATAAAGAGTATAAGCGATAAACCCCTGATTAGTTTCAATGATGTTTTTAATAACTTGTCTTAAAAAGAGGGTATTAATCTGTTTAAGTTGTTTCCGGTTACTCATTGCTTCATAACATTCGATAAACTGCTCAATTAATTTTTCTTCTGTATTAAACTTAACCAAAACTCCTTCTTTTTCAGCTTTACGAATGCAGTTACGGAAGGTTTTACTGAAGTTACTAAAGAGGGTATCTATATCTTGTTGTAAATTGAGAATATAGGTATGGTTATTTCCTACATATAATGACTTAGTATAATATAACTTGTACTTACTTAAAAGTTTTATATCAGTAAATAAGTGCTTATGTTCCTTTATATGATTAACTAATGCCTTTAAGTAATCATCTACTTCATCATCACAAATAGATACTGGACCATAATTTATAATCGAAACATAACGGTTTATTAGGGGGACTTTCTTCTTTTGAATAATCGTACCAGTAGAGATTTCTAAGGTCCTTTCATTAATCTTCACAAAGATTTCGTATTCCCACCGCAAGAGTTTCAAGGCTTCATAATAAGCTCTTGTCTGATAGGTGTTGATATTACTAACCTTAGTTAGAAACCGATCCCATAAATAATATTCCGTTTCTTTTAATAAGCGATAATTTACTTCCGCCATTTTACTATCCTCCTTAGAGTTTGATAGCAGATACTCTTTCTTATAAAACGATGCACACCCCAAAGTTTTAGTTTAAACATGAATAAACTATCACTTCGTGATATCGCTTCTCTTTCAATAAGATAAGGATCATCATTAAGTAAAGGTACCTTGCGACCATAGGCGGTAATAACCGCATTCTCATAATATTGTTTAACGATTTCGATGATTTTTTCGTTAAAAAGACCCGCTGGATATGCGAATGTTTTAACTTCACACTTTAGTTCTGTTTCGATTTGCTTTTTACTCTCAATAATTTCTCTCTTTAACTCATTTTCATCATCAATTTCCGTAAGAAAATGATGATGAAGGGTATGGCTACCAAAGGAGATGTTATGTCTATGCATCTCTCTAATTTCATCCCAGGTTAAGGGTTTATTATTCTGAAAATTATCAGTTTGATCAATGGGTAGAGGTCTATTACCATCAACAAAATTAGCAACAAGATAAATAGTCGCTTTCATGTTCCTTTCTAATAAAAGAGGGTATGCATAGTGATAATTATCCTCATACCCATCATCAAAAGTAAGGGCTACATATTTACCCTTCTTTTTATTTTTCTTGATCTCTGAATACTCATCCATACTAATAACTTGATAATTCTTACGTTTCAGATAATCTAATTGGGTTTTAAAAGCACTAACACTTACCTTCATCTCATCGATATCGATTATGCTACCTTTATGGATAGTGTAACGGTTACTATTATCGCGTACGTAATCATTAACACGATGAAACATTAAGACGGGGATAAAGTTTTTTTTGAAGAGGAGATATTTAATTAGGCTAGATAAGATAAAGATAAGTATTAGTGCACCTAAGATATATACAATCATCATGGTATCACTTCTTTACTTTTTGGTTATATAAATCTATGTATAAGTCTTCATATCTTTTGATGATATTTTTGATATTAAAACGCTCCGCATCCTGATAAGCTCTTTCACGCATTTCTAATACCTTATCAGGATGGTTGATACTATAAACTAACGCATTAAAAAGGGCTTCGCTACTTCCCTTTTCGACTAATAAGCCATTTTCCTTATGGTTAATGATTTCTTTAATTCCACCAATATTTGTAGCGATAGTGAAGACCTTAGAAATGAACGCTTCAATCATCACATTTCCAAATCCTTCTTCTAAAGAAGGTAAAACAAAGATATCGCTAATCTTTAAGATTTCGTTTACATCTTGACGGAAACCTGTAAAGATCACATTATTAGATATTCCTAATTCATTAACTAATTTCCTAATATTATCTTGTTCCTTACCATCGCCAACAAGCAGTAATTTACAACTTAAATTAGGTTTTACTTGTTCAAGATATTGAAGGAAAAGTTTAAAGGCGACAACAAGATATTTATGCCCTTTTCTTTTATCAAACCGGGCAATGTTAGTTACTACTAAGTCATGTAAATCTATATTAAGACTCTTACGTTTTTCCTTAACATCAATATTAGTATCAAGGTATTTATCAAAATCAATCCCATTATAAATAACTTGATACTTTTCTAAAGGTAATTTGGTATGTTTTTGGACACTTGTTAGGGTTTCGTAGGAATTACAGATGATAATATCCGTCTTCTTGGCTAATAATTTTTCTAATAATAGTAATGATTTGGACGGTTGATATAAGGACTCTTCGGTTGAAATAATTACTTTCGTCTTGGCAAGAATGCCAGCGATTCTTCCCCATACCTTACTAGTACTAACAAAGGTATGGATGATATCGACTTGTTCCTTTTTAATAATCCTCATTATTCTTGTAATCACAAAGAGATCGAGTTTTCCTTTTTTATTACCGATATACACTTTTATACCATTAGTAGTTAATTCATCTAGTAGTTCTCCACCTTCGGTGACACAAAAGACAAGTACATCAAATAACGTTTTATTTAAATGCTTAGCTAAATCAACTACTTTTCGCTCTGAGCCACCGATATGTAAACTCGGGATAATAAACATCACTTTAATTTTTTTCATCGTAATCAATCCATCTATAGATTAGTTTTATACCAGTCGATGGTAAGTTTAATACCATAGTCAAATGAGTATTGTGGATTATAGTTTAAGAGTTTTCTTGCTTTACTAATGTCCGCTAAGGAATGTTTAATATCACCAGGTCGCTCTTTCTCATAAATTGGTTCAACATCTAAACCCATTAAAGTGGTAATGGTTTTATATAAGTCATTAATGGTAACTTGCCTACCATAAGCGATGTTAAAGACTTCCCCATTAGCTTCTTCTTTAGCTAAACAAGCTTTGATATTAGCTTCAATCACGTTATCGATGTATGTGAAATCACGACTTTGTGAGCCATCACCATAGATCACTGGACTTTTTCCCTTCTTTAATTCCTTCACAAAATTAGGAATAACCGCTGCATAGATACTACGAGGATCCTGTCTTCTTCCGAAGACATTAAAATATCTTAACCCAATCGTCGGTAAGCCATATAAATCATAAAAGTTTTTGGCATAGAGCTCATTCACCAGTTTGGTAATCGCATAGGGTGATAGTGGTTTACCAATATGCTCTTCAACTTTCGGCAAATTCACCTCATCACCATAAACCGAGGAGCTTGAAGCATAGACAAAGCGTTTGACTTGATGGTCACGTGCGGCAATTAACATATTTAAGGTACCCGTGATATTTACATCATTGGTTGTTTTGGGGTCTTTAATGGACCGCGGTACACTTCCAAGCGCAGCTTGGTGTAAAACATAATCAATTCCCACACAAGCTTTTTGACAATCTTCAAGTGAACGAATATCGCCCTCTAAGAATTCAAAATTAGGTTTATCAAATAATTCTTTGATATTTTCGATTCTACCAGTGGCGAGATTATCTAAAACTCTAACCTGATACCCCTCATTTACCAAGTATTCAGCCAGGTTAGAACCAATAAATCCAGCACCACCAGTAATTAAAAACTTCGTGTTTTTCGGAAACATACTATCACCTATAATCGCCATAAATCAAAATCCTTTTTCGCTTCTTCTTTATTGATTATTGCTTTTACATCGATCAATACTTTTTTCTCATGAATATCTTTATATAAACTTTTAATTTTACTTAATGGTAAATTAAGATACTCTTTGTGACTAACCGCAATTATTACTGCATCTACATCATGAATATCATCTAATGGAACTAAATCAAGATTATATTCCTGTTTCGCTTCCATTTTATCCGCTAAAGGATCAGTGACTAAGACATTAATGCCATATTCTTGTAATTCACAAATGATATCGTAGACTTTGGAGTTACGAATATCGGGACAATTTTCCTTAAAGGTTAAACCTAAAATGGCGACAGTCGCATTTTTGATGGTAATCCCTTGCGCAATCATCTTCTTAACGCATTTTTCCGCAATGAACTTACCCATTCCATCATTAATGCGTCTACCAGATAATATCACTTGGGGATGATATCCTAAAATTTGCGCTTTATAAGTTAAATAATAGGGATCAACACCGATACAATGACCACCCACAAGACCGGGGGTAAATTTGATAAAGTTCCATTTAGTGCTAGCAGCTTCTAGCACTTCTTTCGTATCTATGCCCATTTTGTCAAAAATGAGCGCTAACTCATTCACAAAGGCGATATTAATATCTCTTTGGGCATTTTCAATTACTTTTGCGGCTTCCGCGACTTTGATATTACTAGCTTTATGAATTCCAGCATCGACCACGATGCTATAGACTTTTGCGATATATTCTAAAGCTTCATCATCACTTCCTGATACCACTTTAACGATATTATTTAAGCGATGAATGGGGTCACCAGGATTTATCCGTTCGGGTGAATAACCTAATTTAAAATCTTTATTTACTTGTAAACCACTATTTCTTTCTAAGATTGGTAAACATACTTCTTCTGTTACCCCAGGATAAACAGTTGATTCATAAACGACATAATCACCCTTTTTAAGGTGACGTGATACTATATGTGTTGCACCTAATAAAGGATTTAAATCAGGCATTTTATCTTCTGATACAGGTGTAGGGACCGCCACAATAAAGAAGTTAGCAGCAGCTAGATCATTTTCATCACTGGTATAGATGATGTTTTTGGTATTCTTAATTTTTTCATCTCCTACTTCATGGGTAGGATCGATGCCTTGTTTATATAAAGAAATCTTATGTTCATTGATATCAAAACCAATAACTTGTACTCCGCGTTCTGCGAAACTAATCGCGATGGGTAATCCCACATAGCCTAAACCGATGAGGGCAATGCGTAAATCCTTGTTCATAATTTACACCTCGATGTATTTACTATAGACAGCTTTCATTTCTTCTAAAACATGGTCTAATTTGTACTTTTCGACCATTTTTAATGACCGTTCACCAAACTCTTTTCTCACGTCTTCGTGCTGATATAAATATAAAACGCGCTCAATAAAACCGTGTTCATCATTTACCCTAAATAGATAACCATTCACATTATCAATAATTAAATCAGTATGCCCTCGAACGTTCGTGGCGATAATGGGTTTACCACAAGCCATCGCTTCCATGATGTTTCGTGGTAACCCTTCATGAAGACTTGATGAGACGATAATATCAGAGATGTTGATGATATCGTTAATATCTTCGCGAAAACCTAAGAGAAAGACATGGTCGTTTAAGTTGTATTTATCAATTAACTTTTGATAGGTATCTTTATCACCTAATCCTACTAATAGCAGTTTAAAGTGCTTATTGATTTTAACTAATTCTCGCATGATTTTAATGACGAAACTTTGATTTTTATCCTTTACTAATCTACCAATATAAGTGAGAATAAAATCATCCTTAGTAAAACCAAATTTATGGCGATTTTGCTCTACTACTTCTGGTGTTTGGGGATAATACGCTGTTAAATCTACCCCCACTCCATGAACTTTAGATATCTTACACACTTTGTTGAACTTTTTCTTAGCGATATTATAATCTTCATCATTAATAACGATGATTTCGTTGGTTATTCTTGAAAATAACTTTTCAATTCGGTAATACAATAACCAATTGATGAAACTGGCGCCGCGATAAAAATGAAACCCATGGGCTGTGTAGATCACTGGACGAGTATTAGTTGCTTTAGCAGCCAAGCGACCAATAATACTTCCCATTGGGGTATGAACATGAACCAAATCGTATTTATTATCTTGCATGATTTTCTTTAGTTGTTTAAATGCTTTGAGATTTTTCAGGGAGTACGGTGATTTTTGAAGGTCAACTTGAAACTTTTGATCATAATATTTCAATACTCCCGCTTGTTCTTTGTTGTTGGATGCGATATGGACGATATAACCTTGTTCCTGAAACCATTTCAAAAATGGTTGGTGGAAACAAGCAATATGCGAATCCATGTGGGCGATAAATAATACTTTACCTTTCATCAAGCTCACCTACTACCCTAAAATGCGCCTTTTCCTGTAATAACCACCCAAATTGTTTTAATTAGAATTTTGAAATCTAACCATAAGGAACGGTTATTAATATACTTTATATCCCATTTAATCTTTTCTTCTGGTGGCATGGTATATCCCCCATTAACTTGAGCCAGTCCCGTTAATCCTGGCTTAACAAGCACACGGTCGATAAAATTGGGGATATCCTCAGAAAACGCAATGGTTAATTCAGGTCGCTCTGGTCTTGGTCCTACGAATGTTAATTCACCTCGAATCACATTAAATAGCTGCGGTAATTCATCAATTCTGGTTTTACGAATAATGCGGCCAATTTTCGTAACCCGTGGATCATTTTCAGTAGCCCATAAGGGGTAGCCGTTTTCTGCATTCTTATACATTGACCGAATCTTATAAATACGAAAGAGTTTCCCGTCCTTACCTACTCTTATTTGTGTGTAAAACATTGGTCCTTCTGATTCTAGTTTGACTAGAATGCCAAAGATAAAGATTATAATAACAGCGAAAGGTAATAATATAATTGCGAAAACTATGTCAAAGCACCTCTTAATAAATTCATATACTTTTTTGGGTTTTACATCTAATGTACTCTGTTTAACTAATTCATTTATTTGTTTTTTAAGAGCGCCTAAATCAGCCATTGGTAAATCTCCTATTCCCTAATATAATGGTTGTTTTATATCTATTAACTAATACGTATATCTTGCTAAAAATGTCAGATTTTTTATCACATCAATAATATTATTAGAAAATAACTAAATCTATATGAATCGATAGAAGGGAAATCGCTATTAATTGAGTGATTAGTCTGTTTTATATAAATTGTTGGACTTATGCTTATTTACCATTAATGGTAAATTCATATTCTTTCATTTTTTGCTTTTATAGTGAAGAGATTTTAAATAAAGTATCTTAATTTATAAACATCAAAAAAATAAAAAAGCTTGATTTCGTTAGATTTACAAAATCAAGCTTGCTTTTTTTATAGAGTTAGATTAGTCAGAATCAAACTTAAAAGAGATTTGATTGGACTTAGATTGATTAGATTTAATAGTCCTTTTGATTTCTGCTTTTAAACTAATTGCGTTCATACCATTACGCCAATGGATTTCTTCATCACCTTGTAACTCACCAAATAGTAATGTAGAATGAGGATTATGACTCTTAATATTCTTTTTAACCACACTATAGCTAGTATTAGCGTAACAATAAGCACAAAAATGTTGACAAGTATTATTAGCGCCAATATCAATGCTTTCTACACAACCACATTCTCTTCTTTGACCCTTATCTTTATTTAATGTGAAGGATAAATCATCAATCATTTTTCCAATTAGTTCATCATCAATACATTTACTATGTTTTATCCCGTAACTTGATAAATCAAACTTTTCTGAACAGGTATAGATTGATAAATTATATTTACAAGCAATTTCAGAAAACTTCTTACCAAGATAATTCATTTCTTCTTCAGTTATGGGTCTTATATTTAAATCTTTAGTGTTTCTTAATGTTTTTTGGTATAAATCAATAAAACTAATCACAACCCGCTCTGTGTAATCATGTAGTTTTAATGTTAATTTCTCAAAGTATTCAAGATGATAATCTATCGTATATTTATCATTAAGTAATATTGGATCGTATCGCCACACTACTTTTTCTTTACCGATTCTTTTAGATAATTCTTGAAAAACGTTAATAAGATATTTTGCTTTAACTGGCACTTGTTTTTCAAGATCATTTCCATAAGGATTAAGAGTAAATTGGAAATAATACATATATCCTAACTGATCCATATAATCCAAATACTTCATAAATGGATAGGGATTCTTAGTCCAAAACACAAAACAAATAACGTCCTCAGGTTTTAAACTTACCCTACTTACATATTTTCGATTAAATGGATTAACAGCATCAACATACCCTCTTTTGATCCCATTAATAAACCATTCGGAATAAAAAGCAGGAATGTCCGTTCTTCTAGAAACTGAAATGATTTTCTTAGTCATAATCATTACCTATAATATATTAAGATTAATGATTATTTAATTTTATAATACTCTACATACCAATCAGTAAACTTTTGAAGTCCCTCTTCAATTGATGTTTTTGGTCTAAAACCTACTTTTTGTTCTAACTTAACCGTAGAAGCATAGGTTGCTGGGACATCCCCTGGTTTCATTGGTTCAAAGATTTTTTTAAACTCAACTGTCTTATTTAAAGACTTGCTTAAGCACTTTTCTAAAGTTTCAATGAATGTCATAAGTTTTTCGGGTTTATTATTACCAATATTGAAGACATTATGGTGAGGTATTACATCAACTGGAGGTTGATGTAATAATCTCATAATACCTTCAATAATGTCATCAATATAAGTAAAATCACGGTATAAATCATTTTCGAAATCGCCATTATTAAAGATTCTAATGGGTTCACCCTTAAAATACTTATCAGTGAAACTAAAATAAGCCATGTCCGGTCTACCCAAAGGACCATATACTGTAAAAAAACGTAATCCTGTCGCTGGTATATTAAAGAGATGACTATATGTATGAGCCATTAACTCATTACTTTTCTTTGTTGCTGCATATAGTGATACGGGATTATCAACAAAATCAGTTTCTTCAAAAGGTACTTTCTTATTCGAACCATACACAGAACTTGAAGATGCATAAATAAGATGTTCAACACGATTATAACGACAAGCTTCAAGTATGTTAAAGAAACCGATTATGTTACTACTAATATAAACATCGGGATTATCAATTGAATATCTTACTCCCGCTTGAGCAGCAAGATGTACAACAACATTTGGTTTATGTTCTTCAAACACTGCGAAAACTGCATCTTTATTAGCAATATCACATTTGATAAACGTAAATCTATCAAATGGTCTTAGTAAATCTAAGCGTGCATATTTTAAATTTACATCATAGTAATCATTAAGATTATCAATACCTATTACTTTACAACCTTCCTCTAGTAACCTCTTTGATAAGAAGAATCCTATAAAACCAGCAGCACCAGTAACTAAACACGTTTTGTTTTTATCTAACTTATAATCCATATATATTCTCCTTATAATATATAATCGTAAAATGATTATAAATAAAGGTGTGTTTATACACACCTATTTTAACATATAGTTATATCTAAACAATATGCAATAAAATAATATCATACAATTCTCTTAAGTATTTTTATTATAAAATGTAATAATCGATACTTTTCACACTTGGTATAGAGTTTATATCTTTTTAAGGCCTTCTTAGAAAATCTATAAGTCATTCCTTGTTCAATTGTATTCCTGCATGGATTACATATGCCACATGGTTCACCTTTGTATGGTTTATGGCAAAACCATGTCTGATTCATAATTGATTCATATTGGGTACCTTCAATAATCTTTTTCATATCTAATTTAGTAAATTCGATAATAGGAAAACTGAAATTACCAAATATATTACATAGATATACATCTGATTTGCTCTTATCTAAGCTATAAGTTGTACCATTATTGGTTTCAATCCTAGTCAAAGCACCAAAAGTATTAATAACTTCTAATTCTTTGTCATCTTTATGAATACATAACTCAACATTTGGATGTTCTTTAGCAAATTGGGCTAACCATTCGTATTGGGTACCGAAGTAAATCTTTTTTCTTAATTCTTCATATGATAACTTAATATTAGGATCTTTTTCTAAATCAGAAACTTTATAATATATGAGTGGTTTAATAGTAGCTTTCATTGGAAGTTCATTTAATTTATGGATTATATTATTTATTGCGTGTAACTCCTGTTGTTCAGATTTTCTATTATCAGAGATATAGTAAGGTTGAATGGCGACATCTTTTTGTGAAAGCATAATAATTCTAAAAGTAGAATCCCATCCACCCGTCCATAATATTTCAATGATGTTATCTGACATACAACACCTCATATTTACTAAATTTAATCACGGTAAAAGATATCCCTTGTATATACTTTATCCTTATATGGTTCTAGCTCCTTTGCCATCCGATTAGCAACTATTACATCTGATAACTTTACAAACTCTTCAAAATCTCTAATCACTCGAGAATTAAAGAATAACTCTTCTTTTAACACGGGTTCAAATACCACTACTTCAATACCTTTACCCTTAATACGTTTCATAACTCCTTGTACTGCAGATTGCCTGAAGTTATCAGAATCAGTTTTCATAGTTAAGCGATAAATACCAACCACTTTTGGTTTACGCTTAATAATCATTTCAGCAATATGGTCTTTTCTTGTCCGATTTGCTTCTACAATAGCACCAATGATATTTTGCGGAACATCATTATAATTTGCGAGTAATTGTTTAGTGTCTTTTGGCAAACAGTAACCACCATATCCAAAAGAAGGATTATTATAGTGATTACCGATGCGTGGATCTAAGCAAACACCTTCAATGATTTGTTTAGTATCAAGCCCTTTTATTTCTGCATAAGAGTCAAGTTCATTGAAGAAAGCAACACGTAAAGCTAAGTAAGAGTTAGCAAATAATTTAATAGCTTCAGCTTCTGTAGGATTAGTGAATAATACTGGAGCATCTTTTTTAATTGCTCCTTGAACTAATAAATCAGCGAAAACTTTTGCGCGTTCTGATTGTTCACCAACAACGATTCTTGAGGGATATAAACAATCATATAAAGCCTTACCTTCCCTTAAAAACTCAGGTGAAAATATAATATTGTTAGTATTAAACGTCTTTTTTACTTTTTCAGTATATCCAACAGGTACTGTTGATTTAATAATCATAACCGCATTAGGATTAATACTTAATACATCCTTTATAACAGCTTCGACACTACTTGTATCAAAGTAATTTTTCTCAGGATCATAATCTGTTGGTGTTGCGATGATTACAAACTCAGCATCTCTATAAGCAAAGTGCTTGTCCGTTGTAGCGACTAAATTAAGATCTTTTGTAGCAAGATATTCTTCAATTTCTTTATCAATGATAGGAGATTGTTTATTGTTAATTTTATCGACTTTCTCTTGGATAATATCTAAAATAACAACTTCATTGTTTTGAGCAAGTAATACAGCATTAGCTAAACCAACATAACCCGCACCAGCAACAGTAATTTTCATAATATATTCTCCTTTATTTTAATCTATTCAACTAGTTTTTTCTTTTTTTATTCTCAATTTAATTAAATTGCGTACTATTCCTAAAAACTCTTTCATATCTTTTCTATAAAATATTGAGTTGATAACTACAATAATAAATGATGAAATGATGGTAATGAGCATTGCATATAAAATCCATCTAGAATATGTATTAACTTGCCAATTAGGTAAAATGCTATTGATTAAGATGACTAATAAAACACACATTCCATTAATAATAAATCTTTTAATAAATTCTAACACATTCAAATGTAAGATATTTCTTGATAGATATATCACATAATAAACAGTTCTAAACAACATTGCTATTAAAGTACCAATAACTACACCAACTAAATCAAAGTAATTTATAAGAATTAATGAAAGTAAAATATTTATGCAAACTTCTACGTAAGCTCCTATGCGTGTTTGTCTAAAATGACCAGCAGCAATAGTAACTGTAGAGTATGGAATTCTAATACAATAGATAGCTTCAGATATAGTTAATAAGTATGCAAATAATGGTCTAATATAATTAATATCTGTAATACCTTTAGTATATATTGATACAAACGGTAATATTAGTAAAGCAGTGCATGTGAATAATATAAACGTAATAATAAAGGTTATATATTCATATATTCTAAAGTATTTTTTTAAAGTTGCTATTTCATTTTTAGCAATCATATCTCCAAACGTTGCTTCAATACCGGATAAAAATGTTTTTACAAGTTGTTTTATATTTCCCACAATCATGTAATAAACAGAGTAAACTGATACCAACTTTACATTAGTAAAAACTGTTAAAACCACAACATCAGTGTGAGTGTGTAAAAAGAAAGCAATGTGATGACCAAATCCATCCCATCGTTGTTTAACTGCGTCGTTGTCTGGTTCACAATCTTGCACTAGTGGATATTTGGTTTTAATTATTAACCTTAATATTAGTGGTCGAGCAATAAATATTAGCGAGCTTACAAACTTGATAACGTGAATACTTAAGTTTGATTTAATAAGAATAACAACAGTAACAATATTGATAAAATAAGTACCTATTTGGATTAGATTTATTAAGTACTTACGTTGATCGGAGTATAAAAGTAGTTGATATGTTATTCCAAAGTAATATTCAATAAATGTAGTTAATCCAATAATGATGACTAATGTTGATGTATACCAATACTCAAAATCTCCTTTTACAATAAAGGGATATAATATAGACACAAACGCTAAATATACAACAAATATAAAAGCTATTTTACGAAAAAATAATTCTACTGATTTTAGAATACGACTTACAGAATAGTAATCGCCTTTTGAGAGCGGTTTATATAAACTGGCTCTAACTACTCCACCAACACCAGCTTCTAAAAGAACTATATAACCTAAAAATTGTGTTACTGATGATATTAATCCATTAACATTAGAACCAAATCTACTTAATATTAATCTCGGAATAATAAGCCCACTAATTAGTGTAACAATCTGTAATGATAAGGATGTTATCGTATTATATAATGCTTTTTTTTGTCTCAATTTATCTCACCAAACTTCAACACTAAACACGCATATAGTTTTCAATTACTTCTTAAATAATGTCGTAGAGATATAATGGTGTACTTAATAAATAGTATAATATAATTTAATTTATAAGGTGTTAAAACAAAGGCTTGTAAAAAACATTTAAAACTCTTTTTAATATTACCTGTTAACATGTAATAAGGAACTAACTTGAATATTCTTATACTTTTTGTCCCTCGATTTTTATTAATATCTTCTCTATATAAACTGTTAATCATCTCTAAACCTTGAATCTTATTAAGTGGATTACTGGATATACGTTCATTTTTATGAACGTGATAGATTACTAATGGTTCATCAACATAATCAATGCTATATGATTTAGCAATTCGTAACCACATATCAGCATCTTGTGCTGATTTTAGGTTTACATTAAATAATCCACAGGTATCAAAACACTCTCTTCTAATCAAAGCAAATGAAGTAGAACCTATAAAATTATGCCTTAATAATTTATCAAAAACTTGTCCTTTATATCTTTTATGATTATCAAGATAAGTTTTACCAATTATTTCATTATAAATTATTTGTTTGCAATATACCAAACCTATATTTGGTTTAGATATTAATGATATTTGTTTTTCAAGTTTTGTGGGTAACCATTCATCATCATCGTCTAGAAATGCTATATACATCCCTTTAGATTCCTTTATACCTGTATTTCTTGCTGCACAAGCACCTAAATTAACATCATGTTTTATGTACTTTATACGACTATCCTTTAATGAAATTATCATATTTTCTACATTTTTACGTCTTTCATAATCATCAGGACTATCATCAACAATTATTATTTCAATATTATTGTAAGTTTGGTTTAAGACACTATCTACTGCTCTTTTTACTACATCTTCTTCCCTCTTATAGGTCGTTATTATAACGCTTATCAAACTGTCTTCCATTTTTCCTCCTTTTTATACTTTGGAACTAACGTACGTAAAAATATAAGAATTTCTTCTAAGAATATAGTGCAATTGCGACAAACTTAAGTCATACAGTTTAATCATCTTAAAAAACTAAATAATATTTACGATTATCAATTGGAAATACAGATAAATATAATCATTAAGAGAATAGTATTAGAAGATGATTTTTTGCTATACTTATCTAACAAAAATTAATTATTTAACAAGATCTTATTGTAGTCAATAATCATGCGTAAAGTTATAGGTAATTTCGCTTTGTATGTTAAACTATATAATAGTCACAATGATTCATATACTTAATGTTTAAAATATATATTTAGTTATTTTATTATAATCATCTCAAAAAGATACTGGAACTTAAAAACTATCTAAGTAATGACCCACAGATATAAACATACTTAGATTTTCATTAACAGAAATGTTTAGAATATTTCTAATTAATTTATCGCTTTTTTTTGTAAAAGCAGCATTTAAAGCACATAAGGCTAATCCAAAATTTGTTAACGCATAAATTGGGGACATTGAAAACATGCCACCATCAATAAATCCCTGATTTCTTTCTTCTGGTCCTGCTAAATATGAATTATTTACTGTAATCACTAATAAGTAAAGAAAAATATCCCAAAGGTAATACTTTGTCATACTTATTTAAAATATCATCAGTTATAAATGTTTTAATATCTCCAAATATTATATCTAAATCACAGTTAGGACAAATTATAACCTATATGTAATTCATCGAATATGATACCATAAGCAGGATTATAAATACATATTTTGCATGGTTAATCTAGGTGAAATCAAGAAATGATATGCTAATAACTTTAATATTTTTTTTTTTGAAGATTAGATAAATCTTGTCAGTTATAAGAATAAACCTATATTTTCATTGTGTTACATTATTTTAACCATATTAGAAATAAATTGGGGTGTTTACCCAAACATGCACTAGTAATGCTTAATTAATATATCTGTTAATCTCCTTTATTTTTAATTGATTCTAAAATTATTTCTCTATGTGCTTCACATTCCATATAATTTCTTAAAGCCATAAGTTTATCAGTATTATATATTTTCTTTAATAAACGACCATTTAAAATTTTCCTATCTAAGTAAGAAATAAACTTATTCATTCCTAAAATCCTACGTAAATAATGTTCGAAATTATCATTAGCATATTTTTTGAACATTTTCTCAATAAAATCTTCTTCAAGTATGTCTTTAGATCTTTGATAAAAACTATTTAGAATGTGCTCTGATTCTTCAAGATTACCTAATCTTATCCCCTTTTCAGTTTTAACTATTGGTATATAATCAACTTTAATCTTTTCTTCCAGAGTTATTTTAATAATAATGCTATTGTTCCAATAGTCATTATCGTACTTATTGAATATAAAGTCACCTTGTCCATAAATAATTGTACCACTTCCATACTGCTCAAATGTTCCAACACAATGACTATGTTGACAAATAACAACATCTGCACCTTTTGTTACCATTTTTCTACATATCTTTTGAAGATATGGAGTAGGATAGCGATAATGCTCTTTACAACCATGATATAAAACAATTACTATATCACACTTATTTTTTAATTCTTGTATATGATCAAGACTTTCTAAAGGATCAAAAGGATTTGCACCTGGACTATTCTTTGTTGCAATTGAAAACCCAAGATCAGCACAAGCATAAAATCCTATTCTTTTGTTTTCTATATCTACAATATATGGTGATTTGGCATCTTCTAAATTTGCACCTACACCAATATAAGGTATTTTATGCTCTGAAAGAGTATCTATGGTCGACTGTAATCCTTCATATCCTTGATCTAAAATATGATTATTCGCTAACGTAATTAATGATGGTTTTAATAATTTAATTCCATGAATTGCTTTTGTTGGTGCTATTAAATTAGGACCATGTTTTTTTAATGGTTTTTCGTTATCTGTTAAGGGTGTTTCAAGATTAAAAACTCTAAAATTAGCTTCATATCATAAATAACTTAATTCTTCACCTATCAAATCAATTAGATTACCATTATTAAATATTGATAGATTTTTATCTGTAGGAACTAAATCTCCAGATATTAATATTTTCATCTATCAAAGCTCCTTTTTGTTTTAATAGTACAAGTTTAATAGACTACCATAGTAATAATCATAATACTCTGGTTCAAATTTTCCATAACCTGAAGCAGGATGGAAAGTAAGTTCTCCAAAATATACTTGTCCATTAACTAAATACAAGTCTACTCGAACAAAGATAAAGTTTGAAGCTAATTTTTCTGCCACTTCAATCATTTTATCTAACTCTTTAGGTTTAGGAAAGCTTTTTCCACTTTTAGGATGTGTCCTTTCAAAGGGTAATGGATTCCATTCAGGATCATAATAATCAGCTTTTACTCCACTTTCTGACATTCTTCCTGAACCAACAAACAAACATTTTACTTTACCATGAAAACAAAAAAACTTATAATCTTTTAATTCAATTCCAGATTCATCAACCATGTACTGTTCACATATTATTCTTGGTTTAATATTTTTATATGGCCATTCTCTATGAAGCCAATAGTATCTTCTTTTAAGCCACTTGTTAACTAATTTTTTTAAATATTTGTAATCAATGTCTGCTTTATTCTTACAAATATAAATATCTCCTGATGTATGAGTAGGTTTTAATACAAAACTATTTGGTAATTTATCAAAATCGATATCTTCGAATCTATCATAAACTCCTAATAATGGAATAAGATATTCTTCTCCGATCGTTTCTTTAATATAATTTCTAACTTCATATTTATCCACTAGTTTTGTGTATTCTTCTTTTCGATCATATAATTTTAACCATTGGATTTTTTCATTTAATGTTAGAGGATTATTTAAATTTAGTTTTTTTCCCATTGTTAACCTATATTTTATCTTAATGTAGGTCTTGTCAGGTATGATTCTAAATATTTTAAAATTTAAAATATACAAGATTATTATTTTTGGTTGTTTTAACAACTTAATGATTTTGGTCATCATATTAATATTCCTGCTTTCTTAAATAAGTAAAGGTTGCAATATTTTTAGGAGTTATATTACTCACTTTTAAATCAAGATACCGAAACTCTTTTAAACAGAATATACTTGAAATCGCTAATATTATATTAAAATGCTTACTATCATAATAAATTAAGGTAGTTGATATTATTGAATATGATATTAATATTGATAAAAATGTAAATGATAATAGTTTATATTTAGCATTTCGTTTTATAGATGTGATTAAGTTTATTAGTAATATCAGATGATTTGTGTAATATGTAATCAATCCAATTAGACCAACACCAACTGTTAATTCAATATAATTATTATGAGAATATGTACTAACACCAGTATGTTTCTTATACAGCACTCTATAGTTGTCAATACCATAACCAAATAAAGGTTTCTCTTTAATCATTTCGTTACCAGTTTTAATCATATTTATTCTAGTATTCAGAGAGTTTTCATAAGTTTCTTGATTGATTATCAAATCAATCATGTTCTCCAGTCTCTTTCCTAACACTTTATAAAATAATTCAACATTAAAGATTAAATAATATAAAATTACTGATAGCAATACTATCCATACAAGAAAAGATATTGCATACTTTAAATTCTTTTTAGTAATAATGTAGTTATAAAAAAGTATAAAGATAAAATTAGTAAAAATAAACAACAGAGCTTTTCTAGAACCAGTTAATAATATAAAGGGAATAATAATAAGCAAAAAGATAATATTTATAAATTTTCTCTTCGTTAACATAAAATATAAAGAGAATGTAGCAGATAAACCTAAAATCATTCCAATTGCATTAACATTTCCTAATTCAGAACCAAATCTTGTTGTTTGAGAAAAGTCTGAGTTAACTAAGATGTATAAACATGCAATAACGCCTGAATATGTAAAATAATTTAAAATACTCTCAACTTTATTGATTGAGTCTACATAATTAACTAGTGAAAACATTAATATAAATAATAAACCTATAGTTATTGTTTTTGTCATAGATATATTTTGATTAAGTGCATAATATGATTTATACATAAGTAATACAAATATTTGAGTTAACGAACTTAATATTTCTAAAACCATATTTACTTTTGAGATTGTATATTCTTTTTGGTCAGCCTTTAGTAAACAACTCTTATAAGCAAAAAACATATATGTTGATACAGTTTGTGCTAAAAATATAATGTAAATTAAGTAAATATTAACAAATTTCAAATCGTCTTTTATTATAATACTTATAAATTGCTTTTGTCAACAGAAAAGTGTACCAATCTACTAATCAGATTGTGTACCACCTTTAGTAAAAAATTAGAAGAGAGTTATTCAATATAAACTCTACTCCTTTGCTAAGTCAGCCTTGCGGCTTTTGAAGCGATAGCTTTCTCCATTGAAGGTAAATATTTTGCTGTTATGTATTAATCTATCAATGATTGCTGCAGTCATAGGCTCGTCATGAAAAATATTCCCCCATTGACCGAATTCTAAGTTCGTATTTACAATGATTGAGCCTCTTTCATACCTTTCCGAAAAGATCTGAAAGAGAAGCTGAGTCGTTTTACTCGATAATGATACATATCCAAGTTCATCTATGATGAGCAAATCTACTTTTTTAAGCTTCTCCATAAGCTTACTTAATGTTAAGGTTTCCTACATCTCAATTAGCATATTTCCAAGGCCTGCGGCAGTGAAGAAACAAACGGATTTACCTCTCTTGCAAGCTTCGACTCCTAAAGATATGGTTAAATGGGTCTTACCCGTCCCAGGAGAGCCAATGAAGATTAGATTTTGATTATCTTCGATGAAATCTAATTGAAAAAGTTCTAAAACCTCCGGTTTTCTCAAGAAAGGTGCCTTTGAGAAGTCAAACTGATCGATGGTTTTTACAACTGGAAATCTAGCTGCTTTTAGAAGCCTTGAAAATCTATTATTTTCTCTGCTTATGATTTCTTCATCAAGAAGTGATTCAAAGAATTCTAAAAGAGTTAGTTTTTTGTCTATTGCTTCTTTGTAAATCCTTTCAAAGCTTTTTGCCATACCCGAGAGCTTACAGTAGATTAGTTTTTCAGCTAATTCGTTGTCCAATATCTTCACCTCCCTTCGTCAGAGCATTATATGCTGCTAAAGGCATGTGGGAAGATTTAATATGTTGGACACCTAATGATTCTAAGGTACTAGCACTTAGAGTAATTTTTTGTAAAGAATCTTCTTGATATCTTAAAGTGCTGAGAACCTCTTCGTAGCTATATCTGTTTCCAGCGTCTAACTCTTTTAATATTTTTTTAATTCTTTCTACACCGTAGGTTTTTGTTAGTTTTAAAATACTTATGAATTCCTTCGTCCCTTTGGGAACAGATTGGGTAAATGCCTTTAGTTTCTGATGATATACTTCAAATATCTCTGGCAACTTCCAGCTTTTAATTACCAGTGCATCATCATAGGCTCTATGCTTTTTCATTAAAAGATCTAAGAAATGATAAGGATTTAAAGAATCCTTGTTTTTCGCAAAAAGTCTTTCGTGTTCCGCAATCACAGCACTTTTGTAGCTTATGATAATCTTAAATGGATAAATCCTTACATCTACCTTTTTACCTACAAATGCCGTAGGCACAGAGTATCTGTTTTTATCTACATGGGCTAGTTGATAAGTATCTATCTTAGCAGTGGTAACCTTAGCACAGTCATAATATTCTCTGATAGGTAGAAAATGATTTTCTCTAGAGTTTAGCACCATCTCCTGCCATGTAAGACCTTCGGTCCTTTTGCTTTGTAGTCTGTTCCAGCATTTAGTCAGAAGTTTTTCATTCAAGTGGTGGAAACCCTTAAAATCAGGGTAGGGGAGAAAGTAATTGTTTCTCGTATACTTTACTAGATTCTCGACTAAACCCTTTTCATTGCCCTTACCAGGACCACAAAATTCCGCTTCAAAGGCATAGAAAGCCTTAAATTTTAAGAATTCTTCCTGCAAAATTCTCTCAGTTCCTTCTCGAACTTCTTTTACGGCTTGTTTTAAGTTATCAAAAATAATCTTTTTTGGTACTCCACCAAAGAAATCAAAGGATTTATTTAATCCATCGAAGAAAAATTCTGTACTCTGCCTAGGATAGGCTTGTATAAATTCTGCTTTTTCAGAAGAGAGTTTAGCACAAAAGACATGGACTTTCCTTGGAACTCCTTTTTCCATGACAATCATTTCGCCAAAGTCAACTTGCATGACTCCATTTGAATGATCTAATTTAAGAAAGGCTTCTTTCGTAGAAAGGTTGAATTCTTCTTCGATTTTTCGTACTTGATAAGTGAAAGCAGAATATGAACCAGTGTATCCTTCTTCGCACATCAATTCATACATTCTTGTCTTCGTGAGCTTATGCTTCCTTGGTTGGCTAAAGTTTTCCTTGACCATTAACGAAATCTTTTCCTCAAAAGGACCATTAATAGGACATTCTTTTTCTACCGTTAAGTTATATGTATTGTTATGGTTGTCAATAGCTCTAGATACTGTATTTCTATGAACATTGACTCTTTTTGCAATTTCTCTTTTGGAAAGTCCTTCGTTAAAAAACAAAAATCTGATATAATCGTATTGTGCCATCTTAATCACCTCGTTACCCCCCGCATGTTTATTTCTCGCAAGAATATTATACGGGAGGTCTGGTTTAAGGTGGTACATTTTTTGTTTAGCAGATCATTAAACTTGGTACACTTTTAGTTTAGCATTAGCATATAAATGGTAATAATGCAATTCCTAAAATTAAAATTATAATACTCATAATTTGATAAGAAGTTTTATAAAAATTCATTAAAATACATATTCGTTTTTCATCCTTATGTGCTAAAGGCTTATATAATTTATACAAAATTGCAGTTCCAATACCTAACTCAGCAAGTGCTAAAATAGAAAATATATTTGAAAATAAGCCATTCAATCCAAGAAATTTTTTATCTAATGTCTTTACAAATACAGTTCTTACAATAAATAATAATAATGGCGATAATACAATGTTAATTACACTATAAAAAATATTTCGAATACTATTAATTGTTCTAGACATAATAATCTTCTTTCTATTTAAATTATTTATTAGGTAATATTAACAACTTGCCTAACTTAAAATCCCAAATATCTGGATTGAATTTTCCCATTCCACTTGCTGGGAAAAATGTCATCTCTCCGAAATATATTTTTTCATCTACATAATAAAAATCCACTCTAACAAACGGAAAACCTTTTGATAAAATCCCTGCCAATTCAATCATTTTAGCATAATCTTTAGGTTTAGAATAGTCAATACTAGACATTGGTAATTCTCTTAATCCATTAAATGGCATTTTATTCCATTCCATATCGTAAAAATCAATTGTTTCGTTTTCTCCTCTTCCTCTAATTACTTGACAATAATACGGTATACCATTAAAACAATAGAATTTATAATCAGTTAAATTATATTGATTCCTCTCAGACAGATATTTCTCACAAATTATTTTTGGTTTTATATCTTTATAAACCCATTCTCTTTTTGCGTAGCCATAATTAGTTTTGCACCACTGATCTAATTTTTTTAATTCATAATCCCAGTTAATATTATTTTTATTTCTACAAATTATATTATATCCAGAGCCATGTGTAGCTTTTAATACAAAAGTGTTAGGTAGACTTTCTATATTTATTTCATAAGCATTTGTATAAACATACAATAAATCATTTAGATATTCACTACCTATTTTTTCTTTAACAAAATCTCTAACTAATAGTTTATCAGAACAAATTTTTGCTAAATCATTTCTCCAATATACTTTTAACCATTGTATTTTATCTGTAAATCTCTCTGGATTTTTCAAATTTAATTTTCTACCAGTTCTTTTTTTAAATTCTTTACTAATATATATCTTTGTAGGCGTACATCTTTTAATAATATTTTTACTTAAATTAATTAATTTTATTATTGATTTCATTTTTCACTCCTCCTTTATTCTTAAACCAATTTTCTTTTTTTCTAAATAATACATAGCATATCCAATTACAATTATACTTAAATAGAAACGACTATAATAAGTTACTACCGCATATTCTATAATTAAAAATATTAATATTAAGCATATAACTAAAATCATTATATTTGAGCCTTTCCGCTTTAATTTAATTGCCTTTATTAACAAAATTATATAGTTTATATAATACAGTAACAATAATATAATTCCCCCAGATACCAATAATTCAATATAATTATTATGTGAATAAGTGTCTTCGTAATTTAGGATTCGAAATGAATCTAAACCATAACCTATCCAAGGCCTTTTAAAAAACAATTCTTTTCCAAGAGAAATATAATTTGATCTAGAATACAATGAAGATTCTGTTATCTCCCCTTCAGTTATATATAAAATTAAAGCTTCAATTCTATATCCAACTATATTATAAAAAAAGTCATTATACATTATTATAATATATATAAGCGTAAATAATATTGAAATAATTACTATATACTTGATTTTTTTTTTGAACTTTAAAGACAAGAATATGAAAAAGATTATACCTAGAATAATGATTAACAATCCTTTTCTTGAACCTGTTAGTAATACTATTATAAGATACCAAAATAATAATATTAGATTTTTTTTATGATTATAAAGGTAAAAATTATTATTCTTATAAATAAATAAAATAAAAAATATTATTAAAAATGAAACAGCAGAAGCAATTGCTATTATATTAGGATTTATACCTAATGATGAACCTAATCTGCTTCCAATTGACGATGTAAGTAAATAACTTATAAAAGATATTATTGATACTATGAATATAGCAAACAGAAATATTTGAAATAACTTTTTAATATCGTTTCTTAAAACAATATAATTATATAAAAAAAACATAACAATAAAATTAATTACTATTGTATTTAATAATTTAATTGATGCTGGTGGGTATATTACATTAACATACAAAATATTAATGTAAGAGTAAAGAATAATAAGAAAAGTATAAAAGAAATATGATGAAGACTTTATTATCCTTTTTTCATACATTAATAATATAGTAGAAGAAATAAAAATTATAATCGCGATTTGACTAAATATTGAATGATCTACGGTCAATAAAGTCACCATGAAAATAAAAAAAGAAAAATCTGTTATGAATTGTGTAAAAGTTCCTACCTTTATTTTTATATCAATCATTTTTTCCCTCGTTTCATAAAGTTTATTTTACTTCTTTATTTACAATTTTTGTAAGATAATCCAACCATTTAATAGCGACTATGTTTATATCTAATGAATTCCGTATTTTTATTGCATTTTCACTCAACTTTGATGATAATTCATTATTCGATGCAATTTTTATCATTGCTTCAGTCAGACTTTTTTCATCATTGACAGGGACTAGTATACCATTATAACCATCATTTATTAAAGATTTTGGTCCTCCAGAAGGACAATTAGTTGAAATGACTGGTATTCCTAACGACATAGCTTCAATTAATACATTTGGCATACCTTCATAATCAGATGATAAAACAAACATGGATGCACCATTAATTTTATTTAAGATTTGGTTTGATATACCAGGTAATTCATATGTTCCCTCTGGGAGCATTTGTTCAGCTAATTTATGCAAATCACTACGAAGAGAACCATCACCATATATGATTAACTTGTAATCTGGATGTTTGAGTAAAAATTTGGAAAATGCATGTATTAATAGGGGAAAGTTTTTTTGCTTCTCCAATCTACCCACACTGACAATTTCTTTTCTACGATTAAGTAAAATGGGTTTAGGAAGAATACTTACATCAATAGGATTTGGAAGAATAATAGATTTTCTTTGTATACGTTTTGAGAAAAAACTAGCTGCTTGTTCTGTTTGAAAAATGAATCCATCTGCTAGTGGATAGAATATTTTTCTAAATAGCCTTGTTACTTTTTTCCAAGGCATAATCCAAGGATTGTTTCTCTCCGATATCACAATTGGAATTCTCAAACCTAATAAACTTGGTATAGCATATATACCAATTTCTTCAGGCATTGCAAGAACAACATCTGGTTGTACTTTTTTAACTGTTTTACGCACTTGCAAGTATATTAAAAATTTCTTTAGTATTCTATTATTATTTGATACTTCAATTTGTGTTATTTTAACTTTATCTTTAATTGTATAAAATATTGGTTTTTTATCAACAGTAATGATATGACATTCTATATTTACAGAACTTAAATAATTTGCTAGTTGTGATATAACTCGTTCTGCGCCACCAGCACATAGATTTCTAGTTATAATAACAATCTTTTTCATAGTCATATTATCCTCGTTATTATTTATTATGACTCTCATCTAAGTAAGATTTATATAATTCTTTTAATCTTTTTGAATTACTTTTTATGTTATATCCAGAGTTTTCAAAACAATTATATATATATTCTTTACTATTATCACGATTTGGAATAGGGCACTTTTCTATTAAAGAAACCCATTCATTAATATTGTTGATTGACAAAAACTTAATTAGGTCTGTAATTGCAACCTCGTGAGTAATTCTATCAGATACAAAACATGGTATTCCTGCAGCTTGAGCTTCGAGAAGGGCTAAAGGTAATCCTTCAAATTTAGAAGGTAACAGAAATACATCTATTGCCTGAAGATAACTTTTGACGTTTAATGTCTTACCAGTAAATATAACAACATCTTTTAAACCTAGTTTTTCAACTTCTTTTTGAATATCATTTTTAAGTCTACCATCGCCAATTAGAATTAATCTATAATTATTGTTTTTGTTATATAGTTTTTCAAAAACTCTTAATGTAAACGCTTGATTCTTTGTTTCAACAAAACTACTAACTTGACCTAAAAGTATATCTTCTTCTGCTAAGTTAAGTTGTTCACGGTATTCTTTTCTTATTCTTTCATTAAAAATGTATTCATCAACATTAATTCCATTATTCACTACTTCAAATCTTTTATTACCAAATAACCATAAACCAGCAACATAACTACAAGCAAACCTGTGTGTACATAGTTTTGAATTAATGCTCCTTAGTAATTTGTGTAACAACTTAACTTTACTAGATGTGTTATGTGCATGAGAAATTCTAATTTTTGCTTTTCCTAAACGAGCAGCAAGCATCTCTAATACTAACGTGCTACTATTACCATGAGCGTGAACAATATCATATTTCTCTTTTTTTATAATCCTCGATAATGTGTAAATATACTTTAACGGTGATTTTGTACGATCACATATTTTATACACTCTACTCCCATAAGTTTGAACATCACTTTTTAATTTATCATCAATATATTTAGAACATAAAAAGTCAATTTGAATACCAGTTTTATCCATATTAAAGTAATAATTCAATATAACATTAGCAATTCCATTACCGTAATTAAAACTTGTTGTTGTTATTACGAGAATTTTCATATATATCCACCTTAAAAATATTGATAGTCTATTATAACAGGAATATTCATATTATTATTTGAAAATAGTATATAATATATTATTTATTTGGTAATTCTATCCAATTTCCAATAATTGTATCGTATTCATTTGGCTTAATAATACTAAAGCCAGAATCATTCATAAATGTTATTTCACCAAAGTAGATTCTATTGCTTACAACATATAAATCTATTCTAGTATGAGGAAAGGGTTCTGACAGTCTCTTAGCGATTTCGATCATTTTTTCGTATAATATTGGCTTTGGGACGATATTATTTAAGTCATTAGGCCGGTTAATTGTAAGATCTTTAATTACATTCCAATTTAAATCGTAAAATGTTCCTCGATGATTAGCAAATCTACCAGTATGGACACATGTAAAAGCTACTTCTCTTTTACCATTAACATTATTAAAATAATACAATTTATAATCTTTAGGAACACTAACTCCATCTTCAGTTAAGAACTTCTCTATTATAATACGTGGTTTATAAACACCATAAAACCATTCACCGTAACAAGGCAAATATCGATCATTTAACCATCTGTTAACAGTCTTAATAGTTTTTTAATATCTAAATCCTTTTTGTCTTTACAAATAATATTATACCCTGAACCGTGGGTAACTTTAATTACAAATTGATTTGGTAAATCATCAAAGGGTATGTTATTAGCATCAAAACCTACCCATAGTAACTCATTTAATATATCCTCATAGCCACAATCTTTTATATACTGCCTAACTAAATATTTATCTGCACAGATTGGCATAAGGTCATTTCTATAATATAGTTTTAACCAATTTATTTTTTCATTATATGTTCTTGGATTATCTAAATTTAATACCTTTTTATGTTTCATAAAATATAAAGTTTTTAAAGTTATTTTAGGATTAAATTGATATAAAACATTAAATGGAAATAAAAGAATTCTTTTAACTGTTTTGTTCATTTTAAATCCTCCAATATTTAGTTATATGGAAAACAACTAAGATGTATTGCTATTCATTTTGTTTTTCATACTCATGTATTTTAGCATCAACTAACAATCTATACCAGTAGCATTCAAAATAGTGATATAAATAACCTTCTCTTCCATCTAAAAAACCTAATCTAAAATAATAGTTATAAATAAACCATAGTTTAGCTCTCAAGAAACGAGGTGCTTTATAATAGATTCCAAATTTCTTTTTTCTTTGCTTTTGTATACTCTTATCTGTGTTTATGTCTTGTGATTTCTTAATACTAATATATTCTATATAGTCTTCCATTTCTTTTGTTGCATAGTAATTGTATTTATTAATATAGTCATGTAAGTCTTTAAAGTCGTAATGGATGAATCGTTCTTTTAATAATATAGATCTACCTTGGAACAAGATAGTATGAGCATCTCGTCTACGATCTTCAATTCTACCTGTACCTGTTTTAAAAATCATGAGTTTACGCTTTTTTCTTATACCATGCTTTATTTTCTTACCCATAAAATATAACCATGCCTCTAAAGTAAGACCATTCACATCATCATCAGTATGTTTTTCCATGTGATAACTTGCTTCTTTACATAATTCTGGAGTAAATCTTTCATCCGCATCTAATCTTAGAATCCATTTTGTGGTTATGCTAGTATTATCAATAGCCCAGTTGAATTGCTTTGCGTAATACTCAAACGGATGATAATATACATCTGCTCCAAGTCCCTTAGCAAGTTCAACAGTATCATCAGTACTTCCACTATCAACAACAACAATTCGTTTCGCAAAATCTTTAATGGATTCTATACAAGCTACAATATTTTTACTCTCGTTTTTTGTTAAAATAATTGCCGTTACGTCAGCCATATTATCATTCCTTATATTCTAATCACTTTGCTAATTTAATTGATGTTACAAGATCAACTATTTGATAATCATCTTTATATTCGCTCATTGATAATTCATAAACCATATTACCAAACACTTTATTAATAAACTTAAATATGAACCCAAGTAATTTGATAGGTATATTAAATAGTTTAACTAACTTAATCTTTTTACCATGCGCTTCTGCGATTAATCTTACCATTTCACTAGTTTTCACATATTCTTTGTTTTGCGGGAAAAAAATCCCGCTTTCTTCATTATCTATCATCAAGCGGATGAACTCACATAGATTATCTATATAAAGCATACTACGTTCATTATAAATATCAGGGAAAAATGGAAGCTTTAATGCTAATTTAGCTAGTTTTGGATAATTACCTTTACAACCTTTACCATAAATCATTGGTGGTCTTAATATTACAACTTTAAAACTTTCTGATTCTAATGCTCTTATACCTTGTTCAGCTTGTAATTTACTATCCCCATAAAAATTAGATGGTGTTGGTACTGTATCTTTCGTAATAACTCGTTTTGAACTACTACTATCACCATATACGATAATACTACTCATAAAAATAAATTGCTTAACACCATCATCCTTAGCTTTTTTGGCTGTTTCAATAGCCAAATCACGATTAACGCTGTAATATAAATCTTTTAATTTCGGATTACGTGACACATGGGCGATTCCTGCCACATGAAATACTACATCGTAAGGAGAAAAGTCATAGTTTTTCCAAGAAGGATCTTTCAAATCTAGAGTATCCACATGATATTTATCTGGTTCTCTTAACAACCATCTTTCTACATTAGTACCAATATAACTATTGGCACCTGTTATTAAGACTCGTTTCATGTTTTAGTATTCTCCTTACCATTCTTTACTTTTTCTAAAGTACCTGTACCACCTTCTACAACTCCATCACTTTTCAATACTGCAATTACTGATCCGAAGAAACATTTTATATCCATCCATAAGCCAAACTTACTAACATATTCTCCGTCTAGTTTTGCTTTTTCAGGAATTGGTAATTCATCTCTGCCATGAATTTGAGCCCATCCAGTAAGTCCTACAGGTACATCATTAGCGCCATATTTATCTCTTTCTTCTATTAAATCAAATTGGTTCCATAATGCTGGCCTAGGACCTATGATGCTCATATCACCTTTTAGAATATTGATAATTTGTGGTAATTCATCAAGTGACGTTTTTCTTAAGAATTTACCTACTCTTGTAATCCATTTTTCAGGATTTTCTAATAAGTGAGTAGGAGTATCTTTAGGAGTATCAATTCGCATTGTTCTGAACTTGAGTATATAGAAGTGTTTTTTATGCTTTCCTACGCGTTTTTGTTTAAATAAAATTGGACCTTTAGAGTCTAGTTTAATTGCTAAACATATTAAAATTAGTAGTGGTGATAGTATTATAAGTGCTAATAACGATAAAACCATATCCATAAATCTCTTAAATACTAAGTACATAAATAACACTCCATTATTAAATCTAAATACTAACAAGACTTTGACGTATAAGAACTTACATACTTACTAAATACATCTTGTATTACTATATCATCGTTATCAATCAATTGCTTCATTTCATGTAGTTCTTCTTCTATTTGCTTTATATCGATACCATTAACATGACTTACAAAGATTTTATCGTTTCGTGTACCGATTAATCCTTCTTCTTTAACCAAGAGTTCTTCATACAGTTTTTCTCCTGGTCTTAATCCAGTAAACTCAATCTTGATATCTGTATAAGGTTCAAAACCACTTAATCTAATGAGTTTTTCTGCCAGCTCTAAGATTCTGACTGGTTCACCCATGTCTAACACAAAGATTTCCCCACCATTCGCAAAAGCACCTGCTTGTAATACAAGTTGCACTGCTTCAGGAATGGTCATGAAATATCTAATAATATCCTTATGTGTTACCGTTACAGGGCCAACTTCTTGAATTTGCTTTTTAAAAAGGGGAATAACTGAACCATTACTACCTAAGACATTACCAAATCTAACTGCTGCATATTGAGTATTACTTACTTTATTAAAGGCTTGAATAATCATCTCTGCGAATCGCTTAGTAGCCCCCATAATATTAGTGGGATTTACGGCTTTATCACTAGAAATTAACACAAACTTCTTAACTTTATATTCATGAGCTTTCTTAGCGGTATTATATGTCCCAAAGATATTATTCTTAATTGCTTCTTTCGGACTTACTTCCATTAGAGGTACATGCTTATGTGCTGCTGCATGGAAAACGATAGTTGGTTTATATTTAATAAATACTTCATCTAATCGCTTCTCATCTTGAACCGAACCAATTAAGACTATGAGTTCAGTTGTCTTGTTATTTTTCAACTGATGCATCAACAGTTCATTTTGAATCTCATAAGCATTGTTCTCATAGATATCAAATATGATTAGTTTTGCTGGCTCATATTTAACGATTTGGCGACACAACTCAGACCCAATTGAACCGCCACCACCAGTAACTAAGACAACTTCACCTTTAATAAAATCATAGATACCAGCATCATCTATCTTTACTTCGTCTCTCCCAAGTAAGTCTTCAATTTGCACATCTCTGATTTTCTTCACATCAAAGGTGCGGTCCATGATTTCATAGAAGGGTGGAAGAATCTTTGTCTTTTTATTAACAACATCACATTTCTTTAAAATTCGTTGGATTTGCATCTTGGTAGCACTCGGCATCGCTAGAATAATTTCTTCAACGCGATACTTATTAACTACCTCTGGTAAATCATCAGTAGTTCCTACTACTTTTATGCCATGAATGACTTTACCTTTTTTATTTACATCATCATCAACGAAACATACTACCTTATTCTTCATCTTAGGATTTGACTTAATCTCTTTTACTAACATCGTGCCTGCATTACCAGCACCGATAATTAAAGTTCTTACGGTTTGATTATGTTGCCAATAATGATGTACTACTCTTAAAGTTCTAAAACTAAATCTAAATCCAATTAACCCCAAAAAGATTATAATATTAGCGATAATAATGACATTCGTTGGCAGCTTTACATGGAATAATGCATTAACTAAAGATATTAACCCAAAAGATATAAACACTGATAAAAAAACGTTAAGCGCTTCTTCTACCGATGCATAGCGCCATAAACTCTTATATAAACTAAAAATCACAAACGAAAAAACATATATTGGGATAATCCAATATAGGTTTTCTAATATGCGTATGATGCTTTCATCATGCACATGAAAGTTTGTGATTAGTAACATAGCGATATAATATGCACTTAATATAATCAATATATCCACGACAAACAACAAAAGTAATCGAGGATTTAACCACTTCATAATTACCTCTCCCTGAATAATACTTAAACACCTCGACAAATATATTAAACAAAACACCCTAAAATAAAGTAAAATGACTAACCCATTAAGCACTTAAATTATGCGCTTTACCCCTAAATAAATAGAAAAATATTATTAAATATATAATACCTTACTTTGCGTATTTTTTCACTATATAATTGAAAATTGTTGAAAAATGTTAACTAGTGGAAATTATATCTGACATAGCCTAACTTTATTTAATATTATAGCACAACATGTGAAAAAATCAACTTTAAATTTTATGATAGATTTGATTGGTAAAATCTACCAATAAGTTAAAAGATATGAATTTGTTCGCTATAAAAGCAAAATATTTTTTTTTATGAGAAATGTATATCATCCATCTTACATGTATTACATATTTTCGATGATAACTAATAATCAAACTCCCATTAAACCGAAAGAACTAGCCTATAAACTTTATAATTGGTTATATGTTCATGTACTAAGTGGTTTATTAAAAAAGACGTGGTTTCCCTCGTCTTTTTACTTACTTTGAAAATATACTCTTCGTCTTCTTGAATATTTTTTTCTAAAGATCAAGAAAGGAAACAAATTAGTAATACTTGAGACAAAGACCGCAACGACAGAACCTACAATGATCGGATTTTCTAATAAATTATTAGGCTCTGTACTATAAACATAAACCGTAATGGTCTTAGAAGCAGAATTATTATGCTTGTCCTTCGCATTAATTGTAATGAAATAAGCTCCCACTTTGGTAGCATCTAGTCCATCCATATTGATGGTGAAACTCACATCTTTATCATAATTATCAGTAACCTTAATTTGATCAGCAATGTTTAATGTGCCATTTTTCTTTAAGTAGATACTATCTGGTGCTTCGATAACAGGGGGTACATTATCAGTCACGTGCACTGTCACATGTTTTTGAATAATATTACCATTAGGATCACTAGCCTCAAAGACAACATTATAATAGCCTTCTTTAGTATAATCGATAGTACCATAAACCCTAATGCGGTCCGTTACATCACCACATACTTCATCATAAGCCCTAATGCCTTTTAGTAAATCTGTAGTGTTAATCGTCACAGTTATAACTTCAGGTAGATTAATAAAATATGGTGGTGTTATGTCGTTCACAATATTGACATTTACTGTTTTAACATCGAAATTACCATCGGTATCGAAGACGATGAAAATCACTTGATAAGTTCCTAACTTATTATAATCAACATTACTATCATCATATTGGACAAACTCCGTAATATCCGTTGAACCATCATATGCTTTGACAACACTTTTATAATATACATGGGGATTTACCGTACCAATTTGGAGATAAATGTTTTCGACTGCGACTTCAATCCTAGGTTTAGAAGGATCTTCTTTGGGTGGTTTTACATATACGTAAGTCTTGGCAGTGGTATAATTACCAGAATTATCACTCACAAAATAACTAATTGGATATAAACCAGTCTTGGTTAAGTCCACCCCCTGATGAAAGACTTTGATATCTAAAATACTACCTTTATCATTGTCCGTCGCACTAACGCCTTGAAGAAAATCAATAGGTGCTGTTTGGTTTTGGGTTACCTCAATAGTTTTTACACCATGTAGTACTGGCTTAGTGGTGTCAACGATAGTAATAGGCAATCTCGCTATTTCAAATCGTTGTTCATTACCTAAACTATCTACATACATAAAGTAATAGATTACCTCATATTTTCCAACACGATCGAAATCTACATTCAATAAATCCACTAATAATGTTTCTTTCACTAAAGTGCCATCATGATTATAAATCGCTAACCCTTGTACAAATACATCTTCGCTAGGATATGTACCTGCTTCAAACTGATTAGGTATATTTTCTAAACCTTCGATTTCGAAGGGTTCTTCAGCTTGAGCTTGTATAACCACACTTAAACCAAGGAAGCTTATCATTACTACAAAAATTAATGCTTTAATGATTTTCTTCATGTATTTACCTCCTAGCTTCCATCATGTTAAAAACAAAAAGTAACATAAAATAATAATTATACATATGATGCTTGATATGATGAAATTAAGTAAGAAAGGGACATGAAGAGGAATATCTTCTATAATCATTCTTTCATCAAAATCTCTATGAGGTTCTTCATGCACTTTCTCTTCTTTAAACTTTATAGGTGGTAATTCTACTTCTTTCTTTACTTCTACTTCTGGTTCTAAAGTTACTTCTTCATGTACTACTTCTTCAGCAATTATTACTGGTTCAGGTTCTGCGACTTCAACCTTAGTTTCTGGTTTATCTTCTAATTTTTCTGTCTCACGTTTTCTAAACACAATGTTAAAGAATTCCTCATCACTTACTTTTAAACTCATCTTATCCCCACTATCTTGATATTTTTTAATTATCGCTTCAAACGATAATTCATCCGTACCACTTCGTTTTTCTTCTTCTATATTTTCTTTAATTGGTTCTTCTTTAACTTCTTCAATAACTTCTATTTTTTCTATTTCTTTTACTTCTTCTACTTCTTGTACTTCTTCAACTTTTTCAACTATTTCAGTTTTTTCATTAGAAATAGTTGGCCAAGTGAAAATACTTGGTTTTCTTTCTTTAGCGGCATTGATGAGTAAACGGATGAGGTCATTAGTGGGTAATTCGGGTTTAATAAGTCTTAAATAGTAATACTCATCAATTGACAGATCAAAGGCATAACGGTAATAACTATTATGGAACTCCCCAATGTCAGGGCATTTCTTAAGTACACTTTCTCCTAGTGGAGTTAATTTGTAACAGATATTGGAAAAGTAAAATTTTAATTGTTCATCAGATAACTTTTGTTTAATCACTTCTAAATATTTGCTTTTGGGTGCTTTTTTAGGTAGTTCATCCTTGAGGGCTTTTTGTAGTTCAGGTTTAGTCGCATATTCTAAATTAAACAAATAATCTTTCGTAGTTATAAATCCCTCTTTTACTAACATTTTAAGCGTTAAGTTAGTATCGAGATAATAATCATCAAAGAAATATTGAGCAACTTGTCCTTTAACCCGTTTACCGTGAATGTATTGGAGTAATAAGAGTTCGCGTGCTGTTAAACCGTCAGGAAAATCAAAATTAAACTCATCGATAATAATCTCTAACGGATTAAAGGTGTACCCCATGGTATTATGTATATCATAAAGAGTCTGATAGTCTTTTTCTGTCATCTTAAGTGTACGATTGGTTAAAAATTTGGCACAAAAGTCAAAAAGATCCTTATCATTCTGATAAGCATACATGATGACGGGAATGTTAACTTGTTCTGTTTCTAGATAAATATTGATAAACTTCTGTTTATCATATTCACTTAAATTTATCACATATATTATACCTTTCATATAACATATCCGTCCTTAACAAAAGATAAGTAGTTTATTTTATTATATTGTAAATTAGGAAAACATGCAAATAGATTTAAGAAATATCATGATTTTTAATATAATTAGTCCTTGTTTTTAACTACTTTTTATGTATAATAGATTTAGCATTGTCTATTTAGTATTTTAATTACAAATTTCTTGTGGTACAATATATTTAAATTTTATAATTTATATCTATTTAAACAACCTGGAAGGAGTAGTAATATGTCAAAACACATCGATCTTGAAAAGATAGGCGTCATTTCCTTAGAAGAGCCTGAATCTATCCAAGCAGAGATGCATCGATTAATACGCACTAGACTTGAGTATGCGTCAATTGACTCAGCCTTAAAAATTATTAATATTACTTCTAGCATGGCTAATGAAGCGAAAACAACTACTGCATGTAACCTTGCGGTTGTGCTCGCAAATAAATTTAATAAAGTGTTGTTAATGGACCTCGATTTACGAAACCCCAGTTGTCATCGTGTTTTTAGAATGAGTAAAGAACTGGGTATTACTGATATGTTAGTCGATTTTGCGCATAATGGCAATGCCATTGATGTTAAAAAATATTTAAATCGTATTAAACATCCAAATATCGTTAATGAGTTGTATTTATTAACTGCTGGCACGCAAGTCATTAATCCTACAGAAATTGTTGGTTCACATAAAATGAAAGAATTATTGTCTTATTTAAAAAATAATTTCGATATCATTATCATTGACTCCGCCCCTTGTGGTTTAGTAGTTGATGGCATCATCACCTCGACATTAGCCGATGGTACAATCTTTTGTTTAGAAAGTAATCGCACCAAAATCGATGTAGCCCAAAAAACTGTTAATCAACTCAGAGCCTTTAATATTAATATTTTAGGGGTTGTATTAACTAAAAATGGATTTAAGATTAAAAAGTATAATGGTTATAACTACTATTATTACTATAAAAATCAAAAAAAATCAGTAAAGAATAAATCCTTGCACAAGGATGTCAAGGAGGGCTAAAATGAATAACCAACAATTAGAAACAAGCATTAGTTTAACGGATTTATATAATATCCTCCGGAAAAATGTTATTTTGATTGCGACAGTTACGGTTTTTGTAACGGTAGTAGTAGGTCTCGTTACGAAATTCGTGTTGCCTAAAAAATATGCTAGTGATACGACTTTAAGGGTTACCGTTGCCCAAAATGATTCACCTACATATAATGATTTAGTTACATCAAAAACCTTAATTTCTGATTATAAAGAAATTGCGACAAGTCGTAAAGTATTAAATAAAGTCATCAAAGATTTACAACTAGATATGAGTTATAAGCAATTAAAGAATAACATCTCTGTTTCCCAAGTCGGTGATTCTAACATCATCGCCATCACCGCCACAACTAATGATCCCCATCTTTCAAAAATCATCGCTGAAAAAGTTGCTGATGAATTCATGAAAGAAGTCAAAATTCACGTTAAGATTGATACCCTAACCATGATCGATAACGCCATCCTTAACGAAACCCCTGTAAGTCCAAATATTAAACTTAATGTCATTATCGGTTTTGTGGTTGGTTTAATGTTATCGGTAGGATATGTATTATTGCGTGAGTTTTTAGATAGCACTTTCAAATCCGAAGAAGATGTGACAAAATATCTAAACCTACCTGTATTAGCTTCGATACCCGTCTATGAAAAGGATATATATTATCGTGTATAAAAAAAGAAAGGTTTATTAGTATCTTCCAACTAATAAACCTTTTTAATTATTTATTTTTTAAATGCACTTTCCCAGTCTTTAATAAATCTTTCAATACCAAGGTCCGTTAATGGATGTTTAACCATTTGGAGAATTACTTTGTATGGTACTGTCGCGATATGTGCTCCTAGTTTGGCCGCTTCAACCACATGACGAGGATGACGAATGCTCGCTGCGATTACTTCTGTTTCAATTTCATGAATCGTAAAGATTTGTACGATTTCATCGATTAATTGATAACCATCCACAGAAATATCATCCACTCTCCCAATAAAAGGTGAAACGTAAGTTGCACCAGCACGGGCTGCAAGTAAAGCTTGACTAGCAGAAAAGATTAATGTCACATTCGTCTTAATCTTTTCTTTAGATAATACTTTAACAGCTTTTAATCCTTCTTCGGTCATTGGGATTTTAATGACGATATTTTTATGGATTTTTGCCAGTTCTCTAGCTTCTTTAATCATGCCTTCGCTATCGAGACTCAATACTTCACAACTAATTGGTCCATCAACGATTGCACAGATTTCTTCGATTACTTCTCGTAAATCTCGTCCTTCTTTTGCGATTAAACTAGGATTAGTAGTTACACCGCAAATAACACCTAATTCATTAGTTTGGCGAATTTCTTCAACATTGGCAGTATCAATAAATAATTTCATAATTTCACTCCTTGTTGTTCAATTTACTTATATTATATCATGTTTTCATATATCTTAATAAAAAAAGCCATGAAAATGGCTTTTTTACTTATAAAGTTCTTTTGTTAAGAGTTCAATGATTTCTGCTTTACGTAATCTACTAGGAACGTTAATGTTATGTTCTTTCGCTAAATCTCTTAATTGGGCTACTGTTAAACTGTTTAAATCTGGTTTAACTTCTTCTACTACTGGTTCAACTTTTGTTTCTTTAACTGTTTTTACTTCTTTAACAGTTTCAACAACTTGTTGTTCATATTTTGCGGGATTTGCGAGTGCATCTTTGGCAAGTTCTACTAAATTGTTAAATGCTTTCGCATCATTTACAGCTAAATCAGCTAAGATCTTTCTGTTTACATCAACATGTGCTAATTTTAAACCGTACATGAAGCGAGAATATGATAATTTGTTTAAACGGCAAGCGGCATTAATCCGAGAAATCCATAATTTGCGGAAGTCACGTTTTCTTTGTTTACGATCTCTATATGCATAAGCAAGTGAACGCATTACTTGCTCGTGTGCCGTTCTGTATAATAGATGTTTTGCGCCATAGTAGCCTTTAGCCAATTTCAATACACGTTTACGACGTCTTCTTGTTACGTATCCACCTTTAACGCGTGGCATAAAAATACCTCCTTAAAAATATAACTGTAAAATTAATCCATGTAAACTAATAAGTCTTTAATTCTCTTATAATCAGATTTAGAAACGATAGCTGCTTTTCTCAAATGACGTTTTTGTTTAGTTGTCTTTCTTGGAGCTAAATGTGATGTGTAAGCATGATGACGTTTTAACTTACCAGTTGCTGTTTTCTTAAAACGTTTTGCTGCTCCGCGATGTGTTTTCATTTTTGGCATATTAATTCAACTCCTTAATCTCTTATTACGCTTTCTTTTTACTATCTAGTGGGGCAAGGGTAAGGGATAATTGACGATTCTCTAGTTTTGATTCAGATTCAACTTTCGCGATATCGCTTAATGAGGCCGCAAATTCGTTTAATACATTTTGGCCTTGTTCCGTGAATGTAATCATCCGACCACGGAAGCGTACCGTTACTAATACCTTATTACCTTTTTCTAAGAATTTTCGGGCATTACGTAACTTCGTTTCAAAGTCATGCTTATCAATCGTTGGTGTTAAGCGTAACTCTTTAACTTCAATAACCTTTTGATTCTTTTTCGCTTCCCGTTCATGCCGTTGTTGTTCATAACGGAACTTACTGTAGTTCATGATGCGACAAACTGGTGGTTTTGCCATGGGTGCTACACAAACTAGATCCAAATCTTTTTCGCGTGCGATGCGTTGCGCATCTTTAACTGGCATAATCCCAATTTGTTCACCATCAACATCGATTAAGCGAACTTCTTTAAATTTGATAGCCTCATTAACTAGAGTCTCGTTTTTATCCTTTTGGATGCCTTGATTATTAGTGATTATAAAGAAACACCTCCATAAAATGTAAAAGAAAAAGTGAGTACGCAAGTACCCACTTATTAAAATCACACAATAAATATCTAAACAAAGATAACGTGACTTTAACCCATTGACTCTAGCGTCAATCAGGTGAGAAGTGGGTACTTCTACTTTCCACAAATCAACATTTATATTATACGTATATTAGTGGTCATTGTCAACTGTTAACTACTTTCTTTATTAATTATTTTTTACTTTATTATATGAATACATACAATAAAGCAAATTACTTATCAGATTACAAGGCAATTCCTCCATAGGAAGAATTGCCTTGTAATTTTACTTACCTTTATTTTGAATTTCCATCTTTAACATTTCCACATATTCATCTAAAGTTACCGTTACTTGTTTGGTATCACCATAACGACGGAAGGTTACGAGGTTTTGTTCTTGTTCCTTATCACCTAAAACGATGGAGTAAGGAACCTTTTTAACTTGTGATTCTCTAATTTTATAACTCACTTTTTCATCACGTAAATCCACATGGGATCTAATCTTATTCTTCATTAATACTTCATTTACTTTTAAGGCATATTCAGTATGTAATTCAGGATTTACCGGAATCACATCAACTTGACGAGGTGCAAGCCAGAGAGGGAAGGCACCTGCGTAATGTTCAATTAAGATACCAATGAACCGTTCAATAGAACCATAAATAGCCCGATGTAACATGACGGGACGTTTTCTTTCGCCATCCGCATCGACATAAGTTAAGTCAAAGCGTTCTGGTAAGTTCATGTCTAATTGAATTGTACCACATTGCCAGATACGTCCTAAGGAATCGCGTAATTTGAAATCAAGCTTTGGTCCATAGAACGCTCCATCGCCTTCATTAATCTTAAATTCCTTACCTACCCGTCGACAAGCTTCCGCTAATGCATTTTCAGCTTTATCCCATACTTCAATCGTACCGATGTATTTTTCTGGTCTTGTTGAAAGTTCAATATGATAACTTAAACCAAAAACAGAGTAGAAATAATCAAACAAGCGAATTAAATTAGTTACTTCATCAATGACTTGATCTTCACGACAGAAAATGTGCGCATCATCTTGAGTGAAGTTGCGTACACGGAATAATCCTGTGAGTGCACCACTAGCTTCATGACGATGTACTAACCCTAATTCCCCAATCCGTAAAGGAAAGTCTTTATATGAATGAAGAGAATGTTTATAGACCAACATGCCACCGGGGCAGTTCATTGGTTTAATCGCAAATTCCATTTCATCGATTTCTGAAGTATACATGTTTTCGCGATAGTTTTCCCAATGTCCAGATACTTCCCAAAGTTGTCTATTTAACATGATTGGCGTTTGAATTAATTGATAACCCTCTTGCATATGTTTATCATACCAAAATTGTTCAAGCTCACGCCGCAAAATCATTCCATTTGGTAACCAGAAGGGGAATCCTGGACCATATTCGCTAATCATGAATAATCCTAACTCTTTACCGAGTTTACGGTGGTCGCGTTTCTTCGCTTCCTCTAACATTTGAAGATGTTTGTCTAAATCTTCTTTCTTGAAGAAACTGATACCATAGACCCGTTGTAACATTTTATTGTTGGCGTCACCTTTAAAGTAGGCGCCCGCTACTTTCAATAATTTGAAAGCTTTGATTTGTCCCGTACTTTCTAAGTGTGGCCCTCTACATAAATCGATAAAATCACCTTGACGATAAGCACTGATAAGAGTGCCTTCTTCAAAGTTTTCAATTAAATCAATTTTATAAGGATCACCTTTAAACATTTCGATGGCTTCGGCTTTCGTTAATTCTACCCTTTCAATGGGGATATTTTCTTTGACGATTTGGTTCATCATCTTTTCAATTTCTTCTAAATCGTCTTCACTTAAAGAAGCATCACCTAAATCGATATCATAATAGAAACCTTCTTCAACGACTGGACCTACCCAGAATAACGCTTGAGGATATAACCGTTTGACCGCATGAGCCAATAGATGGGCACTGGAGTGATTTAAGACTTCCCATGCTTCTTTATCATCTGTAGTAATAAGTCTAATTGAAGCATCACTTTCTATAGGACGATTTAAATCAACTAAAACATCATTAACATATCCAGCGACGCTCTTCTTTCTTAAACTAGGCGAAATAGCACTAGCGATACTAGCGAGAGTGGTGCCTTGAGGATATTCCTTTACTGATCCATCAGGGAACGTGATTTTGATTGACATTGTAAACCTCCTTTGATATTTATTTCTTATTTCACGATTAATTCAATTAATAAACCAATACCAATATAAACGATTATCGTTACCACTACACAAAATAAATAACTTACGATCTTTTGAACTTTAGGGTCTACTTTACTATTAGGATAAGAGATATTGTAGGTTAAAACATAACTTAACCCAAAGGTTAATGTTAATGCTTCCCATACTACTTTAGGAACACCTGGTAATAATGGTTCAATTAGTCCTACTATGATACTTGAAATAAAGATGATTAATAAACCTATTAAGATAACCTTTACTGCACTGTTTTTCATATCATTCCTCCATTAAAAAAGGCAACTCATCCAAAGGACGAATTGCCGTGGTACCACCTTTATTCGTAATCAAAGCCAAAAAAGCCTTTGATTACCTCTTAAACTTTAACGCGTACCCGCGGGAATCTCTTTCGAGTCCAGCTCCACGGTAGTAGTAAATAACCGCCCATCGAAATCTCTCAGCCTAAGGATTTCTTCTCTGTAGATGTTAAGATTATTTACCGTGTCCGCTTCATCGCTGTTAATTTATTTTATGTATTTATTAATTTATATATGTAATTTATCCAAAATTATATAACTAATTCTTCAAAAAATCAAGTTCTAAACATTAGAGACGATAATTTTTACCTGTTATCTTTACTTCTTCCGCTAACGCTTTAATGCGGTCACCGATGCGTCTCGCCTTGGTTTCATCATGAACACCATCGGTAGTATAAGCATAGTCGCGGATGAGTTCCTCGATAGATTTATTCGAAGTAAAGAAGGTTGGTTTTTCTTCTAATAAGCGATATTGTAACAAGGGACCGATGATTTCATCTCTTACCCATTGGGTATGCATTTCCGAACCGATATCATCGAGAATTAAGATTTCTACATTCTTAATTTCGGTTAGTAACTCTTCTAAATTATTCTGCCCTAAGGCATTTCGGAGTTCTCTAATCATATCTGGTAAGTATACTAAAGCTACTTTAATATGCCGTTTCGCTAAGGCATTAGCCATCGCCGCCAAGATGTACGTTTTACCTACTCCAAATGGTCCCGTTAAATATAGCCCTTTTTGAAACTTACCAACTCGATAAGTTTTCGCAAAAGTTGCAGCTTTAAGGATTGCTTCTCTTCGCCCTTCCGCAAGATCTAAAGACTCTAAGGATGCATTTAAAATCTTTTTAGGCATATAAAATGAGCGTAAGTTTTGCGCAACTTCTGTTTGGGCTTCATAAGCTAGTTGATAATCACATGGTGTATACAAGAGATGAATATGGGTGATTTGGTCTTTTAAAATAGGGCGATAACCAGGGTTGATCTGTTTACATTCGTGTAATCCAGTACAACCTTCACATTTATCATAATAATCCACAAATATGGCTAGATTCATCAAACTAACATCTATTACCTCATCACGCAGTTTAATCTGATTTTCTTGACAATACTTTAATAATCGCCAATTATTTAAGATGTTATGTTTAATTTTCTCAACCTTAGCGGATAATTTATCATCAACATTTAAATATTCACTAATTGCTTTCATGGTTATCACCTTACTTAAATGATTCTAGGAGTTGTTTCAATTCCTCTAAATCGACTTGTTCCTTATCTTCCGTTTCTTGACTATCTTGATCCTTCATCCACTCAGGAACTTCCACCACCCGTTTAACTCTTCTACTTCTATAGGTAGGGGGTACTTCCCCGCGTTTTTCATATTCTTGTTCGAGGGTGTTAATCTTTTCGACCATTTCAAGAGCTGCTTCAGCGGTCGTGATTTTATTATAAACCCAAGTAGAGGCCACTAATTTGGCATACTCTCTAGGTAGCCTACCATCATTGCGCTTTCTTACAAAATCAATTAACACATTGATGACTTCAGCAGGTAATTTATACTCGGTATAAATCTCATTGACGACCTCTAACATTCGATTAGGTACGGGTGTGTTTCCTTGAAGAATCATTAAAAACTCTAATGGCGTTTTCGTCTTGTAATTCATCAATTGTTCTTCTTTTTCACTTAGTTTCTTTTTCTTAATATATGCACTAAACTCCTGTTCGGTCATGGCAGGTTTAATATCTTGTAGAATATTCGCACTTACTTTAGCGCGTTTATAATACTCACGTGCAACTTCGTGGAGTTTGTTTAAATCAAGGTGCTGATCATCCGCACATTCTAATACAATCAAACTCATCACTTGGGGGTCGAAATTATAAAGTGCTGCTTCTTTCACAATTGCTTCTTTTTCTTCTTTAGTAAACATTTCTGGATTTACAAATTGTTTATTTAAATATAAAGAAAATAGTTCAAAATCAAAATCATAATTTAACGGTACAACAAATGGATTAACTGTTGTGCTAATATATTCTTTACTACCTGGCGTAAATACATTAGGGGTATCTTTAATTTGATATATATCAGTAAAATTCTTCGTAATATTCTTGAGATTAGGATTTAAGGGTTTAACTAAAAATTTTTGCTCTAAATACTCATATAAATGTTCACCTACTTGATATAGTAAATGAACATTTAAATTACTATCGAGAAAAAACTGCCTACTAGTCAATGGTTGACGAAGTTCATAAACATAATACCCCTCTTGATGATGATAATAAATATTTAATAAACCAATTGCTTCTAACCGTTCTCTGACTTGCAGAAGTTTTTTTAAATCCCAATTAAAAAAAGTCAATAATTGCCGATGGGATAAAGTAAGCTCTCCTTTTTCAATGATAAATAAGCTCCACAAAGTAATGTAGAGGTTTGTAGCCTCTATCCCAATTATCGGTTGATATAATAGATTCACAATTTCATAATGATGTCCGCTTATAAAGGTTTTACTATAAAGTTTTAATTTATCATTAACATGAAGGGTGAGTTCCATTAAATCACTTCCTAAACGCTTTGCGGTCCAACCCCTACTACTTGTAATTCTTTATCTAAATAAGTATAGATTTCTTGAATCATCTTAAAAGGTTTACCTGCAGGTATTAAGTTATAAACACTTACTTTAATATCAACACTAGAATTCAATACTCCAGCTTTCTTAACGGTAAATATCATATGGAAACTAGACGTTTCTACAAAGATTTCCCCATATGTATCATCAACATGTTTAATTGGATAATTCTTGTTACGCAAGTATCTCATAAGTGTATCTTTTGTTTTTTGGTAATCACTGCGATAATAATGTGTCCGTAATTTAGGATTATTAGGATAATCACTAGTTTCAACATCACGGACAAAAAAATCTAAGAATCCCATTTTCGTCACCTCAGTATTATTGATCTTTTCTTTATTTTACCTTAAAAACTATAATTAGACAAACTGAAATCAACAAAACTTCTTGATTTTATGAAGCAATTCTATAAACTGCTTATAAGTCGCATTGATATTACCTGAATTATCTAGCACAAAATCAGCTCTTAAGACCTTCTCTTCTAATCTCATTTGCGCCTTGATTCGTTTTTCTGCTTCTGTCTTACTTAAATGATCGCGTTTTCTTAGTCTTTCTAATTGAATTAAGTAATGAGTAAAAACAACTAATGTTTTATCACATAAATCATCAAAACCACTCTCAAAAAGCAGTGGCACATCGATCACGATAATCTTGTGACCATCAGTTTGATACCGTTTGATATCTTCTTTCACGACTTCTTTAACTAAAGGATGGACTATTCTATTTAACATTAGTCGTTTTTCTTCATTGTTAAAGACAATTTTCCCTAAAGCCTTACGATTGATTTCCCCATCTTCGTTTAAAATTTCGCTTCCAAAAACTTTAATAATTTCTCCATAGGCTTTTTGTCCTTGTTTCATCAAGTCATGCGCGATTAAGTCAGTATCGATGACAGGGATACCCTCTTCCTTAAAAAAGCTAGATATAGTGCTTTTCCCAGTCGCAATTCCACCTGTTAAGCCAATAATCATCTTGATCACCATCACAACTTCTGACAATGCGGACATAAATAGGTGCCACGGCCACTTACCTTAATTTTGATGATGGGGGTTTGACATACAGGACATGGTTCATTGACTTTACCATGAACCAATAATTCATTTTGAAAGCGACCAGTGACATTATCATCGCTTGTATAAGACCTAATCGTTGTCCCACCTAGTTTTATCGCTTTTTCAAGTGTTACTTTACTTGCTTCAATAATATCCATAAGATTTTGCTCAGTTAATTGATTTACTGGTTTTTCTGGATGTAATTTCGCTAAGAATAAAATCTCATTCACATAAATATTACCTAATCCAGCGATAATCTCTTGATCGAGTAAGACATTTTTAATGGGACGATTCCCCGTAAACTTACTTTTTAAGTAAGCAACAGTAAAACCTTCATCAAAAGGCTCTAATCCTAGTTTTTCAAGTGGTTCTCCCATATATACTTTCTCAATTTTTTTTAGATGCATCGTGCCAAATTTTCTGACATCAAGATATCTTAATTCTGTATCATCCGCAAAGTGGAAGATAACATGTGTATGTTTCTCGATGGCATCAGTAGCTTTCTTTAAGGAGTATTTTCCTTCCATCCGTAAATGGCTGATTAAATAATAATCATTTAGTTTAAATAATAAATACTTTCCTTTTCTTTCGATATCGATAATCGTTTGATTAATAAGATTATTTTTAAAGGTAGCTAAATCTGTTTTAATAATTTTATCGTATAAAATATCTACCCTAGTTATTGTTTTATTTAACACTTTGCGTTTTAATGTATTACGCACTGTTTCAACTTCTGGTAATTCTGGCATACTTACACCTTCCTATCATTCTAATTATAAATAAGCCTACCAAAAAACGCAAATATAAAAAGCGGAAAAACCATTATTTACTTAAACCGTTTTTCCGCTCTTTATATAAATAATATATTCCACCTGATAATAAACCAAGTGAACTAATAATACTAATAACCCACAGCCAGGTGTTTGCTTTGTTTTTCTCAACAATCAATAGGAAGGGGTATTCACTAGTATTCCCGCTATTATCTTGCGCAACACAAGTCAGTTTATATGTCCCAGATTTCTTAGTATCATAGTCACCCTTAAAGATAACATTGATGGCTACATCATAATTATCTTTGATTTCAAAATACTCGTAAAGATTTAGTTTCGTACCCGCTTTGATTTTAATTTCTTTAACTCCAATAATTTCGGGACTCGTTGTATCAACAACGATAACTCTTTGATACTTTGTCTCGATAATATTAAAGAGTTCAGCTGTATACTTAACTTCATAGATACCTAACTCATGATTGCGTAAATGACGATGGTCAATCGTAATACTAGCCCTTACACCTTCTTCTTCATAAATGATTAAATCTTTAAAAAAGTCAGGTAACGGACTATGTACTTCTAATGTTAAATCATTTAGATTCATGATTAATTCAGGTAATTTATCCACAATATAGACTTTTAATTTTTTCCTTGTCTCATTATTATTGTTATCTGTTACAGAGAAAGTAACCTCATATTCTCCCACATGATTAGTATCAATCTGATGATAATCAACTTTAATCCTATCCGTTAAATCTCCATCAAATTCATCATAAGCTTTCATATTGCCATTTAAGAATAGTTCATCCTTTAGGTTTGTACCCTTTTTGAAGTAATATTTAGTATAAGCATAAGTTAGCACAGGTGGAGTTAAATCTTCCTTTACATTTACATAGATTTCTTTAACATCGTGAAAGTCACCAATCAGTAAACTAATAACAACTTTATATCTTCCTACCCGATTAAGGTCCACTTGGTAATCATGAATCTGAATCGCCTGCTTATCATAGTTTACCTTATTGCCACATCTATCTACTACCGTAAAATAGTTGTAATAATTTGGTATATCCCCATTTAAGTAAACATCTATTTCCGTTTGTTTTAACTTAATCTCATAACCATCACAATCTAAAGCTTTAACATAATAATTATTACTTATAAGAAACCCACATAACATAACTAATGCGATGAATATTTTCTTCATAGTATCCTCCTTACGCATTAGTTATGTCGCCAATTTCATTTCATAGGAGTATTTTATAATATTTATGGTAAAAATGTTGGTGGTTTTTGTCTAAGGAATCAAAAAAGAGTGATTATTTTGTTTTAATAATCACTCTTTTACTTCTATTTTGCTTCAAACCAATTATGACCGTAACTAATATCCACTTTTAATGGTACTTTTAAATCTACTGCATGTTCCATTTCTTCTTTAACGATTTGTTTCATGATTTCTAACTCATCTTTTTTAACATCAAAAATCAGTTCATCATGCACTTGAATAATTAATTTGGACTTAAGTCTTTCTTTCTGCATGCGATAATAAACATTAATCATCGCAATCTTGATAATATCAGCAGCACTACCTTGGATGGGCGCATTCATGGCGGTGCGTTCGCCGAAACTGCGTTCTGCATAATTTTTACTATGAATTTCGGGGATATATCGACGACGTTTAAAGATGGTCTCGACATAACCATTTAACTTGGCTTGATGGACGATAGTATCCATGAAATCCTTAATACCTGGATAGGTAGCTAAATATTTATCAATAAAGACTTGTGCTTCCTTCGGTGAGATACCTAAGTTTTCTGATAAGCCAAATGCACTAATCCCATAGATAATCCCAAAGTTAACTGCCTTTGCTTGTCTACGCATCAAAGGTGTTACTTCTTCTTGGCTTACACCAAAGACGTCCATGGCAGTCTTAGTGTGAATATCTAAATCATGTTTAAAGGCTTGGACGAGATTTTCTGCTTCTGATAGATGGGCAAGTACCCTTAACTCAATTTGGGAATAGTCGGCTGATAAGATATAATCACCTTCGCAACTTGGCACAAAACATTTTCGGATTTCGCGACCTTCTTCATATCTAATAGGGATGTTTTGAATATTAGGTTCTGTGGATGATAATCTACCCGTCGCGGTTAATGCTTGGTTAAAGATAGTATGAACTTTTTCATCAGGATATATAAGTGGTACTAATCCCGTTACATAGGTATTGTACAGTTTACTGATAGTGCGGTATTCCATTATTTTTTCAATAATGGGATGTTCATCGTATAGTTTCTCTAATACATCGATATTAGTCGCATATCCTGTTTTTGTCTTCTTTACCACAGGTAATTTTAAATCTTCAAATAATACTTCTCCTAGTTGCTTTGGTGAATTGATGTTAAAGGTCTTATTCGCATAACGGTAGATTTCTTGTTCTATACTATCTAATCGTTTTTCTAAGTTTTGCCCAATTTCCATTAATACATTTCGATCAATTTTAATGCCCGTATATTCCATATCCGCTAGCACAGTTGATAGTGGCAGTTCTAGTTCCTTATAGAGAGCTAATTGATCATTTTCTTGGAGTTTATTTAGTACTAATGGTTTAAGTTTTCGTACCGCTAACGCTTTTTCGACCGCAAATTTCGCAACCGTATCTTCATCAGGTTTATGGTATTTAGTATTTTTACCATAAACCTCTTCTTCATATTGCACATCTAAGTAATTGAAGTGACTCGCAATCACGCGAATATCATCTTTCGAAATAGCTGGATTAACGATGTATGCGGCGGTAAGTAAATCAAAACCAACACCCTGTAAATCAAAACCATGCCACATTAATGCTACTTTAGCTTTCTTTAAGTCGTAAGTGTCTTTAATAATATTATGGTCTCTTAAGAATAAATCTACGTGCAAACTTTGATTGAAAAGGGTAAAGGGAATATAGAAATTACCTTTTTCATTTACGACAGCCATCCCTAGAATTTCACATTGGTGATAATTCTGACCAAAAACTTCAATAATAATACTAGAGTTATTAATTAAAACTTTTTCTAACTCATTAGGATCACTAATAATTTGATAATGAATCGTATGCTTGACTTGGGTATCTTGCTTATTTATATTTAATCGTTTAATTAACGAATGAAAATCTAAGCTTAAGAAAAATTCCTTTAAAACATCATAATCATAACCCTTATACTCCGTATCAGGTAGTTTAATTTGGATTGGGGCATCACGATTAATAGTAGCAAGTTTCTTACTTAATAACGCAAGTTCTTTATTACTTTCTATCCGCTCTTGGAGTTTTCCTGTTAATTTATCTGTGTTATTAATTAAGTTTTCTACAGATCCAAACTCTTGTAACAGTTGTAAGGCGGTTTTTTCGCCCACACCAGGAATACCAGGAATATTGTCACTGGCATCACCCATTAAACCTTTTAAATCGATGATTTGACTAGGAACGAGTCCTAATTCTTGTTTTAATTCTTCAGGATCATATTTTTTCGTTTCCGTTAATCCTTTTTGTGTTAAACTAACATGCACTTTCTCACTAACTAATTGGAGTAAATCCCGATCACTAGAAATAACTTCTATTTCATCAAAGTCCGCAATTTCTGCTTGTTTTGCTAGCGTACCGATAATATCATCAGCTTCATATAGTTCTAACTCATAACGTTTGACATTTAAAGCATCAAGTAATTGCTTAGCAATGGGTATTTGAAGCAACAAATCATCGGGAACTGGTTTACGCGTACCTTTATATTCACCATACTCTTCATGTCTAAAAGTCGTCTTCCCGGCATCAAAGGCCACTAAGAGATGGGTAAACTCATAATTTTCAATAATATTCAAAAGCATATTCGCAAAGGCATAGACTGCATTAGTAGGTAAACCTTTCGAACTACGCATGAGGTTTTCCGACATAGTCGCATAAAAAGCACGGAAAAGTAAACTATTACCATCAACTAATATGAGTTTTTTCATATTCTCACTCCTTGTAAACTACGTTTTTATTGTACCATAATTTTCAAAAAAATAAACAAAGGAGTACGATTATGGCTCGATTTAGTAAATTATTTCTTGTAGTTATGTTTAGTCTTTCTACTTGTTCATATTATAAATCCACAAATACAACTTTTACTTCCTTAGGATATAGTGATGCTGATATAGCTTATTTAAGAAGCATCTATCAGAATGATTTAAACTTAATCATCGAGCATCAAATTAATCGGAATGATCTATTTACCTATCTTAAAATAGATAAACTAACCATCGAAGAAATCATTAAAAGTGAAGAAATAAGAAAAAAAGAAAACATTTCTCATCTAGCCGCGTTAAATCTTTTGCATCATCCTTATATCATGAAGGAGTTCTATAAATATCCCCAACCAGCATTAAATCAAGATTCCTACTTAATTCTTGTGAATAAGAATTATTATTTAGATGAAAATTACATTCCTTCAGATTTAGTATTTGCGGAAGGTGCTTATCAACTAATTGATGATGAATCCCGCTATTATCTTAGAAAAGCTGCTTATGAAGCATATCTTGAGCTTCAACAAGATGCACGAAAACAAGGCTTATACCTCTATTTATCGAATGGTTATCGCAGTTATCAAAAACAAACTAAACTCTATAATGATTATCTATTAAATGGTAATGAACCAGATCACTATAGTGCTCGTCCTGGATTTAGCGAGCATCAAACTGGGCTTGCTTTAGATATTACCTGTGCTGCCAATAATTTTTTACTTACTGAAGATTTCGCTAATACTTTAGAAGGAAAATTCGTACACGAAAATGCCCATAAGTATGGTTTCATCATTAGATATCCAAAAGATAAAGAGCATCTTACTGGATATATGTATGAACCTTGGCATTTGCGGTACGTTGGTATAGAACATGCGAAAATTATCTATGAACAGAACATAACTTTAGAAGAATACTTAATAAATTATACGTATATAAAAAAACAATAATAAAATCAACTGATTTTATTATTGTTTCTTCTTAAATGATGTAATTGGTGATTAATGATATCTAATACTTCTTCCGCATTTTCAATATTATTAAAACCTATCTCTATTAATCTTTCATCATCAAACTCAATATCAAAAACAATAGTACCATTATCAAAAATGGAACGTTTTAAGCGTAAGATTTTAATCATTGGATAGAGTTTCGAGTAGATGATGCGCTTTTTACGGGAGTTAAATATTAATAAACGGTTGCTGGTGATACAATAGAAAATATCACTCATTTTACGATAATAACGATGGGTATATAACGCAAAGTATAAAACAAAAACGATAATAATGATAATTAATGTTATAGAAAACCAATCATCAATGATGTTAGTAGTCTTACCACTAATTAGGCGAAATACTAATAAAATGATTAGACTTATTAACGCTAAACCAACCGTTGACAAAAAAGAAATATTGGGAATTAGACGGGGTTTCCCACGCCATAAAACTTCTTCATTAGGTTCAATTGATTCATAGAGTAAATCGATTTCCGCCTTTTGAAACTTCCGCATTGCACATCCTCCGTTTCTAGGTTAATTATACTACATTTTCGCAAAATTTCCATCTTATTCCTTTCGGATGTGCAATTTTATTTTATTTAAAGCACTTTTCGCATTGATTTTCGCTTCTAAAGGGGTCTTCCCCGTCGCAATTACGCGGGCATAACGATGCCCCATCGAAGTGGGTAGATAAATCCAACTACCCTTTTTTGGTTTGACATAGACACTTATTACTCCTTCTGATTCTAAAGCACATTGCTTGCCTGTCACCTTAAATAATTTACCACTAATCGGACTTACTAAATAGGCCGCATAAATCGGTAAACTAATTCGTGGAGTAAGATCAACATCTAATCCTAGAACTAGTTTTAATGTTTCTTTCACAAGATTAATCCCTAAACTATACCGAATCATCTCATTCATCCCGCTACCCGCAATACGCGGATTAATCTCAATGAGTTTCCATTGTTTATTAATATAACGAAGTTCTAAGTGACATGTACCATTTTCTAATTCAAAGTGCTTAATAATATCATTTACCGTAGATTTTAATCGCTCATAAAACTCTTTATCATAATCATAATGCAAACTATAACCTACGACAATTGAACGACCATTATACATGTAGATATCTTGTTCAATTACCGCGATGATATGAACTTTTCCCTTAATAACCATCGTTTCTACTAAATACTGAGGACCATTTAAATACTCTTCTAATAAAATATATTTCACTCTATTATTAAGCAAGTAATCCATTCTTTCAAAAAACTCAAAAGTATTCTTTACGAGAAATACTTCCTTGCTACCTGTCGATAAGGGATTCTTTACCACTAGGGGCATATGAGTAAAGATTTCTTGATCCAATATATTTCCGCGAATGTTGAGAATGCGATAATAAGGGTTATATGGTGTTCCTCTTAAACATAGTCTACTTAGAATTTTATCCTCCATCCACTTATAACTTACCGTCGTGAATCTTTCCACACCAAACTCATCCGCAAGTAGACTGGCATGATATACATCACCATCGTTGAATGAGATAATGGCATCAATTTCATATCCGTCTTTGATTAGACTTTGAATTTTATTACGAAGGTAATTAAGATTTTTAGTATCACCATAGATCATTTTCGTCACTTCTGGAAACTCATCTCTATTCTCATATATGCTTAAACGATCTGTAAACAATATCACTGCATAACCTAATTCTTTAGCCGCCAATAAGGCATCCCGACTTGATCCTGATTTTTGGGTATTCAGGAAGACAATCGCCTTCATCCCTTTCACCTTCTTTGGGCAAGGTACTTAGCGTATCTAATCATATTCTTTACCACATCAAGTTCTAAGTAAAAAATGGGTGGGCAACCAGGGCGGTAATTAATTTCAAATACCCATATTTTCTCCTTTTCATCCATTCCCACATCGATCCCTAATTCATCTAAGTATTCATCGTATTCTTTAAGTTGTAGTTCTTCAAGTTTCTTTGATACCCCTAAACCAAACTCGATTAACTTGTGTTTGATTATTTCTGCTTTATCACCAAATTCCGTCTTCAAAAATGAATCTAACGTGCATGTGACCCCTCCATTATTGATATTGGCGACGACACTATCTTTCTTCGCAATCCGGGGATAAATGGCACAAATTACCCATTTACCTTCCCCATCTTTTTGGGTATGGATGCGAAAATCAAAAGCTAAACCAGTTTTCGTAGTACTCTTAATATATGGTTGAATGAGATAGTTTTCCTCCTTCATCCTTGTATCTATCAAGTTTACAAGTTCTTCTTTCGAATATAATTGACGATTAGTATCAATTCTCACCCGATACATATTTTCTAGTTTCTCGATAAAAACGATATTTTTACCTTGATGACCATTAGTTGGCTTAAAAACAACTTTTCCATATCGCTCAAGATAAATAAACACATCATTAACTTGTTTAATCAAATGACTTGGTATCAGGTAATCCTTATAGGTTCCATCTTTATATAAACGTCGATAAACCGCTAACTTATTGCCGATGGAATGGGTAGTAAAAGGGACTAATTGTTTAAGTTGTTTGACAACTTTGCGATGTTTAAGCTTTATCGGACTACCTGCATTAATTATTACATCGGGTAATTTAGTTACTGTTTTTTCCCATTTTCCGTTTTTGTACATATATCCATTAATAACTTTATTAGTTAAATCTACCATTTTGGGCGAAAAATAAACAAGTTCGGCTCCTTCCATTAAACTTACCGCAGCATATGCGTATAATTTGCGACTTTTTAATGGATCTTTCCGATGATGTAAATAACCAATAAGCACACAATGTCACCTTCCTTTCATGGCTATAGTATTTTATGGAAAGTAAGATATAAACGGTAAAGACTTATATCTTTACTTATATCTAAATATTCTTTTAGCCAAAATAAAAAAGCCTATGAAAGGCTTTAGTTAAATTTGTATCTAATTAATTTAACACTTTCGGGTACAACACTTACTGTAACTGGATTAGGTAATTCATATATTTCTCCATCAATGCCAGTTAAGACGATGTCATTATAAGTATCGATGGTGAACTGTCTCTTACTTTGGAAACTGACAATCTTTTTAAAGCGATAGTGTTTTCCCGAAAAGACACTTGGGAAGAGCGCCACAAATTTTAAGCGGCTTATCTTCTTTACTGTACACAGATTTAAAAGGCTATCATTTACTTCCGCATAAGGATTTAGTTTCATTCCCCCACCATAATATTTACCATTATGAATGGCGGCAAGGTAACACAATTTATCTTCCCCGTTTATTTTGATCGTCCGACATTTATACTTAATTAGAGCCGTAAAGAGAGCCGCAATGTAAGAAAATGCTCCTTTGAAAACTTTCTTTAATGCGATCGATTTCTTTAACACAACCACATCAAAACCAAAACTAATATAATTGAGGAAGTAACGTCCACCCTCGACTTTACCAACATCGATGGTGATATAATCATTGTGTTTAATCATTTCCACAATCTTATCAATTTTCTTTGGTAAAGTAAGCGCTCGCGCAAAATCATTACCAGAACCAAACGGTATAATTCCAAAAAAGACATCAAGACCAATAACCGCATTTAAGACCTCATGAGCAGTACCATCGCCACCAACCGCAAACACATGGGTCGCTTGCGATTCAATAATGACCTTACGCAAATCATCCGCATATTGATAAGGTTGGGTTTCATAAGTAATAAAATCGATGCCTTCTTCTTTTAACCGTTCGGCTAATTTGGCCATTTTTTCTTTCGCTTTGTTTTTCCCTGAAACTGGATTTACCGCAAACAAATACTTCATGGATGATTACCTCATTCAACAGATTTATTAAATAGTTTGATATTAATAATATTATACATAAATTGCTGGATAATGTAAATTTTTTTCTTAATGATTTGGGTAATATTACTATGCAGATTATCATGCTTATGCATAACTTATTATATACCAAGATACTAAGGAGGTTTATCATGCATTATCCTGCACATCTACATAATCATGATAGTCGGTTTTTACCATTTCTCGCTGGGATTGCGATAACAGCACCATTATGGTTTAGACGTTGTTGTCCACCTTTCTTCGGTTATCCTTTTCCTACTCCTTTCCCCTATCCTTATCCACTCCCCACACCATACTCTTCTCCCTATACCTTTAACACTTATAGCGGCGTCGTTGGTTCTCCCTATAGTTATTATTATGGTCGGCCTTTTGTATATTAATTAAAAAGGTGAGGTTATAAATGTTTGAAACCTCACCTTTTTAGGTTATTAAGTTATACAAAACAAATTTCGTACCATAACATATTGAAGAAACGAAATGGAGATGATAAGGATGATGATAAAATTAGAACCCATCACTTTAACGGATAAACAGTTATATGATACCTTTATTAAGGACAGCCAGTATCCCACTAATTGTTGGAGTGGAAATTTCACCTATATCTGGGCTCATAATTTTTCGAAATCATTAAAAATCTATAAAACCTTTATCAATGGTTTTCTCGTTACTTTTATCATAACTAATAAAGGTAGGATGTATTTACCTACCCTACCCTTTGGACCTGGTAATCTTGAAGAACTCATCGAGTGTTTAAGAATAGCGAGTTTAGCTTGCCTAGAACAAAATAAAAAGGCAGGCATAACTAATAAAGCCGTAATTAATCCCTTAAACGAAACTCAATTAAACTACCTTAAACAATCACCACTTTTTACCACTTATTTCCAAGATAGTAAATTCACAGGTCTTGAACGTCATTATTCAATTAATAAACTTTTGCGTCTTAAAGGTAAGGAATTCCAACAAATCCGCAATAAACTTAATCGCTTCAAGAAAAAATATCCACAAGCGATTATAAGAAAATATACAGATAAAGATTTTCATCAAGTTAGCGAATTAAATCAAATTTGGATAAAAGAGTCAGGTAAAAAGTATAAACGCATTATTGATGGCTTTTACTTTGAACCGATAATTAAAAACTATGCGAATTTAAACCATCACATTATAGTCATTGAGATTGATCAAAAAATCGTAGGCTTAATCAGTGGTGAAGTTCTACCTAACAAAAACGCTTGGGGATGCCTGACAAAATTTGATAAAAATTATGATGGTATCAGCGAAACATTAACAATTGAGTTTGTCAAACATCTCCATCAAAGTTATCCCTACATCAATACTATTAATGTCGGTAGTGACTTAGGTGATAAAGGACTTGCATTTAATAAGGAACGTTATCGACCAGTTTATAGTTATAAGCGCTATTGTCTCTATTATAAACAATAAAGGTTAGAAACTGATATTTTTCTAACCTTTAATACTCTTCATCTTCATAATATTTTATTAAGGCTTGGGTACCTAGATTACCATAGCCATTTTCTAACAGACTATTATAGAGACTCTCAACTAAATCCAACCCTGGCAAATCAATCGCTACATTTCTTGCTTCTTCTTGTGCTAAATGAATATCTTTAATAAAGTGTTTGATATAGAAACCAGGGGTATAATCTTTATTTAAAATCTTAGGTGCATTATTGGTTAATTGCCAGCTCGAAGCAGCACCAGTCGAAATACTCTTTAACACTTTTTCCATATCTAAGCCCACATGCCTAGCATATGTGATGGCTTCAACCACCCCTAACATATTACCAGCAATGCAGATTTGATTAACCATCTTTGTATGTTGCCCGCTACCTGCTGGTCCTTGATAGACGATATTGTTTCCAAGGGTTTCTAATACTTCCTGCACCTTTTCAAAGACCTTTTCATCGCCCCCAACCATAATTGAGAGCGTTTGGTTTTTCGCACCGATATCGCCACCTGATACAGGAGCATCTAATACATAAATATTCTTGCTTAACGCTTTTTGATAAATTTCTTTAGCCAATGATGGACTAGAAGTTGTCATATCGATAAGTATCGTTTCGGGTTTACAAGAATTGATTAATCCGGTCTTACCTAAATAAACATCTTGGACATCGCTAGGCATCCCCACAATGGTGAAAATTAAGTTACATTGTTGAGCTAACTCACTAATCGTGTCACACCAAATAGCGCCGTTTTGAATTAGTTCTTCTGCTTTTTTCTTTGTGCGCGTGTAAATATAGAGTTCCTGGTACTTGTTTAACAAATGTTGGGCCATCGGTCTACCCATAACACCTAATCCGATGAATCCAATTTTAAACATAGATAATCTTCTCCTTGAGATTACTCTGACTGAATTTATTATAGCATTATTTTAGAAATTTGCAAACATCAAATTAAAAAGCTGACCCATGTCAGCCTTTATCCACTGAAGATTAATTGCTAATACCTTGAATTCTTAATTCTTGTTCAACAGCGGCCATCGCTTCTTCTTCATCTTCACCTTCAATGATTATCTTGATTTCAGCCCCTTGCCGAATACCCAATGACATAACACCCATAATAGATTTTAAGTTAACTCTACGACCTTGATATTCTAATTGGATATCACTAGCATATTTACTGGCGGTATTAACGAGTTTTGTAGCTGGTCTAGCATGAACACCAGCTTCATCAGTGACGACAAATACTTTTTCTATCATGGTAATTTTCTCCCCTTTTTTAAATTATCATTATTAATTGTACAATATCTTAGACTAATTTACAACTAATTTAGACGAGATAAATATGCATTAATCGCATTTTCTAACTCTGAAGCATTGCTTCCAATCACCGCTTGGAGCTTATTTCCAGCCACAAATGCTCCTTTTGCGCCTAAATTCTTTAATTCATCGAGTTTTAGTTTCTTAACATCCTTAAATTCCACTCTTAATCTAGATTGCTCATAATTGATATTGATGACATTGTCCTTACCACCAAGGAGTTCAAGAAATTTCTCAACCACTTCTTGATTTACTTTAACCGTCGGTGATTGTTGTTTTTGAATGAAGAAATGATCTTGAACATACAAACTGACAAAGTAAATTATGTACAACAATATTATACTACCAAAATAGAAATAATATGCGACATCAAACAATAAGAATAAATAACTAATAATAAGCGAGGTAATAATCAATAAATATCTCGATAAATGTAACTTTACTTTTCTTTTATGCGCAATAAACTTATTAAATATCACAACTGCGCTATAAATTACTGTCGGTACTAATAATACAAGATAACTGACTAAGGCAATAATCAATTTAACATAGTTTTCTAAATTAACCGTAAAAAAGATGTTTACGTCATAACTTTTTAAAATAATGTTTAACACATAAGCAAAAACATACATGAACAGAATGATGATGAGATTTGTGATGTGGGCTTTTTTCATGTTTACCTCCAAAATTAGGATAATGTTCTAAGTATATATATACATTTTTCTTATTATTGCCACAAAGGCACATCCATATTCGTAACAAGCGCATTTAATATAGTGAAGTTGGGAGGTGAATGTGATGAACTTTTTTCCAAATAATCTTAACTGCCAACGTCCCGTGGCACCACCTATAGTGCCTAATCCACCCCAAACAACCCCTGAACGCAATGTCTTCTCATTATTACGCGAAGGTGATGTGATATTTGTCCAAGGTCCTGGTATAGAAGGTCAAGGTGTTTTTTTACGCGAACGCGATGGTTATCTAATCTGGGCGCGTACCATATCAGGCGCGAGTTACTTAGCTATCACTAGTCTAAACAATATTAGTATTACCAAACTTTAAAACTAGCACATATAATATATTAGAAAAGGGAGTGATATGATGAGCGCTTTTGATGCATTAGTTGAAGGAGACCAAATCCATGTTGTAAGTGCTAGTGGTGAAAGCGATCGTGGCGTTTTTATTCGGATTGAAAATGATTTTCTCATCTGGGTAAAAAACAATAATGGTTGCGCTGTTTATGCGATAACCAGTTTAGAGGGTATAACCGTATATAAATTATAGAAGTAAAGCACTATTCACTAGTGCTTTCATTTTTTATGCTTTCTAAAATTCGTACTGCAGTGTTACGATTGGTAGCTAATGCGACATTATATACATCGCTTAATCTTAATAAAGCGTTAACATCGGGCTCATGGGGTTGAGCAGTTAAGGGATCACGCAAGAAGATCACTAAATCAATTTTATGATTGGCAATCATAGCACCAATTTCTTGGTCGCCCCCTAATGGGCCACTTTTCATACGCACAACATTTAATTTTGTTTCTCCCATGATATGAAGTCCTGTTGTTCCCGTCGCAAATAAGGTGTGCTTTGCTAGTACATCTTCATAACGCTTAACTAATTCTACCATCTCTGCTTTTTTCTTGTCATGAGCAATTAGCGCAATATTCATATATACCTCCGCTGTCTGTTTTCATATCTATTATACCATGAAATATGTAAAAACAACTAAAACATTTGTGAATTATATTACACTTAACCTTGGTAAAAAAATCTATAGATATAACACTATTTTTATAATTAATTGTAAAAAAGCTATCTTTGTCTATACTAAAAAAAACTCCTTTCATATTTTATTTATGAAAGGAGGTAGACCATGACAGTCGAAATCAAACGTCCTGACATCGATGAAGCATGTGGAAAGAGTTGCGAAAGCGAACATGAAAACTGCTGTGTATGTCGCGTAGTTAAGTTCATCGATACCCTCCAACGGAAATTCGGAACTGATACCAACTGCATCACATGCGATGCACCACGCTTAGGAATGAACGTTCCAGGACTCAATCAGTTCAACACTCGTCCCTTCATTCTTTACCTCGAAAATGGTGAGGCATTTGCGATTACTACCGACGTCCTTGATCCTGACGCCACTACCAATGTTTTCCGTGTTGAATCCGTAAGAGATTGTTGCGCAGTATTACGTGGATTAATCGTTGGAGGTACGCCAGATGAACTTACCTTCACACCAACTACATCCTGCGTAACTGTTGACTTATGCAAGTTCATTGGCATCCAATGCTTACCTGATACCTTCATCAATGGTGTATAATAAAGATAAAAATCCTATTACGCTCACCCGTAATAGGATTTTTATACTTTTAGGATTTCAATATTCTTGATGTCTTTTATAGAAATTTCTAGTTCTTGTTCTTGGTTAGCGATAATTATCACGTCTTCTTGTAACGAGCGGAAGTATCCTTCAATTTCAGAATCTTGATAAATGACTTTAACTAATACATATCTTCCTAAACGGGCGCGTTTATTTAACAATTCTAATTTATTTTGAAGTTTTCGCAACTTATTCTCATCATCATTAGTTATCATTTCTGGTACTTCTTTTGGCTTAACTTGTTCTTCTTTTACTTCTCTAACTTGGGGCGGTTCCGTAACCTCCTCTTTTTTTATTTCTGGAATCTTGACATTTTGATGAATCCGACTATCATAAATATATTGGTTGCTGTTTTTCACAATTTTTGATTGAACGCTATTGATAAAAAGCAGTGGTCCATTATCATACATAAATATCACCTCTACTACAGTATATGAAAAATTCACCCAATTTTGCCTGTTAATCTTTTTTAATCATCATAGTTGCAGTTCGTAACTTAAATAGAATATAATTAATATGCGGTTATCCTTTACTACTATTATATTTACCGCACCGTCTTGCTGATATTATATTTTGATATAAGTCAGACAAGATTGGGTAAAGATAAAAATAAATTATTGGCATCTTTTAAAGAGCTAGAAAGGAAGGATATTTTGCGAAATCAAAAAGTACTTGATTTAGTCTACTTGGCTTTATTTATGACGATTATCGTCGTAATTACCCAAGTACCCAATTTAGGTTTTATTCCTTTAGGAATAACCACGGCTACTATTGGCCACATTCCTGTTATTATTGCCGCGATTTATTTTGGTAAAAAACTAGGCGTTCTAACAGGAACACTATTTGGTGTTATGAGTCTCGTAACTGCTTACGTTCGTCCAAATAACGCGTTCGATTTATTATTCCAAAACCCTATTATTTCGGTGTTACCTAGAGCTGCCTTTGCATTTTTAACTGTTATAATATATAACGCCTCAAAAGTATTAAAAAACGAACGCGTAAGAGTGCTTTGGAGTGCTTTCTTTGGATCACTCGTTCATAGTGTTTTAGTCATTGGTGCTTTATTCTTAGTCTATTATAAACAAACGACTGCTATTCTTATTGGTGACACAATAACGCCTTCTGCAGTTAAGGCTGGTATTGTAACTTTATTAGGTAGTATCCTCGCTGAAGCAATTCTAAGTGCGATTATTACTCTTCCAGTAATATCTGCTTTAAGACTATCACACAAATCTTCATAAAATATTTTAGAAAAAGAGGTTATTGTGATGTTACTATTATTTGATGTGGGAAACAGTAATATAAGTTTTGCGGTGTATGATGAGAGTTTAGTTAATAAATTCCGTATTAAAACTGATATCAATAAAACCGCTGATGAGTATGCGATTATCTTAAATAGTTTACTCAATGGTTATAAAATTGATGGAGTAGTTATTGCGAGCGTTGTACCCATCATCACCGATTTATTAAATACCTACTGCGAAAAGTATCTTAATCTTGAACCATTAATCATTGGTCCAGGTACAAAAACAGGTATAGACATTAGAATTAGTAATCCTAAAGAAATCGGTGCGGACTTAGTTGCAGGAGCGGTAGGTTCAATGAAAAAGTATCCACAACCGACAATTATTATTGACATGGGTACGGCAACGACCATGACCCTTCTTGATAATAATACTTTCTTAGGTGGCGTGATTATCCCTGGAGTCGAAACAAGCATTCATAGTCTCGTTCAAAAAACCGCATTACTTCCGCAGATTGAACTAAAAGCACCTAAGCGGGTCATCGAAAAAGAAACAGTCGCTTGCATGCAGTCAGGTGTAATATATGGTACAGCTTCCCTCATCGATGGCATGATTGATCGTTTTGAAAAAGAATATGGTAAAAAATGTTACTACGTCGCAACGGGTGGCATTGCGAAATATATCGTCCCCCATTGCGAACACAAAATAACATTGGATCGTTATCTCATATATGATGGATTAATTGAACTCTATAATAAGAATGTAAAAAATCCTACTTAAACAAAATGTTTAAGTAGGATTTCTTTTTTTACTCAGCTCTAAGTGTTTGTGATTCAACAGGTTCTTGAACTTTGTCTTTGTCTTTCTCTTTACCTGTTAAAAGTTGTTTTTTAATATTCAAATGAATGGTTTTCATTCGCCGTTCTTGTAATTCTTTTACTGTAAATACTAGTTTATACTCAATATACTCATCATCTTCTATTGTCGTAACATCACGGTCAACCTTAACTAAAGATGTATAAGTATATTGGTCACCAACTTCTGGTATTTCCTCTAATTGTTCGTAAAGCCAGCCACCTAAACTGTTATACTGAGTCTCTGGCGCTTTACCGAGTTTTAACTCTTCAAACAAGTCATCTAAGGCGATATCGGCATTTATGTCATAGTTTTCATCATCAATTTTTCTAATTTCAAATTCTTCTTCATCATGTTCATCGTAGATTTCTCCAACTAATTCTTCTAAGCAATCCTCCATGGTGACAAGACCGCTAGTTCCACCATACTCATCTGAAACAATCGCCAAATGTTGCTTGCTTTTTTGGAGTAAACTCATTAAAGCGTCTACCCGCATCGTTTTAGGTACGAAAAGGGGTTTGCGCATTAAGTTCTCTATATTTATCGTACTCTTGTCTTCGGTGGTTATCAATGCTTCAAAGAAATCACGTTCATAAAGAATACCAACCACGTTGTCTTTTGTTTCTTTATATACGGGCATCCGTGAGAATTTTTCTTTGAGGAACAGTTCTTTTATATAATCAATGTCATCATCTAGATAGACACCAACCATATCAACCCGTGGTGTCATGATATCATAGACATTTGTATCACGTAAATCAAGCACACTATGAATCATTTGTTGCTCTTCTTGTTCGATGACACCTTCTTCGGTCATCGTATCGATGATGACACCTAACTCATCTTCGGTTACACTTGGTAAATTTTCTTTATCTTTCTTGATTACACGGGATATAAGTCTTTTTAAACCAGTGATTACGAAGATGATTGGCGATAATATCCGTATAAAGAACAAGAGCAACCAACCAAATCTTAAGGTAAAAGTAAAAGCATTTTCTTTCGCAAACGACTTAGGTAATATTTCCCCAAATATCAAAATCATTACTGTTGTCACAATCGTCGCAACAATTGGCCCTCGCACTTCACCTAAGATGTTAATGGAAATTGATGTCACTAAAGCGGTGTTCGCAATGTTGACGATATTATTACCGATAAGGATTGCCGAAAGGGCTTTATCATAGTTTTCTACGATGTATAAGGAAATTTTTGATCCCCGTTTTCCTTCATCATATGCACTCTTTAAACGTACAACATTAACCGACGAGAATGCTGTTTCGCTTGCACTAAAAAACGCGGAAAGTAGTAGTAAAAGGAGAAATAAAAAATAATTAATTGCCGATATACCTGCTACTAAAAATTCAACGTTAACTAAATTGTTTAAGACCGAGGGGTCTTCCACAGTATCAACACACTCCTTAAATTATTAATATTATAGCAAATCCTTTACTTCTTGTAAATATTACTATATTTATTACCTCTTACATAACTCTAACTCCCCTTTGGCGTTACTATTAAATATTATACCTTGTTTTTATCTTTTTGTCTAAACTTCCTTAAATTTTTTACATTTCAATATAGTTATCAATATCGAACAAGTATAGATAGGTGCGAATTTCTTTTTGTTGATACATCCTTGTCATTGCATCTTTATACACATTTATTTGAATTTGATATTCTTGTTTAATCCTGTTGATATCATTATTAATTACTTTATCTGTTTTGAAATCTAACAAGACACAATAATCTTCTAGCACCGCAAACAAGTCCACAACACCTTGTACTAAAATGTCAACATCATCTTGCATATTAGGATAAACAAACTTACTTGAAACTAAAGTAGTAAACGGCATTTCTTGATAAAGTTTCTTAGCTTGTTTAATTTCCTGGGCAATAGGAGTTGCTAAGAATTTAAGTATTTTGGCTTTATCTATTAGTTTGGCTTGTTCTTCTGTTAATATTTCTTGGTTAACTAAATTGTCAATTAAATCTGTTAAAGTGGCTTCGGTATATTCCTTATGGTAATCTAAATGTTGCATCAATAAGTGATATGCTGTACCTCTTGAAGTAGGATCAAAGTTGTCGATGAATTTTGGCTTAAGCAGGCTAATCTTTTCATGATGGTATTGATATTCGCTTAATGTTTGGGCTCGCTTAATATCAGCGATAGTCTGTTTCGCAAAATGCTTAGTTTTTTCAAGATGGGGATATTGGAAATTTAAGCGACGCGCAAAATCTCTCATGTATTTCTTATAATCATCCGCAAAAGTCGTTTCATCAATAAGAACTTCCTCTACTTCTGGGGGATTATCCACAATGTTAATATCTAGAGAAGGAATATAGTTGAAATGTTTTAAAAACGCTGAACTAGGAATTGAATTTAACTCATGTGAACAAAACTCAGGATGTCTAGCCAGCGCAACTAAGATTAAATCTAAGAGACAAAAGGAAAGACGTTCACTTTTTGGAAGTAGTACATCATCAAAAGAAGATAGTTCAATTAAATCAGTAGTTTGCTTTTCCCAATCGGAACTTGTACCAACGAGGTATAAATGTTCTTTAGCCCGCGTCATTGCCACATATAACAAACGCAACTCTTCCGCTAACTGTTTCCTCCTAATCTCTTCCTTCAAGAGATTTTGCAAAAGAGTCTTATATTGTACTCGATAGTCCATATCGAGATAACTAAATGCCAGACCTAAATGACGATCCCAAAGAATTGTTTTCTTTTCATCCGCTAAATTATAACGACGACTTAAATCAACGATGAAGACGACAGGAAACTCCAACCCTTTGGCTTTATGCATGGTCATAAAGCGCACCATGTCTTCATTATCGGAGAGGGTTCGCGCTTGCGTTAAATCAGCTTCCACTTCTTCAAAGAAGCGCACTAATTGGATAAACTTGAAGAGGTTATTACTTGACAACTCTTCATAAAGTTTAGCCCGTTCATATAATAAATCTAAGTTAGCTTGACGTTGTTTTCCTGCAATTAAACCAGAAACGAATTCATAGTAGTTCGTCTCATGGTAGATTTTAAAAAGTAAATCAGTGAGGGAATTCGTAAGAGCAAACTCTCGCCATGCATGTAAAGTATCGAGAAAATACTTAAGTTTATTACGTAACTCGTCATCTGGTCCTTTTTCTACGTAATCTTTAACCATGAGATAGTAATTATCAGCGGTACTATTAACTTTAATTTCAATTAAATCCTTTTCATTAATATTAAAAATCGGACTTCGGAGGGTTGCCACTAAGGGTATATCTTGAAGAGGATTATCAATAATGTTTAATATTGATAACACTGTCAACACTTCTATAGAGTTAAAATAACCTGTTAACTCTGGTGTAAGAAGCGGGATATTATATTCTTTAAACACTTCATGGAACACTTCTTGATTGTTTTTCGTGCGTGCTAGGATAACGATATCGCTATATCGAATTGGTCTAAGTTCCTTTCGTTTTAAATCATATACTTGGGTATTATTATCGATGAGCTTACGAATAGTTTCTGCAACATGTTTCGCTTCAATTTCTGCTTTCTCGTACTCACCTTCTAAACTCTCTTTTACACTGACTTTATTGATAATATTGAGATGGATAAATGGTCCTTCTAGTGGCTCTGTCAAGTAATCATTTTGCCCAAAAACGAGTTTTGCCATCTCATCATATTCAATCTCAAAGGTCTCTAAATCCATCAGCTGACAAAAAATGAAGTTAACAAAATCGAGCACTTCTTTACGACTGCGGAAATTCTCATTGAGGTTGATTAACTTACCATTCTTACCTTTACGATAGTCGCTATACTTAGCCTGAAAAATCTCAGGTTCAGCATTACGAAAACGATAAATTGACTGCTTAACATCGCCAACCATAAAGACATTATTACCAACACTTATCGCTTTAACGATTTCTTCCTGCATGGAGTTCGTATCTTGATACTCATCTATGAGAATCTCTTTAAAGTGCTTACGATAATATTCTCTGGCGTCCTCATGTTCAGTAATAATCTTTAAGGCGAGTTCTTCTAAATCGGCGAAATCGACAACACCCTTACTACGTTTAATTTGCTTGAAACGTTCATCAAAGCAATTAAGCACATAGAACAATGCTTCAACTAGGGGTTTATTTTCCCGCAAGAATTTAATCTGACTTTGCATACTAAAGTTAAAGTAGTCTTCTTTGAGGGAGTCGAACATTTTTTTAGCTTCATCGCGATATTTTTTGATTAATTTCTTAATATCTTCATCAAGATGTTTAGTTTTTTTCGTAGTAAAACGTTCAAAATTGTTTTCACTTAAATATTCATAACACTTCGCAAAATCTTTATCAAGAAGTTTTTCGAATGTGTTTATTACATCATAATCACTAGGATATTGTTCTTCATAACCATGTTGATGTATTCTCGCTAAATCATAAGCTTTATTAAGATAGTGTTTTATTTCTTTAACCTTACTCTTAATACTTTCATTTAAGCGATCAAAGTAAATCCAGGTAGTTAAATCACCGTCAACGTCATAAATCTTCTTAGTTAACTCTTCAAAATCTTGTTTATAAGGTAAAGTTCTTAACCGATGATATAAATCAAGGAACATGTTAATGAATGGTTCATCATATAAAGTTAAATTAAAGCGCTCATAAATCTTTTTGAACTTATCATCATCTTTTTCAAAGAGTTCTTCCATGAGTGTACTTAATGTCTCATGTTCGAGCACTAAGCTTTCGACATCATCACTAATGCGATAGATGGGATCAAAATCAATCAAGTAGAAGAACTTTCTTATCACCTGGTTACAAAACGCATGAAAAGTGGAAATATAACTAGTACCAATCTTAGGTAGTTGCGCACGAAGATGCTTATTACTAGGTTCATTGATTAACTCTTCGGTTATTTTACTTCTTAATCTTTGTTTCAGTTCGCTCGCTGCTGCTTCCGTGAATGTTACCACTAAAAACTCATCGATATTATATCCGTCATTTTTAATGCGATTGACCAGTCTTTCAATTAATACGGTGGTTTTACCACTACCAGCACTTGCAGCTACTAATAGATTGCTTCCCGTGGTAGTAATTGCTTGTTGTTGGGTTCGGGTGAACTTCATGACTCATCACCTTGTCTTACTTGTTCAATCAAGTTGATAATACCCGTTTCTTTCTTATATTTTTTCAATTCTTTATATTTGTTTTCTCTTAAGCGGGCATCAAACTTACAAATCGCTAAGTAGGGACAATATTGACATTGCCTAAAGTTATTTGATTTTATCGGTGTAATTGGTATCTCTCCATTGGAGTATTTTAACGCTGCCTCTTCAATCGATTCTCGCGTAAACTTCCTTAAAGCATCCATTTCAGCTTTATTAATCACATCAGAATAACTATAATAATCGCCTTTTTGGGTAAATTTGACATTGATAATGTCAGATTCCCTTTCTTTAGCTAACTTCTCATCAAATAGCATGGATACTTGTTTTTCTTCTAAAGTTAAGCCTTTCATCTGATACTTCGCATAGTGTTCCTTTAGAATTTCTTCTTCTGTTAGTTCTTTTTGCGCGTTAATAGTTGGGTTTTGAATTTGATAATATAGCACACCGGATGGAATCACTTCTCCGTCTTTATATATTGATGCTAAGTTATCTACCACTACATCTAAATAAGTGAATAATTGTAAACTTAGGCGATTGAGGACTTTATCTAAATCAATGATATGCCTACTTGATTTATAATCGATAACACTAATGTAATGTTTATTACCGTCTACACTTTCATCTACCCGGTCAATGATACCAGTTAAGTATAGAGTAAAACCATTAGGTAAAGATATGGGTTTAGTCTTAAGTTTCGTCGCATTAGGTCCAAAGGGCTCTTCTACCATAATCGTACGATACTTAGAATATTGGGATTGATAATGAAGGGTTCGGATACTACTCTTCAAAGATTCCTTAATCCGTTCCAATAAGAATTTATTGATTGCTCGCTTATTAAAGTAATCCCTTTGAATTTTATCAGCGTAATGTCTAACTATATCATCTACTAAGTTTAGTAACCGATCGATTGGCACTTGATTAATCGTTTCATTTTCCATCCAGATTCTCTTCACAATTTCTTCAAGTGTTTCATGGAATAAGTCACCAATATCAGTCGGTTCCATTTTTTGCACATCGCGCTCTTGCACTCTCAATGCTCGTTCGAGGAAGAACGCATACGGACAACTATTGTAGGCTTCAATGCCACTGACACTCGTTTGAATAACGCCATTATTTAAGCGCCTGATATCATCGCTTGTTAATGGTGCTGGCTCATTACGGTATGTTACACCGATGAGATACTTATGGAAGTCTGTACGATGCTTATAATATCCATATAAAGACCGCCAGAAATCAGGTACTTGATAACCTTTTCGTAGGTAACTGATAGCTTCAAGGATGAGTTTTGCGGTCATAATGGGACTTGTGACGTACTTGATTAAATCATCATTATTATCAGGAAAATCGTATACCATTTCTGCCTTTAACTTAGGGAATTGTCTTAGTAAGTGACTAATTAATTCCGAAGGATAGCTTTCTTTTTTATCATTATCTGATAATGGATAGGTAATGATTAATTGTTCTTTTGCGCTACAAAAGACTGTATAAATAATGAAATACTCATCTAAGAAGGCTTGTTCAAGGGTTGGTGATAGTTCGATATCAAAACTTTCTAAAAGGCTCCGTTCTTCATTCGTAATTAAACCAAAATCGGTGTGCACCCTGGGCATTTTACCTTCAGTAACACCTAGGACAATTGCCTTCTTACAACCTATGGTTTTAGGATCGTCAAAATGACCTAATAAACCAACGCGTGTCCGTTTTAAAGAGCCAATCATCACTTGATCTAATGCTGGTGGTACAATCGCAAAGCGTAATGCTCGAAAGCCTGTCCGCATGATTTTAATGAACTCTTCAGTATTAACTTGATAATCGCCACATACTAATACTAATTCATCAAACAAGGCTATTAGTTTATTGTATACTTGCTTATGCTTTTTCGCTTGGTTTAAATCTATTTCGTCAATCTTACCTGAGCTATGTAGTTGTTCATAGAAGTTTAGTTTTTCGCTGATATTAACATCTTCTAATAACTGATAAATTGCCATTATTTGTTCTTTGATGTTACTTGCCTTTTTGAAGCGTTCAACAAAGGTCAGTAAAGGTGTTATTTCTTGTTTGGTTTGGTTGAGTTCTGCTTCTAAAGCTAAGATTTTTTCTGTTTTCGTTTGTTTAAAGTCCTGTACTTTTTTAATCATATTATATTCCCATTTAGTTGAGGACCAATCACTACCCTTAATACCATGGGATAAACAATAGTTTTCTAATTTATCTATACGTTCTCGGTATAGTTTAACAAGCCGTTTGTAATTATTGAGCGTTAGTTTTTCTCCCTCATACTCTAGTGGAAAGAATACTTCTGTTTTAATCGCTCTAAACATTGCTTCATAACTTAAGTTAGTTTGGACTGCTTCTAAACAAGCATCGATGAAATTTAAGAGAAAATGATCTAACATCAACTTCTGATCATCGATAAATATCGGAATATTATAAAGGGGGAAATACTTTTGAATTAATGGGTAATAAACATCTTGATCGTTCGTATATATCACATAATCAGAAAAGCTTGCTCCATTTTCCACCACATCATTAAAGATCAGGCGAGCTGCTAAATTAACTTCACTTGCTGGACTTTCCGTTTCATAAATTCTTATATTAGTTACTTCTTCGTCAAACACTTTATCTGTTAAGAAGGTAGTCTCAAGGAATTGTAAATCTGGTTTATTCTCATAGCGTACTGTTTTTTCCAAAAAGATCTCTTTTACTTCTATTTTATTATCTTTCACAAATTCCATTATTCTTTTATATGTTCTATAAGGCATATTAAAGAGATGATCAGGGCTATCCATTTTCACTTTCTTAGGATTATCGATGGTAAGTAAAATCGTCACTTGATGAGCATTAAGAATCAAAGTTTTCACTACTTCAAGTTCAAGATTAGTAAAGTTATGGTACCCATCAATATAAATATCAGCTTGTTTAATATATTTAGAGTAAGGTAATTTTTCGTTTAGAGTACGGTAGAAGTCTTCTTGATCAATAAAGCGATTACTATAGACATTAGTTAGTTCGCGATAAATAATGTTTAAATCATGTAGTTTACGATACAATAAACTATCTTTATCAAGATTATTTAAGACATCATCTAGAATTTCAGGTAACAACATATAATTCTTAAACTCTTTTAAACAATCATGGACCAGTTCAGTAAATTGTAGTGAACGAGATAATTGATTATATAGTAAAAACTTATCCTTATTTTCATTGATGATTTTTTGAATGACCATTTGAATCGTCATATCATTGATGAAGGTTTTATTTAAACCGCCAACTTCTTGAAAAACCCGATATGCTAAGCGCTTAAAACTTAACACTTGAAGACGATTAAATGCTTTGCCTGGTAAGCGTCTAACAATCTCATATTCAGCTTGAAAAGACATTTGTTCCGGGACAAAAAGAATGATGGGATGGTCATCATTAGGGTCATTTAATCTTGTGCTAATCTCCTCAAGGATTCTACTAGTCTTACCCGTACCAGTTCGACCAAGCAATAATCTAAGCATACTTAGCCCTCCTTTTTCCCCATTATATCATTTTTTGCCTTAAAGTACTATGTATAAAATGCATAAAAAAAATACTGTAAGGAAATCCTTACAGTATTTTTATCACTAGTTAATTAGTTCTTGCGAATTCTTTCTTCTGTTTCTGGATCAAAGAAGTGGCAATGTTCCATCTTAAACGCTAAGGTGACTTTTGAACCCATCTTTAAGTCAGCACGAGCATCTACTTTCGCAACAAGTTTTTGCTTGTTGAGATCAGTGTAGATTAATGTTTCTGAACCTAATAATTCTGCTACGTCAACTGTGAACTCAAAAGTAGAGTTGGCGTTTACTTCGATTTCTAATGGTTTATCAGTGATGTGTTCTGGTCTGATACCGAGAACAACTTCTTTATTTTCATAGCCTTTTTGTCTTAAGAGATCTGCTTTTGGTTTTGGAACAACGATTGAATAATCACCAGTAACAAATGTTCCTTCTTCAGTGAACTTACCCTTAATGAAGTTCATTGGAGGAGTTCCGATAAAACCCGCAACGAACATGTTGTTAGGGAAGTCATAGATTTCTTTAGGTGCACCAACTTGTTGAATCCAACCGTCTTTCATAACGACGATACGTGTCGCCATGGTCATAGCTTCGATTTGGTCGTGAGTAACGTAGATTGTAGTAGTGTTTAAACTTTCATGTAATTTGATTAACTCACTACGCATGGTTACCCGTAATTTTGCGTCAAGGTTGGATAATGGTTCGTCCATTAGGAATACTTTCGCATCACGAACGATTGCGCGTCCTAATGCAACCCGTTGTCTTTGACCACCTGATAGAGCTTTTGGTTTACGGTCTAAGTATGGTTTCAAACCAAGGATTTCCGCTGCTTTTTGAACGCGACGGTCGATTTCATCCTTAGGGAATTTCCGTAGTTTTAAACCGAAAGCCATGTTGTCATAAACGTTCATGTGTGGATATAACGCATAGTTTTGGAATACCATCGCGATGTTACGATCTTTTGGCGCAACGTCATTCATTAATTCGCCATCGATGTATAATTCACCACTGGTGATTTCTTCCAAACCAGCAATCATCCGTAATGTTGTTGATTTACCGCATCCAGATGGACCAACGAGAACGATGAATTCTTTGTGGTCAATCTTTAAGTTAAAATCATAAACAGCTTGGACATTGTTGTCGTAAATTTTATTGACATTTCTTAATTCAACAGTAGCCATTGAATTACCTCCAAAATATAAGTATCATTGCGTATATTATAAAATAAAAGCGCTTTAATGTAAATGTACATGTTGCACAAGAGTTTTCGCCTTTTTGTGTATAATTTGTCTAATTTTACATTATAAGCGCTAGATAGACAAGCATTGCTTCTTTATAATCGCGAATATTAAAGTTAGTATCACTGATGAAACGATCAATTTTATTAATCAAAGTGTTACGATGCATGTAACATTTTTTCGCTGCTAAACTCAAGTTAAAGTTGGTGTCAAAGTAAGTAGAGATGATGTTCATCATTTCTGGATCATTTAGATAGTTTTTTAAAACGTAGGTTTTAAAATCTTTTCTAACCTGATCATCAATTGTAGTTAATATACAGTTTCTTAAGAGATCGGTCTTATCAATTATTAGTTTTTGCGTATTATTATACTTTTTAAAACCATATAAATCAAACATGAAACAATGGGGTAAATATTCATTTACTGTGTATAAATCACTTTCGAACGCAATAATAGGGATTAAAAAGTCACTTTCAATCGACTGAAGCGTGTTTTTCATTTCAATATCTTTATTTTTGGTGACGATAATGATATAGATATTTGACAACTTCACAAAATGAGTGTTAGTTAGGTATAGTTCACGTAATAACTCGTCTAATTGACTAATTGTTTCTTGTTCTTTTACATCTAAAAACTTAATAAAATAGTATTTTAATTCTTTAACATTATCTAATATAGGCGTACGGTTAAAAAGGAAATTTACAAGATTCTTATTCTCTTCATAGCCAAAGTCTTCACCCAGTAAATCAAACTGACTTAGAATAAGTTTTAATTCATTTTCCGTTAATTTTTCTTTTTCAATCCCAAAAATACTATAATCTTTATCGAGAAAATAGTAGTACTTATTAAAATCATAGTTGTTACTGGGTTCAATATAACTAGGACCATAAATTGATTTTAAGATTTCTTTCATAAACTACACCTTCATAATAAACGCTATTAGAATTTTACAATATTAATACTAATAGTATAACATAATTTTTATCTTGGAGGAATTTTAATGTATCGGGAGTTAGATATAAATGACCATAAAGATATGTTAAATTTTATCAAGATCATTGATATTCGGAATCGCTCAGATTATAAGAAAGGTCATCTCCTAGGTGCAATTAATATCCCGTTAGATAAACTAATCATGGATGAGCAAAAATATCTCACAAAAGATGAAGTATATTATATCGTTTGTAAGTATGGTAGACAAAGTGCTTTATTATGCGAGTATTTATCTTCCCTCGGATATCTAGTAGTTAATTGTCTTGGTGGTATGGAAAACTGGAAAGGGGAATTAGTAAAATAGCTTTCTGAAAGAGAAAGCTATTTTACATGTTTTCTGGAAGAAATGACTTTTTAACTCTTCTCCAGAAATCATTATTATTATAATGACGGAACCGTACTTCTTTGTCCGATAATTGGAACTTGAATAATTGATAATTCTTTAAAGTGATGTTCTTATGATCAATGGTAAATATAATATCACTATAAGAAGTGGGTTTTAACGTGATGAAATGTTCTTTTGGAAAAATCAGCGGTGATGATATGGTACGATAAACATTACTGTTAATTGAGGCGATTTCTGTTAATTGAAACGCCTTGATATGGGGATGAATAAGTGCTCCACCTAAAGATTTATTAAAAGCACTTGAACCTGTAGGTGTACTTATACATAAACCAGTGCCTTGGAAAGATTCAAAATACTCATCATTTATATAGACATCAAGATGTTGAGTACGATAAGGATTGATTAAGGTAAACTCATTTAGTGCTAGATAATGTTCTTCACGGTCTTGATAATAGATAGTCGCACTTAATAAAGGAAAAGAAACATCATTATATTTATTACTAATTACATTTTGAATAAAAGTATCTATATCATCATAAATATAATCAGCATAAAAACCTAATTTACCAGTATGAATACCTACAAATACAACCTTTTCTAAGCGGTCGAGATAGTTATGAACTGCTTCTAGCACAGTCCCATCGCCACCAACAGTTATGACGACTTCAGGGTTATAATCATCGCGGATAGAATTAACACGCGTAAGGCGTTCATCTAGCGATTTCTCAACTTGTTTAGATAAGGGATCATTTCTTGATACAATGGTATAGCGCATGATGTCACCTACTGCATATCATGATAACCAACTAATTGGTTGGAGCGGCGTAAGATGAATTGACGTTGCGCTTCCCGAATTTCGTTTCTAATCTTTGATAATTGTTCATCTAAACTTTGGGCTGCTTCGGCAGCTTTTACTAATTTTTCTTTAATATCGATAGGAATTTGGTTATCATATTTATAGTTTAAAGAATGTTCAACTGTTGCCCAAACATTCATTGTCATCGTGCGTATTTGAATTTCAAACAGTACTTTTTGGGGTCCTTCAATGGTTTCAAGATGGTAATAAGCATGCATGTGATAGGACCGATAGCCGCTTTCTTTAGGATTAGCGATATAATCCCGCTCATATATTACCTCAATATCCGAACGTTTCTTGATTAAATTAACAACTGTATAGATATCTTCAACAAACTGACAGGTAATCCGTACTCCAGCGATATCGTGCATTTTATCTTTGATTTCCTCGGGTTTAAGTTCCATGCGGCGTGATTTATCTAGGATACTGTTAATTGTTTTAACCCGTACTTGTACTGACTCAATTGGTGAATGAAGATTCTTTAATAAATATTGAGCACGTATTCCTTCTAGTTTTAATTTTAATTCTTGAACTGTTAATTCATAAGGTTGCAAAAACTCATCCCAATTATTAATATAAACCATATTTTACCATCCTTACTCTATATAAATTATTTCCCCACTTCTATATTTTACCATAAATCATTGATTAATTTGAAATTTTTTTATAAAATTGTATTAATTACAACTATGCATGGTGAATAATATGAGTACCCATATCGAGATAGAATTTAAGACCCTATTAACAAAATCTGAGTATGAACGTGTTCAAGAATATTTTAATTTAAAAGAGATAGACCCTAAGAAACAAACGAATGTATACTTTGATACAGATGATTACTTCCTAAAACAAAGGCATATTATTGTAAGAACACGGTTAAAAGATGGAAGTATCGAATTTACCATAAAAATGAAAGGCAAGAAAGGTAACATCGAGATTAATCAACCAATTAGTGAACAAGATTTTCAGAATCTTGTAAATAACAGTATCATTCCTAATGGCGTAGTCAAAGTAGCACTGAATGAACTTAATATAACTACGATCAAAGTAAAAGCCGAACTAACAACATACCGTTATGAAGTTAATTACCACAATTGTCTTATCGCTCTCGATGAGTCATACTATGGAGACAAAATTGATTATGAACTAGAATTAGAGGTTCCTGAGTATGATTATGGTCAAAAAGTCTTTAGGGAATTATTAGAGATGTTTTCTCTACCCCATAGATTAGCGAAACCTAAAGCCATAAGAGCGATGGAATACTCCCAACAAAAAAACCCAAGTTAAACTTGGGTTTCTCAACTAGATATTAATTTTGATAGCTTCTTTGAGTGCTTCTAGATAGTTACATTGATTATTATCTTTCTTGCATGGACTACCCTCGCACATTAATTCTTGTCTGATTTTCCGTGGCAAGAAGGATCGAATTTCTTCATCATTGTATCCTACTTGTAATCTCTTATCATCAATAATAATTGGCCGTCTTAAGATGCTTGGATTTTCAATGATGAAATCCAGTAACTCGTGCATCTTCATGTTGTTGATATCAATTTTCTTCTCACTGATAATCTTCGAACGAGTCGAGATAATATCATCGAATCCGTTTTCCGTCTTATCGAGAATTCTAATTATATCAGCCTTAGTAAGTTTCGTATTAAAGAGATTTACTTCTTGATAATCTATGTTATATTCTTCGAACCATTTCTTGGCTTTACGGCATGAAGCACAACTAGGTGTGGTATAAATTGTAATCATGGTATCCCTCCCTTAAAAATAATCTGGCGAAGGTATTATATATATATATAAACTGCGAATATTGTCTTAATGTTAAAGTTATTATATCACACAATATATTATAATTCTACATTTTTCTTGATGCAATTAGAAAAAACGTTTTCAATTTCAAAATATTTATTTTAATGATATAATAAAACTTACGAAAGAAGAACGAGGTGTGCAAAATGAAGAAGCGAATCTTTTCAGGAGTTAAACCTAGCGGTGATTTAACTTTAGGTAATTACATCGGTGCGATATCTAATTTCGTTAAACTTCAAAATGATTATGACTGTTTATTCTGTGTCGTGGATTTACATGCGATTACTGTACCACAAGACCGCGTAGAGTTAAATAAACGAATTAAGGACATCGCAGCTCTTTACATTGCCTGTGGCATTGATCCTAATAAGGCACATATTTTTATACAATCAGAAGTTCCTGGGCATACCCAATTAGCTTGGATTTTAGAATGTCATACGTACATAGGTGAGTTAAACCGCATGACTCAATTTAAAGATAAAGCACAAAAACTTGGAACAGAAGGTTTATCGAGCGGCTTATATACTTATCCGGTCCTGATGGCTGCTGATATTCTTTTATATGATGCGGATTTAGTACCTGTTGGTGAAGATCAAAAACAACATGTAGAAATCACAAGAGATGTGGCTATACGCTTTAATAATCGTTATGGTGAAACCTTTGTCGTACCTGAACATTTTATTCCTAAAGTTGGCGCTAGGATTATGGACTTACAAGAACCAACGAAAAAAATGAGTAAGAGCGAAAGTGATAAAGGTTGTATTCTTTTACTTGATGAACCACAAGTGATTCGTAAAAAAATTATGTCTGCGGTCACTGATAGTGAAACCGAAATCTATTATAATCCAGAGAAAAAACCTGGCATAAGTAATCTTATCAGTATTTATGCGATTATAGCAAATAAAACCATTGATGAAGTTGTGGAAGAATTTAAAGGTTCTAATTATGGTACCTTCAAGCGCGCAATTGCTGATAAGTTAATTGAAAAGATACAACCGATTCAAGAAAGGTTTAAAGAAATACGTAATTCGCATGAATTGGATGTGATTTTAGATCGTGGTAGAGAATATGCGAATAATTTAGCTAATCGCAAAATTGAGCAAGTTATGCAAAAGGTTGGTTTAGGTAGATTTTAGATCTCGAAAGAGGTCTTTTTTTTATCATAATAAAAATGGCTAATATCAGTTAACTGATATTAGCCATTATATTTTATTCTGCACCTTGAAGAACCATATAGGCTAGGATTAGCGAAATACCTAGATAGATAATACTCATCACTAAAATTGGTACTGCATATGGTGTTACGGGATCTTTTTCTTTTTCGGCATAGTAATCGTAAAAAGACTTATAAGGGAAATTCTTACGTGAGAATACTTGCTTTACACTATATGTGAAAATCATGAATATTCTCGGTGCATTCGTAATTAACATTAAACCTAGAAAGAACATCATGATGCCGACGAGAAAAATCGCATTCGATATTGCATCTTTGGTAAATTCAAAATCAAAGATAAAGTAATGTGCTAAGAAGATGAGTATTAAACTTACTATAATGGTCTTTATAAATTGTTTCACTAATCTTTCAACTCTTTCTTATATCTCTCGAACTCTTCATCATTTGCATAAACGAAATGACCAGGTTTAATTTCCCTAAATGAAGGTTTATCAACACGATAATCATGTACAGAAGGATTATAGGGAATACGTACGCGTTTACGTTCATAATATGGGTCTGGTAATGGTACAGCTGAAAGTAATGAACGTGTATATGGATGTAGAGGATTATTGAAGAGTTCGTTCTTATCGGCCATTTCTACAATCTTACCGTAATACATTACTGCGATTCTGTCACTGAAGTATTTTACAAGTGAAAGGTCATGGGCAACAAAGAGAATAGTAATACCGAAGTTATCTCTTAAGTCATTTAAGAGGTTAATTACTTGCGCCCGAATGGAAACGTCTAACGCACTTACTGGTTCGTCAGCAATGATGAATTCTGGTGATGTAGCTAATGCGCGCGCAACCCCAATTCTTTGACGTTGCCCTCCACTAAATTCGTGTGGATAACGTGTAGCGTGTTCAGGTAGTAAACCTACGGTATTTAGCATTTCATTAACACGTTTAGTGATGACTACATCATTCTTTTCGCCAGCAATCCGTAAACCTTCCGCAATGATTTCCTTAACGACCATCCGGGGATTAAGTGATGCGACAGGGTCTTGGAAAATCATTTGCATCTTCTTCATTAATTCACGGTCTTCCCGTTTAGTATCGATTTTACGTTGTTCAATTTCTGCTTTGAGTTCGGCAATCCGCTTTTCACTTTCTTCTTTTATTTTTGCTTTTTCTGTTTCATCAGTTATAGCACGTAATTTTTCTTTTGTTTCAGCCTTAATACGTTTAATTTCTTCTTTTAAAGAAAGTGTACCAGCAGCAATTCTTCTACCAAGGAAAAAGATTTCACCATCAGTTGGTTCATATAACTTAATGATGGTTCGTCCGGTTGTGGTTTTACCACAACCAGATTCCCCTACAAGACTAAATACTTCTCCACGATAAATATCAAAACTGATATCATCGACAGCTTTTACAATTAACTTGTTGCGTCCGAAACCAGACTTAAAATATTGCTTCAAGCCGCGTACACTTAAGATTGGTTGTTCATTCTTATTCATTATCTTTCACCTCTTCAAGTACATGTTTATTCCGCATGTTTGCAATACGTTTCTTGAGGATTTCTGGCATTTCGGTTTTTGGTGCATCTGGATGTAACAACCATGTCGCGGCGTAGTGAGTATCAGTAACTTTGAAGAATGGTGGTTCTAATTCAAAGTCAATTCGCATTGCATACTTATTGCGTTCCGCAAAGGCATCGCCTTTGGGTGGGAATAACATGTTAGGTGGTGTACCAGGTATATATAATAGACGTTCTTTACTATCAGCATCTAAGTCAGGCATTGATGATAATAGTGCCCAAGTGTATGGATGACGTGGATCGTAGAAGATTTCTTCTACTGTACCGATTTCTACAATCTTACCAGCGTACATAACCGCTACACGGTCAGCCATATTAGCAACTACACCTAGGTCGTGTGTAATGAAGATAACCGATAGATTACGTTCAGCTTTAATTCTGTTAATTAATTCGAGAATTTGGGCTTGAATCGTAACGTCAAGCGCAGTCGTTGGTTCGTCGCAAATTAAGATATCTGGGTCAAGCGTTAAAGCAATCGCGATAACGATTCTTTGCCGCATACCACCAGAGAATTGGAAGGGGTATTGGCGGAATCGTTTTTCAGGATCAGGAATACCTACTTCGCGCATTACTTTGAGTGCCCGTTCTTTTGCTTCTTTTTTCGTTACACATTTATAACGGCGAAGCTGTTCTTTACGGTCTCGAATCGCTTGACGTGGAGCACCTTGTTCTTTCAGTGCCTTGATATCTTCTTTAGCCTTTAATTTTTCGTTTTTCCAATCATCTTTAATCTTTTTCTTAGCCATTGGAATTTGTTTCTTGAGTTCAGCTTTTGCTTCTTTAATGCGTTGATTAATATCGATTAGTTGTGTTTTTACCTGTGCTTTTAATTCAGCGATTTCTTCTTTCTTGCCTTCTTTCTTCAAGTCGGCTATCTTAATCTTGTATCTATTGATTAAATCTTTCTTTTCTTGAATTGTATTAACATACTTCATCCGAGGTTCGTGAACTAATTCTTTCAAACGGTTCTTTAAATGTTTACCGTTAATCAACATCGCTTCGGTAATTTGCTTACCGATTCTCATGATTGGATTTAGACTTGATAAGGGGTCTTGGAAAATCATCCCAATTTTCTTACCACGAATTAAGTGGAAGTTCTCTTCACTAATCTTGGTAAGGTCTTGATTTTCGTAAATGATTTTACCTTTTTCAATAATTGCGTTTCCTTCAAGGATACCCATGATAGCTTTACTTGATACGGATTTACCACTACCAGATTCACCGACGATGGCTAGCGTTTCACCTTCATATAAATCAAAACTAACTCCACGTACGGCACGTACATATCCTTGAATGGTACGGAATGAAACTGTTAGGTCACGAACAGAGAGTTTTACACGTCTATTAGTGGTGTTCATTATTCTGACCCCCTTAATGATGGATTGAATGCATCTCTTAGTGCATTACCAAACATGTTAAAGGTAATCATGAGAATCGAGATGATTATTGTTGGATATACTAATAAGTATGGTTTATCAACGATGTATGTACGACCTTCAGCGAGGAGAACCCCGATGGAAGTACCAGATAACTCGAACAATCCGAGATTAATGGATGTACCACGACCGATACCGTATCCTAGATAAGATACTGTTGATTCGGAGAAGATTACCGCAGGAACCATTAAGACACTGGCGGTAATAATCGTACCAATACCGTTTGGTAAGATATGACGGAAGATAATCCGTGAGTCCTTCGCACCAAGTGTCCGTGATGCTAAGACGTATTCACGTCCTTTATAACGATAGAACTGTGTCCGGGTAACCGATGCTACACCCAACCATCCTGTTACTGTTAATAATAAGATTAACATGGCTGGTCCTGGTTTCTTGAACAATAAGAGGAAGAAGGATAACCAAACTAAGAAGGGGATCCGTCCGATGATTTCGGTAAACCGTTCCATTAAGAGGTCTACCCAACCACCATAGTAGCCTTCAATCGCACCGTAGACGATACCAATGGAAATATTGATGAAGGCAACAACAACACCAACAAATAATGATGTTCTTAAACCGTACCATAATAAGGCGAAATAGTCCTTACCTTCATAGTCAGTTCCGAAGAGATAATATGGAATCTTTTCATAACCCTTATATCTCATATAATCTAATACAACATCGTATGTATTATATGTCTTTCCATCGACAACCATTGGTTCATTTTGTTTTACAACACGTTTAATTGGACAGCCTTCTTTATATGTTATTAATACATCAGGATATTCTTCTGAGTTAGGAACTACTACACAAGCACTTGGATTAGCATTTATAATGCTAAGGTATTGATCTTCACTCATCGCTCTTTCGCGTCTTTCAAAGAAGCGATCAGCATAAATGTTATATTCGAAATCAGCACGATAATAAATACCGTTAGCTCTTTCAAAAATACCATTACCTTGATACATTACATAATTAACAGAGAAATAATAACCATTTTCATCAACAATTGGTTCTTCACTTGAAGAATCAAAGAGTTTAATGTATTCCATCGTCACACTACCATCTTGAATATCAGATGAGGCAACGACTTGAACTCTAGCATCGAAATCTTCTTCACGACTTAACAAATCATTAATATTGAATCTATATGTACCTGGTTCGGTAATTTCACCTAAATCAAGAGCGTTATTTGGTGCTAACGCTAAGCGAATTACTGCTTTAGTGTTTGTACCAAATATTTCTGTTACTTTAACTTCTAAAATTGGATTATTAGCAACTACAAATGAATAAGCATTTTTAGCTTGTAAAGTTGCTGTACCTGGTTCTCTTAATCTAACAATATTTACCCCATCATAACAGAATTCATTCTTTTCATGACAAGGTCTAGTATACATTTTTACTGAACCTGGAATAATGAATTGGGGTAATTTACCTTCTGGTAAACCAATTCCTGTATCAGGATCAATAGTTTCTCTTCTAACAGGTTGATCTGTATACTTAACAATACCATCGAGAATACCTAATTTTTCAATTAATGGTACTCTTGGTGGTAAGAAAGCTACTTGATCTTCCATTCTCTTATAGTTTTTAGGTGTAATAACTGGTACGATAATCGATAACAAGATGAGAATAGCTAGAATAATTGATGCAGTTACGTTCGTTTTATTTTTTGTAAATCGAATCATCGCATCTTTAAAGTAACCAATTGGTTTTGTTTCAAATTTCTTATCAAAGATTCTTTCGTCTACTTGGACGAACTCAAACATTGATGGGTCCACATGGGGTATTGACTTTGTTTCGTAAATGTTTTCCTTTTCGTTAATCATTTTCTAGCCCCCATTCTAATCCGTGGGTCAACTAAACCGTAAGATAAGTCAACCAACAAGACTGCAAATAAGCTGATTGATGTATAGAATGCTGATAAAGCTAAGATGACGTTATAATCCATGTTACCTAAAGTCAAGGCTTGGAAATATAAACTACCCATGCCTGGAATACTATATACTCTTTCGATAACCATTGAACCACTAACTAAAGCGACGAAAGAGAAAATAATTGATGGTACTAGTGGTACTAAGGAGTTACGTAGAGCGTGTCTAACAACAGCTTGACGTCTTGTTAAACCTTTAGTGCGAGCAAGCAGTAAGAATTCAGAGGTTAATACTTCGGTTAATTCTGCCCGTGTTAATCTGGTTAGATATGCAATTTCACCAAATGATAATGCAAGAACTGGTAATATCAATTGGGTATACTGACCTATACCCTTGATGTCGCTAGATAACCAGTTGGTTGGTAACCATTTGAAACCGTAAGCAAATACGAGAATTAAAATAAACAGTAAAACGAAGTTTGGAATCGAGATAAAAATCATTACCCCTAAAGAAATGATATTGTCAACTAATTTGTCTTTCTTTAAGGCTGCAATTATACCAAATGTAAATCCAATCGGTATGTAAATAAATAAGGCAATAAGGTTAAGTTTCAATGTGTGTGGCAATCTTTCCTTTGCCAATTCAAAAACGCCCCTATTAGGCTGAACCCGTGTAGAAACGCCCCAATTCCAGTGTCCTAAAACGTTCTTTACCCAGCGTACATATTGTGACGCAATTGGAACTGGCTTATATACGCGGTATTGGTTTGTTTCATCTTTGTAGTAGCATTTCTTGCAAGGGTCATGTTGCCCTCTCCGTATTCTCGCCACTTCAGCTGGATCTTTGATGACCTCGGTATAATAATAACCGTCAGCTCTTAGTTTTTCATAATAGATTTCTTTTTGATCCTTATCGGTTGGCGGATACTCAGGAACAAGTCTGATAGTAACAAACAAGATAGATAGGAAAGTGAATAAAACGATAAAAATCCAGATAAATCTGATAATGATGTATCTCAGCACTTGTTTCTCCTACTTTCTTTTAAATTTTTTTCTAAATTCTTTGCTAATTATTCCAAACTAATAAAAAATGTTTGCTCGTATTATTTTTTATTATATTGATTTTTACGAAAAAGTCAATTTTTTCTGGGAAACATTTTTCTTGGGTTATATTTCCATTAGTTTTTTTATTAATTTAAATCGAATAATTAACAAAGAATTATTGAGGTTCAATAAATAAGAAGCAAACCACCCAGAAGTAATCAAGATGGTTTGCTTCCTCTTTTCTAAATGTCGTGAATTAGACTGAACCTAGCAAATGGTGCTGGAAAGATTATTTAACTTCCATACCATTACGTACAGTTACTGTACCATTCAATGCTGAAACAATTGCATCGAATGACCAGAATTCTCTCTTAGTTACGAGTTGACCATTTACATAGTCTTGATACTCAACTAAGATTTCTGGTTGTGTTGTGTCAATACCCCAGTCCATTGTGAAGCCACCGCGGTTGTCTGAGCAGTAAACCTCTAAGAAGCTAGCAGCATCTAATGTTGAACCGGAGATACCACCAATACCCATGTCTACAGCACCGATTAATACGGCAGCATAGTAGTTATCTGGGAATGCTAATGGAATGACTTCAACATCAACTTTAATGTTATATTTTTCACTTACGAATAATTTTTCGAATTGTTCTTCTAAGTAGTTGCCAAGTAATGTCATGGCTTCACTATTAGCTTGAATTGATAATGTTAAGTGGATTGTGTCACCCTTCTTGTAGTAGCCATCTTCCATTACTTCATCAAGAGCTTTTTCCCATAATGCTTTAGCTACTTGTTCATTGTAACCATATGTATCTGGTGAAAAGTCTTGGCCTACTGCTACACCTTGTGGTGTTTCACGGAATGAAGTAAATGTAGAAGCATCTACAATGTAAGCACTTGTAAAGTGATACATTTGTGGGTCAACAGTCTTAATAATATCATAAGCTAACTTATATCTATCAATTGCGAAGTATAATGCTTTCTTGAATGAAGGTCTAGCTAAGATTGGTTCTGGTACAAATGAACCGTCAGCTTCTCTTGGACCAGCTGCATCTTCTTTTTGCTTTTCAACAGTTCCGTTACCGTTGAGTGAGAGACGGAATGTTGTAGCTCCAGGAACTTTCTTAATCCGTGGATCATCTTTATATTCAGGATATCTTGTTGAAGGTACAGCAGTAACATCGAGCTTACCAGCTAAGAATTCTTGGAAACGCATTTGTGGGTCAGAAATAATCGCAATGTTAATGCCGTCAAACTTAATCTTGTCTTTGCCATGGAAGTTTTCGTTCTTGACTAAACGAATCATCTTATCTGTTTCAAAATAATCTACATAGAATGCACCATTGAATGCAGTGTATTGAGGTGCAGTACCATATTTATTGACTCTGTTTTCGCCTTCGCCTTCCCAGAGGCTTTCATATAATTCTTTGTGAATTGGACCCATTGTGAATGAAGCTAACCAATATTTAACGTTCCATTCACTCATTAAGTTGACGAAATGGAATTCAAGTGTATAGTCATCGATAGCTTTTAATCCTACTTGATCCCATGGAATATCGTCATTTGGATCTGGAGTCTTTCTAGCATCATAGTAAGCTTTAGCGTTGACGATTTCTTGTGTACTAGAGAAGAAGTCGCCACCACCAGAAATAGCACGGAACCAACCTTGATCTAATGCTTCTTTGTATGTCCAAATGAAGTCATTAGCATCGATTGTTTGTTTTAAGTTCTCTTTATTTGGAGTATTTGGATGGAATGTCCATTTGAGGTCTTTACGTAATTTAACACGCCATACCTTAGATACTACTAAATCAGGGTTGTATTCTAATTGTTCTGGATTAACAGGTTCTGGTAACTCAGCAGCCATTGAAGGTAATAAGTCATAATCTGTACCAGTAGTGAATTGGAAGTCATATAATGCATCTAATACGAGTGTTAATAAGTCACTACTTACAGAGTCATCATATAACCAGTGCATCATTGTCTTTGGAGTGCTACCCCAAGCTTGACGATAAGTTTTCTTACCAGGTTGACCAGGGTTACCGTCGTCCATGATAACTTGTTCGTCAGTCTTGTTCATATCAGCATATAAAGTAGCGAATCCCATAATTGGATCGTATTCTTCTAATACTAATTGCATTCTGTCACTGAACATTTGGAAACCAGAGTTAGCTTGAATTGGTATGCCACCAGTCATTGTTTCAAGTAACCATTTTTCCGCTGCAGCGAAGAATGTGTGTCTTAAGTCTGCTGGATAGAATTTGAAACTGATGTTATCGTAGTTCGCAAATTCCCCTACGATGGCTTTGCGGTCAACTCTTGTTACATGACCACTACTACTCTTTACTTTGTAAGTAACATCGTATACGCCCCATTTTGAAACGTCGACATTGTGAGTAACAGTGATCTTGCTTGTTAAGTCGACTGCACCATCTTTTTCAGAAGCTGTAACACCTTCCATTAAGTTTGGTAATGGATTACCAAATTCAATAATAATAGGTGTGTCTGCTCCTTCAATTTTCGCGACTACTTTTTCTTTTGGTTTTTTCTTACAGGAAGCAAGTACTACTGCTACCGCAAAGACCAAAAGAACTAACAATAGTCTTCTCATTAATTTCATCTTTTATCTCCTCTCTTTATTATTTTTATTATTAATATATTGGTAAATTATAATATACTTTTTATAAATCTCATATAAGTTTTTGTAAAAAATTATTTACTTATATGAAGATTTATAAAGTTAGAGAAAGTTAACCAAAGCCTGGTGACTTAACCTCGGTTAACTCTTGAATTATTATATCATGGATTATTTTAACTGTAAAGATGATTTTACATAAAAATGCTTGAAAGCCTTATCGGGAGCCTTTTTTCAGGTTTTCTTATTATTAGGATATGACCATAAATTGAAATTATTTACGAAAACAAGCATTTACTCACAGGGAATAAATGCTTGTTTTTGGATTTTGTCAACTTATGTAAATTAATCCACCAACTACATCGACTTTAGCGGTTTGATGAGGTTTAAGTTCATTATTAATGATTTTTAGTGCTAATTGATTTTCAATATATTTTTGTATATATCGTTTTAATGGTCTTGCTCCATATGTTTCACTATAACCTGCATTCGCAATATGATACAATGCTTCATCGGTTACTTCGATATTAATATGTTGTTCTTTTAAGCGCTCTTGTAACTCGTCGATGAACTTCTTCGCAATTTCCATAATTACAAATTCATCTAATGGATTGAACTTAATAATTTCATCAATACGATTTAAGAATTCAGGTTTAAAGGTGTGCTTTAATTCTTGATCAATTAAATCAAAAGCTTTTAGTTTGTCGCTATATTCAGATAAGTATTGAGAACCAATGTTAGATGTCATGATGATGACAGTATTCTTAAAGTCTACTGTTCTTCCTTGTGAGTCAGTGATTCTTCCATCATCAAGGATTTGCAGTAATAGATTGAATACTTCATTATGAGCTTTTTCAATTTCATCGAATAACACAACAGAATAAGGTTTACGTCGCACTGGTTCTGTTAATTGGCCACCTTCTTCATAACCGACATATCCTGGAGGAGCACCAATTAATCTAGACACACTAAACTTTTCCATATATTCGCTCATATCGATACGAACCATTTGGTCCTCACTATCAAAGAGCGCTTCCGCTAACGCTTTTGCGAGTTCTGTTTTACCGACACCAGTTGGTCCTAAAAAGAGGAACGACCCTAAGGGACGTCGAGGATCATTAATACCAGCACGGGCTCTTAAAATCGCATTTGCGACAAGTTCAATTGCTTCATCTTGCCCCTTAACTCGTTTTCTTAATACATTAGGTAAGTTAATGAGTTTTTCCCTTTCACTTTGAAGCAGTTTCGATACAGGTATTTTCGTCCAGCGTGAGATGATTTCCGTAATTTCTTGTTCCGTAACAGTTTCTCTTAACATTACATTATGCTCTTCTTTATTTTCTAGTTCTTTTATTTGTTTTTCTAATTCTGGTATAACTCCATACTTAATTTCAGCTGCTTTATTCAAATCATACTTACTTTCAGCAATTTCCAAATCATGACGGGCTTGATCTAGTTTTTCTTTAGCTTCACGCAATTGATTAATCGCTCGTTTTTCTTTTTCATATTGGGCCTTTAATTCATTGTATTTATCTTTTAAATTCGCAATTTCTTTTCTAATATTAGCTAGGCGTTCTTGACTTACTTCATCTCTTTCTTTAATCAGTGCTTGTTCCTCAATTTCAAGTAACATAATCTTACGAGAAACTTGGTCTAACTCTTCTGGCATCGATGCGATTTCGATACGAATTTGGGCACAAGCTTCATCGATTAAGTCAATAGCTTTATCTGGTAAATGTCTATCTGTTATATATCTATGCGATAATGTCGCTGCTGCCACTAACGCATTATCAGTAATCTTTACACCATGATGAACTTCAAAGCGTTCCTTTAATCCTCTTAAGATACCAATTGTATCTTCAACCGATGGTTCTTCAACCAAAATTTTTTGGAAGCGACGCTCTAACGCTGCATCTTTTTCAATATATTGACGATATTCGTCTAATGTCGTTGCACCTATGCAGTGGAGTTCACCTCGTGCTAACATTGGTTTAAGCAAGTTACCAGCATCCATCGCCCCTTCTGATTTACCTGCACCAACGATCATATGAATTTCATCAATAAAAAGAATAATTCGTCCTTCGCTTTTCTTAATTTCATTTAGTACAGCCTTTAAGCGTTCTTCAAATTCACCACGATATTTGGCACCTGCGACTAAGCTCGCTAAATCAAGTTCGAAGATCGTTTTATCTTTTAAAGTTTCTGGTACATCATTACGGACAATTCGTTGCGCTAATCCTTCGACAATTGCTGTTTTACCAATACCAGGTTCACCAATTAAAACTGGATTATTTTTCGTTTTCCGTGACAAAATTTGAATAGCACGCCGAATTTCTTCATCGCGACCAATAATTGGATCTAACTTGCCACTACGTGCTTCTTGTACTAAATCACGACCATATTTTTGTAAGACTTCGTAAGTATCTTCTGGATTTTGTGATGTAACGCGTTGATTACCCCTAATCTTTTGAATGGTATTTTCAACGTCGCGATAGTTAATCCCTAATGTTCTAATTATCTCTTTATGACGAGGGTGACTAGTACGGATATAAGATAAAATGATATGTTCTACAGAAATGTAATCATCTTTATAGCGATTTTTGATATCTAATGCACCTAATAATAATTGATTCAGATAATTAGATATATATATTTGGGGATTATCGCTTTGTACTTTGGGTAAGGAATCAATCATTTTACTTAATTCGTACATAAACTGACGCAAATCATAATTATTTAATTCAAAAACACGTTTTACTAATCCTTCTGGATCATTTGCAAGATTTATCATCAGGTGCTCAATTTCTACTTGAGGATTGCGATTACTCAAGGCTGTGTTTTGTGCATTGAATAATGCTTGTCGCACTTTTTCGGTAAATTGGTTTAAATCCATAATTTCACCTCCATATTTAGCACTCACTAACATTGAGTGCTAACATCATCTATAATGATACACAAGTAATTAACAACTGTCAATAATAGTAACTTAAATTAGTATAGTTTCATTTCAACCTAAAATTGGTAGGAAATGACGAATGTTGTTGAATAATGTTTTTCTTTCTATATTATAATATTATAATAGTTTATTGTTGACTAAATAAAACAAATGTTATATTCTTAATATTACCTGACAAAAATTGAGGTGAACATATGAGCAACAAACATATCATTTTTATCGATTTAGACGGAACAGCTTTATACGATTGGGAAACAATGACCGACGAAACTGTCGCTACAATTAAGAAAGTCACTTCTTTAGGACACATTGTTTGTATCGCAACAGGTCGTCCTTATCGTTCATCAAAAGTTTTTTATGACAAACTAGAATTACGTACACCGATCATTAATTATAATGGTGCATTAATTCATCATCCTTATGATGAGCATTTTGATGAAATTTCCCGAGAAATCAATGTCAACTACATTTTAAAAGTATTTGATGAAATCGGTCATCTAATCGAAAATGCCTTTTGTGAATATTATGAGAATATCTTTATTTATAAAGAAAGTGAAGACATCATGCCTTTAGTTCATCCTGATGGTGGTAAAATCATCTTTGGCGAATTTAAGAACACTCTCCATTTAAATCCTAATGGTTTTATTCTTTTAACTTATCCAGATACTTATCCTGATGTTGAAAAGTATTTTATGGAAAAATTCGCAGGCATCCTTAAGTTTAGAAACTGGGGTGGCGAGTATCAACAAATCGTAGAAGTCTATACGCCTGAAACAAACAAAGGTAATGCAATGCAGTTTATCTGTGACTATTATGGGATACCAATGGAAAATACGATAGCTATTGGTGATGGAGAAAATGATGTCGAAATGTTAAAACAGGCGGGATTTGGTGTAGCTATGGAAAATGGCCATCCAAGTGTCAAAGAAGTAGCTAAGTTCATCACCAAAGCAAATACAGAAGATGGCGTTGCTTACTTCTTAAAAACCTTCTTTAACTTAGAATAAAATAAGGAGGATCATTTTTATTTTGTGATTCTCCTTTTTATTTTATGACTAACTACCTTATCACCATCATAGTGTAAAAAGATTGTAAATGGTCTTGCTTCAATGATATCCATGAGAAAGTATTTATCTCCTTCCCATAAAGGTAACTCTAATACCTTATTCTTTGGTATCCATTGAAGTTCACCTTCGTTACATTCACCAATCTCGTTTTTATAATCGTAGCCAACAAAACAATACATGATTTCTTTACCAATGGAGTTCGCAAAGTTTTTAAAGATGGCTTTTCCTATATATTTATAATTGGTTAAGATGATTCCCGCTTCTTCATATACTTCCCTTTTTACACAATCATGCATCGATTCACCTTTTTCTACTTTTCCCCCTAATCCATTATATTTATGAAGATGAACATCGTTTTTCTTTTTGTTTCTTAACATCATCAATACTTGATCATCTTTAACAATTAAACATAGTGTTGTTTCAATTACTTTTCTAATACTTAGGTAATAAATGATGAGAACTACTAGCATAACACCAAGTATAATAGATATATAATATTGCTTAATTAATATAAGGATAAAGCAGATTATTGAATCAAGCACCATAATATATTTGAGAAGAGGTTTTTGTTGTTGAATGGTCATATATTATCACCTATGAAAAAAGAGGTTTAAACCTCTTTTAAATTTTTTGGTACTTCGAAGATTTTCATCATATTTGTTGTCCGTTGTTTTGCCACACCAGCAGTGATAATCGCAATTTCTCCTGGTTTTAATTCTGCAAATTCAATCGCTACTTTTTCCGCTATTAATACTAACTCTTCGCTCGAATTTGCTTCTTCAATCACCACAGGAATGACACCCCAGTTTAGGGCTAAACTTCTAGCGGTTTGTTGTGAAGGCGTAACCGCAATGATTGGACAAGCAGGACGATATTTCGAGATGAGACGAGCAGTATAACCACTCATTGTCGCCGCGACAATTACACTTGCTCCTAAATCAGCAGCAGAATCGGCCACCGATAAACCGATTGCGGATTCAATAGTATGAGGACTAGAATAAATGGCGCGGTTAATCATCATTTCATGATCAATCTCTAATTCCATCCGTTTGGCAATCATCGCTTGTGTACGACAAGCGCGGACAGGGTATTTACCCATTGCGGATTCACCTGATAACATCACCGCATCTGTGCCATCAAGAATCGCATTTGCTACATCGCTTACTTCAGCTCTAGTCGGACGGGGATTATTTATCATTGACTCTAACATTTGTGTAGCAGTGACAACGATTTTTCCCGCCTCGTTACAAAGTTTAATGATTTGTTTTTGAATAACTGGTACTTCTTCAGGTGGTATTTCAACGCCCAAATCACCCCGAGCAACCATTATACCATCGGCTACTTCGATGATTTCTTCGACATTTCTAACCCCTTCAAGGTTTTCAATCTTCGCGATGATTTGAATCCGTTCACCATTGTGTTCTTTTAACAGTTCTCTAATTTCTAACACATCGCTTGCTCGTCTTACGAAACTGGCAGCGATAAAATCAACTTCATTTTCACAAGCAAAGATGATATCTTGACGATCCTTTTCTGAGATAAAAGGCATATTTAATTTAACACCTGGCACATTAATACCGCGACGATTTTTTACGCCGTGAGTGTTAAGTGCTTCTGTTAATAGATAACGACCAATTTGATCTTCGCACTTGTCTAAGACGCGTAATTCTAAATATCCATCGTCCACAAGAAGGATGCTGCCAATATCAACATCGTCAATCAGGCCACTATAATTAATAGAAAATTGTTCCGCATTTCCTAATACTTCCGTCATATATACTTTGACTTTACTACCTGCTTCAATGATTGTAGGTTCATCACCATTCGCAAAAGTATGCGTACGGATTTCCGGTCCTTTAGTGTCTAGCATGGTAGCGACATATGTTCCTTTTTCAGCGTTAATCTCCCGAATGGTCTTAATCCGTTGTAAATGTTCATTATAAGTACCATGGGAAAAGTTCATTCTGATGCAATTCATGCCTGCATCAACTAATTGCGACATGATTTCTTTACTTTCTGATTTAGGCCCGATTGTACAGATGATCTTTGTGCGTTTAAAATCTCTTGCCATAAACATCCCTCCTGTTAGGATAGCGTCTTACACAACTCGTATAAATCAAGGGCATTTCTCCTCGGCATTTCTAAAGCTTCATAGATATCATAATTAACTAATTTATTATCTCTAATACCAACGCAACGTCCACCATAACCTTGCATGAGTAAATCTACCGCATAAGCACCTAATCTACTTGCAAGGATGCGGTCAAAGGCTGTTGGTGAACCACCCCGTTGAATGTGACCTATTACAGTAGCTCTTGTTTCTACTCCTGTACGTGCTTCAATTGTGCGAGCTAACTCATAGGGGTTGGTAATTAATTCAGCTAAAGCGATAATAAAGTGGCGTTTCCCACGACGACGTGATTCTTCAATTCGGCTGATAACTTCTTCAATATCAAAGCCCTTTTCAGGAACGATTAAGTCTTCAACTCCACCAGCTAAACCACCATAGATTGTTAAATCACCGCAATAACGTCCCATGATTTCTATTACACTACAACGATAGTGGCTACTGGTAGTATCTCTTAATTTATCAATAACTTCAACAATAGTATTCAAGGCGGTGTCAAAACCAATCGTGTAATCAGTTGAGGCAATATCATTATCGATGGTTCCGGGGACAGCGATACAATTTACGCCCTGTTCAGTCAATTTCTTCGCACCCATGTATGAACCATCGCCACCGATAACTACTAAAGCTTCAATTTGGTGTTTTTTTAACTGTTCAATCCCAATGGCACGAACTTCGGGATTTTTGAACTCTGGTAGGCGCGCTGACCCTAAAAATGTACCACCACGATTGATTTTTTCACTAACATCATAAGAAGTAAGTTGAAAGATATCACCTTTTACTAAACCGTTAAAACCGTTGCGAATTCCAAATACTTCGACGCCATATTTAAAGGCTTGTCTCGTAATAGCCCTAATACACGCATTCATTCCAGGGGCGTCGCCGCCTGAAGTTAATACTCCAATTCGTTTTATCATTTTCTACATCACTCTCCATTATAGGTCATACAATACTTAATTTACCACATTTTATTTAAATATACAATAAAATCTTTTTTCAGTTAAGCGTTTACTTAAATGTCGATTTTTGTAAGATTATTTAAGATAATTTGTGCTTTACCATTTCGTTCTCTGATATAACCTTTAAATAAATAAAGGTTATCAACATTTACATAATTAATTAACTTATCATATAAATTAGGGAAGATAACACCTTCGATATCGGTCATATCATCAGAAATCGTTAGAACTACCATGTTTTCATTTGTTTTCGTTTTAAGTTTTTTAACTTTTTCTAAATAACCGAGCAATTCTACTTCCTTATTAATATGCTTAAAGCTTTGACTAGGAATAATACCTGTAAATTGCTTATGATTAATATATTTACGAACAGGATGACTATTCAAATAGAAACCCAATAATTCTTTTTCCTTCTTCATTAAAATACTAGCAGGATATTCTTCATAATCTAAGGATAGTTCAATTTTATCAGTAAAATAACCGCTTGGGTTAAAGCGATAATAATCTAATATTTTATGATAATTGTTTATCATCACGCTTTTAGGTAAATTAAACTCATCTAAAGCACCAGCGTAAACTAAAGCTTCAAAAGCATTTTGTTTAATGATACCCTGGGTCCGATAAACAAAATCAGGGAATGAAGTAAAGAGTCCTTTTTTCCGTTCCTTTAATAGACCTTCAGCGATATTTTTACCGATTCCTTTAATCGCAAGTAGGGAAATGCGGATATCTTTACCATTTTCGATAGTATATACATCATTACTCTTATTTATTGATATTGGGAGAATACCAATACCGTAACGTTTACAATCTTTAATATATAAACTTGTTTGACTTTCACTACCTAATACTTGACTTAATAATACTGCCATAAATGGCACGATGTAATTGGCTTTTAGATAAGCCATTTGGTAGGAAATTAAAGCATAAGCAACGGAATGGCTCCGGTTAAAACCATAATCTCCAAACTTTAAGATATAATCATATAATGTTTCACTAGTTTCTCTATCATATCCATTTTGAAGTGCTCTATTGACAAAGTTTTCCTTTTCTTTTTCTAGGACCGCCTTTTGTTTCTTACCAATCGCTCTTCTTAGTAAATCCGCTTCGGAAAGACGATATCCTGCGATTTTTTGCACAATCTTCATGATTTGTTCTTGATAGACAATAATACCATAGGTACTTTCTAAGATAGGTTTTAGATCTTCATGAAGATATTCAATTTTCTCTAATCCTTTTTTTCTCCTAATAAATAAAGTGATATTATCTTTAGGCCCAGGACGATATAAGGCATTTACAGCCACGATGTCTTCGAACTGTTCAACATTAATCTCTTGTAAGACTTGCCGCATACCTTGTGATTCTAATTGGAAGATACCCGTGGTATCGCCCCGCGCTATTAATCGATAGGTCTTTTTATCATCTAAGGGAATATTGTTGATATCTATCGTAACACCATAGATTTCTTGGATAAGTTTGACAATTTCACTTATCGCCGTTAGGTTTCTAATCCCTAAGAAATCCATTTTTAATAGACCTAAGGCTTCTAAATCTGTCATTTCAAATTGGGTTTGATAGACATCATCTAAGCTTAATCCTAGTCCGACTAATCCGCGTAAATCTTCGTTACATATAATAATTCCAGCAGCATGGGTAGTGATGTTACGTGGAATATCTTCAATTTTTTCTGCCATTAAGAAGAGATGTTTGATATCTTTGTAGTCGTTGATTATTTGTTGGAGTTCAGGACTATTCTCAATATTTTCTTTAATCGATTGTAATGGATCAATTAACGAGATGATTTGTTCAATGCGAAACTCCTGAATATCCATAACTTTGCCTAATTCACGAAGGGCGCTACGACTTTGAAATGTTCCAAAGGCAATAATATGGGCAACATGATATTTACCATATTTACTTTGGACATACTTAATTACTTCATCACGCCTGTCATCTTGAAAATCTAAATCGATATCGGGCATGCTAATACGTTCAGGGTTTAGGAATCTTTCAAATAGTAAATCATATTCAATTGGGTCAATATTCGTAATTCCTAAACAATAAGAAACTAAACTACCTGCACTAGACCCACGACCAGGTCCAACATAGATTTTATTCTGTTTCGCAAATTTGACAAAATCATAGACGATTAAGAAATAATCACTAAAATTCATTTTGTCAATAACGCTAAGTTCATATTTTAAACGTTCGAGGTAAACAGAAGGTATGTTCTTAGTGTTTAAGCGTTTCTCCAATCCTACTCGACAGATCGCTTTCAAGTAATCGCTACTAGTGACATTCTCAGGCACAGGATATTTTGGCAAATGAAAGCGACTAAAATCAATAGTAACACTGCACATATCGGCAATCTTCAATGTGTTTTCTATAGCTTCTTCATATCCATTAAATAGGCTTTGAAACTCTTCCGTTGTGAGAAAGTATTGATTCGTCGCAAATAAATCAAACCCTGTAGTGCCGAGTACTTCACCTTTATTAATTGCTTGGAGATATCTTAACACCGATGCATCTGCTTTGGTTAAATATCGTACTTCTTGTAAACATACAGCGGGTAGATGATAACTTTGACAAAGTTCTTGCACCTTTTGGTTATTTACTTTTATACTCGCGGTGAACTCAGGAAAATATGACAAGTAAAAGTCCCCTCTTAAGATGTCCTTAAGTTGATTTATATATAAATGATATTTCCCATTATTCGTTGGCAAGATTCCCAATAAATCTTCTTTAAACTCAGTAAGAAACTTAAAATCAAAAAGATCTTGATTCAATTTAACTTCTGTACAAAGTCTTAAGAGATTTTCATATCCTTTATTAGTCTTAGCCAATAATATTAACGGAACATCATGTTCAATCAACACAGTCATACCTAGAATCGGTTTAATATTCGCATTAACGCAAGCGCGATAGAATTTAATTAGACCATGTACATTATTTTCATCAGTTATCGCTAAAGCTTGCATATTAAACCGTTTTGCTTGTTCAACATACTCTTCAATTCTTAAGGCACTATTTAAGAGAGAAAATACTGTCATAGTATATAATTGTGCGTACATAACGTTCACCTCGAAATAAAATCCCATTATATTATACTAGATAAAATCATTGATTTATAGTAGAATACCTGTTTTTTCGACTAATTCTTGCATTTTATGAATGTTATGATAGTATAATAAATAAAAAACGAAATGAGGTAACAACGATGAAGTTTCTGAAATTACTCGGTCAAGGTATCTTGATAGGTGCAGGTTCAATTGCCCCTGGCGTAAGTGGTGGGGCGATCGCGATTATCTTTGGCTTATATGAAAAACTTATTAATGCAATAAATAACTTTTTCAAGGATATAAAGAAAAATGCGTTATTCCTCATAAATATTGGAATAGGGGTTGCCATTGGCATCGTCTTATTTAGTTCAATTCAATTAACACTATTAAAACATTATCCCTTACCGACAATGTTTACCTTCGCTGGGTTGGTAATAGGTACTATTCCACGGTTAGTGAAAACTGCGAATAAGAAAGGCTTTAATTACTACTTACTGATTCCTTTGTTTATCTCTTTAGGAATTGGTATCTTCTTTTCGTGGGTGAATAAAACAAGTATAACCGACAATATTCAAGACCAAGATATCATTCTTAATCTCAAAAATATCCTCTATTTATTCCTCATTGGCATCATTTTGTCTGGGTCCCTTGTTATTCCTGGAATAAGTGGAACTGTACTACTATTCCTCATTGGTGTCTATGGGTTGGTAATGAATGCGATAGCGGACATCAAGAACATCTTCTTACTACCTTTCGGATCTAAAGAAATGTTCCTTGAGTTTCTCGATAAAGTATATATCTTAATCCCCCTTGGCTTAGGATTAGTGGTTGGTACATTATTATTTTCCCGCTTAATGGAATATTTAATAAATCATCATTATAGTATTACCTATTATGCCATCATAGGTTTCGTAATTGGTTCTATACTTGAACTTATCCCTATCTTTAATCAAGCAATTAACTTTGATCGTACACTAGTATTAAGCATTATTCTCTTATTAGTCGCAAGTTTGGTATCTTATTATTTAAATAAGTTCGCTAAAGAATAAAAAAAGCCGAGAAAAAATCGGCTTTTTTATTCTTTATAGAATGCTTTACCAAACTCAACAACTAACACGGGTAAAATTGTTAGTAATAAGACCACAAGGAATTGCTTAGGAGTAAGCATTACAGTATTAAATAATTGTCTTGTGAAAGGATGAATGATAGTACCTAACTGGAGAATGAAGTTTAACACAAATGCGAAGATGACATATTTATTGGAGAAAATACCAATTTTTAAAATCGAGTAATGTTCACTCCTTATATTAAAGGCATGGAAGAGTTGTGAAATTGTTAATGTCATAAATGCCATAGTACTACCTAGTAATTCACCATTTTGACGATAGCCAATATGATAGGCCGTAAATGATATAAAGCCAATTAAAATACCTTGAAAGATAATCATTATGGTACTTTCAAAATCAAGTAGACCACGATTGACAATTTTCTTCTTCATTAAATCTGGTTCAGCTTTTTCTAAACCTATCGCAACCGCGATGAGGGAGTCGGTGACAAGATTTCCCCATAATAATTGAACAGGAGTTAAGGGGTTAATCGATTTCCCATATAGATAACTGCCTAATAATGCCCCTAATAGAACTGTTAGAATTTCTCCGACATTGCAACTTAATAAAAATTTAATCGCTTTGCGGATATTAACAAAAATAATTCGTCCTTCTTCAACTGCCTTTACAATCGTCGCAAAGTTATCATCAGTCAAAATCATATCGCTTGCCTCTTTAGCTACTTCTGTTCCGCTTAAGCCCATCGCTATCCCAATATCTGCTTGTTTTAAGGCTGGAGCATCATTAATCCCATCACCAGTCATGGCAACAATCTTATTTTGCTTTTTCCAAGCTTTGACAATCCGAACCTTATGCTCAGGACTAACGCGGGCATAGACTCTAATATTTTTAATGCGTTTCTCTAGTTCACGATCAGTTAAATTATCTAGTTCACTTCCAGTGATAGCTTCATCATCGTCATTTAACATCCCTAATTGCTTGGCTATCGAAAGGGCTGTATTTTTATGATCACCCGTAATCATGACGGTCTCAATGCCAGCCTGCTTGCATTTTTGAACCGCATCGTAGACCTCTACCCTTGGTGGGTCAATCATCCCAACAAATCCTACAAAAGTTAACCCTTTTTCCAATTTTTCATCTATTAACTCGTCATCATCATTTAATACTTTATATCCAATGGCGATAACTCTTAATGCTTGATTAGTAAACATTTCATTTATTTCATTAAGTTGGTTTTTATGACTATTTAAAAGCGGATGAATCGAATCATTTAAATAGATGTTTTTGGAAATTTCTAAAACTTTTTCGAACGCACCTTTAGTAATTACTATCTTTTTTCCATTTATATAATTAACAGTTGTCATTAGTTTACGTTCGGAACTAAAAGGTATTTCGTGGATTTTTTGATAGGTCTCGATAATGTTACTGGGTTTAAGATTATAATGGTTAGCCCAAGTCATAAAAGCCACATCGGTTGGATCCCCGATAAACTCACGCTCAAGGGTGACTTTAGCATTGTTACAAAGGACACTAAAAATGATCATTCGCTCGAGCGTTTCATTTAGGCTATCATTAAGGTCGTAAATTTTATTGTTGAGATAGACTTTGGTAATAGTCATTTTATTCTGCGTAAGCGTCCCTGTCTTGTCCGAACAGATAACATCAGTAATCCCTAATGTTTCTACTGCTGGTAGTTTCCTAATGATCGCATGATACTTAGCCATGCGTTGCATCCCTAAGGCAAGGACAATTGTAACGATGGCAGGTAATCCTTCCGGTATGGCGGCAACGGCAAGACTTACCACAGTAATAAACATTTCAAAAATGCCAATGTTTTTACTGATACCAATAAAAAAGATAATGGCACATATACCTAAAATGGTGATTAAAAGGAATTTTCCAAGACGTTCTAAGTTTTTCTGTAATGGTGTCTGTAGTTCTTCCGCATTCTGAATCATTTCTGCAATCTTACCAATTTCTGCTTGCATTCCGATTGCATAAACAACACCTTTACCACTACCATAAGTCACATAAGTACCTTTAAATGCGGTATTTTTACGTTCCGAGATAGGAGTGTTTTCATCACATAAACTATCCTCATCTTTATCAACAGCCACACTTTCACCTGTTAAAGGTGATTCGTCGATTTTAAGGTTATTTGTTTTAATTAAACGTAAATCCGCAGGTACATAATCCCCTGCTTCGATGATAACGATATCCCCCACCACTAAGTCACTGGCATCGATTATTTCTAATCGACCATTACGAACTACTCGAGCATGTACACTTGCGAGTTTCTTAATGGCTTCTAAACTCTTTTCCGCTTTATATTCTTGGATAATACCTAAAATTGCATTCACGATAACAATTACGATAATGAGAATGCTCTCTTGTTTTTCACCTAAAAGAAAAGAAATGATTGCTGCACCTATTAAGGTGAGCACCATGAAATCACTGATTTGTTCAAGAAACATCTGCAAAATAGTGCGTTTCTTGCTTTGCGTAATCACATTTTTGCCAAACTCGCGTTGTCGTCTTATTACTTCTTTTTCCCCTAGTCCCAGTTGTAAATTAGTGTCTAACGCTTTTTCTATATCATTTATGGACATAGTTGAATAATTCATACTTCCTCCCTACGCTACTTTAATTATTCGATTACTAAAAATATATTAAAATGCGAAAAATAATATTATTAAATCGACATATTTTACGTCATTTTTTATGTTATAAAAACTACACCTTTATTCATTTACTAAGTAGTTAAAAATATGTTAAAATAAAGTATCATTACTAGTGAAAGGGTGTGTTTGCTATTGTACCTAATATTAGAAAAATTAAAGGAAGTTATTTTATCTGTACTACCAATTACGATAATTGTCTTGATCCTCCATTTTACATTCACACCAATTGAGCCAAATGTTTTATATCGCTTCTTATTAGGTGCGTTATTAATTATTCTGGGTTTATCGATTTTCCTTTTTGGGGTTGATATCGGTGTTACACCGATAGGTAACCTGATGGGAAACACCCTCGCTAAATCTAATAAGTTGTGGATTGTAGCCATTGGTGGTCTTTTATTGGGATTCTTTATTTCCATTGCTGAACCTGATTTACATATTTTAGCAGAACAAGTTGAGCAAGTAACAAATAATATTGTAAGTAAAATGGGAATGGTAGTGGTTGTATCGATTGGTATTGCATTACTCGTCTCTTTAGGACTACTAAGAGTAATTTTCAGTTATCCCATTCACATCTTTTTGTTAATTGCTTACATTATTATTTTGGTTCTAGGAATATTTGCGCCTAAAGAATTTCTAGCGATGGCTTTCGATGCTTCTGGAGCAACCACAGGCGCAATGACCGTACCTTTCTTGTTAGCTCTTAATATGGGTGTAGCGATTCTTAAACACAAAAAAGGTACAAGTGAAGAAGATAGCTTTGGTTTAGTAGGGATAGCCAGTGCTGGAGCTATTATGCCAGTATTACTCTTAGGCATCATTATGAACCCAGGTGATATTACGCATGCTCCCGATGGTAGTCATGAGGTTAGTAAAAATATTTTACTACCATTTATTCAAGAAATACCACATGTTGCCCGTGATGTTATTATTGCTTTAGCACCACTTGTGGTAATATTCTTTGTTTTTCAATTTCTCTCCTTTAAATTAGGCAAAAAACAAGTTGGACGTATAATAAGAGGTCTTATCTATACATTTATCGGTTTAGTATTATTTTTGACTGGTGTCAACGCTGGTTTTATGGACGTTGGTCGAATAGTTGGTGAAATTATAGCCAATAAGAGTAAAGTTCTAGTTGTTGTTATTGGTTTAATATTAGGTATGGTTACGATTCTTGCAGAACCCGCTGTCTATGTACTCACAAAACAAATTGAAGAAGTTACGAGTGGCTCCATTAAGCGAAGAATTGTCCTCCCAACCTTATCAATTGGTGTAGGACTTGCGGTTGCTTTATCAATGGTTAGAACCCTCGTACCTTCTATTAACCTCTGGCATTACCTCTTACCTGGCTATATCATCGCCCTTGCTCTTTCATTCTTTGTCCCCCGAATTTTCGTTGGAATTGCTTTCGATTCGGGTGGAGTAGCAAGTGGGCCAATGACCGCAACCTTCATCCTTGCTTTTTCACAAGGTGTCGCATCTTCATATGCAGGTAACACGATGGAAGGATTTGGTATGATTGCGATGGTCGCTTTAACACCGCTTATCGTCCTACAAGTCCTAGGTTTATTGTATAAATTAAAACTACGTAAAAGTGCTTAAAGGGAGGTTCATATGAATCCTTACGAGATAATTTGGATTATTGTTGATTTCGGAAAAGCCAGCAAAATTGTACGCTATGCGATGAAACAAGGAATCAACGGTGCGACCATCTTTTTAGGAAAAGGTACAATTAATAATTATTTTCTTAAACTCTTGGATATAACGGATGTGCGTAAAGAAGTTATCATGATGGTTGCCCACAAAGACGTAGTCGATAGAGCTTTACCAGAGTTAGATAAAAAGTTTCAATTTGAAAAACCCCATCACGGCATAGCTATTACGATGAGCGTAAATAGTGTTTATGGCATCCGTAAAGACAGTAGTACAGAAGACGTTAAAGAAGAAGGAGGGAAGTCGATGCACAAAGCAATCTTCGTTGTTGTTGATCGCGGAAAGGCCGAATATGTCTTAGATTCAGCGATTGCCGCTGGTGCGAAAGGAGCCACCATCATTAATGCCCGTGGTAGCGGTATCCACGAACAAAAGGTTCTCTTTTCCTTCCCCATTGAACCAGAAAAGGAAATTCTCTTAATCATCGCGGAAAATGAAACTGCTGAAAATATCATTGACGCAATTCGCAGAGACCACAAAATTGATGAACCTGGTCGGGGAATACTATTCGTTCTTGATGTAAATAAAACCTTTGGTTTAACAAGATAAGGGAATAAAAAAAGGGTTTTGGACTAACCAAAACCCTTTTTTTATTCTCATTATTTTAACTAATTAACCTTAATGTATCTCGCGCAATTACCAATTCTTCATTGGTTGGTATTACTAACACTTTTATCTTAGAATCTGAGGTAGATACTACACATTCTTGTCCCATAACTTGATTGGCTTCGGCATCTAATCTAATTTCTAATACACCTAAACGATCGATAATCGCCTGGCGTGTTTGCCCACTATTTTCACCAATACCAGCTGTAAAGACTAGAGCGTCACATCCACCTAGTAAAATGTAATATTGACCAATATAATCACAAACTCGCTTTACATAGAGATTAAAGGCTAAAATACATTGTCTATTGCCTTCATTAACACCCTTAAGGATATCCCGCATATCGCTTGATACTAAAGATATTCCCTTTAAACCCGATTCATAATTTAAGGCATTTAGTGCTTCTTCAAAAGTGCAATTTTCTTTCTGCATCGCAAATGGTAAGATGGAAGGATCCACATCACCAGAACGCGTCCCCATCATAAGTCCTGCTAAAGGTGTAAAGCCCATAGAAGTTTCAATACTTTTTCCATCTTTAATCGCTGTAACTGATGCGCCGTTGCCTAAGTGAATGGTAATAAGTTTTGTCCCTTCTGGTCCTTTACCCAATAGTTTATACGCCCGTTCAGAGACATACTTATGACTCGTTCCATGAAAACCATAGCGGCGGATTCCATATTTTTCATACCATGAATATGGTGTTGGATAAAGATAAGATTCAATAGGCATGGTTTGATGGAAAGCTGTATCGAAGACCGCAACTTGTTTTGCATTTGGTAATACTTGTTTAAATGCTTGAATCCCAATTAAATTGGCAGGATTATGTAGGGGTGCTAGTTCACTAAGTTTATCGATTTCAGCGATTACTTCATCAGTAATTAGCACTGAATCGCTAAACTTCTCACCACCGTGAACGACGCGATGACCTACTCCTTTAATCTCGTCAAGACTTGCGACGATTTTTAAATCAAGGAGAAGTGCTAATAGTTCTTGGACTGCTTCGGCATGGTCATGAACATTTTTTTCCTTGCATCGTTTTTCGCCGTTTGTCTTTACGGTGATGATGGATGCAGGTAATCCAATTCGCTCAATTTTACCTGAAGCGATAACCTTTTCTTCAGGCATTTCAAATAACTGAAATTTGAGCGACGAACTCCCCGCATTGACAGAAAGAATTTTCATTACAAAAACCTCCTAATATCTATTCTTGTACCATAATTTAATTTGGTTTACGGCGTTTTGAACTTTTTCCTTATCTTTAAAACTTGGGAAGCGCATCATAAGGATTTCTTTATTGACAGGAACGGTTTTGCCTTTCTTTTGGAGGATGAGTATACTTTTCTTTGCTTTTTCGTCATTAAATAAATCATCGGGTAGTTCGATAATTCCTTGAATGTTCGTTTCGTTTAAAATGATGCCTTTAATTAATTCGTTATTTGGCATGATAAAGAAGTCATTAGGAATGAGATAAAAGAAATAACCACCTTCTTTGACATATTTCATGAAGTTTTCAATCATTAAATAAGGTTTATATTTAACGTCTTGAGCATGCGTGATTAACTCAGTATTAAAGGTAAGTTCTTCTTCTCCCATTGGTAAATCACTAATAACTACATCTACTGGTGGTATTAACATATCCCGTAAATTGTTTTGATTAAAGAATTCAATTTCATATTCTAATAAATCAGCTACCCGTCTTGCGAACTCTAAGTACACTTGATTTTGATCCACACCATAAATCTTACTAAAGTTTTTATTACTACTATTTAATAATGAAAATAATAAATTCCCAAAACCAACATTGGGATCAAAGATGCTCAAGTCTCTTTCTTTCGCATAAAGAATATCAATAATATAAGCGAATAAAATCCCCAAAGAGTCAGGAGTAGTTTCACTTAGATGCATATTTTCGTGTTTTAATCCTTTTAATAAACTCAACTGAACAGCTTTCCGAATCTCTTCTTGATTAAAACTTTCATCTTTAATGTCCTTATAGTAGTTATCCAACGTATTAATTAACTCTTCATCTAATCTGTTTAAACTGTCAGTATCATATAATAAAAAATCAAACACGTAAAATAAGCAAGTAAAGTAGTTTTGTTTAGTTTTTTCGTAAATCGCAGTTAAACTACTATCAATGAAATCAAAAAAGCGTTCAACTTTATCATGATTAATGTTCTTCATATTATCACCATGTCTTATTTTACACTGTATTTTAAACTTTGTCATTAATTTCACAAAAATAAAAACTGAATCTT
>Ga0134103_1000099_pt1 | contig 110130 bp, 100 predicted proteins | sample 14_taG_2_FD_94445 | JGI IMG/M metagenome (GOLD analysis project Ga0134103, IMG submission 94445) | Switchgrass degrading microbial communities from high solid loading bioreactors in New Hampshire, USA - 14_58_20_212_A1 metaG | ecosystem: Engineered > Bioreactor > Semi-continuous > Anaerobic >...
AGACGGAGGTATGTGATGCGGTAGCCAACCCGCGAATATCAGAATGCCAACCGTCGCAGCAGCCAGAGCCCCAAATCACACCTCTCAACGAGAAGGGGCTTGACGGCCTCGTTCATATCAGATTCCCGGTCTAATTCCCAGCGTTATCTTTTGGGAGTATCTCAGCTTGCATATTGAATACGGGTATGAGGGTGAGTAAAATAACTGACGTACTGAAGGCATTCTTCCCGAAACTTCGCAGGGGGTGGTACTCGTGACAGACACAGTACAGCCTCAGACCCCCCGTAACGATCTTTCCATCAGCGACCTTGCCTACAACATCCTGAAAGATCGCCGGGAACCCATGAAATACAAAGACCTCGTGAGCGAGGTCCTTGCCCAGAAGAATCTCAAGTCGGGCGAGTCTCTCGCGAAACTTATGGCCAAAGCCCACACCGAGATCAGTCTGGACAACCGGTTCCTTAACAGGGGCGGCGGGTTGTGCGGCCTCCGCGAGTGGACGGTTAAGCCTCCGTCGTACAAAGTAGTCGAAGTATCATCAGCCGAGCGCCCCAAGCCGGGCGAACGACTAAGGCGAGAACTGGTAGTCTTAGACGAAGACTACCACGAAGATGAAGAAGCGGAAGAAGAACCGGTAAGGGAGCCCGAAGAACCAGAGGTGGGGTAGGGCTCCCTCCCCTTTTTAGGAGGTTTACGATGTCTAAATTTGTATTTGTTACGGGAGGGGTAGTCTCCGGCCTGGGAAAGGGTATTGCTTCAGCGTCCATAGGCACCCTCATGAAGGCGAGAGGATACTCGGTAAGCATCATCAAGCTCGACCCTTATGTGAACGTCGATGCAGGCACTATGAGCCCTCTTCAGCACGGCGAGGTATTCGTTACCGATGACGGCGCTGAGACAGACCTAGACCTAGGCCACTATGAAAGGTTTATCGACCGCCCCCTTTCGGCGGCCAACAACGTCACCACCGGCCAGATATACAAGGCGGTCATCGAGAAGGAACGCCGGGGCGAGTTTCTCGGCTCAACCGTCCAGGTGATTCCCCACGTGACCAATGAGATCAAGGAGAGGATACACAAGGTTGCCACGGAGTCGGCGGCAGACATCGTCGTCGTGGAGATCGGCGGTACGGTCGGCGACATCGAGGGCCTTCCCTTCCTTGAGGCGATAAGGCAGCTAAGGTTCGACGTGGGGCGCGAGAACTCGGTCTACGTTCACCTGACGCTCATCCCGTATCTGTCCTCAAGCGGCGAGCAGAAGTCGAAGCCCACCCAGCACAGCGTCGCCGAACTCCGCTCAATTGGGATATCGCCCGACGTCATAATATGCCGGTCGACCATGCCCCTGTCGGTGGAGATGCGCGAAAAGATCGCCCTCTTCTGCAGCGTGGAGAAAAACGCGGTGATCCAGAACCTTGACGCCTCGAGCATCTACGAGATACCGGTGAGGCTTGAGGAAGAAGGGCTCGGAACAATCCTCGAGGGCAAGCTCTGCCTCCAGAAGAAAAAGCCCGATCTCAGCGAGTGGCAAGAGATAGCGAAGAAAATCACCTCTCCCACCAGCGAGTGCCGTATAGCGCTGGTTGGCAAGTATGTCGCCCTCCACGATGCCTATAAGAGCATAGTCGAGGCCCTGATCCACGGTGGGCTAGCGAACGGAACTAAGGTCAAGATCGACTGGGTTGACGCCGTAAAGCTGGAAGGTATGTCTCAAGAGGAAGTCGCGCGTGTCCTTGAAGGGGCCGACGGCATTCTGGTCCCGGGAGGCTTCGGACACCGGGGTGTGAACGGTAAGGTCGCGGCGATTAGGTACGCGCGTGAGAACAAAGTGCCTTTCTTCGGCATATGTCTCGGGCTCCAGTGCGCCGTCATTGAGGCGGCAAGGAACGTCCTGGGCTATCCGGAAGCCGACTCGACAGAGTTCAGTCCCGATACGCCTCATCCCGTAATCGACCTTATGCCCGAACAGAAGGACATTGAGGACATGGGAGGCACCATGAGGCGCGGCCTCTACCCGTGCAAGCTCAAAGAGGGTTCCATCTCCCGGAGAGCATACGGGGCCGAGGTCATACAGGAAAGGCACAGGCACCGGTTTGAGGTCAACCCGAGGTACGTCCCTGAACTGACTGCCGCCGGCCTCGAGCCGGTTGGCATTTGGCCTGCAAGAGGCCTGGTTGAGGTGATGGAGCTCCGGGGACACCCCTGGTTCGTGGGATGCCAGTTCCATCCCGAGCTCATCTCCCGACCCAACAGGCCCCATCCGCTTTTTGCCGACTTTATCGGCGCAGCTCTCAAGTATCGCCAATAGTGTGGTAGGATTGGTTTGATCATCTGAACCATTGGAGTGACTGACGATGAATTCCATGACCGAAGCAAGTGTGAAAAGGCGGGTCGGGATAACCGACACCACTCTCCGGGACGGGCATCAATCGCTTCTGGCCACGCGTATGAAGACGGCAGATATGCTGCCTATCGCGGAGAAGATGGACCGCGTGGGGTACCACTCGGTTGAAGTCTGGGGTGGCGCCACCTTCGACTCGGCCATGCGGTTTCTGAACGAAGACCCGTGGGAGAGGCTTGTGGCCCTTAAGCAAGCGTTCAAGAACACTCCTCTTCAGATGCTCCTACGTGGACAAAACCTTGTAGGCTACAAGCATTATCCCGACGATGTAGTAGAGCCGTTCGTGAAGGCGGCCATAAGGAACGGCATCTCCATTATGAGGATCTTCGATGCGGTCAACGACGTGCGCAACATGTGGAAGGCCATCGAAGTATCCAAGAACGAAGGAGCTCACGTACAGGCAACGGTCTGCTACACCATAAGCCCGGTGCACGACCTGAAGCACTATGTATCGGTCGCCGCCGAGCTCAAGAAGATGGGCGCCGACTCCCTATGCCTCAAGGATATGGCCGGCATTCTCTCGCCCAGCCAAGCATATGATATCGTGAAGCGCTGGAAAGAAGAGATCGGTCTCCCGGTGCAGGTACACACCCACTACACCTCCGGCATGGGCTCAATGGCGTACCTAAAAGCCATCGAAGCCGGCGCCGATGTGGTGGACTGCGCCATATCCACCATGTCGATGTCTACTTCGCAGCCACCCGTTGAGTCGATCGTGGCCGCGCTCCAGGGCACGGTGTATGACACCGGTCTTGACCTGGAGATCCTCTCCGAGCTCGCCCAGTACTTCCAAGAAGTCAGGTCTCATTACGGGCAGTTCGACAAGGCTTCGCCCACGCCCGACGCCAACGTCTTGAGGTACCAGATCCCCGGCGGCATGATATCCAACTTCATCACCCAGCTCAGGGAGCAGGGGCAGATAGATAAGCTGCCTGCGGTGCTTGACGAGGTTCCCCGCGTTAAGGCCGATATGGGGCACCCGCCGCTGGTTACCCCGACCAGCCAGATCGTAGGGACCCAAGCCGTTTTGAACGTGCTCCTCGGTGAGCGCTACAAGATGGCCACAAACGAGGTCAAGGACTATTTCAGAGGGCTCTACGGCAAGCCGCCTGCGCCCGTCAACCTCGAAATCCAGAAGAAGGTGATTGGTGACGAAGAGCCCATTAAGGACCGGCCCGCTGACCATATTGGACCCGGGTACCAGAAGGCCAGGGAAGAGCTCGGTCACCTTTATACAAAGGAAGAGGATGTCCTCTCCTACGCCTTGTTCCCGCCCCAGGCCAAGAAGTTCCTCGAGGAGAGACTGGCCGCCCGCACCGGAGTGGACCAGAACCTCCTGGAACAGTCCAAGAAAGACCATCCGATGGGATACATGCCGGTGTAGCCCCTTAGGGAATGGCTTCGAGCCGTCTCGGACCATTCTACTTAACGCTTAAGAACAGAAGCTCGGAACGTCGCCGCGCCGCAAAGGTCGCGGCGGCGTTTTCCCAGCGGAGCAGAAGGACTTTCCCGCCTACGCCGCGCGGGCTTCCGGACAGCCGGGGGGATTACATAATATGAAGACAGTTCGGATATTCCAGGTGGATGCGTTCACCGATGTGGTCTTCGGAGGGAACCCTGCCGGCGTAGTACCCGACGCCACGGGACTATCTGAGGAGATCATGCAGAAGATCGCCAGGGAGATGGCCCTTTCGGAGACGGCTTTCATCATTGACACCCGCGGAAAAGGACCTGCCGATTTTGAGGTCCGTTTCTTTACTCCAGTTGCCGAAGTGGACCTCTGCGGGCACGCCACAATTGGCGCCTTCTGGCTGCTCGCAGAGCTCGGGATGATACGTGCAGGATCCCAGGCTGACCAAGGCGAAGTGCGGGTCCACCAGCTCACCAAGGCAGGGAAGCTCCCCGTCGACATCCTGTTTGGCTGCGAGGGCACACCATCCAGAGTCATGATGACCCAGACCCTGCCCGAGGTGGTAGGCCAGCCTTCGAGGGAAGAACTTCAGGAGCTCGAACGCATCCTGGGCGCCCCGGAGGGCTGTATAACCGGGTTTGAGGGGGCTGCGCCCCAAGTGGTGTCAACCGGGCTCCCCGACCTCATAGTCCCCGTGACATCGAGAGAAGCCCTGCTATCAATGAGACCCAACATGGCGGCCGTTTCAGACTTCTGCCTGAGCCGCGGCATCATCAGTGTGCATTGCTTCTCTTTGGAGACACTTGACCCGACCTCTACCGTCCACTGCCGTGACTTCTCGCCTTCGGTCGGGGTACCTGAGGAATCCGCGACAGGGACCGCCTCGGGCGCGACGGGCGCATATCTCGTCCTGAACCGCCTTATCGAGGTCACAGAACCGGTCACCAAGATAATCTGCGAGCAAGGGCACATCCTCAGGCGGCCGTCCCTAATCCACGTAGAGGTTGCCACTCACGAAGGCGAGATAACTTCGGTGAGGGTCGGCGGCAGCGCAGTTACGGTGATTAAGGGCGATATTGTCGTAGAATGCTGACGTGGCATAATATCCCGTCAAAAGGATTATCCATCAACAGGGAGAAAGATCCCCTCTCAAGGAACATGATCGCATTTAAGTCGTCTAACCGCCATAAGAGGTGATCAAGTGAAAGGGAGGATCCTTGTCACAGGGTTCGAGCCTTTCGGAGGCGACGATGTCAACCCTTCAGGCGACGTCCTGAGCACGCTGGAAGGAACGGAGATCTCCGGCTACAAAGTCGTGACGGCCTTGCTCCCCGTGGAGTGGGGGACTGTCAGGGACCGTATGGAGGCCCTAATCCGAGAACTTGAGCCCGCAGTGATCCTTTCCCTGGGGCTGGCTGCCGGAAGGTCCGAGATCTCGGTTGAAAAGGTCGCAATCAACTACACATCCGAGTCGAAGGACAACAAAGGTGTTATCCCGGCAGAACGAGAGATCATCCCAGGTGCTCCAGACGGGTATTTCGCCACCTTGCCGGCAGAAGAAGTCGTCGAGGCAGTAAGGGCTGAAGGCATTCCCGCCAAGCTCTCGCTGTCCGCAGGGGCCTACCTCTGCAACTACGCCTTTTTCTGCGCGTCGCATTTGACCAAGCAGGGTGGAGGGAAGACGCAGGTCGGCTTCATTCACATCCCGGCAACGCCCGAGATGGTGGCCAAGCGCAAGACAGGCGTGCCGTCTATGGAGCTTAGCCGGATCAAGAGAGCTGTCGAGATTTCTTTGAGAACTGCCGTCAACTCATTCCAAAATGTGGGTGACAAAGAAGGATTTTAGTGCGGAGCGACGAATACCTTCAGTCGCTAGGTTTTGGTGGTGTTTTCCCATTTTGCGCCACAGGCTGCATAAAGGGCGATTTGCCTGTGGTTTCCTTGACAACATAGATTGACCTTAGTTGGCTGAGGGTGCTATAATCCCCACTAGCCTGGGTGGTTGTCCAATAATCCCAGGTTAAGTGCGGAAAGTACCGGCGAAACGGAAAGGACAATCGAAAGGTGCCTACCCGGAAAAGAGCTCCCGAAGATCGATTTTATGCGGACTCCTTCTTCATATCAGAGACAAAGGGAGTCACCCTCTCAAGACTTGAGAGAGGGTTATCCGGGCAAGGTGGAAGGCTGTAAAGGAATTTTTGGAAGGGGGGATCCCGGGCAATCCGAGACCTAGCGCTTGTAGGAAGTCTTGAGAAGGGCAGTTCACCGGTTAAGTACTCTAAGGGTACCGAAGACCGACAAAGGAGGATAACAGAGAGGATGTCTAAGAAGATTCTTGCTGTTGCTCTCGCAGCGGCAATGATTCTCGGCCTCGCCAGCGTCGCGTCCGCCGCGTTCATCGACACCGATGGACACGCGCGTGAAGCCGCCATCCAGAGGCTGTACGGCCTCGGGTTGATCGATGGCTTTGGCGATGGCACCTTCCGTCCGGAAGAGTCGATCACGAGAGCTCAGATCGCCAAGATGATCGTTTACGCTCTCGGTCTTAAGGATGCCGCCGATATGCTGAGCGGCGTTCCTGTCGGCTTCAGCGATGTTGCCGCCAACCACTGGGCCAGCGGCTATATCAACATTGCTTCGAGCCAGGGTATCGTCCAGGGTTACCCGGACGGCACTTTCAAGCCTGAGCAGAACGTAACCTACGCCGAGATCCTTACCATGATTCTCAGGGCTCTCGGATACGGTCCTGTTCTCAGCCACCTGCCGTGGCCTGCGGGTTACATCACCAAGGCTGCAGAACTCAAGATCAACAAGGGTATCAACTTCCTGAGCAATACCTTCGCCACCCGCGGTGACGTTTGCGGCCTCCTGGCCAACGCGCTTACCGTGCCCAAGCTCATCCAGGTTGGGTATGGCGACACCGCCCAGTACGTTGTGAGCGGCACCAGCGGTACCGACGCCGTCTTCCTGCTCACCGACATGGGTGCTACCTATGAAGACGGATATCTCGTCAGCGCTCCCGATCTGTTCGCCAACAACGGCACCACCGTCCAGCTCGACGGTCAGGCCGCTAAGAGCCTTGCTGATGGCTACACCGTATCGGGGCTTCTCGGACACAAGGTCCGCATGTGGGTCAACGACGAAGGCAAGGTCTTCTTCGTTGAGGACATTACGCCTGAGAATAATATCCAGGAAGCTGACTACGTAGACTCCAACACCGTAGAGCTCGACGACGGAACCGAGGTCGACGTTCCGAACAACGGTCTGTTCAGGAACTACGCCAGGGTCAGCGGCGCTCCCAACCTGACTTCGTCGGACAAGATCACCGTCATCCTCGATGAAACCGGCGCCGTCAAGTTCGCGGTCGTCAACACCTACACTTGGGGTGTTGTTGACAGCGTCAACATGAGCTACGACAGGATCAACTTCAGCGACACCAATGGATCCTCGTCCATCACCCTGAAGGACTACGACATCATCTGGGAAGGCGCTGCCTCGTCTCTCGACGAGCTCACCAAGAAGGATGTTGTTGAGTACATCAGGAGCACCAGCGACAAGAAGGCTGTCCTTATCGTTACCCGCAACGCCGTTGTTGGTAACTTCGACAAGCTGTCTGGAAGCACCGTTACCGTTGACGGCACCAACTACTCCGCCATCACTGGGGCCGTCGGAGTCGATATCAACAAGCTCGGCGGCGACGTTGAGATCCTCCTCAACAAGGACGGCAAGGTCGTTAAGATGGCGTCCGTCTCGGCTCCTGCAGCCGTCGGAACTCTTGGCGTTGTCGTGGCTGAGGGTTTGGGCAGCGACGGATTCGACACCGTCTACAAGCTGAAGATTTGGCACCTCGATGGCACCGAGTCCGTGCTTGACCTTACTTCCAAGATCACCTTCAACGGAACGAGCAGCACCGATGCTTCGGACGTTGTCGATCCGTTGGAGGACGCTCTGGTACCCGGCGATGTCATCACCTACAAGACCAACTCGAGCGGCAAGATCAATAACATCAAGGTGGAAGTTGGCTTCGAGCCCACTGACACCCTTAACATCGACGACGATAGGTCCGTCGTCACCGTCTCCGACACCAGCTACAAGGTGACGGCCGACACCGTAGTCATCAACCTGATCAAAGTCAAAAAAGACGGTGGCGAAGAGGGTGGCGAAGACGGTGGCGCCTTTGACGAGGCCGAAGCGCTCACCGTTGAACAGCTCCTCGAGCTGAGCAGCATCAAGGGTCAAGTAGTACCCGACGGGGCCTTTGCCGAGATCGTGGTCGTAGTCGACGCGCCGTCGGCGGTCAGCGACACGATCTACGGTATGGTCTACGGCAGCTACCAGGCCAAGATCGGGTCTTCGCCCCAGACCGTCCTGAGGATCCTGGTCAACGGAACCACCCCGGTTGACTACCCGGCCGGTAGCGCGAGCTACCCCAAGAAGGCCGTAGTGGCCTTCAAGGTGGCCGACGGTGAAATCAGCACCATCGGTCTGCTGAAGAACGAGGACGATATCACCTACATCGCCGGCGATGTTGAGAGCGATACTTACGATTGGCGCGTCACCGACATCGACCTGGTCAACAACGTGCTCACCCTCAAGCAGATCGACGCTGAGGGTACCGTGAAGCCGAGCTCCACGAAGCACCTGTGGCTCAGCGATGACACCCTGTACTTCGACGCCACCGCCAGCAACCCGCAGTGGATCAGCGGCAACGATGTCGCGAAGGATTCCATCGTCGACGTGTACGTTGACAATAAGGGCGTCGTCGTGGTTCTGGTAGTAGTGGGAGACTGAGCACACGGTTCTGTAGCGCAGAACACCGGGAGGCCCTTCGGGGCCTCCCTTCATTTTCCGAAAAGGAAAGATGGCCTGCGAGGTGGAAGTCCTCATTGTGCCTGGAACAAAGAGGGCTGCTGACACGTCTGACCTAATGGGTCAGGCGTAGTCATATAATGCCGCAACGAACCTTGGGGGGAGATCCATGAAGCGCGGCGGGGTACTGAGGGGTACGTTCCTATGCTTCATGGTGGCTTTCTACACGCTGGCCTCCTCCCGAGTTGGGTTTTCTGCCTCCGGCCTTGTTCCCTCCGACCAAACTGCAGCTATGCTTCGGGCCAAGGGAGTCATGATTGGTTACGAAGACGGGTCCATGCGGTGGGAGAACACGGTGACCCGGGCTGAGGCCGTGAAGATCCTCTTGGCTGCTATCGGCGAAGTAGCCCCTTCATTGGGCAGCGCTCCCATGACATTTCTCGATGTTAGTCTGTCTCATTGGGCGTTCGGGCACATTACTATGGCTTCCGAGATCGGACTGGTCCGGGGGCGTCCGGGCAAGATATTCGACCCGGACCAGGGAGTAACCATGGCAGAGTTCATGGTGATGGTAAGCCGCGTGTTCGCGGGTCTAGGTGGTGAGGCAGGAGCCGCTGACCCGCGCGTCAGGATACAGCCTCTGTGGGCGGCCCCTGAAATAGTGGGGTGGCCGGACCTGGTTGAGCTGGTGATTGAGGAGTCGAACTCTGTGAACCTCGATTACCCTGCCTCTAGGGGCGAGGTCGGGGTGCTTACTGCCAGCATGATGGAACGGATTGGCCTTGCCTACGACCTTACCGGTGTGGCGGAGCGGATGAGCGACGACGGAACGAAGCTTTTCCTCAGGGTGGATGGTGGAGTCGCTTCCATCCAAGTATCTCTCTCGAGCAAAGTTTCTTGGTTCGCCGGCGGAGCGGCTTCCAATTCTCAGTCCCTCATGGGTCGCAAGGTCAGAGTTGTCCTGGATACGTCAGGTAGGGCGTCGGTAATTGTTGGGTTGTAGGCGTAGACGGCAGGGGGTGAGGCTTGTGAGAAGGAGTGGCGGAATACTTGGGGCAGTCATGGCTGCAGTGCTGGGCGTGTGCGCTATCGGGGCGAGCTCCGGGAGTGTAGAGAGCGCGGTAATTGCAGCCCCCGACCCGGTACAGGTGCGCGCGGCAGCGGTAGCGTCTCCGACCGGGGATCCCGGTACTGCTCAGCGAGCCTCAGAGTACAACCTTGACGCCCTTGGTGTTGTGAGACTACGCGCCGAGACCGGTGCTTCAGGACTAGGGCAAACCCTCTGCATCGTTGATACTGGGACCGACCCCCGTGTATTTGGGGGCTCGGGGACCCGGGCGCCCGAAAGGATACTTGACTGGATTGATTTGACCGGAGAGGGAAGCGCGACTCTGGTCGGAGGCTACGAGGCAGCGTCCGGGATACTCAACGTAGAAGGGATTCGTTTCAATGTGGGCAGCGTGGCCAGCCGCAGCGGTCATTACATAGTTGGGAAGATTCCAAGTGCCATCACCGGAAAGCTCGGTTCAAACAAGCAGGTGTACTTCGTGGTTTCCGACCCCGATTCACCCGGCCGCTACGATACTGTCACGATTGATACGGACTCAGACTTGGACTTTGGAGATGAGGTGCCTCTTCGCGAGTTCAGGAATAACCGTTCCTTTGCGGTGATTGCCCTCTCAGAGGAGCGCTCCATAGGAATAGTGCTTTCGCGTCTCGATCTAAGCAAGGAACTCGTTTCGTTTGGCTTCGACCTGAACGGTCACGGAACCGGGCTTGCTGCGTTGGCCGCCGGTTCCGGTGCTCTAGCAGGCGTGGCCCCTGAAGTAAACGTTGTCATAGTGAAGTCGCTTACTTCAGACGGCCTTGGAAGCTGGAGCAATATAGTAAAGGGCATTGAGGAAGCGATCTCGGCCAAAGCCGGTGTTATCCTTGTTGGGTCGGCGCGTGAGAGGGTGGCGGATGATACCGACTGGACGGCCCTTCAGAAGAGGGTCGCCGATATGGGTAGTCACCTGGTGCTTCCGGCAGGGAACGCCGGGCCCGGGGTAGGTACAATAACCGTATCTACTGGAGCCGATACAACTATCCTAGTCTCAGGGTACCTTCCCAAGACCAGCACCAACCTCCTACTGAACCAGAACTACGCGAGCGACCTATGGTACCCGCTCTCGTCCTGCGGCCCTGACCCCAAGGGAAACAGGGGGCCTCTGGTCGCCGCTCCGGCGATAGCACCGCTTCTCTCGTTCAGGGGTGACGGGAGTGTCTCGTTCTCCAACATCGAGGGAACTTCGGTATCGGCTGCTTATGCAGCAGGTTGTGTGGCACTGCTCCGCCAGACCCACACGAACGCGAGCGGTACCCTCACGAGACCTGTCGCTTTCGTCACGGCAAGCCTTGCCCAAGGCGCCTCGAAGATCCCCGGCGTGTTGCCCGTCGAGCAGGGGAATGGGCGACTCGACGTCGCAGGGGCTTTCAGCATTCTCCGTTCCCGGACCGACTACAGGAGCATGCTCTTCGTGGGGACTTGGGATGGTGTCTCAGGTCCAGGCGGCATATGGGCGAAAGGTGTCATCCCCGGGGCTTTCCCCTTGTGGCTAGATAACTACGCGCCGGTTGCGAGGACGGCCCACCTTGCCTCGGATGCTTCCTGGCTGAGGATGAGGAGCGACCTTCTGTCCATGGGGCCGGTGAGCCAGCGGAATACGGTTGCCTACGGGAGCGATGAGTTGGGGCCGGGGTTCTACTGTGGCGAGATTACGGCGGACGACGTTGGAACCATGGGGATTGATACGTCTTTTGCCGTGAGTGTGAGCGTGCCCCACCAGTTTAACCCCCAGGGCAAGGTATCATTTGATATCAAGGAAGAGGCGTCTCCGGTGGCCCGGCAGTTTATCAAACTGCCCGAAACCTCAGAGTCACTTACCTTAACACTTGCCGGGTCGAAGCCCGGACAGCGATACGCGTTGTACAACCCGGACGGCTTCCTGGTACGCCAGGGTTCTCTTAACGGTTCCGTAACCATAAGGATCGGCCTTCCCAAGCCCGGATTGTGGCAGGTGTGCGTCTACAACCCGGATGGAAAGCCGGTCGCAGCGCCTGTCCAGGTTCAGGCCTCTTTGGATGGTTTCTTCGGGTTCGAACTAGGTTCGACTCTGAAGTCTCAATACTATCTCGTCGGTTCTCCGGGAAGCGCGGTCACGGTCACGCCTTCTGCTCCGACGCGTGAAGCGGAATGGCGGCATAGAAGCTCTTTCACTCAGGAGACCGGCCGGAGCACCCAGATCATGCTTCCCGACGTGGAGGAAGCGGCGACCGCTCTCTCCATCCGCTTTGGCGCGGCGAGTGGAAACGTCCTAAGGGCATACCTAATGCGCTTCGACAAGACTTCCTTAAGGTGGGTAGAAGTCGGAAGGGCGCTCACGACAAACTCCGGAGTGGGTGAGATCCATCTCCCGAACCCGGTGCCCGGCAAGTACACTGTCTACATCGAGGCGTACGGAGCTGGCCCCCACGCCTATGTAGAGGTAGATATGAACCTCATCGGAGCCGGGACGGGTACCCCAATTAAGGGAATACCGAACTCGATAGCTGCGGGGTATTCAACCCTGGAGCTCCCCCTCCCGGCCGGCGACTCCGAGCCGCTTAACCTCCTGGTCCTCAGGACTTCCGATTCCAAGGTCATCGGAGTCTTGGAACGGCCTCATCTGAACGTGTCGGATATACCTGTAGTGCAGGTTTCTCAGGGTTCCGACATCAAGACCGTGAAGGCGTTCTGGAGGACCAATCTGAAGCCCGCGGACGTGCTCGTCACCATCGGCGGAGTCGGCTATCAGCTGATAGACGGCCGCATGACTGCCCCTATCGCAGATGGACAGCTACCCTCTTACCGGACGAAGGATGGCAGACGGGTCGTGCTGGTGCAGCCTGACTAAACGCTATTAGCCGGCCGGAGTATAATCCAGGTAACAGACATAGACAACCGGTTTACTATGCCATTCCCGTGAGGAAGTGACTGCCGTGTCCAGATCGAGATCTATGTACATATCAGCTTTGAGGCCGTTTTCCCGCGTCCTCTTAGCCCTTTTCCTGGTAATTGCCCTCTTCGTGCCCGCGGCTTGTCCGGCGCTGGCTGCCGCCACTTCGGGGAACGAGCCCCAAGAGGAAACCACTTATGAGTTCCAGGTTCCCGCCGCGGAGAAGCTCTTCATGGAGATCCTCCTTCAGGTGAAGGACCTGGCTGCCCGGGTACACCCAACAGATGTGACAACCAAGGCGATGTACGAGGGGATGCTGAGGGGCCTCATGGAGAGCCTGGGCGATCCTTACTCCGAGTACATGACGCTCGACGAGTATACGAAGTTCTCAACCGCGCTGGAGAGCACCTACTCGGGAGTGGGCATAGTCATACAGATGGTTGACGGCAAGGTCACCGTCATGAGCCTTGTTAGAGGCGGACCGGCAGAAAAGGCCGGGGTGAAGCCGGGAGATATAATCACCAGCGTAGACGGCGTGGAGTACACAGACGTGAACGATGTCGCCAATGCGCTGCGCGGTCCCGAAGGCACCAGTGTCGTCCTATTCGTGACACGTCCTTCAACCGGAGAAACGCTGTACTTCGGACTAAGCCGCGAGCGTATCACTCCTTCGGCCGTAGAAGCCGAGGACTTGGGCGACGGCGTGTTCTATATAGACATAGACCAGTTCGACACCGGAGTTGCCATGACTTTCGGCGCGGAGATCGAAAGGATCAAGGGCCTTGGCGCTAAAGGCCTGATCCTCGACCTCCGGGATAACCCGGGCGGGCTTTTGGATGCAGGCGTGGAGGTCGCCCGGAACCTGGTGCCCAGAGGGCCAATCGTCGAACTGCAAGGCAAGGCGGGGAGACAGATAGTAACCAGTTTTAAGGATACGGAGCCCATCCCGGTAGTCGTCCTTGTGAACGAGAGGACCGCCAGCGCTTCAGAGATAGTGGCCGGCGCCATCCGCGACTACAAGGTTGGTATCTTGGTTGGAAAGCAGACCTTTGGCAAGGGCAGCATCCAGCAGGTTATCCCGTTGGGAGAGGAGCTGGGGGCCATCAAGCTGACAATAGCCGAATACTTCACCCCGTCTGGAACCGCTATTTTGGGTACCGGACTTGCCCCCGACATCGAGGTTGGTGATGAGGCCGTTTCTGCGCCGAGACTCGAGCACACGAAGACGCTTCGCAGAGGATCTGTAGGGCTTGAGGTGCAAGCGCTCCAGGAGACCCTGATCTTCCTCGGGCATTCGCTGGGACAGGCCGACGGTATCTTCGGGCCGCGCACCGAACAGGCCGTACGGGACTTCTTGGCAGGTAAGGGCAGGACCTATGCCGGGTATGTCGGCGCCGAAGAGGTTGAGCTCCTGAACCAAGCCGTGTTGGCGAAAGCCGCCGGTGCCCCGGACGCCGCGTACCTGAAGGCAGTGGAAGCACTAAAGGAGCGCCTGCAGACCGGAGAGTGGCCGGCTGCGGCCCAGAGGACGCACGAAGCTTCCTGAGATATAGATAGCGACAAACGGACCGGGTGCCCGGGAGGTTATCAATCCCCCGCGGGCACCCGGATGGTTTTCACCGTTGTCTTTGCCCGTGCGCTCTGCCTAGGTGGGACCGGGCGCACCGGCTGGCTAGCTCCATTAACCTACCTGCGATATCCCGGCCGGTTTCCTCGGTGAGCGCCAGTACTCTATGATGAAGACCGCCAGGACGGACATGAAGCCCCCAAGCACTGCTGCGACTACTGTGTTCAGGAGTTTGTGCGGCTTGACAGGACTGACGGGCTCCACGGCAGGCGAGACCAAGGTTGTCTGAGGCATGGTAGTTGTGAGTTCGCCGATTCTGTCGGTGAAGGAGGCAATCTGGGCGACCAGTTCGGCCTCTTCGGACTCGAGCTCATTCAGCCTGTTTTGGCAATCGAGGAGCAGGGCGCATTTGGTCTCGTAATCGTTCTTAAGGGACGGGAGCGTAGACGCGATCCACTGGAGCCTCGTCTGGGTCTCACCCAGTTCTACTTTCTTGAAGGCCAGGCTTTCGCTGAGTCTCTCGTACGTCTCGTTGGGCACTTCTGTGGGCTGTCCCGACCAGTCGGGCGGGCCGGACACCGTCCTAGGAACTGTTACCAGCTCCTTTTCCAGCTCCTCAATACCCTTCTCAAGCTCGCGTATTCGGAGATTCCCATCGACCTCTTGCGCCAGGTAAGACGTTATCTGTCCGGCCAACCTGCTTACCTCGTTCTGCAGGGCGACCAGATTCGCGGTCTGCTTGAGCTCCGCGAGGTCCTTCCTGACCTTTGCCAGGCTTGCCTGGGCCGCAGCCCGCTGTTCCTCAAAATACCTTACAGACGATGCCGTGGTGCTGTCGTGGGTTTTCCTTACGAAAGCAAGGAATTGAGAGGCGATCTCGTTGGCTATGCGGGTCGATAGATCGCTGCTCTCTGTCTCGACACAAATCGTAGTAAGTACCGATGACGACCTGGATGCCTCAACCGACACGGCTCTTGAAAGCGAGAAGGCGTCGTACTGGTCCTCCAGGTCTAAACTGTCTATTACAAGGCTCATGAAGTGAGGGCTCTTTATGACTTCCGCAGGCACCGGAGCTTGCGGGGCCAGGATCTGCACCGACGCCTGGTAGACCGGCTTCAGCACAAAGAAGCTAATGGCGGCGGCCGCAAGCGCCGCGACTAGCGTAATTCCCACTATGAGAAACCGCCAGCGCCAGAGAATATCTATGTACTCTCTGAGATCAATTTCGTCCGCATATGTATCCAATGGCCAAACCTCCCGGGCGCGGTGAGCCCGTGCGCTCTACTGAAGTCCTCTACTGCCCGGCCTGACCGTCCTTGGCGTGGAAACCTGGGCTACCTGGAAGGCCTGATAACGCCGAAGACGGAAGCCGTCGCAAGCACTTCGACAGGATCCGGAGCAAACCCTTCAGGGAGTGATGCCTCATGCCCCGCGACTTCCGCCAGAGCGGCCAGCCACTTGTAGGCTTCTTCAGCCAAGGCATCGTCTTTGGCGGCGGCCTCGAGGAGAATGCTGCTTGCCTCGATTTCGCCGCGCAAGTACGCTACCTGGCCGGCAGCCAGCGCTATCCTCGGGGTGAAGTTCAGCCCGCTCGGATCGAACACCTTGGCATATATGCCCGTGACGCGTTCCCGCTTCGTGTCGAGGATGCGGAAAGCGGATGACAGGAGCTCGGCGCTGTCATATAGCTTGTTCAGGTGCTCTTTACGTTGGGCTTCTTCGATATCCGGATTGGAGAGTCCCTCTAGGTGCTGCTCGATACAGGTCCTTCCGAGATCCGAGAACGTTTCGTAGAAGGAACGGTTCGTAGGCATCATCAAGATGAGCTCGTAGTGAGCCTTTAGGGCATCGTCTATCTCGCCGATCTTCCTGAGCATCTGGTACTCCAGGATCTGCCGGTCCATGTTTGTCGGGTCGGCCAGCCGGGCTGCCTTAAGGTACAGGGGGACCATGTTCTTGGATGCCGGGTTTTTCGTGGCCAAATAGTCATCTACTGCCCATTCGGCGAGCTCGAGGGGGTAAGACGGGTTCCACCTGTCTCGTTTGGCCGCCTCCACCAAGTAGCGCTGTGCCAGCTTGAGGTCTCCCGACGCGTGGGCGTAGACCGCCCTCGACCCGTACACGATACCGCTGTAGAGCCTGTTGGCGGTTAGCGTCACTGCCGGCACCAAGGCGAGAGCTGCGAGTACTGTGAGGACCATGGGCAAGGAGATAGACAGCCCTTCACCGGGTTTCCCGGCCCCTTTCTTCTGAGACCTTTTTCCGGGAAGCTTCGGTGTGAACCTGAAGACCGTGGACTTAAAGAGACTGGGGAGGTTGTCTCCCACGTCTGACACGAGGACCGCTATGGCGGCGTACATGGCAACTGCGATGGCGGGGAGCGAAAGGTCGAAATCCATCGCGCTGTGGATCCCTAGGGCGAATACGGCCATGGCAGACGACGCCAGCTTTGTTGCAAAGGCTGCGCCTTGGTGAGGCTCGCTCGATACGGATGACGGAGCTTCCGGTCCTTCGGCTTCATCGTAGGCCTTAAGGTACGCCTTGATGGCCGCGTAAGCCAGGGCTATCCACAAAGCCACATAGATAAGGAGACCGGGGAATCCGACCTCCACAAGCATCTGGGCGAAATGGTTGTGGGTTTCGGTGAACCAGTAAGGAGTCCGGTGGTACTGGTGGTAGAGGGCCTCCCACCCGCCCGCTCCGGTGCCAAAGGGATATCCCAAGGCGATGGAGAGGGCGTCCTTTGTCGCGAATACGCGGATGAGCATGCTCCTATCCAGCAGTGTGACGGTCTTAAGCTGGGAGATTACGCGCTCCGGCAGGATTTTGGCAAGGACCGTCTGGGTAGACGGGTTTCTGACTGCAGCGATTAAGGCCAGGCTGCCCAGGACGGCTGCGAGGCCGATGACGGCTACTCTAAAGAAAACCACTTTCGCCGGTGCGGGCCTGCTCTCTTGAGAAGGAGAGGACAGAGAGGGCGATGCCGTAGTCGCGACTTCGCTCGAAGGATGGACCGGGCGGCGGACAAGCTTGTCCAAATGCCTCCTGGCAAGGTCGAGGACCGCTGCAAGGAGGAGACCGATAAGAAGCCCTTGTTTCATACCGGACGTGTCATTGTCCTTAAGCGCCGCATCCATCTTTGAAGCCACGGCTGCGAAGGAGATCAAGCTGACCGCTACGCGCGAAGCAATCTCCCGGCGGTGCCCCTTGGGAAGGAGGGCCAGGTAGATGGCCAGGAAACCGCCGAACATGAGGAGCGTCGCCCGGGAGTTCGTGAGGAAGACCGAACCCACCAGAAGGAACGCTATGGCCGAGTATAAGACGCCGGCTATCGTGTCCCGTATAGGGCAACCGAAGCTCTCGGTCCAGGCGTAGTACACGAAAAACAAAAGGAACATGGCGTAGGCCGCAAGGGCGTTGGGGTACTGGAAGGAGCCCAATAGCGCGCCTGATTGCACCGATTTAGGATACTGGGCGATCCCCGCAGCCGTCAGGTACCCCGCAAGCGCCACTACCACGCCGCTCACTATGAGGAGGTTACGGACGATCCGTTGGCCCAGTGAGTTCGAGCACACGTACCGTGCCATGATGAACACCATGACGTACCCGCCGTACTTTAGGGCGCCGTCCATGGCCTTCATCTTTGATTGAGCCCACAGGTTGGTTAGGAAGTAGAGCCCTGCGATTGAAGCGAGGAGTATGTCTATGTCGCCCCGCCATATCCCGTCGCCTCTGAGTACGGCCAGGACCGAGACCAGGGCGAAAAGGATGCCTACCCTGGATAGGTACGGCAGGTAATCTTCTCTGAAGAAAAGCCCTCTCTTGAGGGTGGGGCTTAGAAGCACAAATGCAAGGATGCCTGATATAAGCAGTGTGACTACGATTGAGTTCTTAAGACCTGTCTTTGACAAACGGATTCCTCCCGAGAAACAGTAGTTCGCCGTATCGCGAAACCATCCCTGCCTGCGATCGAACCGGCGAAGAAAGCCTTACCCGCGGCTAGGCTCGGAACCGAAGACAGTTTTCGCATTACACGAACCGTCACGGGCCCTTCCAGTAGCCCACCATTAAAGGTAGAATCGGATTGGCGGTGGAGAGCTGGCCGGGATGCGCTCGGCAGCTCGAGGGCGGATTCCCTGGGCCGCCGCTAGAAGAGAGTTTCCCGAGAAGGTCCCTCCCGAATCCCCGGCGCCTATGTCGCCGCGAGGGTAAAATCCCAAGAGGTGAGCCGAATGGAGAAGAAAACGTGTCCCGATTGCCAGGAGAAGCTGCCCTCACACAAAACAGAAGAGACAGGTCTCCCCGCAGCCTTTCTCCGCTTCCGCGTGAGCCAAATGGACGTAACCTACGGAGGCGGGATAGTGGCCGGAGGCACCGTAGTTAAATGGTTTGGAGACTTGGCTACGGAGCTGTGTATACGGTACGATGGTGACGAAGGGCTCCTGGCTTCCTACGACCTATTGGAGTTCAAAAGGCCCGTATACGCCGGAGACTACCTTGAGTTCAAGGGCCGGATCACCAAAGTCGGCAACAGGAGCCGGCGCATTGAGATGGAGTGCTACAAGGTGATCGCTCCCGATCCCGACCGCGGTCCGACTGCTGCCAAGGTGCTCCCAGAACCCGCACTTGTGGCGCGGGCTCACGGTACGGTAGTCGCGCCAAAGCCGAAGGCCTGAAAGCAGGAGGGAAGGACTTTGTGACGGCTTTGTCGAAGGGCCTTTTGAATGACATGCCGGTTCTTGCGTCTTTGTGTCCCGGGTCCATGTCACTCCCGGAGAGGCTCTCAGAAGAACCGGATTAGGAGAGGTGCCCCTGAGATGAATCCCCTGATTATAACGGTGGCTCCCGTCGGCGCGGAGGTAACTCGGTCCCAGACCCCTTACATTCCGATAACACCTGAAGAGATTGCGGAAGAATGCTACCGGGCTTGGAACGAGGGTGCATCAATCGCCCACATACACGCCCGGAACCCTGACGGCAGTCCCACACAAGACCCGGCCGTGTACGCCCGTATTGTGGAGCTCGTGCGGGCCAAGACAGACCTTATCATACAGATATCCACGGGCGGGGCCGTCGGCATGACGGTAGAGGAACGCGTCGCCCCCGTATCGCTTAAGCCCGAGATGGCTACACTTACATGCGGGACGGTAAACTTTGGAGACGGTATATTCGTTAACTCTCTATCCGACATGGAGCTTTTTGCCCAGAAGATCCGCGAAAACGGAGTGAAACCGGAGTTCGAGATCTTTGACGTGGGGATGATGGAGAACCAGCGCAGGCTCGCCACGAGAAAACTGGTTGATATGCCCGGTCACTTTGACTTCGTGATGGGTGTTCCGGGAGGGATTTCGGGAGACCCTCGTAACCTCATGCATCTTGTCTCAATGCTTCCCAATGACGGGTCGACCTGGTCGGTCGCCGGCATTGGCCGGCATGAACTCCCGCTCGGGGCGGTGGCCATCATCCTGGGAGGGCATGTCAGAGTCGGTTTCGAGGACAACATCTATTATTCGAGAGGGGTACTGGCCAAGTCCAATGGCGAACTGGTCGCGCGCATGGCGAGGCTCGCCCGTGAACTCGGAAGAGGCGTCGCTTCGCCTGTCGAAGCCAGAAAGATACTCAGACTCACTACTGACTAACCAAAGGTTGTCATCCTACGATCGAACCATATCGAAAGGGGCGCCATCATGAAGCTTTTCTTGGACACAGCAAACATCCGTGAGATCAAAGAAGCTGCCAGCTGGGGAGTGATCTCGGGAGTCACCACCAATCCCAGCCTGATTGCCAAGGAGAAGCGGGATTTTAGGACCGTGGTGAAAGAGATCACCGAGATAGTTCCCGGTCCCATCTCGGCTGAAGTCCTGTCCGAGAAGGCCGACGACATGATCCCCGAGGCTAGGGAGCTGGCGCAGATAGCTCCTAACGTCGTCGTCAAGATCCCCATGACCGACGAAGGGCTTAAGGCGGTAAAGGTGCTTTCCAAGGAAGGTGTGAAGACCAACGTAACTCTCGTCTTTTCGGCCTCCCAAGGGCTTCTGGCCTGCCTTGCCGGGGCAACCTACATAAGCCCGTTCTTGGGACGACTAGATGACGTGAGCAACGAGGGCATGGAAGTAGTCACAGATCTGGTCATGATCATAGAGAACTACGGTTTTGACACAAAGGTGATAGCGGCCTCAATAAGGCACCCGATGCACGTGGTGCAGGCTGCCAGGGCTTCCGCCCACATCGCCACCGTGCCGTTTAAGGTGCTTGAGCAGATGGTCCGTCACCCGCTCACAGATATAGGTATCAAGAGGTTCCAGGACGACTGGGCGAAAGTGCAGAAGGAGATGGAGGCCCGCTGAATCTTGACTGGCCTAGCTGCGTATGATAGTTTCGAGTAGGAAAGCGAGATTCCGCCTACCAATGTGTCCCCAGGAGTTCATGCGTACCCGGTAAACATGCCTTTCGGCTTGCCGATGTCGATATATCCTTCCAAACGCTCGGGCTGCGGATTCCAGGTTTGCCGACGCCCATAGGAGATGTGACGCTATGCAAAAGGAAGAAACCAAGGAGACAAAAAACCCGGATGTCCCTCCGGGGACGTCCAGGTCTAGGAGGCGCGTGAAAACCCAGAGCCCAGAGGACGGTTCGGGCGGCGAGATGAACGAGAAAGCCGCCGCAGAAATCCCCGAAGAGACGCCTCCAGCGAAACGCCCCCGCAGAGCCACAAGAAATTCCAGCGCAGAAGAAGTAACGCCTCAAACAGCAGAGGTTCCCGAGGCTTTGGAGTCCGCCAAAGAGGAGCAGCCTGAGACCACTAAACGGGCGACGAGGGGACGCGGAACGAGGCGGAAAGCAACTCTGCCCGACGAACAGGAAGGGACCAAGACCGCCGAGCCTTCCCCAGTTATCGAACCTCAGGAGACGGAGCCGGAAAAGCCTGCAAAGACCGTAGCGACCCGCCGGACTAGGAAGAAGTCCGCCGAGACCGTGTCGCCTGCCCAAACTGAGGAGACCGCCCAGCCCCAGCCTCCCACGCAGGACGTGGTGGAAGCAGGCGAAAAAAACGTCCTTTCGCAGCATTCCGTTGAAGAGGCCGTAACTCAGCCGGCCATTTCTGAACCCGGGGCGTCAGGACCGTTGAGGCAGGAGCCCATCTCTGAAGCACCTCCGGCTCCCCAGGTTGTGGAGCAAGAAGCTTTGCCCGGGCCCGATGTGTCCAAGGCTGCCCTCGAAGAGGGAGTCCCCGTGGAAGAAGCTGCTCCGAGAGAAGCCATACCGGAAGAGAAGCCCGCTTTTGAGCCGTCCCGCAGGCCGTCCCCCGACCGGTTCGGCCGCACCATCAGCGACAGGCCTTTTCCTGAGAGGTATCCGTATCAGAGCGGCGCTCCTGAGAAGGCCCCGGCCGTGTCCGAACGCCCGCCTCAAGCAAGGCCTGAAGCCGAGAGACAAGTTTCAAGGCCTACTTCCCGGGCTTACCAAGAGAGGCCTCAGATGGACCGGGTAGAGCGTCAGTACCCGCAGTTTCAGCGGGTGACGCCCGACACACCGAGGTTCAGGTCGCCCGAGCAGCCGGATATCCGGCCCAGCGCGGAAGGGCGACAGGTTGACGAGCGGGATTACCGACAGGCCCCGGCGAAGCAGGAACCCCCTGCTGACGTGCTCTACGTGCGCCCGGCCAAGGCGTCGCGTACGAGGCCTGACTCGGGGCCGACCATGAAAGAACTCGCCAACATGACGCTGGTCGACCTCCAGCGACTGGCCCGAGAGCTGGGCATCGCAGGGTATTCCAGCCTTCGCAAGAAGGAGCTTGTTTTCGAGATCCTCAAAGCCCGTACCCAGGCGGGAGGACTAATTTTCGCCGAAGGTCTTCTCGAGATCCTGAACGAGGGGTACGGCTTCCTGAGGCCCGCGTTCTACTTCCCGAGCAAGGATGACATATATATCTCACCGTCCCAAATCCGCAAGTTCGACTTGAGGACAGGGGACCTCGTGTCGGGGCAGGTACGTCCGCCCCACGATACCGAGAGGTATTACGGCCTCCTCCGCATAGAGGCCATCAACGGCGAGGACCCTGAGACTGCCCGCGATAGACCGAACTTCGAAGGGCTCACGCCGATCTTCCCAAACGAGCGGTTCAAGCTCGAGACGACGAGGCACAACACTTCGGGACGGCTCCTCGACCTGGTGGCGCCCGTTGGCAAGGGACAGAGGGGACTCATCGTCTCGCCGCCTAAGGCAGGCAAGACCGTCCTTCTCAAGAACATCGCAAATGCGATAACGACGAACCACCCGGAGACTTATCTCATGGTCCTCCTTATCGATGAGCGACCGGAAGAAGTTACCGATATGCAGCGCTCGGTCCACGGGGAAGTGATCGCGTCGACGTTCGACGAGCCCCCGGAGAACCACGCTAGAGTCGCGGAGATGGCCCTCGAGCGCGCAAAGCGTCTCGTCGAGACGGGGAAGGACGTGGTAGTGCTCCTAGACAGCATCACCAGGATGACCCGGGCCTACAACCTGATCGAGCCCAGCTCAGGTAGGACCCTCTCCGGAGGTATGGACCCGGCGGCGTTCAACAAACCAAAGAAGTTCTTCGGCGCTGCCCGCAACATCGAAGAAGGCGGGAGCCTGACAATACTGGGCACCTGCCTCATCGACACCGGCTCCAGGATGGACGACGTGATCTACGAGGAGTTCAAGGGTACCGGCAACATGGAGGTCCACCTTGACCGCAAACTCTCCGAGCGCAGGATTTTCCCGGCGATCGACATCAAGAGGTCGGGTACGCGCAAGGAAGAGCTCCTGCAGACTAAGGAAGAGATCGACGCCATGTGGCTGTTCAGGAAGATGACAAACGACCTAGAGCCCGACAAAGTGCTGGAGGCGCTCATAGATCTCCTGACCAAGACGAGCACGAACCAAGAGGCGCTGCCCATTCTCAGAAAGAGACTGGCGTTGATGAGGTAGTACGAAGCGTGCTATACTCTTTCTGTTTGCTCTATGTGAACAGTTTGGGTATTTGTCATGCCCTCTTGAGTGGCCATATATTTCTGAGGTGATTCGCATGAAGACCGGGATCCATCCGAATTATGAGAAGACGACGATTAACTGCGCCTGCGGCGCCACATATGAAGTCGGCTCCACGAAGAAGAACGTCAGGGTAGATATCTGCGCCAAGTGCCACCCGTTCTTCACCGGCGTGCAGAAGATCATTGACACGGGCGGGCGCGTCGAGAGGTTCCGCCAGAAGTACGGGTACATCGAGGGCGAGAAGAAAGAGGAAGCTTCCAAGGAAGCCCGCTAGATAAGCACTATATAGGGCAGGGACCTTCATGGGTTTCTGCCTTTTCATTTTCCTATAGAATAGTGTGTGGTATTAGGTGAGTGTCTGACCGGACGATACCTGATGATGTCTGCGGCCATAGAGTGAGTTTGGAGGTAGACGCTGTGTCTTCTACGCCTTCCTACGGAGGCCAGGCGGTAATAGAAGGGGTTATGATGAGGGGCCCGCGGTTCGCATCCATGTCCGTGAGGGACCCTAACGGCGACATTGTCTCTTACGTCAAGAAGGCCGATAGCCTTTCTCAGAAAAGCGCCCTCCTAAGGCTGCCTATTGTGAGGGGGGCTCTATCTTTCTGGGATTCTATTTCCTTGGGCGTCGAGATGCTCATGCGGTCCGCGGACATCTCTTTTCCCGAAGAGGAGAAAGCATCGAAGAGCGCCGTCGACTTGAGCGTCGTGATTGCCGCGGTCTTGGCGGTCGCTCTGTTTATCGTCTTTCCGGCAGTGGTCGCGCCTTATGTGGTTGCCGCGCTCAATGCCACCGGAACCTTCTGGGCGAGCCTGGTGGAAGCCCTGGTCCGCGTTATGGTCCTTGTGGCCTATATCGCCTCGATCTCGAGGATGAAAGAGATCCAGCGGGTGCTTGAGTACCACGGCGCCGAACACAAGGTAATATGGGCTTGGGAAAAGAATTACCGGGAAATAAACGATAGGATCTACCTGGACAAATGGGGCGTCCCCGAGATCAGCGGGTTTCTGGCGTCCAAAGCCCGCAACGAGTCCAAACTCCACCCGCGCTGCGGTACCAGTTTCCTATTCATAGTGGTCTTGGTTTCATGGGTAGTGTTCTTGTTTGTGACCCCACAGGGAGTAGCGAGCAAAGTGGCGGCAAGGCTTGCGCTATTGCCTCTTACTGCCGGACTGTCATACGAGTTCCTAAAGGCTTCCGCCGCAAGAGAGGGCGGTTTTTGGCGTCTCTTGAAGGCGCCTGGGATGGGCCTTCAGGCCATGACCACCAGGGAACCTGAACCGGCGCAGCTTGAGGTCGCAGCCGATAGTCTGGCCCGGTTGGTTGAAGCCGAAAGAGGTGGTTTCAGATGACCAATGAATACGAAGGCGCGAGCCTGGCCGGCAAGCTCGATGGACTGGTCGAGCATTACGACTTTCTCTCGGCCGAACTGGAGAAACCTGAAGTCTTCTCCGACCCGAAGAAGTGCCGTGAGCTCGCGAAGGAGAAAGCCCGGCTAGAGGATACGGTAGCTTTGTACAGGCGGTATTTGCGAGTCTTGGACGATATAGCGGGAAGCCGTGAGATATTGGAAACCGAAGAAGACCGTGAGCTCAGGCAGCTGGCTGAAGAAGAGCTGGCAACTCTGGAGGAAGCGAAGCTTCAACTGGAAAAGGAGCTCAGGCTGTCTCTCATTCCGAAAGACCCAAACGATGACAAAGACGTGATTGTCGAGATTAGGGCCGGTACCGGTGGCGAAGAAGCCGCCTTGTTCGCGGCGGAGCTTTTCCGGATGTACGGGCGGTATGCTGAGGACCGCCGGTGGAAGATGGAGATCCTGACCTCCAACCCAACGGACCTAGGTGGGTTTAAGGAGATCATCTTCGCCATAGGCGGCAAGGGTGCATACCGGCGTCTCAAGTTCGAGGGCGGCGTCCACAGGGTGCAGCGGATACCTGCAACCGAGTCCGGAGGCCGCATCCATACCTCGACCGCGACCGTGGCCGTGCTCCCGGAATCCGAGGATGTAGAAGACATAGAGATAGACCCTGACGACCTCAGGATAGACACCTACTGCTCTTCGGGCAAGGGCGGTCAGGGCGTGAATACCACCTACTCAGCGGTCAGGATAACCCACCTCCCGACCGGAGTAGTGGTCACTTGCCAGGATGAAAGGTCCCAGATTCAGAACAAGGAGCGGGCCATGCGTATCTTGCGGTCCAGGCTTCTGGCCATGGCGCAGGAGCAGAGAAACCGGGAGCTCACTCAAGCACGGAGATCCCAAGTAGGAACGGGTGAGCGCGCCGAGAAGATCCGCACCTACAACTTCCCGCAGAACAGGGTCACGGACCACAGGATAGGCTATACCACCCACAGGTTGGCCGAGTTCCTAGACGGGAAAATCGACGAAGTGGTCGATGCCCTTCTTGAAGACGAAGAGAAAAAGAGGCTCGAGGAAGCATCACAGATATGAACGTAGGCGAGGCGCTCTCTTTCGGAAGGCGTCTTCTGGCAGGTAAATCCGACACCCCCGCTCGGGATGCGGGACTTCTCCTTTCTTTCGTCCTGGGCGAGCCATCTGAGTTTGTCTACCTGCATCCTGAAGCTCCCGTAAGCGAGGGCCTTTTCGCCCAATACTCGGGTCTTCTGGACAGGCGAGCCTCCGGCGAGCCGGTTGCCTACATCAGAGGGTTTCACGAGTTCATGGGGCATACTTTCCTGGTCGACCCGAGAGTACTGATCCCCCGTCCGGAAACCGAGCACGTTGTCGAAGCCGCCGCCCAACTATTGACGAAGACGTCTTCACCAATTGTCGCCGACATCTGCTGCGGCTCGGGGGCCATCGGTCTTTCCATTGCCAAAGCACTTCCTCTCTCAAGAGTGGTGCTCAGCGATGTTTCACGTGAAGCGGTCGATCTAGCACGGGAAAACGCGAAAAGACTCGGTCTGTCTCACCGCGTGAGTTTCCTTGTCGGGGACCTAGTGGCCCCCCTTCTAGCGGCGGGACTTAGGGGGAGGCTCGATTTGGTGACCGCCAATCCGCCTTACATCCCCACCGAAGAGATTGATACTCTTTCTCCCACCGTGCGGGACTTTGAACCGAGGCTGGCCCTTGATGGAGGAGAGTCCGGACTAGAGATGATACGGAGGATATCAAAGGAAGTGCCGGCGGTCCTTAAGCCGGGCGGCTACCTGGTGATGGAGATAGGCGCGGATCAGGGGGAAGCCTGTAGGGATATTATGATGGAGGACAGGGAGTACTGGGCCGGTACGGAGGTCCGGAGGGACTATGCCGGCAGGCAACGTGTCGTTGTTGCGAGAACTCACGGAACCGGTTGTCCAAAGAGGGTTGTCGGGAGGTCCGGCGTCCATGGAGACGAAGATTGTCAAGGTTGACCCTTTCGGCAGAGACGAGTCGGCGCTGATTCCCTGCGCGGAAGTGCTGCGCCGTGGGGGTCTCGTGGCTTTTCCCACCGAGACGGTGTACGGTCTGGGCGCAAACGCGCTCATGCCCGAGGCGGTTGGCCGTATATTTGAGGCCAAGGGCCGCCCCCAGGATAACCCGCTTATTGTGCACGTTTCCAAGCCGGAAGCCGTCGCTCCGCTGGTGAGGGAGATAAGCGAAGCGGCCATACGGCTTATGGAAGTTTTCTGGCCCGGACCGCTTACTCTGCTCTTTGCTAAGTCAGACCTGGTGCCGCCCATTGTCACGGCAGGGCTTCCGACTGTGGCAATAAGGATGCCCGACCACCCGGTGGCCCAGCGGCTAATTGACCTCGCGGGAGTTCCGGTGGCGGCCCCGTCGGCCAACTTGTCGGGCAGACCCAGCCCTACTACCTTCGAAGATACGCTGGCCGACCTTCAGGGAAGGGTGGACGTGATCGTTGACGGCGGGCCTTCGGGTATCGGCGTAGAGTCGACGGTCCTGGATATCTCCGGCCCGGTCCCCAAGGTCTTGCGCCCGGGCGGTCTTTCCCTCGAAGACCTCCGGAGCGTTCTGGGAGAGGTGGAAGTGGCCTCAGGCGTGCCTACTCAGGGGCCGCCGCCGTCGCCCGGCATGAAATACAGGCATTACGCACCGAAAGCCCCCGTATACCTGGTGGTTGGGAGTCCCGGCGAACAGGCCGCGGTCGCGAGGTTCCATGCGGTACGGTATCTCCTGGCGGGGAAGCGGGTGCTCATTCTTGCATCCAGCGAGAACTTGCATGCGTATGCAGACCTGGCTGATAGGTGGCCGGATAGTCTTGCGGTCCTTGAACTCGGACCCAGGGAAGACCTGGCGAGAGTGGCTTCCAGGCTGTTTTCAGGGCTGAGGCACGGAGATGAAATAGGCGCGGATGTGATCTTTGCCGAGTCTTTTCCCGACAAAGGTCTCGGGCTAGCCATTCAGAACAGGCTCGCGAGGGCGAGCGGCGGACGGACGCTCAAACTGCCCGGGAGACCGGAGATGAAGATTCTCCTGGTCTGTTCGGGCAATACGTGCCGCAGCCCCATGGCGGAAGCATTGTTGCGCCACATATGGCAGACCGAGTGCCCGGATATAGGCCTGCGCGTCATGTCGAGGGGCACGGCTGCAGCCGACGATATGCCCGCTACTCAGGAAGCAATGCGGGCGGTGGCCAACCTCGGGCTGGACCTCTCGGGGCATAAATCCAGGATGGTCTCAGAGGCTGACCTTTCGTGGGCGGACCTCGTGATCACGATGACAAAGGCCCACAAGAGCACCCTCATCGAACGCTATCCTTCATACGCGGGTAAGGTAGTGACGCTGTCCGAGGCATCGGGCGGGGCCGTGGCAGGCGACGTGAGTGACCCCTTTGGCCTTGGCCAACAGGCATATTTCAGGGCCAGAGATGAATTGGAGGTTGGCCTCAGGGCCGTTTGTGAGAGAATAGAACGGGTTATGTCAAATTTAGATGGAGGTAAGCATAATGAGGATCGCTCTGGGAAGTGATCACGCCGGTTTCCGCCTCAAAGAGGAAGTGGCCGGGATGCTCAGGGAAATGGGACACGAGCCGCTTGACCTGGGTACGTACTCAGACGAATCCGTTGACTACCCGGATTTCGCCGTGAAGGTGGCCGGATCCATACTCGCAGGAGATGCCGAACTCGGCATACTCGTTTGTGGGACAGGCCTGGGTATGGCCATGTCGGCCAACAAGGTGCCCGGGATAAGGGCCGCGGCAGTATCCGACACCTTTTCGGCACGCGCGGCCCGCGAGCACAACGACGCCAATGTGCTCTGCATCGGGGCCCGCGTCGTAGGAAGTGGCCTCGCCCGCGACCTGGTGAGCGCTTTCTTGGGCGCTTCCTTCCAGGGGGGGCGCCACGCCAGGCGGGTTGAGAAGATGTCAGATATCGAGAAGAAGTATGGGGGTGCACGCTAAATGGACGCCGCGCATGAAGAGAGCAGGACGGAGCTCGACCTTAACCAGGTGAAGCAAGAAGCATATCTTGCGACCAAGGGTCTTCTGGAGGCTGCCAAACTGCGGCCCGGCCAGATCGTGGTTCTCGGCTGTTCGACCAGCGAGATCCAGGGCAAGAGGATCGGCTCAACGGGCAGCACAGATGTTGCAGCGGCGGTCCTTGACGGGGTCCAGGAGGGACTTCAGGGCACAGGGGTCTACCTGGCCGTCCAGTGCTGCGAGCATCTCAACAGGTGCCTTGTTGTCGAGCGTGAAGTCCAGGAGAAGTATAGCCTCACCGAAGTAACTGTCTTGCCGGTCCCCCATGCAGGGGGCGCCACCGCTGCCACGGCTCTGAGGAGGTTCGACGACCCCGTCGTGGTTGAGACGATCCAGGCCCACGCGGGAATTGACATCGGAGACACGCTAATCGGTATGCACCTTAGGCCCGTCGCGGTTCCCGTGAGGATAGCTCAGAAAACCGTCGGAAGCGCCCACCTCACGGTTGCCAGGACCCGCCCCAAGCTGGTAGGTGGCGCCAGGGCCGTGTACGCCTGGGACGAAATAGAAGAGAAATTCGGAAAGAGCGCGAAAAAGAGCTGAAACCTTTCCAAACCCGGAGGAGTCAAAGTAATGGCGGAGCAGAAAAGACCGTCCTGGGACGAGTATTTTATGGAGCTGGCCGAAGTCGTTGCCAAGCGTTCCACTTGTCTCAGAAGGAATATCGGGGCCGTGGTTGTAAAGGACAAGAGAGTGCTGGCTACGGGTTACAACGGGGCTCCTACGGGCTTGGCCCACTGCAGCGAAGTTGGGTGCTTGAGGGAGAAACTCGGCATTCCCTCCGGAGAACGGGTGGAGATGTGCAGGGGGCTTCATGCCGAGCAAAACGCCCTGGTGCAGGCAGCAAGATACGGCATCTCCCTTGAGGGGGCCGTCATCTACTGCACCAACCAGCCTTGCGTGACCTGTGCCAAGATGCTCATAAACGCTGGGATCGTCAAGGTGATATACAAGCATCCGTATCCCGACAAGCTGGCCCAAGACTTACTGGCCGAATCCAAAGTCAGCGTGGAGAGGCTAGATTGACTGGTGGGACAGGCTCCTGTACAATGACGCAGGTAGAAGGGCCTATCAGCGGGAACGGGAGGAGGGGCGTTTGTGAGGTTCGAGAAAGAAACCGTCGCTTTCTGTCTCGCATTTGTCATTTCTTTCGGACTCACCCCCCTCATACGGATGATTGCCAAGAAAACCGGGGCCATGTGTTACCCCAACTCGCGAAGCGTCCACCGGACTCCAATCCCATACCTGGGCGGCATCGCCATGTACCTGGGCTCGGTTATCACCATGTCCGTTCTAAAGACCGGAGAGAACATCGCGTTTCCCGCCATAGCTCTGGGCGGGCTCGTGATCCTCATAGTCGGTGTCATCGATGACCTATGGCCGCTTAAGCCCTGGCAGAAACTCATAGGTCAGTTCATCTCGGCAGTAGTAGTGGTAAGGCTAGGAGTCAGCATCTCCTTCCTGACGAACCCCTTCTCAGGAGAGATACTCCTCTTGGGGTCCATCGCGTTGCCCCTCACTCTCCTGTGGGTCGTGTCTTTCGAAAACCTCATAAACTGGTCGGATGGATTGGACGGCCTTGCTGCCGGGATCGTGGGCATCACCTCAGCCACCATGATCTTCGCCATGAATGAGGCAGGGGCAGTGCATGTAGCTCCGGAAGCGGCTGCCCTCGCAGGCGCGGCTTTTGGATTCCTGCCTTTTAACTTCCATCCCGCTTCGATTTTCATGGGCGACGCGGGCGCCATGTATCTCGGACTTGCCCTGTCGGTCCTGTCGGTTCAGGGACTTGTGAAATCGGCCGTAGCGATGTCCATACTGGTCCCCATCCTCACCCTGATGGTCCCCATATCGGACATGGCTTTCTCGATCCTGAGGAGGAAGCTGTCCGGTAAGGCGGCATCTCAAGCCGACAAGGACCACATACACCACAGACTGCTTGAGCTTGGGATGAGCCAGAGACAAGCCGTTCTCGCCATCTACCTCGTGAGCTTGGGCTTCGGCGCTCTGGGCCTCGTCTCAGGTTTCGTACCGCTCAGTACGGGGGGCCCTCTGGCCGGTCTCGCTGTCTTGGGCATGTTTGTCGTTGCCTATAGGGCCGGGCTCCTGAGCCTCGGCCACAAAAAGACGGGACAGGACCGCAGCCGGCGGGGATAATAACTTGGCGCGGCGGAAAGGTTGAGGTCTGTGGGTAGTCTGAAGGTTATCTCCGTTTTTGGTACCAGGCCAGAGGCAATCAAGATGCTGCCTGTGGTCCGTGCGCTAAAGGAGCGCCATCCCCTTATCGAATCCAAAGTCCTCGTTACGGCGCAGCACCGCGAGATGCTCGACCAAGTACTTGCGGATTTCGGCGTGGAAAGCGACTACGACCTCGACGTGATGAGGCCCAACCAGACGCTTGCCGAGACGACCAAACGCGTTCTGGAAGGGATGACTCCAATCTTGGAGAAGGAGCGGCCCCACGTGGTCCTCATCCACGGAGATACCACCACTACCGGGGCGGCGGCTCTCGCGTCTTATTACCTCAGGATTTCCGTGGGGCATGTTGAAGCGGGCCTCCGGACGGGGGACAAATACGCGCCTTTTCCCGAAGAGATAATGCGGAAGATAGCCGATATCATAAGTGACTTTCATTTTGCTCCGACCGGGACCGCCAAGAAGAACCTCCTTTGCGAGGGCTACGACCCCGGCTCCATATTCGTGACCGGAAACACCGCCGTCGACTCCCTCCTCATGACAGTTAGAAAGGGCTACCGGTTCAAAGAAGAGCGCCTAAATGAGATAGATTTCGAGTCCCAGAGAAACATCCTTGTGGAAGTGCACAGGCGGGAGAACTTCGGGGAAGGCATGGAGAACATCGGGCGGGCGCTGTCCCGGATTGCTTCGGAGCGTAACGACATACAGCTCTTGGTTTCGGTTCACAAGAACCCCAACGCCCGGGAGCCCATTTTGCGGCACCTTAAGGGCGCCCCGAGGACGGTCCTTTTCGATCCTATAGACTATCCGGACTACGTCAACCTCATGAGCCGCGCGTACCTCCTAATCACCGACTCCGGTGGGGCGCAGGAAGAAGCGCCGTCTCTCGGAGTCCCCACTTTGGTCTGCAGGGAGAAAACCGAACGACCGGAGGCGCTAGACGCGGGCACTTGTGTGCTTGTTGGAACAGATATTGAGAGAATAGTAGACACGACTGTCGATTTGTTGGACAATATGACAAGGTACAAGCGGATGTCGCAGGTAAAGAATCCTTTTGGGGACGGACGCGCATCCGAGCGGATCGTGCAGGCCCTGATGTTCAGGTATGGACTAACACAAGACCGTCCGGAGGAGTTTTCCCCCGGGCAATAGAAGAACATTTGTTGTAATCTGCAGGCTGTAGCAAGTGTTCTTGCGGCAGCGCGTCTCCCGCGGCGCCGGTTGTTCTTCCGCACACTACACGGCTTGCAGCAAGATTTACAAAACGAGGAGGGGGGCCCCGGCCCGGCCCACCACACGATGGGACCGGTATCGTGGCATTTGCATGGCCAAGAAGGAACTTGACGCGATCCTTGAAGCCGAGCGAAAGGCGGCAGAGGTTGTGGAATCCGCCAAAGCCAGGGCCAAGGAAATACTCGCCGCAGCCGATAAAGAGGCCGAACGCCTCCTCCAAGAAGCCATCGAAGACGCCCAGTCCAAAGCCAAGTCCCTGTTGGATAATGCTTCCGCATCTTCCGACGCTCTGGAGAAAGCCTATCTCGAAGAGGCCGAGAAGGAGATCGCTTCTCTACGGGAAGCGGCCGGCTCCAGGCTTCAAGATGCGGTTCAGACGATAGTTTCGAAGGTTAAGAAGGCCTTATAGGGAGGGAGCCGGCAAAAAGCGCCAGCGGGCGCACCCGGCGTGGTCATGGCCGTTGCAAGGATGAAGAAAGTAACCATATATGCCGCCAAGGAGCTCAGGGGGGCCATATTCGAGCGACTCCGCGACCTTGGGATTTTCCACATAACCTCCGAGTCGTCCAAACCCCGGTATCTGGGGGTAGGCGGCCAGGCCGACGACGTATCCATGCCTGAAACCATCGAAATCCCCGAGGATATTTCCAACTCCCTTTCGAGACTTCAGTACCTCAGGGACTATTTCGGCAAGTATGCTCCCTTTAAGAGGTCGTTCATCGATGGTTTCACCGGTAAGAAGCCGGAAGTCTCCATGGGAGCGCTCAGGCAGCTCACGGCGGACTACGATATCGATGCCGTCTACCAGAAGGCCAAGGCTCACGAGAAGCGTCTCAATGAGATATCCGATTCGCTTTCAAGGTTAGGCGAAGAAGCCAGGACTCTCTCTCCCTGGGCGCCACTGGACATCTCTCTTAAAATGGTTGGGCCCACGGAGCTTTGCTGCAGCGCGCTGGCCGTGTTCCCCAACTCGGTCCTGGCGAAGATTCAGGAAGGAACGGCTTACGGGCCGGTCTTCCACGAGGTGCTCTGGGAGGACCGCTCCGAATCCGGTGTGTGGCTCCTGGTCTACGGCGCTTCTTCATCAGACGTCTCCTCGCTGGTTGCGACACTCGGCGGGCGCGTGGTGAACTTCAATGAATCCACTGTTGAAGGGGCGACTGTGCAAGAAAGGCTTCAAGCGCTTGAGGCGAAGATCCGGGATCTCAGCGAAGAAAGAGACGGGATTATCGCCGAAGACCGGCAGCTTTCCGCCTCCATGATGGACGTCATGGCCTTAATTGACTACTACCTGGACAAAGAGAACCTGGAACGGTTGGGCCAGAGCGTGGCGAGAACCGCTTTCACCCTGGTCATCGAAGGCTATGTGAGAGCGAAAGACCTCCATGAACTCGAAAGTGGGCTCAAGGAGTTCACCGAGATGGAACTGGTGGCAGAAGACCCTTCTCCCGGCGACGACGTCCCCGTCCTTCTCGAGAACCACCCGATCATAGCGCCGTTTGAGGTCATCACCAACATTTTCGGCTTTCCCAAGTACGACGAGATCGACCCAACCCCCTTCTTGGCGCCGTTTTTCTGGCTGTTTTTCGGGATATGTTTGGGAGACGCCGTTTACGGGATACTTCTCACCATCGGGTCTTGGTGGTTCATAAAGAGCCAGGGACTCAAGTATCCGGCAGACAAGCTGCCTCGCCTCCTTATGTATTCGGGAATCTCTACCTTGCTCGCCGGAGCGGCGACCAACAGCTGGATGGCGGACCTCGTCTCGGTTTTCTTGCCGGGCACGGCCATCGAGCGGCTACTCTCACGTATCGCCCTCATCAACCCGATTGAGGACCCGCTTACCATGATGCTGGTTTCGTTCGGTTTCGGCATTATCCACGTATGGGTCGGGATCGGAGTGAAGATGCTGAGCAGCTTCAGGCAAGGCGAATATGCGGACGGCATATGGTCATCCGGTTCGTGGCTCGTGTTCCTACCCGGACTCGTCCTCTGGGTGCTTTCTAAGGCAGGCATGATCGGAGGACCGATCCCCTTTTACATCATGGTCATTGGGGCTCTCATGGTCATGTACGGCGCGTCGAGGGGCCAGAAGAACATACTCCTCAAACCGTTCTCGGGACTCTACGGCCTCTACGGTATAGTGTCGTACTTCTCCGACACTCTTTCCTACTCGAGGCTCCTGGCTCTCGGCCTGGCCAGCGCCATTATCGGTGTCGTGGTTAACAAGATATCCCAGCTCGTGTCGAGCATGATCCCATACGTCGGCTGGGTTATGGTGCCCGTGATCTTGGCCGGAGGACATATCTTCAATCTCGTAATCAACGTCCTCGGGAGCTTCATACACGCCGGACGTCTTCAGTTTGTCGAGTTCTTCACCAAGTTTTTCGAGGGGGGAGGTACACCGTTCAGGCCTCTTAAGCGCGTGAGCGAGAATGTGTCAGTTCAAGCTGTTGATTAAGGAATGAGCAAAAGTCAGGAGGGGTCGGATTTGTTCGGAGGTAATGCTAACGTCTGGTTCGCAGCAGGGATGGCCATAATTCTGGTGGCCCTTGCGATAGGAGTGTTCTTTGGTCCCGCGTTGGGCGGGAACGGCCTTGCCCTCGTCGGAGCAGGCATCGCGGTTTTTGTGAGCGGAATCGGATCGATCATCGGTACCGGGATAACCGGGGAAAAGGCCGCGGCGATCACTTCTGAGGATCCCGAGAAGTTCGGGCGTCTCCTGCTGCTCCAGGCTCTTCCGGGCACCCAGGGCATTTACGGGTTCCTAGTCGGATTCTTGGCCATCTTTAAGATGGGCGGGTTCTCCGGCGTTCTCACGCTGGACATCGCTCAGGGATGGCAGTTTATTTTCGCGTGCCTACCGGTCGCGATCTCGTGCCTCCTTTCCGGCATCTGGCAGGCCAAGGTTTCCCTCGCCGGCATGGATATCGTGGTGAAGCACCCCGAGGAATCGGGTAAAGCCCTCATCATGCCCGCTATGGTTGAGACCTACGCGGTTCTCGGACTCCTTGCGTCGGTCCTCTTGATCATGTTCGCGATCAAGGTTTAGGGGGCCGTCTCGATGCCTCTTGAGGATATCCTGAGCACGATACGGAACCGTGCGGAGGAAACCGCGAAGGAGATCTTGGATGATGCCAACACCCGCGCCCGGCGGCGTATTGACGCGGTACGCGCCGAGGCCCAGGAGCGCGCGGCGAGTATCATAAGTGTCGCGGAGGCCGAAGCCGCGAAGATCGAGGCCGCCGCGAAGACGAGAGCCGCTGCCAGGCGGAGGCAGGCCATCCTCAGGGAGAAACAGTCGCTGGTCGAAGGCGCCTTTGCCAAGGCGGGAGAGGCTTTGGCCTCCATGCCCGCCGGAGAGTACAGAGAACTCATGCTGGACTCTCTGGCCCGTTCCGCCCAAGGTGACGAAACCGTGGTCCTGGGCCCTGAAGACCGTGAGCGGCTCGGCCCAGACTTTGCCGCGGAACTGCACAAGAGATTGTCTTCCATGGGCAAAGGGACAGGTGTGAACTTGGAGTTCGCCGCGAGTTCCCTTGGGGGCGGATATATCCTAAGGAGCGGCGGCGTTTCGCTTAACAGTACATTCCCTGCCCTGGTGAAGAGATTTGAGGACGAACTGGAGATCGAGGTGGCCAAGAAGCTCTTTGGAGAAGGAGAGTAAGAAGGCCGCCCATGCCAAAGGTGGGTAGACGTTGAACGAATTCGCTTGGGCCAGTGCCGTTGGCCATATAAGAGTGAGGGAGAGGGAGATCCTGTCTCGCTCCGACCTCATGCGACTTGTTGAGGCCGGAGACTTGGAGCGCGCCCTCCTCGGCCTTCGTGATACGTACTACGGTCCGTTCGTCGCTTCGACCGGTCCGTCCGACCACGGAAGCGCTTTGGTCGCGGCGCTCTCTGAGGCCTACAAGTATGCCCTCCAGATCTCTCCCGAACCCATGATCATCGTTGCCTACCGGGCGCGAAACGATTTCCACAACTTGAAAGTGCGGGCGAAATCGGTTCAGCTTGGTGTTCCGTTGGATAAGGAAGCCCTTTCATCTATGGGCAATTTCGACCCGAGCCTAGACCCGGGTGAGGTCTCTCTCGAAGCCGCGAAGATCTTTGGTCTCTCGATTAACAAGAAAGAGGTCGCTTTCTTCTGCGGCGCGCTGGGACAAACCTATGCCCAAGCCGTCAAGCTGATTGAAGAAAACCGCGCGAGCACCCAGGAAGGGCTTCTCTCCCTGAGGGTCGACAGCCTTATTGACCGCGGATACTATGCTTGGTTTTCCAAGGTGTTCAAGAGGTACGGGTATCCGGGACTGAGGGGATTCCAAAGGGCCGAAGTCGACCTTCTGAACCTGCGCATGTCCTTGCGCGGGCTCAGGATGGGTCTCGACCCGGCAGTGTTCCAGGAAGCCCTGCTCCCCGGAGGAGATATCCCTCCCGAGAAGATTCTCGGCGCCTACAGGGGCGGTCTCGCGGGCATCCACTCGGCGTTTAGGGGTACACCGTGGAGCGACCTGGCGGCTACAGGAGCACAGACGGCGGAGAAGGGAGAGTCCCTCACCAAGTGGGAAAGGGCTTGTGACAACACCCTGATGGGGGTAATAAAGTCGGCAAGATACTACTCCATCGGTCCTGAGCCGGTATTCGGGTACCTTTTCGCCAAGGAAACCGAAGTCAAGAACCTTAGGGTGATCCTATCGGGAAAACAGTCCGACCTGCCCGGGCAGGAGATAGCCGAGAGGTTGCGTGAGCCTTATGTCTAAAGTGGCTGTCTTGGGTCAAAGAGATGCGGTGCTCGGGTTCAAAGCCTCAGGTGCCGTTGCCTTTTCGGCGGACGATGTCCACGAGGCCCGGGAAAAACTGGGCAAGATTCTAGAAGGTGATTTCGCTGTGCTCCTCGTGACCGAGGAGATTGCCGAGATGCTGAAAGAAGAGCTCCAGCCGCTCTATGAGAAGCCGAAACCGGTTGTCACGATACTGCCAGATGCCAGGCGGCCGAGAGGGCTGGGGATGGAGCTTCTGAAGAAAAGAGTCGAGCGGGCAGTTGGAGCAAACATCCTGCTCAAGGGAGAGGAATGATGCGGCTGTGTCTACTAGCCAGGTGAAAGGACAGATTACGAAAGTATCCGGGCCCCTGGTGATAGCCTCGGGCATGGCCGGCTCCCGCATGTATGACGTGGTGCGAGTCGGGACCATGGGGGTCGTTGGAGAGATTATCGAGCTTAGGGGCGATACCGCTTCCATTCAGGTCTACGAGGAGACTTCCGGAGTAGGCCCCGGGGAGCCGGTGGTTTCAACCGCCGCGCCTCTTTCCGTAGAGCTCGGACCCGGCCTTATAGGTGCTATTTATGACGGAATCCAAAGGCCCCTCAACGTCATCGCCAATATGGCCGGAAGCTATATAGCGAGAGGCCTTGAGGTCCCCGGACTTGACCACGAGAAGAAGTGGCACTTCGTGCCCAGAGTGAAACCGGGCGACAAGGTATCGGCAGGCACGATCCTCGGCGTCGTACAGGAGACTCCTCTTGTCGAGCACAGGGTGATGGTACCTCCGTCGGTGCCCGATGCCATTGTGAAGAGCATCAGCGAAGGCGATTACACGGTCGTCGAGACCGTTGCCGTACTGGAAGCCGGCGGGCGCGAGATTCCCGTAACCATGCTGCAGAAGTGGCCTGTCCGCGAGTCCAGGCCGGTCAAGGAGAAGCTCCCGCCCAAAGAGCAGCTCGTGACGGGACAGAGGGTCATCGACGCCTTCTTCCCCATAGCCAAGGGTGGCACGGCCTGCGTCCCCGGCCCTTTCGGGAGCGGGAAAACGGTAATCCAGCACCAGCTGGCCAAGTGGGCCAACGCCGACATCATTGTCTACATTGGTTGCGGCGAGCGCGGAAACGAGATGACCGACGTTCTCCTCGAGTTCCCCGAGCTCAAAGACCCGCGCAGCGGCAGGCCCCTCATGGAGCGTACCGTGCTTGTGGCAAACACTTCGAACATGCCGGTTGCGGCGCGTGAGGCATCGATTTACACGGGTATCACCATCGCCGAGTACTACCGCGATATGGGGTACGACGTGGCCATCATGGCCGACTCTACATCCCGCTGGGCGGAAGCCATGCGTGAGATCTCGGGCCGTCTGGAAGAGATGCCCGGCGAAGAAGGATACCCTGCTTACTTGGGTTCGAGGCTCGCGGAGTTCTACGAGAGGGCCGGACGGGTCAGGGTGCTTGGCCAGGGCGATACCGAAGGCGCGCTGTCAGTTATCGGCGCGGTCTCGCCCCAGGGCGGTGACCTCTCTGAGCCCGTCACCCAGGCTACCTTGCGTATAGTTAAGGTCTTCTGGGGTCTCGATGACAGGCTTGCGGCGAGAAAGCACTTCCCGGCGATCAACTGGTTGACCAGTTACTCGCTGTATACTGAAAGACTCGATGAGTATTTCAGGGCCAGTGCAGGGCCCGATTTTCCCGAGATGCGCGACGAAGCGATGTCCATCCTCCAGCAGGAAGCCGAGCTGTCGGAGATCGTGCGACTGGTCGGTATCGATTCGCTGTCGCCTAGGCAGAGGATGATCTTGGACACCGCCAAGTCGCTGCGCGAGGACTTCTTGTACCAGAGCGCATTCCATGAGGTGGACACTTACTGCTCCCAGAAGAAGCAGTACGGCATATTGCAGGCTATCCTGACGCTGCACCACAAGGCGCTTCAGGCACTGGATGAAGGAGTCCGTGTCGAGCGGATAACTTCTCTGCCGGTTAAGGAGCAGATAGCCAGAGCGCGCGTTACGCCCGAAGAAGAATGGGATGCTGTCCACCAGAGGATTATGGCTGCTATTTCGGCGGAGATTGAGGCGGAAACCGCAGGCGTTAAGGACAGGAGATAAGAGAAGGCATTGGGGGAATTTGGGATGCCGTTGGAGTACACGACCATATCAGAAATATCAGGGCCACTCGTAGTGGTGGAGCAGGTCCGGGAGGTCCACTACGATGAGCTCGTTGAGGTAGAGACGAGGGACGGCCAGATCCGGCGCGGACGCGTCTTGGAGGCCTCTACCGGTAGAGCTCTTGTCCAGATATTCGAAGGGACTTCAGGGCTGGACGTTACGGGATCCCGCGTGAGATTCCTTGGGAAGGTGCTTGAGATCCCCGTATCTCCTGACATCCTGGGAAGGATCTTCGATGGAGCGGGAAACCCCATCGACGGGGGGCCAAAGATTATCCCCGAAAAGAGGCTGGACATTAACGGCAGCCCCATCAACCCGTTTGCCCGGGCATATCCCTCTGAGTTCATCCAGACGGGCATCTCGGGCATCGACTGTATGAACCCGCTGGTCCGTGGCCAGAAGCTCCCCGTCTTCTCAGGTGCGGGTCTTCCCCATGCCCAGCTTGCGGCGCAAATCGCTCGCCAGGCGACGGTCCTTACGGGGAGCGAGCCTTTTGCGGTTGTCTTCGCCGCCATGGGCATTACGTTCGAAGAAGCCGATTACTTCATGACCGATTTCCGCCGGACGGGCGCCATCGACAGGGCAGTGCTCTTCATAAACCTTGCCAACGACCCGGTTATCGAGCGAATCGCGACTCCGCGTATGGCGCTTACCGTTGCCGAGTATCTCGCGTTTGAGCGCGATATGCACGTGCTCGTAATCCTCACCGACATGACGAACTATGCCGAGGCGCTCCGCGAGGTTTCCGCTGCGCGTAAGGAGGTGCCGGGTCGTCGCGGGTATCCGGGTTATATGTACACCGACCTCTCGCAAATTTACGAGCGTGCAGGCCGGATACAGGGCAAAAAGGGTTCGATCACCCAGATCCCGATTTTGACCATGCCGGAAGATGACAAGACCCACCCGATCCCCGACCTTACGGGTTACATCACCGAGGGTCAGATCATCTTGTCGAGAGACCTTCATAAGAAGGGCATCTACCCGCCCATCAATATCTCAATATCCCTTTCACGACTAAAGGACAAAGGTATCGGAAAGGACAAGACTCGCGAAGACCACGCAGACGTCTTGAACCAGCTATCGGATGCTTACGACCGCGGCAGAGAGGCGCGCGAGCTCTCGGTCGTGTTGGGCGAAGCTGCTCTCAGCGAAACAGACAAGCTGTTCCTTAAGTTCGCCGATGAGTTTGAAGCCAGGTTCGTGAAACAGGGGGCCAACGAAAACAGACCCATAGCCGAAACCCTGGATATCGGTTGGGACCTCATGACCATGCTGCCCAGAAGCGAACTCAAGCGTATTTCCGACAGAAACGCCGAGAAGTACCTGAAACCCAGGATATCCGAAGGCGCCGCCCCGGCGGCCGAATAGGAAGGAGACGGGGCTTTGGAACTCAGGGTTAGCGCTACCCGTCAGGAGCTCACGAGGCTGAAGAACCGGGTCAAGATGGCCGCCCGGGGCCACAGGCTCCTCAAGGATAAGCGGGACCAGCTCATGAAGGAGTTCATGGCCATCGTTCATGAGAACCAGCGGCTTCGCAGGGAGCTGGAGAAGAGGTTGGGCGCCGCATACAAGAGTTTCGCCCAGGCGAGGGCGCTTCTCAGCCCGCCGGTCCTAGAGGAGGCGCTCATGGCGTCAAGCGGGCCCGAAGAGGTGTCCATCAGCTACAGGCGCATCATGAACGTCGTGGTGCCCGAGATGGAGATCCGTAGGGCCGGGGAAGAAGGAGAAGGCAACGCGCAAGGCACAGCGCCGGGAGCGGAGCCAGAAGCAGCGCCGGCCGAGGAATCGAGCGGACGCTCAATAAACCTAAGTATTCCGCCTTACGGGCTGGCATCAACTTCTTCCGATTTGGATGACGCGATCAAGGAGTTTCAGGGCATACTTCCCCTGCTTGTGAAGCTTTCTGAAGTCGAACGCAAAATCCAGCTTTTGGCCGATGAGATAGAAAGGGCCAGACGAAGGGTAAATGCCCTGGAGTATATACTCATCCCTGAGCTGGAAGCTGCCGTTAAGAGCGTGGAGATGCGACTCGAGGAAATGGATCGGGCCAACGCGTCCAGGCTCATGAAAGTCAAGGATATCGTAAGGGCTCACTGAAAGCGCTAAAGCACTACCGAAAGCACCGCCGAATGGCGCGGGCACTTGACATCCGGCCGTCGGACTGAACCCAGTGACGAGTGGTTGGAATGCTAATAGGACACCATGTTTTCCGGGCATCAAGGCAAGATCCAAAGTAGACACTACAAGATAGAACAATAGACGCACGAATTCTATGTTGGGAGGACCCGGGACCGCTTTTCGAAAGTTGGTTTATTTCGATAAGTGTTCTGCGGGGCTGAATGGAAGTTACCAAAGCCGGGAATGAACTTTCTGGAATGAAGTTCCAATCACGAGCCTCATGGGCTGAACGAGGGAGCCGGGTACTTTGAGCTTGGTCATTAAAGGTGGCAAACCCCTAAGGGGAACAGTAAGGTGCGACGGAGCCAAGAACGCCGCCCTGCCAATCATGGCGGGCGCGATCTTGTCAGAGGATATTTCCATTATCGATAACGTGCCGCATCTCCGGGACGTGGAGACCATGTCCAATGTACTCAGGTCCATCGGAGTTTCGGTGCGAGTAACCGGTAATTCTGTCTTGATAAACCCCGGCAAGCGGCTGCGAAACGAAGCTCCTTATGACCTTGTGAGGATGATGCGCGCTTCTTTCTTGATCATGGGGCCTCTCCTCGTACGTTTGGGCGTTGCCTCAGTGCCTTTGCCCGGAGGGTGCGCCATAGGCCAAAGGCCGGTGGATCTTCACCTCAAGGGGTTCCAAGCAATGGGTGCCCAGATCTCCGTGGAAGGCGGCTTCGTGAGAGCCCGAGCCGAGAAACTCAGGGGAGCCGAGATCTATCTCGACATCCCTTCGGTCGGCGCGACGGAGAACATCATGATGGCCGCGGTTGGCGCCGAGGGAGTCACGGTTATAGAGAACGCCGCGCAAGAACCCGAGATTGTCGACCTCGCCAACTTCTTGAATTCAATGGGAGCCGAGGTTACCGGAGCAGGTACTTCCCGCATCAAGGTGGAGGGCGTCAAGAAACTTAGCGGCACCCGCTACAACATTATCCCTGATAGGATCGAAGCTTCCACCTTCCTCATTGCCGGGGCCATCACGCGGGGCAAAGTGATGGTAGAGAACGTGATACCGACCCATATCAGGTCGGTCCTTGCGAAGCTCAAAGAGAGCGGCGCCTACTTGCTCGAAGGCTCCAGGTCGGTTGAAATAGAGATGCCCGAGAGGCCGACCCCGGTCAACATCAAGACACTTCCCTACCCGGGATTTCCCACCGATGTACAGGCTCCTTTTATGTCGCTCCTGGCTATTGGGCAGGGTACGAGCCTGATATCGGAGACGGTTTTCGAAAACAGGTTTAACCACGCCGAAGAGCTCATCCGCATGGGCGCCAAAATCAAGATTGAGGACTCAAATGCTATCGTTGAGGGAGTGCCGAAACTGAGCGGCGCTTCTCTCCAAGCCACTGACCTCCGGGCCGGGGCTTGTCTGGCATTGGCTGCTCTTGCTGCCGAGGGTCAGAGCGAGATCTTCGGTACCGAGCACATATACCGGGGCTACAGCGATTTCGCCACGAAACTGCGTCTTCTCGGCGCGGACATCGAGGAGATCGGCATTCCGAAAGTTGCTTACTCGGAACGGTAAGAACATGGACGCTGAGCCAAAATGCGCGTATACGGTTTTATTCGATGAAGCCGTGTTGGCGCAAGAAGGAAATAGCATTCCTGATTTCTGCTTAGGAGTATTCACGTTCAGGCTTTAGGGTCTCTATCGCAGCAAATATACCTTTCATTGAAATGCGACACTTTAACAGAAAGAGCACTGTCGCTATGAGTTCGAGCCTTCTCGAATCATATTTACTCATTTCAGCAACAAGGTTCTTGCAGGCCTGAGATAGGGTCGAGTTGGAGTACCTCTTGAGTAGATCCCGGCCCTGCTCCGTCAATGAGCAACAAAGCGCGCCACCCTGGCCCGCTTGCTTCTCCTCGGTTACAAACCCAAATGCCTTCATTTCTTCAATCTCGTTGGCTAGTTGTTCAGAGAAGGGGCCGTATAGGTGATACCTGAACACCTCGGTGAAGGGCCATCCTCTTTGCTGAGCAAGGAAAACTAGTTTCTGTAACTTCTTCCGACCGGCAACGCTCCCTCCTGCTACGTCAATGAGTCTAAGCACCTCGGCGTAGCTCTCAAACATACTAGAACCCCCCTACCTCAATCTTTTCCGCAAGTTCTCATGGCATACTTCATCGGGAACATACACGCGAACCTTGGTTATCCATTGGCTGGCCACTGACCTCACAGCGGCAGAGACCTTCGATATTTCCACGTACTTCCCAGCCGAACGGTCCCACGCTAAAATGGGGCAAACCGACTATGGTCTCCTCCATGATATGTCAGTGACGTAACGCCTAACTGCCGAATGCGTCTCAATCGCTGAAACTCCTTGGTGTCGACAATCGCAAGCAATGTATCTCGCGGCAGTTCGATGAAACCATGAACCGGATCTCGAAATATCTTGGGTTGGGAGGTTAGTGCCACTTCATCTCCTCCTGCCCAAGGGAATTCTGTCTCTCAACTAAGACTCCCTTCTGCTCGAGTCCGAAGTATCAATATTACGAACGGATGTGTTCCGTGAATCATCCCCGGACAAGTCCTAGAGCTCAAGGAGTCATAATCGCCCCTTATCAGCAATATTATCAAGCGTCACGAGGAGGTACGGCGCTTGAGACGGATCCTTTACTTCCTTCTATTTGTCCTTGGCGTGTATCTGGGGCTACCCGGACCTCGTCCCCAGGGACCTGTGTTCCCGACCCGGCCGCAAGGAGACGACCCCATCCTCCGTATTGACGTCTACTATGCCGAGAAGGGAACCGTCGTAAGGCTGGACTTGGAAGAGTACGTGAAAGGGGTTGTGGCTTGCGAGATGCCTGCTTCGGCCGGCCTCGAAGCCCTTAAAGCCCAGGCTGTGCTGGCTCGGACTTACGCCTCGCGCAAAATGCGGATCCTCGGAGGTAGTCCAACGCGCCAGGACGCCGACGTGACTTCGGATTACCGCCAGGACCAGGCGTGGGCGCCGGTGGAAGTGCTAAAGGAGCGATGGGGCGCTGTGGGCTGGTGGCTGAACTGGCCCAAGATTGAGAGGGCCGTTGAGGAGACCCGCGGACTCATCCTCACGTACAACGCTTCTCCGGCAGAAGTGGTGTTCCATTCAACGTGCGGAGGCAGGACGGAGGCGGCAAAGGATGTATGGATCAAGGACGTGCCCTACCTCCAAAGCATCCCTTGTGATTTTTGCAGCCACTCGCCCTACTACAACCCCCAAACGGTGACAATATCCCTGTCGCAGGTCTCCTCCGCCTTGGGATCTCTCGGCGTGTCTGTGCCCGTTTCCACGCTTGCATCAGGTGGCTTTCCGGTTGTCTCCCAGGTGTCGCCAACCGGAAGGATCAAGGAAGTGCTTGTCGGCGGAGAACGTATCCGCGGCCTTGAGTTCAGGATGGCCCTGGGGCTTCGTTCCACCAACCTATCCTGGACCATCCGCGGGAACAACGCCGTCTTTCAGGTCAAAGGATACGGACACGGCGTAGGGATGTGTCAATACGGAGCCGACGGCATGGCCAAACAAGGCCGCAACTACAGCGAAATCCTCAGTTACTACTTCCCCGGCACTAAGATCACCGCCATATTCGAAGAATAATTACTGTTGGCAGTCATAGTTGTGGAAGGGACCCTGAATGGCCTGAGTCCGGTTGTGGGACCACTGATCCTCCTGGTTACCCGCCTCATACTGTGCCCTCAAATGTTGCAGGGAATATAGAGGTGAGGATCGTAAGGAAGACGTGGGATGCTTGAGCAGCCGGCAAACTACCCGACGGATCGGTTGCTGTGACCCTAAGACAGCCGTGGCGGGGTGCGAATCCGCCTCTCCATCGGCAGCGATGACCGACCCGACGTGGTAGTGCTGGACGAAGATGGGAAGACGGTTTGGAGTCTCCGTGGATAGCGACCTAACAGAGCGACTTGTACCGGACATCGACGCAGTCCACTGCTCAGGCTCATGGAATGGAAAGGTAGGGCCGGATAGTGATGGTCAAAGACTTCGTTGTAACGCTTTCTCCAGAAGAAGCAGCTTCAGCGATCATCGAGGCTCTGGTGTCGCATGAAGAACCGGTATTCTACCTTTTAGAACATCCGGTAATGTTGGTGGATAATCACCGGATCCAGTGCTCCTCTGGCGTCATTATCACCTTGGTCTTGGCCAAATGGTTTGTAAGAACAGGTGATTATGTAAATGTAGTCGTAGTGCTGAGCAATCTGACGGGTGGCTCCACGACAGTGCATTTGTGTACGGGTAGATTCAGGCGATGGTTTCGAGACGTAGATTTTGGTGCCGCCAAAACTATGGTCGGAATGGTGGAGAGCGTGCTGGAAAGATACAAACTTGACTGAATCTGCTCTTGAGACTAACAACATGCCTCCCAATTCTTTCTGCGCATCAACGCACTCGAACGAAAGCCGCTTGTCTTCGTTAAACGATTTCACTAGCGGTTCGATCCTCACACTTGATACGCAAGTTGTGGAACGTGGGAATGGCATACAGAGCCTGCCTCATAGCGCCTTCACCATTATCAAGCACGGGTTTTGTTCATTCCACAGAGTCGGAAATACCCCAAGTTTGGAAAAACCCAAGGACTTGTAAAAAGCCACGGTCTGATCGTACTCCGGATAGCGCCCTTCTTCTACCGTCTTCACGTGCAAGTACTTGTACTTCTCTCTTGCGTACGCCTCCAGCGCGAGATACAGCTTAGTTCCAATGCCTCTCCTGTGGTAGGCCTTCTTGACCCCCATGCAATGTATCTCGCCGGTTTCCGGGCTGCTTTCACTTAGGGTGATAAACCCGACTACTTCTTGACCAATCGTCGCTCCCCACAGGGGCAGACCCTTTGATTCCTCGATGAATGCCTTGGTGCTGTCAGGAAGCCCAAACCAGTCCGGCAAGTTCAAGAGCACTTCTGACGCTATCGTTGCCTTTTCCTCTGGGTCTTGAATCTTTGCGATACTGAGACAGTCTTGCATGTAAGTTCCTCCCAAGAGAGATAACCAGCGTCGCTTGAGACTGTCAAGTCTTTCACCAGGCCATCATGCCGGAAGCAGGCGGAAACTTAAATCCGGTACAATATGTGAAGGGCGTCATCTCACTTGTTTTCGGCATTACCTTCGGCATAAAGCTCATGGAAAAAGGGGAAAAAGGCGCCGAGAAGCTTTACCGGGGACTTGCGGACCGGCTTCCGGAGTTTAAGCGGATAGCCGAGGAAGAAGACAGCCACGAGAGAGACTTGGTGGGGATAATCGAGGAGGAACGCCTTCAGTTTGTCGGCTCCATGGTCCTCGGCCTAAACGATGCCCTGGTAGAACTCACCGGAACTCTGGCCGGTCTTACATTCGCCCTCAAGGACACTCGCCTTATAGCCCTCGCCGGTCTCATAACCGGTATAGCCGCTTCACTCTCCATGGCGGCCTCCGAGTACCTTTCGGCCAGGACCGAGGAGGATAACGCCCGCGCCCTGAAGTCGGCGCTTTATACAGGAGGCGCCTATGTGTTTACTGTCGCGTGCCTGGTCCTGCCCTATCTCGTGATCTCAGATTACATCCTGAGCCTTACGTTTACGATTCTCGCGGCAATACTAATAATACTCGTCTTTACCTTCTACATCTCGGTGGCCAAAGATCTCCCCTTCAAGGAGAGATTCCTCGAAATGGCCGGCATAAGCCTCGGGGTGTCCGGTATTTCCTTCGTCATCGGGCACTTCATCAGGCTATTCCTTGGGGTCGATGTTTGAGTACTTCTCCCCGCCCCTAAGTGCCTGAAGGTGCCATGGAAGGAAACCGATGGTCCGCGGCAAAGTACATTGAGACAAAGTCTGCCCGAGTCTTCTTGAGGTAGGGCTTTACTTGATCCAGTATGGGATGCTCTTCTTTAGCGGCACCTTTATCGATGTCTTCAGTTTGCCGGTGCCATTCCGGGCCCTCGGCCTGGCCTTTCCCACCACTTGGGCCAACATTATCGCTCAGAGCCTGGCACCGTCTCCACGACTCTACGCCGGACTCCTCGGTGTATCCACCGGCTATATCATCTTTGGCCGTGTCTTGTTTGGGATTACGGAGAAGAGAGCTCGTAAGGCTGGCCTGCTATTCAGAGAATAGAGAATCATCCCCAGGCTCATTCGTTGAAACTAGACTCCCCTCCGGCTCCGACTCATGTCCGGCTTTCTGCGCATAGTTCCCCCAGATTATGGCAACCATACCGGCTGGGGAGGTATCTCAATGGACAGCAACGGTTCATCCCGGAACGGTTCGCCGGAGAATGAGTTGCCGCAGGACAGCTCGACCGGCTCGACCCGAGATGGTTTGTCCGGGAGCTCATCATCTCGCTATAGCACTTCGCGGCGGTACAGAAGGCGTGCCAACGCCGAGCGCAACTGGCAAGTAGTCCTTCGCGCAGCGATTATCGGAGCGTACTGTCTTGTTCTCCTTATCGCAGGTCTGTACCTAGGCCACAAGGGCAGGGAACGGCCCGAACCCGATCGGGCTACGCTTATTGACGCACCTCAAGTTCAGGACCCCGCGACCTATGCAAACGCGGAGGAACCGCTTGATGGTCTGCCGGATCCGACTGCTCATCCCGTTACGGCTACGGCTGCTACGGAGCCCTCCGGCTCGGAGGAGACTCAGCCTCAACCCGCGGGCCAGAGCGGTCAGAATGATTCAGCGACCCACGAGAGTTCAATGACCGGGGAAGAGGAAGGCCATGACGACACAGACAACACAGAGGGCCTATATGCAGACGACACCTCGATGCCCGCTGCGGCTGGACCGAGGGAAACACCTAGTTGGCCCGTTCAGGGAGAGGTCGTGGGCGAACCCGGATGGGTCTTCTCAGAGTACCTAAACGAGTGGCGGTATCTTCCCGGAGTGGAGATCGCCGTGGACCCCGGTACCCTTGTAGTTGCGTCGATGTCGGGCACCGTGAAGTCGGTTACCAATGACCCAGACCTTGGAACGGTAGTGACCTTGGAGCACCCGGACGGTACCACGACTGAATACGGACGGCTTTCTGGGTGCATCTTAGGCGTTGGTGACACAGTGAAGCAGGGTGAGGAGATCGCTCGAACGGACGGCACAACGTTTTACTTCGCCGCCAAGGTAAACGACGAGGCTGTCATGGTGACGAAGTACTTGACGCCATAGAAACGCAGCCGAATCGCCGTACCGCGCTACCCAACGAGCGCTTCGGCCGCTCCGTGATTTCAGGCGGTTCGAAGCATGGCCCCTTGCCCATCGCCACTCTGTTTCGCCACACTGTGAGGTTTGCGCTTCACCGACCGAATTAACTCAGCACTAGAGCATAGACATATTAGCGTAAGACGCAGCGAGGGGGCCCTGCCATGAACGACGTAATTTGGAAGCGTGCGATTGAGATAGGCGAATTCATAGGTCAGACCCACGCCACGGTTCGGGAGACCGCGCGTTCGTTCGGCGTGTCTAAGAGCACTGTCCATAAGGATGTTACCGACCGGCTGCCCAAGATCCGCCCGCAACTGGCCAAGCTGGTCCGAGAGGTTCTTGACATGAATAAAGCAGAACGCCACATAAGAGGGGGTGAAGCCACGAGGAGGAAGTATCAAGCCGAACAGGCCGAACAAGCGCTCTAACAAGCCCTTTAACAATTACTGCAACAACCCTCTAACGGCACTCCAAGAGAACGACGATATAGCCCGGGGAAGCCACCTGCTGGTTCTTCGGGCCTTCGATTCTTGAGGAGTGCATACCCATGGGTAGACAGGTCGGCATCGATCTGGGGACCTGTTCGGTCCTTGTTTTCGTGCGAGGCTTGGGAATCGTAACGAGAGAACCTTCCGTTGTCGCAAAAGAAGTGTCCACGAACAAGATCATCGCAGTCGGTAATGAGGCCAAGAGGATGCTGGGACGGACTCCCGGCACCATTGTGACGGTGCGCCCCTTGAGAGGCGGAGTCATCACCGACTACGACGTGACTTTGGCCATGCTTCGTCATTTCGTAAAGCAAAGCGTTCCGTGGTTTCCACCGGTCAAGCCCGAGCTCCTGATAGCCGTGCCTGCGTCAATCACCCATGTTGAACGGAGGGCAGTCCTCCAGGCCGGCAAAGAAGCCGGAGGCGGCAAGGTGCATATCCTCGAGGAACCGGTCCTGGCGGCCTTGGGCGCCGGGCTGGATATCGACGGCCCTTCGGGCCACATGATCGTGGATATTGGCGGAGGCACCACCGACATAGCCGTCTTGTCTATGCGCGAAATGGTGACCCAGACCTCGACCAGGGTCGGCGGAGATGCGCTTGACGATGCCATCGTCCGCTACGTCCGCCGGGAGTACAACCTCATTATCGGCGAGCAAACCGCCGAGAGGGCTAAGATGGCCGTGGGCTCGGCGTTTCCCACTGAAAAGAGCGAAGTTGAGATAGGGGGTCGTGACCTGGTCACAGGGATGCCGCGAAGTCTGGTGCTCGACTCATGGGGAGTGCGCGAAGCCATGAGCGATCCTCTGGCCACAATAGCACATGCGGTCCGGAGCGTTCTGGACAAGACGCCGCCCGAGCTTCTCGGTGACATCATCGAGCGAGGTATAGTGCTGACCGGTGGCGGGGCCCTGCTCAAAGGCATAGACGAGTTCATCCGGCGCGAGACCGGTGTGGCCGTCCACGTTGCCGAGGACCCTGTATCTTGCGTTGCCGCCGGCACCAAGACGGCCCTGGAACGCCTGGATGTCTACGGAGGAAAGCACAGGAAGACCGGCAGAGATTAGTCACGCCCCCACCTTTTCCGTGCCGGACAGGAGATTCGGGAGAGCACGGAGCTCAGGAGATCGCAAAGCAGAGTTTCATGCTAAACGATCAGTTCTATTCCGGTCGATCCCTAGCTCAACTCTTCTCGCGAACCTCCGATATCTAGGTGGGGGGAGAGATATAGATGCTTCGAGGCATCATTTCGGGCGTCACTGCGATGCGTGCCCAGGTTACAAACCAAGAAGTAATTGCAAACAACCTGGCTAATGTAAATACCGCCGCCTACAATAGGGACACAATCGTGTTTTCGAGCTTTCACGACGTCCTGACCATGATGTTTCGCGGAAACGACTTTCCGCAGGCTATCGGGGGAATGTCTTCAGGCGCGGTCGTTCACGATGTTGAGACAGTGCGGTCGGTTGGACCAATTGAGAATACCGGTGAACTGATGGACGTCGCCCTCCCGGGCGGCGTCTATTTTGCCGTGGAGACGCCTTCCGGCATCCGCTACACCAGGCGCGGAGACTTCGAGATGTCGGCCGACGGGTACCTAACCCTGGGTGGATACCGGGTGTTGGGCCGCGGCGGCCCGATCCAGGTAAATGAGTACAGGACAAGGGCCATTAGGGAAGACGGGGCGGTCACTTGTGACGGTCAGGTGGTAGACACTCTGAACGCCTACGCATTTGCCGACGAAAGCGCCCTCGCCAAGGAGGGGACATCGCTCTATAACGCAGGCAACACCACGCCCGTGCTTCTGGATAATCCGGTGCTCCTCACCGGGGCTCTGGAGAAGTCCTCGGTTGACCCGGTAACCGAAATGGTGAACCTGATAGCAACAATGCGCGCCTACGAGGCAGCGCAGAAAGCCATTCAATCCCACGACGAGACTCTCGGCATGGCGGTCGAGAGAGTAGGGCGCGTCTAAGGGACGAAACGGGGGATAGAACATGCTGAGAGCACTATGGACAGGGGCTACGGGGATGACCTCCCAACAGCTCCTCATTGACACAATATCCAACAACCTTGCCAACGTGAACACAACCGGGTTCAAGAGACAGAGAATCCAGTTCCAAGACCTTTATTACGAGAACATACACGTCGGGATCTCCTCCAGCGCCGAAGTGGGAAGCGGTTCCCGCGTCGTAGCCACCGACAGGAGCTTCCGGCAGGGCAACCTGGAACCCACCAACGACCCGCTGTCGGTAGCCATAGAGGGACCTGGGTTCTTCACCGTTGAGACTGTGACCGGCACGGCGTATACCAGAGACGGGTCTTTCAGGTTGGATGCCCAGGGACGTCTGGTGAACGCCTCCGGGTATGTTGTCACCTCGGACGGAACGGCCATTGAGATCCCCAGGAACGCTACCGACCTTGGGATTTCCGAAAACGGCGTAATCTTCGGCAGGGTCGACGGAGTGTTTGAGGAATTCGGCCGACTCCAGATAGCGGTATTCGCCAACCCGCAGGGCCTGGAAGCTACGGGAGGCAACTTGTTCAGAGTCACTCCCATGTCCGGTGAACCGGAGCTCCTTACCCCGGGAGAGGACGGGGCAGGTATCCTGCGAGGCGGCTACATAGAGACGTCTAACGTTGAAATCGTGACCGAAATGGTCAATCTGATAGTGGCTCAAAGGGCATTTGAGCTCAACTCAAAGACCATTGAGACGGCGGACCAGATGTGGGGCATCGCCAACAACGTCAAGCGGTAGGAGACCAACCAGGGAGAGTAGTTGCCAGGCTTTTTTGTAAGCGCCGCGCTTACGCCGCGTACTGAAGGGTAGTACTCAAGCAGACTGTTGAAAGATTACTGAAGGAGAGTCCCGGCTGTGAAGGTTCAAAACGCTATCCAAACGGCAAATGTCCCCGAGCCGGACCGGGGGAAGAATGACTCCAAACTGTATAAGACCTGCCAGGATTTCGAATCTGTATTTCTGTCAATGATATGGAAAGAAATGCAGAAGTCATCCGGCGTCGACCTTGGTCTCTATGGAGCCTTTGCCGAGGGAGCGATAGGCCAGAGCTGGGCCAAGTCAGGTGGAATTGGCCTGGCGAAGGTTCTCTACAAGAGCATGTCGAAACATCTCTCGGATTGACTCTTCAATAAAGCGGCGTCCCGGGTGAGGGCGCCCGTTCGGGAGATGGTAAGCGTTGGACCCAAGTATGCACCTGGCCCCTGAGGAGATACTGCCTCACCGGCCGCCTTTTCTTTTTATCTCCAGAATCATATCCATTGAGCCCGAGAAGGGCGCGGTGGCGGAGTACGACGTCCCCCATGATCTTTCCATCCTCCGGGGGCATTTTCCGGGGTATCCTATCTTGCCGGGCGTGATAGTATTGGAGATGCTTGCGCAGACAGGAGCTCTGGCCATCCTGTCCCGAGAGGAGTTCAAGGGAAAGCTGGCGTATCTCGCAGGCGTCGATTCCGCGCGTTTCCGTCGGCCCGTGAGTCCGGGGGATACCCTGAGGGCCGAGATGACAATGGATTCAATGCGCCTCAATGTAGGCAGGGCGCGGGGGAGAGTCACAGTGGACGGCGAGGAGGTAGCTAGGGCTACCATCTTGTTCGCAATCCAGAAGTAAGACAGTATTGAGCCAGGACTAAGTCGAAGCAAGCCGGAAGTATAAGGGAGGTGTTCTTGATGCCCACCATTGGAGAAGGGGTGCGCCTGTTTACCTCGGAGTCTGTGACCGAGGGACATCCCGATAAGGTTGCTGACCGGATCGCCGATGCCATCCTAGACAGGATTCTCGAGAAGGACCCCCTGGCCCGAGTGGCGTGCGAGTGTATGGTCAAGACAGGATTTGTTCTGGTGGCCGGTGAGATTTCCACCGAGTGTTATGTGGATATGCCCCAGATAGTGCGAGATACGTTGAGGACCATCGGCTACACACGGGCTAAGTTCGGTTTTGACTCGGAGACCTGCGCTGTCCTTACGGCGATAGAAGAACAATCACCAGATATAGCCCTGGGCGTTGACAAATCCCTTGAATCCAAGGAGGGCGAAATGCCCGATACTCTTGGCGCAGGCGACCAGGGAATGATGTTTGGGTACGCCATCGATGAGACTCCTGGCTTTATGCCAATGCCGATTTATCTGGCCAATATCATGGCCCGCAGGCTGGCCGATGTTAGGCGTAACGGCACTATCCCCTACTTGAGGCCCGATGGAAAGACCCAGGTAACCCTCGAGTACGTTGATGGAAAACCCGTCAGAGTACATACGGTCGTGGTTTCGGCCCAGCATGCGAGCGATGTTACCTTGGAGCAGGTACGTGAGGATGTCCTCAACCACGTGATAAAGCCGGTCATACCTCCCGGGATGATGGACTCCCGCACGAGAGTCCTGGTTAACGCCACGGGACGGTTTGTTGTCGGAGGGCCTCAGGGCGATTGCGGGCTCACCGGACGCAAGATAATTGTCGACACCTACGGCGGGTTCGCCAGGCACGGCGGCGGAGCTTTTTCGGGGAAGGACCCGTCCAAGGTGGACCGCAGCGGGGCCTACGCCGCGCGATATGCCGCTAAGAACATCGTTGCGGCGGGTCTCGCCAAAGAGTGCGAGGTCCAGGTGGCATACGTGATCGGAGTGGCCCGTCCGGTGTCGCTCTACGTCGACACGAAGGGCACCGGAAAGGTTCCCGACCAGAGGATTCTTGATGCCCTCACCAAGTCCATGGACTTCAGGCCCGCAGCCATCATAGAACGAATGGAACTCCGGAGGCCCATCTACGAAGCAGTATCGGCGTACGGACACTTTGGCAGAAACGATCTCGATCTCCCGTGGGAGAGACTGGATCTTAAGGATGAACTGCTGAAACACATATAGACCGCTGAGCTTCCCCCCGGGGCATTTTCATACAATGCTCCGGGGGGAGGCAGTATGCAACCTCAGAAAATCGCGCTTCTGATACTAATGATCCTCAGCCTAGTCGAGTTGTTGTCGTGCGCCGGTCGCCGGCAAAGGGTACGCCCGGCCGGACTCAGAATACTTATAAAGGCAAGAGAACGTCCTCAGTTGGCTGAAGGACTTGTCCGATATCTCATGTGGGAACTGGCGGTTTGGAGAGGACTGGACGTAGAGGTGATCCTTGAGATCGATTCCTCGTGCGCTCCTCGCGAGGAGATGAAGGCCGTCCAGGCGATCTTGTTGGAGGAAGGGCTGCTCAGTCCGGCTCGCGATCTTGTGCCCGACTTGGTCTTTATCGTATAGCGCAGACCGTCTCGTTTAGGTGATGGGCTATAAGAGCAAGACGACCGGAGGGAGGACTTGAGGACGATCAAGAGGATTGAGCTACGGTCTCGCCTGAAACGGCTTGCCGACTGGCTTACGGGTCTCATATTCGGCACGCCTTCTCAATGCGCCCTTTGCGGAGAGGCTATGCCCCGGCGGGGAGGACTCCGCTTCGGGCGGGAAGACAGGGAGAAGCCCTTTTCTCTCGACGATCCGCCCGGTATCTGTGATTCTTGCCTGGACAAGCTCTCTCAGCAGATGTCATGGGTCTGTGAAGTATGTGGGGCCCCCCTCAGACCGCCCCTCCGGGTGTGCCGCGACTGTCAGAAGTGCTTCTATACGTTTGACGGCCAGCGTTCGGCCGCCATATACGATGGACACGTGAAAAGTGCCATAATCAGAATGAAGTACCAGGGTGAGCGTTGGCTCTCGAGACCGCTCGGATGGCTTGTAGCCCGGGCAGTCGGCGAGTTCTTGCCAGTGGACCTCGTGATCCCCATCCCTCTAGAACCCGGAAGCCGTACCCGCCGCGGCTACAATCAGGCACTGGACCTGGCCAAGGAAGTCTCAAACCTACTGGAGGTCCCCCTTCTGGACATCCTGACACGCCACAAAAGGTACTCACATCAAGTCGATCTTGGACGAAAAATGAGATGGGGGAACTTGCAGGAATCAATGGTCGCAAGACACGAGATAAACCTGCGAGGCCAGAGATGTCTTCTGGTGGACGATGTTACAACTACCGGAGCGACTCTCGATGAGGCGGCCAGGGTGCTCAAGAAACTCGGTGCCGAGAAGGTTTACTGCGCGACGGTCGCCAGGACTCTGCGTCACTAGGGAGGGAAGCAGGGTGAACCGAGACGTTCGAAACTGCCGTAGATGCGGAAAGATCATGATCTATGTGGGCATTCCCATATGTGAGGAGTGCCTCAAGAAAGAAGAAGAATACTACGAGGTCGTAAGGCGCTACCTGGAAGAGCACCCGAGGTCCAGTGTAAGGGAGATTAGTGAAGCGACTGATATCCCCCCTGATGTCATTATGAAGTTCGTCCGGCAAGGCTCGCTTGTCGCGATGGCCACTGGATTGCTTTCCTGCGAGATATGTGGAAAGCCCATCCAGATGGGCCGGGTGTGTCCCGAATGCGCGGAAGAGCTGATGTCCGCCACGGGCAAGGCGTCGAAGAGATCCGGCCGCGACAAAACGGCCTCTAATGACAGGAGTCAGTCCAAGATGTACAGTATGGATATGATAGTACGAAGAAGAGGTTGACGGCGGACTACTGAGCTAAATCCCTAAGCAGGATTTCCGATTAATAACGTGGATACACGGGCATTCGAAAAGGATGATGTCACATGATGATATCAAGGGCTCAGATTGGTCAGGTCCTGAAGATCTACGGATCGCAGGCTGTCCGGTCTTCGTCCAAAGCTCAGGCGCCTGGAGATGTGGCGCCTAAGCAGGACAAGATCGTCCTTTCTGCCAGTCAAGAGGACCAGATGAGAGTCCGCCGTATTATCGACGACACTCCCGATATTCGCCTGGAAAAGGTTGAGGCCCTCAAAAAGCAGATAGAAGCGGGCACGTACAAGGTTGATCCTTCCGAAGTAGCCGACAAGATGCTTGGAAGGCTGCTGGTTGACCGCATAAAATAGCCCTCTCCGATTAGGAGTGCTCTCAATGACGGAGTGGACCCTTAGCTTCATATTGCGTGAAATCGGTTCCGCGATTGACAAACTCATCGACCTCGCCGAGAAGAAGTCCGAGGCAATCGTGGACGGCGACATAGACCGGCTGAACGAACTGACGGCCGAAGAAGGGGTTGTGTCCCGGAGTCTTGCGTCTCTGGAGGACGAAAGGATAAGGCTCATGGGGTCGACCGGCGAGGATGACCCTGAGGTCGAGCAGCTCCGTCAGTCGCTTCGCGAGAAAGCGGATAAGATGAAAGCTCTCAATGAGCGGAATCAAGAGCTCCTGAAGCAGGGGCTCAGGCTTGTGGAGTTTGAGCTGAAACTGCTCATGCCTCAGCCTTCCTACAAGGGAACACCCGCGAAAGGACCCGTGGTTTTCGACCACAAGGTCTAGGGTCTACGGGGGGAATACACATGTCAACCTTCTCCATGTTCGAGATCGGAAAGTCGGCCCTAATCGCGACCAAGAAATCCATGGATGTAACGTCCCACAACATAGCCAACGCCGCAACTCCGGGTTACTCCAGGCAGGATGCGTTTCTCGAGCCAATCATACAAAGACAATCCCAGATGATATCAGGAGTAGGGGTGCGAGTCGCCGACATAAGGCGGACCAGGGATGTTTTTGTTGACGCTGTTCTAAGAAACGAAATCGGGAGAGAAGCCGCGTACTTGGTCCAGCAGGAAGTCCTGGACCACCTGCAGACGGCCGTCGCCGAGCCGGGCGACAACAGCGTCCGGGGCGCGATCGATTCTTTCTGGTCGGCTTGGCAGGACCTTTCCTCGGACCCCAATTCTCCGAGCGCCCGCGCGCAGCTAATGGAACGCGGCCGTTCTCTTGTGGACATGTTCAACCATCTCGGAAACCAGCTCGATTCGGTAAGCCACGATATTGATATCCACATTGAGTCGCTGGTTCTCCGCGTCAATGACCTGGCCGAGAGAGTTGCGGGGCTGAACGTAGAGATCGCCAGGGCCCTTGCTCGGCAGGAGCCGGCTGCGGACCTGATGGACCGCAGGGACTTGCTCCTCGACGAACTGGCAGAGCTCACCGGCGGTACAGTTTCATACTCAAACGAGGGGAACACGGTCCGGTTTACTGTCGGAGGCTTTCCTCTCGTAGACAGGGACAAGACCTACAAGCTAGATGTCTCGATATCGGGCCCCGAAACCCAGTTCACATGGAAGAGCTCTCCGGGAGATACCCCCCAGACAATTGCCAACATCGGAGGCAGACTGGGAGGTCTCAAGGCGGCCAAAGACAACCTTGTGCAAGATTTCAGGCAGCAGCTTGAGAAACTCTTTGGCGATATCGTGCGGAGCGTTAACTCTGTGCACGAAGATTGGGCCGGGGGCATCCCGTTCTTCGTGACCTCTTCGCCCGGCGCATACCTCGGTTTTGTGGAGGTAAACCCGGACATAACGGCCGACCCTTCGCAGATCGTGTCTACGAGAGACAATCCCGGCGACGTGGCCCACAAGATCGCCGAGCTCTTGGCGGACGGCTGTGAAGACCCGGACGATCCCGGGACGACAATATTGCCCTTCGTCGAGACATGGACGGCCATGATGGGCGCGCTTGGCGCCAAGGCTCAGAAAGTTGAGACCGGCGTGATCACCCAAGGGCTCCTCGTTAAGGAACTGCGAAATCGCAGGGACAGCATAAGCGGAGTATCGGTTGATGAAGAAGTCGCCCAACTTATTCGCCAGCAGCATGCGTTCAGCGCCGCGAGCCGCGTGATCACAATAGCGGACGAAGTCATCGACACCATCATCAACAGGATGGGACTCGCCGGACGATAAACCCTCGAGGGGGCGTTCTGAATGAGACTTACGGATGTATCCATTGAGAGGAATTTCCTTTACAATGTAGGCTTCTCTGAGCGGAGGCTCCAGAAACTTCAGGACCAGGCTTCTTCGGGGAAGATCTTCAGTCGCCCACAAGATGATCCCTTGGGAGTCCAGCGTTCGATACTCCTCCGGCACCAGCTCGCCGAGACCACCCAGTACCTAAGGAACCTTGATAGGGCGCGCTCCTGGATGGAGCATGTTGAGGTCGGTCTCGGGCAGGTAACCGCTGCTCTCGAGCGGGTTTACGAACTCGCGATTTCCGCCGCGACCGATACGACCCCCAAGGACGCTAGAGAAGCGGTTGCTATGGAAATCGAAGAGATAATGGATGAGATTGAGAGCATAAAGGCACTCAAGATCGAGGATAAGCAGGTCTTGGTCGGCGATATACCTACCTGGAACGTCGGAGACGGAGTCTCCGTGACTGCAGACGATCAGGAGTCGCTCTTCACAGGTATAGCGACTCACCTCCAAGCCTTGGTTGACGCCCTAAGGGCTGACCCTCCGGACGCCGGTGCGGTCAAGGCGACCATAGACCCAATCTCCCAGGACCTCGAGGCCGTGTTGTCGGCAAGGGCCAAGAACGGCGCCAGGATTCACCGCCTCGATGCGCTGGAAAGCAAGCTCCAGGGCCTTGATATTGAGTTCAAGCGACTGCTCTCAAACGTGGAAGATGTTGACCTCACCGAGGTGCTGGTCAAGCTGAAGTCGGCAGAAGCGTCTTATCAGGCAGCACTGGGAGCCGGTGCGAGACTCATCCAGCCTACCCTTCTGGACTACTTGAGGTAGGCCCTATCTAGGAGGAACCATCTATGAAGATCCTCACTAAGAGATTCGGGTTGGTGGAAGTCGATCCCTCAAAGGTGCTGACCTTTCCCGAAGGTCTCATCGGGTTTTCCGAGTACAAAGACTACCTGGTGATCGACCTAGAGGGCGGCGACGGCTGCCTGAAACTCCTCCAGTCCCTCGATGAGCCGGCTTTGGAGTTTGTTATCCTAGAGCCCCGTGGGGTGTTCCTGGACTACGACCCGGTACTCTATCCCAACGACCTTGCAGGGCTGCAAGTTAGCTCCCCCGATGAGCTCATGCTGCTGGTTGTCGTCACAGTACCCAAGGACGTAAGGAAGATGACGGCTAACTTGCAGGCGCCTTTGGTGGTTAACCCCAAGAAAAGACTTGGCAAGCAGGTGGTAGTGGCTTCGCCGGAGTATACAACCAAACACAGTGTCTTGAAGGCTCTGGCAAGTCAGGTAAGAAGGACTGGTTAAGCCGTGCTTGTTCTCACCCGCAAGAAGGGGCAAGCCATCAAGATTGGCGACGACATAGTGGTGACGGTCACTGAAGTCAGGGGCCGGGGTGCCAAAGCCCTGGTGAAACTGGGTATTGAGGCGCCTGCCGGCACAAAAGTCCTCCGCGAAGAAGTCATAAAAGAAGTCGTGGATGAGATGGCTCTGGCCAGCGGGAGCGAGTTTGACCTCAACGAGCTCCAGGCAAAGATGAAGACCGCCAAGGAGCCCCAACCCCAATCCTAAACTCGACATTTTCCTTTCCGATACCTTCTATGATCGACCCATATTCTCGTTCAGCGAAGCTTAACTGAAACGGGCGAGAGGTGAACTACCATGCCAATATCTCTCAACCTGACTGGCCTGGACACGGATATCATCATCCAGCAGCTCATGGCGATCGAGAGGCAGCCCCTTCAGAGGCTCGAACAGCAGCGGACTGTCTTGGCCAAGCGAAAGAGCGCTTGGGATACCATAAGGACGAAGATGTCGAATGTATCTTCGCGGCTCACTGCGCTTACCGGATTGTCAACCTTCAACAGCAAGAAGGTAGTTGTGGCAAACAGCGCTGTTGCTTCGGCCACCGCTTCGCAGTCTGCTATGCCCGGGACGTACAATCTGAGAGTTACCTCTCTAGCGTCGGGCCAGATAGTGGGTTCGAACCTCTTTGACTCGGCCGACTCGCCGCTTGGGATCTCCGGCACCATAAGCATACGCGGGCAGGCGATCGAGGTAAGCGCAAATGACGGTCTCTCGTCGATAGCGGCGAAGATCAACGCCCTAAAGGATGCCGGCGTCAAGGCTTCGGTGCTTCAGACCGAGCCCTCCAAGTACAGGCTGGTCCTTAGTTCCACGGAACTGGGGACGGCCAACACCATCTCTTTCGACGGAAGCCTGGACGCCCTGCAGGCGCTCGGAATCGTCGACAGTGACGGAAACGTGAGTGAGATCCAGGCGGCCTCCGACGCAGTCTTCACTTTGAACGGCGTTCAGTTTGTGAGGCACTCAAACACGATCTCAGACGTTGTGCCTGGCCTAACCCTTAACCTGGCTCAGGCGGTGGACCCCGGGACCGGCCTCGGCGGGGTGACAAGCATAACGGTCTCGCCGGACGACGACGCGATCGTTGAGGCCGTGAAGCAGTTCATATACGACTACAACGGTCTCCTCGAAACCATCAAGGCCTATAACTCTTACGACACGTCTACCAAGACCGCCGGCACGCTGTTCGGCGATCCCGTGCTCCGGAGATTGCTTAACGCGCTTCGGGAAGTGATCTTCCGGAAGGTTGACGGAGCTCTTCCGGGATTTGAGACATTGCCATCGGTAGGCATAAGCACCGGTGCGCCAGGGTCTTACAACAAAGACGGGAAGATCGTCTTGGACGAAACCAAGCTGCGCGAGGCTCTCTCCACGAACCGCGAAGCCGTTATGTACCTGTTTGGCGCAAAAGCCCCGAACGTCGCCCTTGCTTCTGCCGGTGCTTCTGTAACGGCTTCGAGCACCTTCGGTCCGGAGTACGCAGCCGAAAGCGTGATTGACGGCAGCTACTCATCTCATCTCTGGAGCCAAGGTGGGGGATGGGCCGACGGGACTCCCGGAGCATTTCCCGACTTCCTCGAGATCGACTTTGGCGTGGAAAGGACCATAGACAGGATCGGGCTGTATACCGTAAACAGTGAGCAGTACCCCGCTGCGCTTTACGGAGTGAGGGACCTGGAGGTTGAGTACTGGGACAGCGTGCAATCCTCGTGGGTGAGCCTTTTCACGGTGACCGGCAATACCCAGGAGTACATTTCGCGGTCATTCGACCCGGTAACTACGAACAAGGTGCGCATAAACGTCACCGGCTCGAACGACGGCGAGCACTCCCGGATTCTCGAAGTCCAAGCCTTTGGGAAGAACGATGGCGCTTTTTCCAATCTCGCGGACGTTATCCGTATGTACACGTCGTTTGACGGTCTGCTTTCCGGAAGGACCGAGGAGATCGACCGCCTGGACAAAGATCTCTCCAGGCAGATCGAGAGTATGCAGAAGCGTCTTGACATGCGCCTTGAGTCCTTGAGGAAGAAGTTCACGGCGCTTGAGGTCATGCTCCAACAGTTCAATGCACAGAGCGCTTGGCTTTCGCAGCAACTGATGTCGCTATCTTTCAACAGACAGAATGGGTGATGACATGGCCATCGGTAGTGGTGCATACGGGGCGTCAAGTGGAAGGGAACGGGCTCTCTCAACGTACAAGCAGATGAGCATAGAAACAGCGGCGCCTGCGGAACTGGTCCTCATGCTCTACAACAGGGCTCTTCGCACCATGGAAGAAGCTACGGGCTATCTGGAGCGGAAGGATATGGAGGGGTCCAACCGGAGCCTTCAGAAGGCCCAAGACATAGTCGATGAGCTCCGGTTTTCTCTCAATGTGTCTGCCGGGGGGCAACTGGCCCGCGATTTGGCTGCGGTGTATGACTATGTGGGTTCAAGGCTCCTCATGGCCAACATTAGGAAAGACGCGTCTCTGGTGAGTGAGGCCGCAAAGGTGCTTACTGAGATAAGAGACGGTTGGGCGGAAGTAGTTGAGAAACATGGGTACCGGTAGAGAAGCCGCCGGCGTACTCGACGCGATCAGGCGCCTCGTTACCGTGACGCGGGCCGTCCGCGACTCGGCTGTGGCCCGCGATTTCGATTCTCTCCCCGAGGCCATAGAGCAACGCGAAGAGATCATCTCTTCGCTGAAGTCGCAAGGCGGCGTCGCGAACGTAGCGGGCGCTCACCGTAGCGAAGTTGTCGAAGCGCTCCTCAAGATACGTGAGATGGAAGATGAAGTGGTCAAGGTCTTTGAAAGCGAGATGGCCACTGACAACCAGGCCATCGAGGATGTGACGGCCAAAGCCAGAGCGCTGTCCGCCTACGAACGACTCGTTCCCAAGCCGCGAAGGTTCGACACCCAGAAGTAGATCGGCGCACGGGAGAGTCAAATATGTCGAATAATGGAAAAGCCCCGGGTAACCGGGGCTCTTGTTTTCGCTTAGCTTACGTTAGGAAGCCTTAACCACGTTCGCTGCTTGCAGACCTTTGGGACCTTCGACGATGTCGAACTCGACAGTGTCGCCCTGGTTGAGGGTCCGGAACCCGTCGCTCTGGATTGCAGTGTAGTGGACGAAAACGTCCGGGCCGTCATCGCGCTCGATGAAGCCATAACCCTTTTCCGCGTTGAACCACTTGACTCTACCTTGCATTTCGGGACATTCCTCCTAAATTGCAGACGACGGGTCCCGGCCACGTCGTCTCCTGGAGCTTTCTGCTCGTTCTCGCACTATAGCATTCCCCAAAGGGCCAGTCAACAGACATTTTCCCCTGTACCTGTGGATAATGTGAACAACTCTGTTGATATCCAGTTAGAAACGGATTTTCCCATGGGGATATCGCTGTGGATTGTCAGGACATGTCGAAGAGAGATGGAACGCCGTCACAAGAGTCGAATCAGGGCGTGGCTCTAACGGCAAGAGATGGAAGGATTCAGCCTTCTCGCAGGGAATAATATAGCTCAAAGGTTCTCTCGGGAGGTTGGTTCAATGGAGATAAACGTGAGGGGCAAGAACATTGATGTGAACCCGAGTCTCAAGCAATATGCCGAGAAGAGGCTGTCCAAGATCGACCGTTATATTAAACAGACACCCCTCGCAGTTCAAGTTACCTTCTCAACCGAGCGGGACAATTATGTTGTTGAGGTTACCATTCCCCTAAACGGCTACCTTCTGAGGGCCGAGGAATCGGCCAGAGATGCGTTCAGTTCCGTGGACAACGTCATGGAGAAGCTTGAGAAGCAGATAGAGAAGTACCGCACCAAGCTTTTCAAGCGGGACAGAGTAGAAGTTGCCTCCGCTCCTCGAGAAGACCTGGAGAACGCGCGCATAGTGAAAGTAAAGCGCTTCCCGATGAAGCCAATGACGCCCGAAGAAGCGGCGATGCAAATGGAACTGTTGGGCCACGACTTCTTTGTGTTCCACAACGCCGAAAACGATGCAGTGAATGTGGTGTACCGGCGTAAAGACGGCAACTACGGCCTCATAGAGCCTGAGGACTACTAAAATGCTCGAGCCACGGGTTACGCTCGTTATCTTCGAAGGTGGACAAGCCAAGACGGAGCTGGACTCCCTGATGGCTTCAGTCCGCCGTGAAGTTGTCCTCGACACGTGCGAAAAGATCAAGTCGGTGGAAGAGATCGATGAAACGATACTGGTGACCAACTACCCCGATTTGGCGGAGTCGGCGCGGGAGATGGGCATCACGGTTGACTACGAGTCGCCGGGCGCGAGGCCTTTTCATTTCGGAAAGAGACTTCGCGAGATAATCGTCACCCATGGCATAGAAAACGTGATCTATATGGGAGGGGCGGCGGCTCCCCTCATTACCGCGAGAGAGTTTTCCGATATAGCTGTTGCCCTGAAGCGAGAGAGAAACCTGGTTGTAATGAACAACGTCCAGTCGGCCGACCTGGTGGCTTTTGCCCCGGCCCGGGCGATTGACGAGATCGAGCTGCCCAACAAGGATAACCCTTTGGGGAACTTGCTCAGGGAGATTGGGATGCGCCGGGTTCTCATCCCGAACTCGGGCAGGGTGAACTTCGACCTCGACACTCCCACCGATTTTCTTGTCCTCGGCATGCATCCTATGTGCGGTCCAAGGGCCAAGCGGGCCATAGACGCCCTAAACTGGCCTAGAGCCACGATAGAGCAGGCTGTGAATATCCTCAGGCAACCGTCTAAGGAGGTTGCCGTTGTGGGAAGGGTCGGTCCGGCCGTCATCCAGTACATCAACTCGAATATGGTTCACAGAATGAGGGTTTTTTCCGAAGAAAGAGGTATGAAGGCTTTAGGCCGCGAGGAGAGGGGAGAGGTCGTTTCCCTCTTGGGTTTCATGATTGAGGAGATCGGCCCTGAAAGGTTTTTCGACTACCTCGCGAAGACGGCCGACGTGGCTTTCATTGATTCCAGGGTCATATTCGGACACCTGAGGAAACAGCTCTCGGATTGGGACAGGTTCCAGTCCGATTTGGGGCGGTACGACTTAATAGAGGATCCTTGGACGCGCGAGTTTACCAGGTGTGCCTGTGACGCGCGAATTCCTGTTGTCCTCGGCGGACACAGCCTTGTCGCAGCGGGGCTTTGGCTTATGGCCGAGATGATTGTGAAAGAACGCGAAGCATCGGGATACAGGTACAACACTTACTCGCTGTCTAGGGGCGTGCGGCCCTAGAAGGTGACCGGTGGTAAGCAATACAAGGGTGGGGAGACAATGTCGGGTGACAAACGAAGTGTCTCTGCGAGAGAGTACGAAGACACCCTCAAACGAATACGAGATGTGGTAACCGCCAGAGTGGTGCTCGATCCTGACGGTTCAGTCGAGGAGGTTCACGTATTGGCGGGCCCGGGCAGGTCGGTGAAGCTCATCGCCCGCGACGTTGAATCAACTCTTATTGCAGCTTTTGGCAACCCGATTGACAGACGGAAAATCTCCATTGCCCAGCTGGGAGGAGACCCGGGCCGGCAGGAGAAGCGGGTCCAGCTTAGAAAAGTCGAGATCGTTTCGGAGGCGGATTCGGCAGAGGTCAATGTCTACCTGAAAATGGGGAACAACGAGGTCATGGGGGCGGCCGAGGGCGTACCCACGGCCAAGAACTGGTTGTGGCTTTCGGCATGCGCCGCGGTGGACGCCCTGTCTCAGTACCTGATTCCGGATGTTTCTTTCGTTGTGGAAGACGTGGGGATCACTACTTCTCGATCGACCCGGGTCGCCCTGGTGTCGGTCCGTTTGTTCGCGTTCGGCAAGGAGCTACTTCTGACAGGTTCTTGCCCTGTCACCCATGACGACCGGGAAGCGGTCGTAAAGGCAACGTTGGATGCCGTGAACAGGAAGTTTGCGCAGATAATCGGCGGAGACGCCTGAGCGCCTTCCGTATAGGTTTCACGCCCGCGGTAGAGGATTGGGGAAAGTTGGCGGAGAATTGAAATTTCGGGCCGGCGGCCGATGATGTTTTCAGCGGAGCCTGACGGTTGTCCGGACTTAGCGGGTTCGGATATGTCCATTAGGCTAACTGGAGGTTCATTCTGTGAACAAGCTGGTCAGAATCATTCTTGCGCTTTCGGCTCTGCTTCTGGCAGGAGTACGTTCGTGGCAGGTAGGCTGATAAACTAGCCTCCGCCGCCGGCCCAAGGTGAGGTGCCCTGTTTGAAGCCAAACGGAGGGTTCTTCAAACAAGCCTACATATACACCGTTTCTGCGATAGGCGCATGGATTTTGTTCACTAACCTCCCTACATTCCGCGATGCCACGCATCTGGCCGAGTTTCTTTTCATGTTCGCTCTCATCGCCATCGGGGAGGTTGCTCCTGTGACGATCCCTCGCGGCAGCGGCACTGTTTCTGTTTCGCCTCCCATGAACTACACGGTGACGGTGCTCTTCGGGCCTGAGGCAGGCATTTGGGTGAACACCCTCGCGACTCTCCGTAAGCGGGATTTCTCAGGACAGGTGCCGTTGCGCCTCGTCCTCTTCAACAGGGGCATGCTGGCCACCTCGATGTTCATGTTTGCCAAGGCATATGAGGCGGTAGGGGGCACGTTTGGAGTTCTGGATTGGCCCCAGGGGTTCATAGCGTTTCTCACCGCCGCTATTGTCGATACCTTCTGCAACGCCCTTCAGTTCGCCATCTACTTCAGCTTGGACTCGGGCATGTCTCTCCGGGGAGTGTGGCGCCTCAATATCCAGTGGACTATCCCGAGCATGCTGGCTCTCTACCCGCTGGGCATACTCATGGTGCTTGTGGCCCAGCAAGGCGGGCCGTTCCTTCTCACGCTGTTCTACCTGCCTCTCCTCACAATGAAATACTCGCTGAACAAGTATATTGAGCTGCGGGCGGCTTACCAGGAGATGGCAGGTGCCCTGTCCAACGCGATCGACGCGAGAGATGCTTACACGAGGGGACATTCGGAGCGTGTAGCAGAGTACGCGGCGCTCTTGGCCAAGGAGATGAAGTTCTCCGAAGACCAGATTGAGCTCATCCGGTATGTGGGTCTCCTTCACGATGTCGGGAAGATAGGCATTCGGGATGCCATAATGAAAAAGCAGGGGGCTTACACCTACGAAGAGTATGAAGAGATGAAGACCCACTCCAAGATCGGCGCCCAGATGCTTGAGGGCATGAAGTTCATAGGAAAAGGCCAGGACTGGGTCAAATACCATCACGAACGCTGGGACGGCCAGGGCTTTCCCGACGGGCTGAAAGGTGAGGAAATCCCCATCGAGGCGAGGATAATCGCCTGCGCCGACTCGTTCGACGCCATGACGACGGACAGGCCTTACAAAGCCAAACTCACCCTAGCTGAGGCCAAGGAAGAACTCAAGAGGTGCGCAGGCACCCAGTTCGACCCCGAGGTCGTGAAAGCGATGCTCAAAGTGGTGGACCGGATGATCGCCCAAGGGAAGTGATCCCTTGTACGCAACCATTTTGTTGGTCGCGGCCGTCATGGCCCTTGCGCTTGGAGGCGACCTTCGAAAGATTGCCCTAATTGATATAAAGAGACTTCCTTGGATCCTGGTTTCTTTTGCCCTGCCTTTGGCCGTCCCTCTTGCGCTCCGCGCCGGACTGGACTCCGGCTTAACGTCCGTTGTACTCACCGTCCTTACTTACGGGATGCTTTTCTACGGCCTCGCGGCGAACCTGCGCCTTCCCGGCGTCCGCCTGATCGGGCTGGGTTATCTCGCGAACCTCGCGGCGGTTGTGGCCAACTCCTTCCGCATGCCGGTCAGTCTAGAGATGTTTGAGCCGGCGCTCAGAGCCCAAGAAGCAGCCAGGTTGGCAGCGAGCCTCACCCATGCCCCGCTAGAGGCGACCGCGAGGCTGGTCTTCCTTGCAGATGTGATCCCCTGGAGGCTTCTCGGGAAGCCCTCGATGGTGAGCATCGGAGATATAGCCATCGCGCTGGGCGTCGGCTACCTGGTGTTCCGCTCGGCAGAGCCTCGGTGTTTCCGCTGAACCGCCATGGTACAATTGGTCTTGGTCGCGCTATGAAATCCACTATTCGAGAGGGATGCTTTTGTCTTTCATAAAGAAACTATTTGACTCAAATGAACGGGAGCTCAGGAGAATAAGGCCGGTAGTTGACGCGGTGAATGCCCTGGCTGAGAAGACTGCGAAACTAAGCGACCAGGAGCTGGCCGCCAAGACGCAGGGATTCCGCGAGCGGGCCTCGCGCGGCGAAAGCGCCGACAGCATGATGGTTGAGGCGTTTGCCGTAGTGAGGGAGGCTTCCTCTCGTATCCTGGATATGCGCCCATTTGATTGCCAAGTGGCCGGAGCCGTGGTGCTCCACGAAGGGCGCATCGCCGAGATGCAGACCGGCGAAGGCAAGACGTTGGTAGCCACCCTTCCGGCCTACCTGAATGCGGTAACCGGACGTACGGTGCACGTTGTTACGGTCAACGACTATCTGGCCAGGTTCCACAGCGAGTGGATGGGCCAGCTCTATAGGTTCCTGGGACTTAGCGTCGGCCTGGTCATACCGGGGATGGATGTGGACGCGAAGAAGAGGTCCTATTCCTGCCCCATTATCTACGGGACCAACACGGAGTTTGGTTTCGACTACCTCCGGGACAACATGGCTTGGAGAAAGAACGACCTTGTCCAGGGAGACCTCGACTACGCGATAATCGACGAGATCGACTCGATCCTCATAGACGAGGCCAGGACTCCGCTTATCATCGCCGGTCCTTCTTCTGGTTCGGCGCAGGAGTACTACCGCTTCAGGGACCTTGCCAACAGCTTGAGGAGAGACGTCCACTACACCGTGGACGAGAAGGCAAAACTGGTGGCGCTCACAGAGGAAGGGCATGAGAAAGCGGCGACTTGGCTGGGAGTAGACCTGGACGCCGCCGAGAACATCCACCTCCAGGGCTACATCAGGCAGGCTTTGAAGGCCAAAGAACTCATGACCAAAGATGTGGATTACGTCGTAAAAGACGGCCAGGTCCTCATAGTCGACGAGTTTACCGGACGGATCCTCCCGGGGCGACGGTATTCAGACGGCCTGCACCAGGCCATTGAGGCAAAAGAAGGGTTGGAAGTCAAAGAAGAAGCGGACACGCTGGCGACCATAACCGTCCAGAACTTCTTCAGGATGTACAAAAAGCTCTCAGGCATGACCGGCACGGCCCTTACCGAAGAGCCCGAGTTCCGGGAGATCTACGGGCTGGACGTCGTCGTGATACCGACGAACAGGCCGCTCATCAGGCAGTCTCTCCCCGATTCCATCTGGAAGACCGAAAAGGCCAAGTACAAAGCGGTAGTCGAGGAGATTAAGTCGCTCCACGCGGTGGGGCGACCTGTGCTGGTCGGAACCAGGTCCATCGAGAAGTCGGAGATGCTCTCGGGGATGCTTACGAGGGAGGGCATCCGTCACCAGGTCCTAAATGCCAAGCACCATGAACGGGAAGCCGAGATCGTAGCCCAGGCGGGGCGCAAAGGGGCGGTAACCATAGCCACGAACATGGCGGGGCGAGGCACCGATATCCTCCTCGGAGGCAACCCCGATTTCGCGGCCAGACAGGAGCTCCGGAGGCAGGGTTTCGATCCCGAGATCGTGATGCTCGCGTCCGAGAAGGTGCTTCCTGCCGACATAGTGAGGAGGATCGAGGCCGGCGACACGGACGAACGCCTTGAGACCATAATGAAGGCCAGGGAGCTCTACCAGAAGCTTTACAAAGAGGCAAAAGAGATAACCGACAGGGAGCACGAAGAGGTCGTGAAGCTTTCCGGCCTCCACGTTATAGGTACCGAGCGGCACGAAGCAAGACGCATCGACAACCAGCTCCGGGGCCGCGCCGGGAGGCAGGGTGACCCGGGCTCGTCAAGGTTCTACCTATCCTTGGAAGACGAGCTCATGAGGCTCTTTGGCGGCGACATGCTCACGTCGCTCATGGACAGGATAGGGTTTACCGAAGACGAACCCATCGAGCATCCTCTGGTAACGAAGGCCGTGGAGACGGCCCAAAAGCGCATTGAGGCGCACAACTTTAGCATCCGCAAGAATGTCTTGGAGTACGATAACGTCCTGAACAAACAGCGTGAAGTCATCTACTCTGACAGGCGGAAGGTCCTCATGGCCGACGACCCCGAGCCCATTGTGATGGGAATGGCCGGGCGGGTTATAGACCGGGCCGTAGAACTTTACTGGCCCGAGAAGGCGCGTAAAGAGGAAGCAGACCTGGAAGGGCTGTCCACATACCTTCGAGACCTGCTCCCCGGGCTTCAGAAAGCCGATGTTGAGTCTGCCCGTGACCGCGATTCCATGAGGGACAGCATGGTCGAGAGGACGAAGTCACTGATCCGTCGCGCCGCTTCGGCTATGGGAGAGAGGGCTCCTGAACTGTACAGGTTCGTGATCCTGAGGGTGACCGATAGTCAGTGGGTCGAGCAGCTCAGGACTATGGAAGATCTCCGGGAGGGGATCGGTCTTCAGGCATACGGCCATAAGGACCCGCTGGTAGAGTACACCCGCCTGGGGTATGAGATGTTTGAAGGGCGGATCCAGAATATTGAGGAGACCGTGGTAAGGTACTTGTGCAGGGTAGAGGTTAAGAAGGACGGAGTGCCGGCCGGACCGGCAAGCGGCGCGGCCCGGGGCGAATCCGGGAGAGGCCAGGTCCGGCTGAGCGGTCCGGGCAACCCACCTGCTTCTGCGAGTGGTACCGGGACACAGGTTGTCCGTACGGGGCGGAAAGTCGGACGGAACGACCCCTGCCCGTGTGGGAGCGGCAAGAAGTACAAGAATTGTTGCGGTAAGATCGCATAGTTGTAGACGTTCAGGGAGGGAAGCCGCAAGGCGAGAACATGTATGAAGACATCATTAGGACACTCCGGTCCGTAGCCGAAAGGCTCGGCAGTATCGGGAGGTCTCTTTGACCCGGAAGGCATGAGCCGGGAACTGGAGTCGCTGCGCAAGGAGATGGAGGACCCGGCCATATGGCAGGACCCCAAGAAGGCGCAGGAGACAGGGCGTAAGATAAGCCGGATCGAGACGAAACTGGAGAAGTGGCAAGACCTCAAACGCGCTTGTGACGATAACCTTGAGATGGCGGAGCTGGCTGAGGCCGAAGGCGATATGTCCCTTATGGAGGACCTCTCCGCTGTCACCAGAGAACTATCTGCCAGAGTGCGCGAACTGGAGCTGGAGACGCTCCTTTCTGAGCCGTACGATTCCAGGAACGCTATTCTCACGCTTCACGCAGGAGCCGGCGGCACTGAAGCCATGGACTGGGTTGAGATGCTGTACCGCATGTACACGAGGTGGGCCGAGCGCCGCGGGTTTAAGGTGGAGACTCTCGATATTCTCCCGGGCGAAGAAGCAGGGCTGAAAAGCGTGAGTTTCGCGGTCAAGGGCGATTACGCTTACGGATACCTGAGGACAGAGCGCGGGGTTCACAGGCTCGTAAGGATATCCCCCTTTGACGCCAATGCCAGAAGGCATACGTCTTTCGCTTCAGTCGATGTGCTTCCCGACATCGAGGAAGACACCGAGGTTGACCTGAACCCGGATGACCTCAAGATAGATACGTTCCGCTCGTCGGGCGCAGGTGGACAGAACGTCAACAAGGTTGAGACCGGTGTGCGTATCACCCACATCCCCACGGGGGTCGTTGTTTCGTGCCAGAATGAGCGTTCGCAGCATGCGAACAGGACTTTGGCTCTAAGGATCCTCTCCGCGAAACTCCTTGCCTTGAAAGAAGAGGAGAGGCGCAAGGAGATTGAGAGCCTGCGGGGGGCCCAGAAAGAGATAGCCTGGGGCAGTCAGATAAGGTCGTACGTATTCCAGCCGTACACCATGGTCAAGGACCACAGGACAGGCGTTGAGATAGGAAGCGTCGAACGTGTGATGGACGGCGGCATTGACGAGTTCATCTTCGCGAAACTGCAAGCCGACGCAATGGCCATTTCCGAGAAATAACGCGGCAATGAGGGGGACCGGCCCATGGCAAGAAAGAACACAGTTCTGACCGCGGTGATAGTCGTTACGTTGGCCCTTGGCGGGGTCCTAGGCTGGGTAGGGAAGGGGATGGCCGCCGGTGAGCCCCTTCCGGGCAGCGAGCAGGACCCGCTTGTCTCCAAGTCATATGTGGATTCAAAGATCGAAGCGGTTCTTTCCCAGCTTTCGACCGGCGCTCAGATGAACGTAGTAGAGCTTGCGGCCGGGCAGAAGCTCATAGCCGCAGCGGGCACCGAGATCATCGTCCGCGGCGGTACTGCTCTGGTCATCGATACGGAGCTGGGGGGCCTCTGCGATGTTACTGGGGGCACGGACCTCAGGAAGGGAGAGACCGCTCCTGCCAATCACCTACTTCTGGTGCCGCGCGATGATGGAAGGGGAATTCAGGCCGTAAGCGCCGTCATCGTTATGGTGCGGGGGTCCTACACGGTCGAGTAGAGGACTCGCAGGACCATGTCTATGTTTTCCTCCGCCTTTCGCCTTAGTTCGGGAATGCGTTCCTTGACCGCGGATTGGTAGCGGGAACGACTGTCCACAAACCGGCGGAACTCATCTATGAGGTCTTGGGATCGCCCGGTCCGGGGATCGGGCAGGACAGGGTTTCCGACCATCCTGCAGAACGCCCCGATCTTCGGGTCTATGTCCACGCCAAGGAAGGGTGCTTCCGCATGGGCCGACAAGATGAGCGTGTGGAGCCTCATGCCGAAGGAGAAAAAGCCTTTCTCAAGGAGCCCCAGCGCTTCGGCGGGCCGTATGTCTTTGACGAGCGGCACCGGTTTCTCTCCTTTGAGCTCGAGGCTCCTCTTTACGGCTTCAGAGACCGGAAGGTCGCGTTCCTGCATCACCAATAGAGCCGGGCACAACCCCTCTGTTCTCATAGATGCCACCGCTTCTCCGAGCGCTTTGTAGAAGCATTCGTCCTGGCCGCCTCTCAGGGCCAGCCACACAATCTTGTCTTCTCCCTCGAGCCCCGCCCTGGCTAATATCTCCCGTACCCTCTGCTGGGGAGCAGGAGTCAGGAGAAACGCCGGGTCGGCTGTGACGCTCACTCTGGAGCCCGTATCCAGTCCCAGTTCTCTGAGGACTATCTCCGATTCAGGGTCTCTCAACGTGATCTCCGTTGCCGTGAGGAGCGCAGCCCGGGTCAGTCGTTTTGCCATCGGGGAGTGGAGGGGCCCTATGCCGTTCGCGTACACGACAAGGGGTTTCCCCAGGGCTCTGGCCAGGTAGATAAAACCGATGTAGTACAGAAGAGATCTGAACGATGTTGAGTCTTGGAGAAGGCTTCCTCCGCCGAATACCACGAGGTCGCTGCCCCGGATGGCCGACAGGAGACCCAAGGGTGACATGCGGTTGAACGCTTGTATGCCGTGGGAAGCCGATGTCTCTTCCGGGTTGGCTGAAAGCACGGATATGTCTATTCCGGGAGCCCTGCGCCTTAGGGCCTCCACCGTTGAAGCCAGTATGGCTTCGTCGCCGAGATTTCCGAAGCCGTAGTAACCCGAGAGGAGGAGCTTCGCCAAAACCAGCACCTCAGTTTCTCGTGAAATGTAAGAACTCTAGGTTGACGAGGCGCTTCAGTTAGAACAGGCTTTCGATTGGGATCATAGCAGAAAAGGACATGCGTGTAAAAAGACAGGAGCAGGCGGCGGTCATGTAGAACTCTGACACGCTCGGAGAGATTTTGGCGAAGTGTAGGACAAATGTATTAAGGGATGGGTGCAGTGGCGTCTTCGGTCAACATCTTGGGTGTGGAGTTCTACCCTGTGACCAAGTCGGGGGCTTTCAACTCCCTGGACTGGATGCTCTCGAGAGATGACAGGAGAACCCGCATTGTCGTAACCGCCAACCCTATCATGGTGATGACGGCCCAACGGGACCCCCTGTTCATGGAGATCCTGGACAGGGCTGACCTCTTGGTTCCCGACGGAGTGGGCATCCTATGGGCGGCCCGCAAGTTCGGGAAGGCCTTGCCTGAACGGGTGACGGGTGTGGACCTCACGCATTACCTCCTTCACAGGAAGCCATCTACGAGGATCTACCTTTTGGGCGGAAGACCGGAGGTTGCCGAGCGAGCGCGTCGCAACGTCGAGAAGGAGATTCCCGGCGCTAAGATATGTGGGACGGCCCACGGCTATTTCGGGCCCGGAGAAGAGCCGGCGGTTGTGGACGCCGTTCGCGCCGCCAGGCCCGACGTCATCCTAGTGGGCATGGGCAGCCCGAGACAAGAGAAGTTTATCTGGACTCACAGGAAGAGACTGGGTGCCAAGGTGGCTATAGGGGTTGGAGGCGTGCTGGACATACTTGCAGGTGAGTCCAAGCGTGCTCCCGAGGTTTTTCAGAAGGCCGGTTTGGAGTGGCTGTACCGCTTGGTGAAGGAGCCGAAGAGGCTCCGCGCCGACCTTAAGCTCATAGAGTTCTTTTTCAAAGTGCAGTTCCTCGCGGCTTCGAAGAGGAAAGACGACGAAGCGGACGCCGGAGAAGCGGACCGGGATTACAGATGAGAGGGGCAGTTTGCATGTGGAAGCTCCAGAGCGAGATGGAAGGCGGCGGACCGTCCATCGAGTACGTCGAAGAAATGGCAAGTCGCCTGCGTTACCATATCATCCGGATGGTGGGGGCGGCCGGTTCCGGGCACCCGGGAGGGTCACTCTCAAGTTCGGATATAGTCGCGGCGCTGTACTTTGGCGGCATTTTGCGGGTTGATCCAAGAAATCCTCTGTGGAGTGACCGGGACAGGTTTGTTCTGTCAAAGGGTCACGCCGCGCCTGTACTGTATGCTGCATTGGCAGAGAAGGGTTTTTTCCCGGTGGATGTCCTCCTTACTCTGAGGAAGATGGGTTCGCCGCTTCAGGGCCACCCCGACTGCAAGAAAGTCGCGGGCGTAGAAGTCTCCACGGGTTCCTTGGGCCAAGGGCTCTCGCTCGCGGTAGGCATGGCCCTCGCAGGCAGGCTGGACAAAAAAGACTACAAGGTGTGGGCGCTCTTAGGCGACGGTGAATGCCAGGAGGGTCAAGTGTGGGAGGCAGCCATGTCGGCGGCTCACTACAAACTCGACAACCTGCGCGTTATCGTGGACCATAACCACCTCCAGATCGACGGACCCGTGGAGAAGGTCATGTCAGTAGAACCCATTGCCGAGAAGTTCTCTGCTTTCGGTTGGGAGACGGTGAGCGTTGACGGGCACAGTGTCCGCGAGCTTCTGGAGGCCTTCCGGAGGCCGAGCGCGGGAAAGCCGCTGGCCATCATAGCAGAGACCGTCAAGGGGAAAGGCGTGAAGTTCATGGAAGGGGTCGCGGGCTGGCACGGGAAGGCCCCGCAAGGTGAGGAGCTCGACCGGGCCCTTGCGGAAGTCACCATGCGCGAGAAGGCGGAGGAGAGAGGGCAATGAGAGCGGCAAGAGATGCATACGGTGAGGTCCTGGTTGAACTCGGCAAGGAAAACGCGGATATCGTGGTTCTGGACGCTGACCTCTCATCATCGACCAAGACGTCTGTTTTCGCCAAGGCCTTTCCGGACAGGTTCTTCAACATGGGAATCGCGGAAGCCAACATGATGGGGGTGGCGGCCGGACTGGCCAGCGCGGGCAAGATCCCCTTCGCGTCTACGTTCGCTGTTTTCGCCACGGGCAGGGTATACGACCAGATCAGGCAGTCCATAGCCTACGCCGGGTTCAACGTGAAGATTGTGGCAACCCACGGCGGGCTTACGGTCGGGCCGGACGGCGCAACCCACCAGGCTCTCGAGGACGTAGCCCTCATGAGAGTACTGCCCGGGATGACCGTCATCGTGCCCAGTGATGCCGAAGAGACCAAGCAGGCGGTCAGGGCGGCGGCCGGGCATGTGGGGCCCGTCTACATCCGCCTGGGCCGCGAGGCCGTCCCCGACGTATTTCCGGCTGGCGCGACGTTTGAGATAGGCAAGGGCAACATGTTCCTGCCGGGTATCTCTCGCGAGCAGGTGATTGCAGCACCTCCGTCCACCCTGGAGTTCGACGTTTCATTCATCGCCTGCGGCGTGATGGTGAAGGAGTGCTTGGATGCCTCAGCGCTCTTGGAGGCCGAAGGTATTAAGGCTTCCGTCGCCGGATTCGCTTCCATAAAGCCCTTTGACGCAGACCTGTGCCTCGCCTTGGCCAGGCAGAGCCGCCTCGTAGTCGCTGCCGAAGAGCACAGCGTGGTCGGAGGCCTTGGAGGAGCGGTTTGCGAGTGCCTGGCTGAGAACTACCCTGCCAGGGTCCTCCGGATAGGCGTCCTGGACCGTTTCGGCGAGTCGGGTTCAGGTAGGGAACTGCTGGAGGCCTACGGACTCACAGGTCCTTCGATTGCACGGAAAGCCAAGGCGGCACTCAGGTAGACGACAGGGCCGGTTATCCTGCAGAGGGGCTCTCGTCGCAGCACTTGTGACGCTATCGACAACCTAGTTGGCCGGCCGGTACGTACCGGATGCTTTGGAGATATCGTTCTGAGCCGTATATATAAGCCGTATGTGTACGGTTTCAAGGCGCCGGTCGACCGCCGGCTATCTGCTGCAGATTTGCGCTGCTCTGACACACATTGACTTTTTTCTTCCCACAGGATGAAACAGGAACACCCGATCTTCTGTCGAATATATGGTGTGGTACTGGAGTTTTGTCTCTTTTTGGGGTGACGGCCGTTGATCCAAGTGAGGGATGTCTCGAAGGCATATCCCGGAGGCATGTTGGCACTAAACCACGTGAACCTCGATATCCGCAAGGGCGAGTTTGTCTTCATCGTGGGACAAAGCGGAGCCGGAAAATCCACTTTGATCAAACTCCTGTACCGGGAAGAGGTGCCTACCGAGGGTAGGGTAGTAGTTGCGGGCAAAGACCTAACCCGGATGCGTCGCCGCGAAGTACCTCTCCTCAGAAGAAGACTTGGTGTGGTATTTCAGGACTTTAGGCTCCTCCCCGACCGCACCGTCGCAGAGAACGTTGAGTTTGCCCTCAGGGTTACCGGCTATAGTGGGCGAGACGCAAAGAAAGCCGTGGCGCAGGTCCTGGCTATGGTGGGCCTCAAGAACCGCTTGAACGCTTATCCGGGCGAGCTCTCAGGTGGCGAGCAGCAGCGGGTGGCCATCGCACGGTCGCTTGTCAGAAATCCTGACATCCTGATCGCGGACGAGCCCACCGGCAATTTGGACCCGGATACCTCAATGGAGATATTCAGGCTAATCGAACGCGCAAACAGATATGGGACTACGGTGGTTGTCGCCACCCACGCTCGCCACATTGTTGATGCGATGCGGAAACGAGTTATCGAGCTCAGGAAAGGCACTGTGGTGAGGGACGTCCACAGAGGGGCGTATGACGATTGAGGTATACCCTCGTAGGATATCTATTTAGCGAGACGCACAAAAGCATATGGCGCAGCCGCATGTCGTCGTTTCTGTCTTGCGGGACGACGGCCCTAGCCCTCTTTCTGTTGGGAGTCGCCATAATCGTCAGCTTGAACCTTGAGTACATCTTCACTGACGTACAAAGCCAGATGGAGATACAGGCTTATCTTAAGATGGAGACTTCTGACGTAGAGGCTTCTCAGGCAGTGAAAGCCTGTCAGGACATGGACGGAGTCGCAGAGGTAAGGTTTGTCTCGAAGGAAGAGGCTTTCTCGGAGCTCCGCGAGATGTTTCAGGATAAGGCGACAGTCCTCGAGGGGATCGAGAACCCCCTTCCCGCCAGCATCAGGCTCACCACTTTCCGCGCCGAAGACGTGCCGGCAGTAGTGGAGAAGCTCAAGCAGCTCTCCTGCGTGGAGGACGTCATGTATCAGGAAGAAGCCAGCAGGAATCTGGCGGTCTTAGGACGCGTAACCCAGGCCCTCTCCTTGGGCGGAACGGTTGTGGTAGGTCTTGTGGCAATAACGGTCATCGGCAACACCACCCGGATGACCATTGAAGCCAGGCGGCACGAGATAGCCATCATGAAGCTTGTCGGCGCGACCGACGGTTTTGTTATAGGGCCCTTTGTGCTGGCAGGCATTGTCCTCGGGATACTTGGGGGGCTCTTTGGAGCGGCGCTTTCCGTCGGACTGTACAACTACCTCACCACAAGTTTGGGAAGCGTGTTGCCTTTCATCCCCATACTGAGCCTTACCCGTGAGGCGGCCATCAACATAACAGGCATTCTCGTGCTCACCGGCATCGTCGTGGGCACTTTGGGTTCTGCCCTTTCACTCCGGAGGCACTTGAACGTATGAGGAGGTTCCGGCTATGAAAGGTCGCTCTCTGGTCTTGCTTTGCCTTGCTTTCGTGGTATTTGCGGTGTCTTTGACCGTATCTCCCTTTATACCCGTGAAAAAGGCTCTTGCGGATGACCTATGGCAGAAGATGACCGAACTTGAGCAATTACAGAAGGAAATCGAAGAGTACAAGTCCAGGCTCACCAAGAACCAGCAGACCCAGGCGAGCATCCTTAAAGAGCTTGAGCGCCTCGACGCCGAACTCGCGCTGGCTGAGAAAGAGCTTGCCTACATAGAGAAAAGCATTGACTACAACAACACTCAGGTCGCAATAACCAGGGAAGAGATCGCCGTCATAGAAGCCCGCCTTGCCGCTCAGAAGGCAGCCTTCGAAGCGCGCCTCGTGAGCATGTACAAAGCCGGGCAGACCTCGTACATAGACGTATTGCTCACGTCCAGGAGTTTCTCGGACCTCATGGCGAGGATCCACTACCTAAAGCGACTCGCGGCCAACGACACAGAGCTTATCGAGGGATACACCGCCGATAGGCTAGAACTGGTCGCCAAGAAGGAATCCCTGGAGGCCCGCCTTGCCGAACTGGAGACACTCAAAGCCCAGCAAGAAGAGAAGCGGGACTCCGTAACCAAGAGGACCAAGGACAGGCAGAACTACCTGGCCCAGGTCGAGTCCGAAAAGGCCCAGCTGGAGAAGGCGCTGGACGAGATGGAAGCTCAGTCCAAGGCTTTGGAACGCGTTATCGCCGAGCTCCAGGCCAAAGAAGGCCTGCCCGCCAGGGACCTTTCCATGATCTGGCCGGTCACCGGTTATTGGATTACCTCCTACTACGGCTGGAGATATCACCCTGTCCTTGGCTATGACCGTTTTCACAGCGGGATAGATTACGCGGCCGACTACAACGTCCCTATAAAAGCTGCGGAGTCAGGCAGGGTTATCTTCTCAGGCGTCAACGGCGGATACGGCAACTGCGTGATCATCGACCACGGCGGCGGCATTTCCACTCTCTACGGTCATGCCAACAAGCTCCTGGTCAAGCAGGGTGATGTAGTCGTCAAAGGGCAGCAGATCGCGCTGGTTGGCAGTACCGGGCTATCCACCGGACCTCACCTTCACTTTGAGGTGAGGGTGAACGGCGAGACCACCGACCCCCTGAAGTGGCTCCCGTAGGGCTATTCTTGGAAGCCGGAATGTGGATATGCTAGACTGAATACATCGTAAAGTAACCCCATTCCCCGGAAAGGGGGAGCCGTCTTTTGATATCAAGGCGACGGACCCTTACTCTCTGTCTTGTTGCGGCCCTCTTGGCAGCCGCGGCGACTTCAGGCGTCTTTCTTTACTACATCTACTCAGGACCTCTAGGGAAGATATTCGGCATAATCAGCCTGCTGGAGCGGAACTACTATCAGCCTATCGACAGAGACAAGGCTTTGGAGGGCGCTTCGCGAGGTGTCGTGTCCAGCCTGGGCGACCCTTACTCATCCTACATGTCAAAACGGGAATGGGAAGAGTTCCAGGTCAGGACTTCCGGCGCGTACTCGGGAATTGGCGTTACTATCGACGTTAGGGACAGGTACGTGCGTATCGCGACTCCAATGAAGGGCTCGCCTGCCGAGGAGGCAGGGCTTCAGGCCGACGACCTAATCCTCAGGGTTGACGGTGAGCCGGTTTCGACCAGCGACGAAGCCGCAGCGAGGATCAGGGGACCGGCCGGTACACCTGTGACGCTTACCATAGGTAGGGGCCAGGAGTCTTTCGACGTGACGATTATCCGGCGGGACATTGTGATTCCCGCCTCTACTTACTCGATGAAGGAAGGTAACATCGGCTATATCCAGCTCCTGAGTTTCAACGAACACTCCGACCGCGAAGTAAAGGCGGCAGTGGAAGACCTGAAAAATCAGGGCGCCAAAGCCATGATTCTCGACCTCCGCTACAACGGAGGAGGGTATGTCAATCAATGCCTGAATATCGCCGAGCTCTTTGTGCCGAAGGGGCCCGTTGTGACGCTCAGTTACAAGAATGCGCCTTCGGAGACCTTCTCTTCCAAGGGTTCGGGATTAGGGCTTCCCCTCTTCGTACTCGTTAACGGTGGGAGCGCCAGCGCGTCGGAGATCTTGGCAGGCGCCATCCAGGACAGCGGTTCAGGGATCCTCATCGGGGAAAAGACGTTCGGCAAGGGGCTGGTGCAAGGCGCGTTCCCGCTTAAGGATGGATCGGTCATTAAGCTTACGACGGCCGAATACCTCACTCCCAGCGGACGGTCCATTCACGGCAACGGGCTTGAGCCCGATGTAGAGGTGCACGGCGACGAAGAGCAACTCCAGACGGCTCTCGAGATGGCGAGCCGGGCGATAGCAGGGTCATGACAAAGGGGATGTCCTGAGAACTGTGGAACCTTTCGTGAAACTCCTTAAATCGGTTGTGAAGTCGTACCCCGGCATCTTCCTTAATCCTGTGGTCGACATATTGTACTTGGTCGTCCTGGGGTTGGTTGCCGCCCAGTACGCGAAGGTACAGTCTGTTGAGGAAAGGTTCTACGGGAGACCGAAAAACAAGGCTTTTGCCCAGACACTGTGGGGCATAGGGTTGGGTCTGGCCGGAGGCCTCATCGCGTCTGTGCTCCTGGTCATGGTCGGAGTAACCGTCAGCGACGCAGGCGTCAGTTATCTACTGCCCATCTCGCTTTTCCTCTTTCTCTGGAGCCCCAGGTTCCTGTGCTTTTCGTACTCAGGCGCCCTTGTCAGCCTGAGCTATCTTGTGTTCGGTTGGCCAAAGGTGAATGTGCAGGCCATCATGGCTCTGGTGGCGTGTCTGCACGCCGGGGAGGCGTTCCTAATCCTCTGGAGCGGCGCCGGCTGCGCCACCCCGATTTACATGCCAGGCAAGGACGGGAGGACCGTCGGCGGGTTCATGTTGCAGCGGTTCTGGCCTGTTCCCCTCATCGTGCTGTTCATGATCAGGGTACCAGACATCTCGAGAATGACCGGGCTCATCCAACTGCCCGACTGGTGGCCCCTCATCAAAGCCCCTCTCACTCCGGGACCGGGGACGCCGGTCTTCCAGATGATGCCCATAGTTGCCGCCCTCGGATACGGCGACCTTGCCACTTCGGTGACCCCTAGGGAGAAGGCTAAAGAGACCTCCCGGAACCTGTTTCTGTTCAGCATTATCCTTCTCGGGTTCTCAGTGGCCGCTTCCCGCTGGACGCCGTTTGTCTGGGTGGCTGCTCTATTTGCCCCCATCGGGCACGAGATAGTTATCCAGATGGGCAACCGCCAGGAGTCTGAGAGAAAACCCCGGTTTGTGTCCGACGGCGAGGTTGTCGTTCTGGATGTGTTCGAGGGCACCCCGGCGCACGCTGCAGGGCTTAGGAGCGATGCGCGCATAATCGCCATCGGGGGGCAGGAAATAAGGAGCCGCCAGGACCTTGAAGCGGCGCTCATGACCCCCGGCGACCTTGTCTTTACCGTGGTGCAGCCGGGAAAAGAAGAGGCGCGGGAAGTCTCGGTTAGAAGGACCGGCACCCAACCGGTGGGCATTCTCCCGGCGCCCGGGATTGGCGATTCTCCACTTGCAGTCCCCCACAACTCAGGCCCGCTCCTTATGTTCCTGAGGAAGATTCTTGGCGGAAAGGCTTCTTAGGGAACGGCGTCTACCTGGCCATTTGATGTAGGAAGCGTCTGGACACCAAACATTTGATTGCTATCATATCCATGTGTATAATGGTCAGGCGGAGGGATGTCCCCGGATGCCTGACTTCAAACTTCGATCTGATTACGTCCCCAAAGGCGACCAGCCCGAGGCCATAGATGCTTTGGTTGATGGCATCCTTAAGGGCCATAAGGACCAAGTACTCCTGGGAGTAACGGGCTCGGGTAAGACATTCACTATAGCCAACGTGGTTGAGAGGCTAAACCGTCCCACACTGGTCATCTCGCATAACAAGACTCTGGCGGCGCAGCTCGCTTCCGAATTCAAAACCTTCTTCCCGGACAACGCGGTGGAGTATTTCGTGAGCTACTATGATTACTACCAGCCTGAGGCCTATGTGCCCCAGAGCGATACCTACATAGAGAAAGATGCGACCATCAATGACGAGATTGACAAGCTCCGCCACTCGGCGACCTTCGCTCTGTTTGAGCGGAGAGACGTCTTGGTGGTTGCCTCCGTTTCCTGCATATACGGTTTGGGCTCGCCTGAGGACTACCGGGATTTGGTGCTGTCACTCAGGGTCGGTATGGTTAGAGACAGGCAGAGCATCTTGCGACGCCTGGTGGACATCCAGTACATCCGGAACGACATCGACTTCCAGCGGGGCACGTTCCGGGTCCGGGGTGACGTTATCGAGATATACCCGGCCGGCGCGACGGACAAGGCCATTCGGGTGGAGCTCTTCGGTGATGAAATCGAGAGGATTGTTGAGTTTGAGGTGCTTACGGGCAAGCCCGTGGCCGAGATGAACCACGTAGCCGTATACCCCGCGAGGCACTACGTGGTAACCGACGAGAAGATGCAGCGGGCGGTCGTGTCCATTGAGCAGGAGCTGGAAGAGCGGCTCAAGGAGCTAAGGGACGCCGGGAAAATCCTTGAGGCGTACAGGCTTGAGCAGAGGACCAGGCAAGACCTGGATATGCTTAGCCAGATGGGTTATTGCCCCGGCATTGAGAACTACTCCAGGCACCTTACCGGCCGCGCGCCGGGGCAGCCTCCCTACACGCTCCTGGATTTCTTCCCGAAAGATTTCCTGGTAATAATCGACGAGTCTCACGTCACGATCCCGCAGATCCGCGCCATGTATGAGGGAGACCGGTCGCGAAAGACCACTCTGGTGGAGTATGGCTTCAGGCTGCCGTCGGCCCTGGACAACCGGCCGCTCACCTTCGAGGAGTTCGAAGCCAGGATAGGACAGACGATATATGTGTCGGCAACTCCCGCTCCTTATGAGATGGCAAAGGCAAGCCGGGTAGTGGAACAGGTCGTCAGGCCCACGGGGCTCGTGGACCCTGAGATTGACGTGCGTCCAACCCAGGGCCAGATAGATGACCTTGTGAAGGAGATCCGGCGCGTGACGGAGAGGAAAGAGCGCGTGCTGGTCGCGACCCTCACCAAGCGTATGGCGGAGGACCTCACCGATTACCTCCGGGATATCGGCATCAAGGTTAGGTACATGCACTCTGACGTTGAGACGCTGGAGCGGATGGAGATCATCCGAGACCTACGGCTCGGGATGTTCGATGTTCTTGTTGGGATTAACCTCCTCCGCGAAGGGCTTGACCTCCCCGAAGTATCCTTGGTCTGCATCCTGGATGCCGATAAAGAAGGCTTCCTCAGGTCAGAGACGTCCCTGATACAGACCATCGGTCGCGCGGCCAGAAACGTCCACGGGAAGGTCATAATGTACGCCGACTCGATTACGGGGTCCATGCGGAGGGCTATCGACGAAACTAACCGTAGACGCAAGAAGCAAGAAGAGTACAATAAGAAGCACGGCATTACGCCCGCCACGGTTGAGAAGGCCGTGCGCGATGTCATCCAGTCCCAGCGTCCGGTTGAGTCGCAAGGCAAGTATTACTGGGCTGACACTGACCTCAAGGATGTCCCCAAGCGCGCCATCCCCAATCTCATTGAGCGGCTGCGAAAAGAGATGAAGGAGGCTTCCAGAGACCTGGAGTTCGAACGGGCGGCGCTCCTCAGGGACATGATATTTGAGTTGGAGGGTAGACTCGCCAAGGGAGATAGGCGACGGCAGACATATGACAAGAGATAAGATAGTCCTGAGAGGTGCCCGGCAGCACAACCTGAAGGGCGTGGACCTTGAGATACCGCGGAACAAGCTTACCGTGATCACGGGGCTATCGGGTTCGGGTAAGAGCTCGTTGGCCTTTGACACCATTTACGCGGAGGGCCAGCGGCGTTACGTCGAATCCCTCTCGGCATATGCCAGGCAGTTCTTGGGCCTTATGGATAAGCCCGATGTCGATTACATCGAAGGGCTCTCGCCCGCGATCTCCATCGACCAGAAGGCCGGCGCCAGGAACCCGAGGTCGACGGTGGCCACGGTCACCGAGATTTACGACTACCTGAGGCTCCTCTACGCGAGGGTCGGACATCCCCACTGCCCTCAGTGCGGTAAGCCGATCTCCAAGCAGACCGTTGACCAGATCGCCGACCAGATTGAGGCGCTCCCCGAGGGCACCAGGTTTTCGATCATGGCTCCCATAGTCCGGGGCCGCAAGGGAGAGCACGAGAAGGTCTTCGATGAAATACAGCGCGCCGGCTACCTCAGGGTACGGGTTGACGGCGTGGTCGGAGAGATCGGCGAGTTTGTCGGACGGCGCCTCGACAAGAACAGGAAGCACACCATAGAGGTAGTCATCGACAGGCTCGTGAGGCGGGAAGGCATTAGGTCCCGTCTGGTCGATTCGCTGGAAACCGCTATCGGCCTCTCGGGCAACCTTGTTGTGGTTGAGGTACAGGGATCAGGCGATTTGACCTTTTCACAAGCCTTGGCGTGCCCCGACTGCGGGCTCAACCTTCCCGAGCTTGAGCCGAGGCTCTTCTCGTTCAACAACCCGTTCGGAGCCTGCCCCGAATGTCACGGCCTAGGCGTGAACATGGAACTGGAACCGGACCTCATTATCCCGGACAAGCGGAAGTCCGTAAGCGACGGGGCCGTTGTGCCCTGGAACGGGACGCCCGACGGGTACTACATGCAGCTACTCGATGCCGTGTGTAAGCACTTTGGGATCCCGACGGAGGCACCGTTCGACACCCTGACCGAGGAGCAGGTGAACATCATCCTCTACGGCAGCGGCACCGAAAGGATACCTTTCCACTACGAGAACCAGTACGGGAGGACCAGCGACAGGTTAGTTACGTTTGACGGCGTTATCCCCAATCTTGAGCGGCGGTACAACTCGGCTCCGAGCGAAGCAGTCCGCCAGTGGATTGAGGAGTTCATGGCCACAAGGCCGTGCCCCGTGTGCCGGGGGACACGCCTCAAGCCCGAGGCACTGGCCGTGACGGTTGGCGGCAAGAACATCAGCGAGATGACGTCTTTGTCGGTGCAGGGAGCCCTCAAGTTTCTCGAGACGGTTACGTTCACCGAGCGGGAGATGCTCATCGCCAACCAAGTGATGAAGCAGCTTAGGGCAAGACTCCAGTTCCTCATGGATGTCGGGTTGGGTTACCTAACCTTGTCGCGTCACGCAGGCACTCTGGCGGGCGGCGAAGCGCAGCGCATCAGGTTGGCAACCCAGATTGGGTCTGGCTTGGTGGGAGTCCTCTACGTGCTCGACGAACCGAGCATCGGGCTTCACCCCAGGGACAACGAGAAGCTCCTCCAGACCCTGATCCACCTCCGTGACCTGGGCAACACGCTTATAGTTGTGGAGCACGACGAAGACACAATACGGACGGCCGACTACATTGTCGACGTAGGGCCGGGTGCCGGCGAGCACGGTGGGTCCATAGTGGTTTCCGGCTCACTGGAGGACGTACTCTCTTGCGAGAATTCCATCACGGGCCAGTATTTGTCCGGAAAGAGGACAATCCCCGTACCTCCCCGGCGGAGCCAGAACGGGAAATACCTGCGCATCAAGGGCGCAAGGGAGCACAACCTGAAGAACATCGATGTGGACATCCCCCTGGGTGTCTTTACGTGCGTGACGGGCGTGTCGGGGTCGGGGAAGAGTACCCTGGTGAACGATATCCTCTACCGGAAGCTGGCCGCCGTTTTGAACGGCGCGCGGACGAAACCGGGCGACCACGACGAGATAACCGGTCTTGAGCACCTTGATAAGGTAATCAACATCGACCAGTCGCCTATTGGGCGCACTCCCAGGTCTAACCCTGCGACTTACACGGGCGTGTTTACCGACATCCGGAACATCTTCGCCATGACGCCCGACGCCAGGGTCCGCGGGTACAAGCCCGGACGGTTCAGCTTCAACGTAAGGGGCGGGAGATGCGAGGCCTGTAAGGGTGACGGCATCATCCGCATTGAGATGCAGTTTCTTCCCGACGTATACGTACCTTGCGAGGTGTGCGGCGGGAGGAGGTACAACAGCCAGACCCTTGAGGTTAAGTACCACGGGAAGAACATATCCGAGGTACTTAATATGACCGTTGAAGAGGCCCTAGAGTTCTTCAAAGATACACCGTCCATCCACAGGCGCCTCTCCACCATCGCGGATGTGGGCCTTGGCTATATCAGGCTGGGCCAACCGGCCACGACATTGTCGGGAGGCGAAGCCCAGCGGGTTAAGCTGGCGACGGAGCTTTCCCGCCGCGGAAACGAGCGAACGCTGTACATCCTCGACGAGCCTACAACCGGCCTCCATTTTGAGGATACCCGCAGGCTCCTGAACGTCCTCCAACGGCTGGTCGACGCGGGCAGCACGGTCGTCGTCATCGAGCATAACCCCGACGTGATAAAGAGCGCCGACCATATAATCGACTTGGGTCCCGAAGGCGGCGAAGACGGAGGAACGGTAGTGGCAACAGGAACTCCCGAGGAGATCGCAGAGAACGAAAGGTCATACACAGGGAAGTTCCTGCGGAAGTTCTTGTGGCCGGGCTCAGGCGGCACAAGTCGTGCTGCCGAAACCCGGACGGCCGGAGGCAACTGAAGTTGGAAGGACCTCTCTCTCACGAACCCGAGGCCTGGGTAGGGCTGGTCGGCGACCGGCATGAGCTGGCCGACAAGATAAGAGAGTGCCCCGATTCGCCCGGTGTGTATGTGTTCCGTGGAATCGACGGCAAAGTCCTTTACGTTGGTAAGGCTAAGAACCTTAAGAACAGGCTGAGGTCTTACTTCGGGTCTGATCTCTCGCCAAAGACCGAGGCGCTCATGTCCAGGGTCGCGCGGCTTGAGACCATCGTCGTCGGTTCAGAAACAGAGGCGTTTCTGCTCGAACTCAACCTCATCAAGAAGCACAGGCCCGAGTACAACATCCGGCTCCGGGACGACAAGCATTATCCCTACATCCGGGTCGGTGTAGAGGACCCATGGCCGAGGGTCACCGTGGTCCGGAGGCGACAACGGGACGGGGCCAGGTACTTCGGTCCCTACGCCAGGGCCCATTCGGTGCGGGAAACCCTTAGCGTGCTGCGGCGCATCTTTCCTTACCGTACGTGCACCGATTCGGCCTTGGCCCAGGCTACGCGCCCCTGCCTTGACTACCATATCGGTAGGTGCATGGGGCCGTGCACCGGCAACTTGGACAGGGCGAACTACAAAGCAATGATCGACGAAGTCGTGAAGTTCTTGGAAGGCCGTCACGGCGAAGTCAAGGCAAGGCTCGAGAGCCGCATGAGGGACTATGCGGAAGCGATGGAGTTTGAGAAAGCGGCGCAGGTCCGGGACCAGATTAGGGCTTTGGAAGATGTGACGCGCAAACAGCTGATCAGCGTGCCCGACTGGAAGGACCGTGACCTCATCGGGCTTGCCCGTTCCCACGACACGGCCTTCGTTGCTCTCCTTACCGTGAGAGAAGGGAAACTGGTCGGCAAAGAAGGATTTGTGCTCCAAGGCGCCGCAGAAGAAAGCGACGCCCAGGTGCTAGAAGCGTTCATCGTCCAGTATTACTCTTCGGCCCAGCTCTTCCCCCACGAAATACTCGTACCCGTTGAGATTCCCTCGTCTCAAAATCTCGAGGAGTTCTTGAGGAATGAGAGGCGTGCGCAAGGGCAAGGGGAGCGCGCCACTCACATAAGGACGCCCCGGCGCGGAAGGTCTAGGGAACTGGTCGTCATGGCCCAGGACAACGCCAGGAACATGATGGAAGAGCAGGTGCCTAGAGAAGAGCGCGAGTACGCCGCGAACAGGAAAGCCATGGAGGCCCTCCGGAGCTTCCTAAGCCTCGAAAGGCTCCCACGGCGGATCGAAGGCTATGACATATCTAACTTAACGGGCAAGCAGGCAGTCGCGTCGATGGTGGTCCTTACCGATGGCAAGCCCGATAGGTCTCAGTACAGGAAGTTCCGCATGAAGATTGAGGGCAAGCCCAACGATTTCGCCATGATGCAGGAAGTCTTGTGGCGCCGGTTCAAGAAAGGACTTGCCGAGAGGGAAGAGGCCAAGAGCTCCGGAAAGCACGGCAAGTTCGCGGTCTTCCCAGACCTCATAATGGTCGACGGAGGCAAGGGCCAGGTAAGCGCCGCCCAAGAGGTGCTGAGGGAGCTGGGGCTCGACATACCGCTTGTCGGGCTTGCCAAGCGAAATGAGGAGCTTTTCCTTCCAGGGCGCTCTGAACCGGTCGAGCTTCCCCGGGACTCAGGCGGGCTCTTCCTGGTTATGCGGCTTAGGGATGAGGCCCACAGGTTTGCCGTGTCGTACCACCGGACTCTGCGCGGCAAAGAGGCTACCCAGTCGGTCCTTGAGGAGATCCCGGGAGTCGGCCCGAGCAGAGCCAGAGAACTGCTCAGGGCTTTTGGAGATGTCGAGGCTATCCGGAGCGCGACGCCGGACGAAATTGCCCGAGTTAAGGGGATTGGTCCTCAGCTGGCCGGGACGATCCTGGAAGCGCTTAAGCGCGCAGGTGGCACCAGACCACGTGACCCGGATCTCCTTTGACCGCTACGGGCGGGGGCTCGATCTCCCCGCAGATATCCTTCCTTTGAGGACACCTCGTCTGAAAGCGGCAGCCGGGCGGCGGGTCTACGGCGGACGGCACCGCGCCCTGAAGCCGGATCCTCGCGCTCTTGGTTTTCCCTAGGCGTGGAATAGCCGAAAGGAGCGCCCGGGTGTAAGGGTGGGCCGGGTTTTCAAATAGACTCTCGGTGCTTCCTGTCTCAACGATCTTGCCCAAGTACATGACGGCCACCCTATGGCTCATGTGATGCACCACTGCCAGGTCGTGGGATATGAGGAGGAACGAAACACCCATTTCTTCCTGTAGCCCTTCGAGAAGATTCAGTATCTGGGCCTGTACAGATACATCCAGGGCAGAAACGGGTTCATCTGCGACTATGAAGCGGGGCTGCATGGCTAGGGCGCGCGCCACTCCAATCCGCTGCCTCTGTCCGCCGCTAAACTGCCGGGGATACTGGTCAAGGTGAAGGGCCGTGAGGCCTACCCTCTCAAGCAGCCTTACCGACTCGCTCTCCCGGTCTTCGAGGGGTACGCCCCTTTTCTCCAGGCAGAACCCGAGTATCTGCCCGACCGTGTGGCGGGGGTTCAGTGACGCGTAGGGGTTCTGGAATATCATCTGCCCGCCGGGTTCAGGCCGTCCCTCGTAGAACACCTGGCCGGCCGTGGGCGGGTACAGGCCCACGATAACGCGGCCCAGCGTGCTCTTGCCGCAGCCGGACTCTCCCACGAGGCCGAGGGTTTCGCCCTCGCGTATTAAGAGATCGATTCCGTCTACGGCTTTGGTTGTACGTTCCTTCTGCCCGGTAAGCACACGGGCCAGAAAACCCGGCTTGGCGTAGAAGTAGCGCTTTAGTCCCACGGTCTGGACCAAGGGAAGGTTGTCTTTCATTGAAAAGGCTGCTTCCACTACTCGTTCCCCCAATCCTGAGCCGCGGCCGTTTCTGCGTAGTCGAGATAGCCGTACTTGTGGCACCGTACAAGCCTATCGCCGGTATCCAAGAGATCCTGGGGGGTCTTCAGGCAAGCCGGTTCTCTCTTCGGGCATCTTGGGTAGAAGGCACATCCGTGTAGGTTCTCGGACAGATCGGCCACCTGTCCGGGTATGGGAGTGAGGGGCACGCCCTTTTTGAACCTGGGGATGCAACCGATTAACCCTTGGGTGTAAGGGTGAAGCGGATTCGCCAGGACCTCATCGACAGTCCCTTCTTCCACTATCTGGCCTGCGTACATGACGGCGATGCGGTGACAGAACTGAGACGCCACGGCCAGGTTGTGGGTCACCAGGACAATAGCGGTGCCTCTTTCGCGGTTAATCTGCCTGAGGAGGTCCAGGATTTGTGCCTCGATAGTCACGTCCAGCGCAGTGGTTGGTTCATCGGCAAGGATAAGCTTGGGACGGCAGGAGAGGGCTATGGCGATCATCACCCGCTGCTGCATCCCGCCGCTCAACTGGTGGGGGTAGTATCCGAGTACCGCCTCGGGTGAAGGTATGCCCACTTCTTGAAGGAGGCGGACCAGTATGTCTTGAGTGCAGGGCAGCCCGTGGACCGTCAATGCCTCTTTCATCTGCGCCCCGATCTTGTGGGCCGGGTTGAGGGTGGACATAGGGTCTTGAAATACCATTGCCACCGTGCTCCCGCGGAGAGACCGGAGTTCTTTCTTGCTTAACGCCAGCACGTCGGCGCCGCATACCCTTATGCTCCCCGCAACCACTTTGCCCGGAAACGGGAGGAGCCCCATGACAGAAAGGAGGGTGGCGCTTTTCCCGCAGCCCGATTCTCCGACGAGTCCTAAAATCTCGCCTTCCCGGACTGAGAGGTCCACTCCCCTTACTGCCCGGACCGGGCCCCTGTCCGTCTGATATGAGACTTCCAGTCCCTGTATTAGAAGGACCTCTTCCTTGCGAGATTTTGCCATGCTGAGTACCTCCTCTCAAGTGTCCGGTCAAGCGTCTAGAACGTCTGAAGGTCTGGGTCCAGCACCTCGCGTAGCCCTTCTCCGACGAGATTGACCGAAAGGACCAACGCGACCAGGATGAGACCGGGAAAGGTTGACAGCCACCACGCGTTCAGGATGAAGCGATAGCCGTCCTGGATCATGGAACCCCAGGTCGGGATCCTGGGCGGGATACCGATTCCCAGGAAACTCAAGGACGCCTCCATCACCATCATGGTGCCCATGCGCAGGGTCCCGACCACCATGAGTGGGTTCACGATGTTGGGGAGTATCTCCGAGCCCATTATCTCCAGGTCTGAGCGCCCCAGGACTTTAGCTGCCTCGACGTATTCCTTGGCCTTTTCCGACAATACGCCGGCTCTGGCCAGCCTGAAGAATTCGACCCACCCTTTGAAGCAAAGGGCCCATACCAGGTTCCAGAACCCCGGCCCGAGCATCGCCATGGCGCCTATGGCGAAGATAAGGTAGGGGAAGGCCAAGAGCACCTCGGTCAGTCTCGACATGAGCGCGTCGAACCATCCGCCGTAGTAACCCGCCAAGATGCCCAGGACCCCTCCGGCTATGACCGAAATGGTGACCGTGATGATGCCCACCAAGATCGAGACCCGTGCGCCATGTAGGATCCGCGACAAGACGTCGTGGCCGAGGTGGTCCGCGCCCAGTATGTACTTACCGCCTGGCGGACTGAACCGGTCCGCCAGGCTCATCTCGTCCGGCGGATAAGGGGCAATGACGTGGGCGAAGACGGCCGAGAGCGTTATGATGCTCACGACAAGAGCTCCCAGCATAGCCGCCTTGTTGCGGCGCAGGCGCCTAATGGTGGCACTCACGCCCTCCGCCCACAGACTGAGCCGCAAGAAGAAGAGCTTCCTACGCATGTGTGTCCTTGCGCTCACACCCTTTATCACGCCTTACACCTTCTCTCCGATCACGAGTTTTGGGTTGAGCCATGTGTACAGGATGTCGGCGATGAGATTGACCGCCACGAACGTGAAACCGTATACCATGACCGCCCCTTGGACCAGCGAGTAGTCGCGGCTGAAAATACCGTCTACCACCAATCGCCCCATGCCTGGCCACCCGAAAATGGTCTCAACTACCATGTTCCCGCCTAAGAGGCTCCCGATTTCCAGACCCGTCACCGTTACGGCAGGGATCAGGGCGTTTCTGAAGACGTGTTTCAGGATAACCGCCCACTCTGCGACGCCCTTAGCCCGGGCAAAGGTGACGTAGTCCTTTCTCATCACCTCGAGCATGGATGAGCGGATTACCCTTGTGATGACCGCAGCAGGCGCCGCGCCCAAGGCGATGGATGGCAGGACCAAGTGCCGGAGGGAGTCTTTGAGCGCCGGGACGTCGCCGGTGAGGATGGAATCCAGCACGTATAGGCCAGTGACATGGGTCGGGACAAAACCGTATGTGGCTCTTCCTGAGGTCGGAAGCCATTTTAGGCGGACCGCGAATATGAGGATGAGTACGATGCCCAACCAGAAAGCCGGCATGGATATCCCCAAGAAAGACGCGGCCATGCTTGTGCGGTCGACTGCGGACCTGTGTCTTACCGCGGTCATTATGCCTAGAGGGACGGCGACCAAGAGGGCCAGCGTTATAGAGCTGAGCGCCAGTTCGACGGTGGCAGGAAGGGCCTCAAGGAGGAGGTCCCGGACGTTGGCCGAGCGGGAGATGGAGTATCCGAGGTCCCCCTTGAGGACCCGCGTGAGATATGTGGTGAGCTGCACGTGGATGGGTTCGTCTAGGTTGAACTGGGCTCTCAGAGCGTCAATCTCTTCTTGAGTCACGTTTGAGGCTTCTCCCAGCATGATGTCGACGGGGTCTCCTGGGATGAGCCGCATGAAGATAAAGACCACTATACATACTCCCAGCATGATGGGGATCGCTGCTAAAGCTCTTTCCAGGATCTTGACTCCACGCACTTCGCTCGCGTCTCCTTTTGCCTACCGTTTACCGGCCGGGAAGCGAAACGTTGAAGCCGGCCTCTTTGAGGAGCTCAACCGCTTTGGCCGGGTTGTACTCGTAAGGCTTCAGGTCATGGTTGTACCCGAAGCCGCTGGGTATGAACGCCGTAGATAGCCTCACTGCTCTGCCCCCGTAGATCGTGGCGATGATGGTGTCCCAATCTATGGCGTAGTTCAGCGCCTGACGGACCCTTACGTCATCGAAAGGAGGTTTTGTGAGGCAGAACTCTATTCCGTATGTCCTGGTACCGGGGACAGAGTCTACCTTTATGTTGGGATCGTCCATGAGGGAATCAGCCATGTCGGGCGGGAGTTTGTCGGCGATGTGTATTTCACCCGCCTTGAGAGCTGCTACCCTGGTCGCCGGGTCAGGCATCATACGGAACACGACAGTGTTTATGCCGGCAGGCCCGACGGGCGGGAGTTCGGGGGAACCGCCGTAATAGTCCTCAAACCGGGTGAGAACTACCTGGTCGTTCAGACGCCCTTCCTTGAACATAAAGGGACCTGCGCCAACGGGCTTTTCGGCGAACCGGGCGTCGCCTACCTCCGTTACATAGTCCTTTGGCACAATCTGGAAGTGACAGAGGGCCTGAAGGAACACGGGGAACGGATTCTCAAGGGTAAAGGACACCGTATAGGGGTCAACCTTTGTCACCGACGCAAGAGGCCCCAGAAGTCCACGTCTCGGAGAGGTCTGGCCGCCGATGCCGTTTTCCTCGAGCACTCTCTCGAACGTAAAGATCACATCATCGGCGTCCAGGACCTCACCGTTGTGGAACCTGATCCCCTCTCTTATCTTGAACACATATGTAGTCGGATCGGGTATCTCCCACGATTCCGCTATCTCCGGGACCACCTGTCCGTCCCATGTCCGTGTTACCAGCGCGTCGAACACGTTCCTGATGACGGTTTCAGTATCCCGGTCACGGTAGTTGCCCGGGTCCAGCGTGACGATCTTGTCTATGCCAAGGCCGACCGTGATGGTATCAGAGCCTTCCAGAGTGACGTCGTGCAGGTTGATCCGCGAGTCCATGGAAACGCGCCAGCCGCCCACCTTGGTTGACGCCGCGGCGATCTCCTCGAGGCAGTAGCCAAACACCCACGGGGCATCGTTGTAGATGATGTCCTGCACTTCGTGGTAAAGGGCTTTGCGCGTCTCGTCATCGGTGGCGGAAGTGGCCTGCGTCAAAAGGTCATCCACTTGGGGATTGGAGTAGAACGAGTAGTTGCCCCGTTCGCCGGTGACCAGTTTCGGAATGGCAAGGTCGAACGGGTCGAAATAGGAGCTTCCCCAGTCGGTCATGTAGAGCTGACGGTTTCCGGCCATGAACTCGGCCTTCATGGCGCTCCATTCCCAAGTGCGGGCTTCGGCCTGTATGCCGATCTGCCTTAGCTGAGAAGCGATCGCCTCGGCTTCATCTTTCCGGTTGGCTTCGCAGTCTATGACAAGAGAAAGGGTTTGTCCGGCGGGTTCGGGTTCCTCTCGGGTGCAACCTGAGATGGCGGAAAGGGCGACCAATACCAAGACGAGAGCAAAGATCACGTAGTGAGATTTCCATAACGTCCTTTGATGGATCATGTTTCAACCTCCCCTGTAGTGGTGAATGAAGGAGCGATCAGCAACTGAGTCGGAGGCGTGGCGGTCTAAAGGAGACCGCGCACCGTATCAAGCCACAAGCCGACTGAAGGCGCCATCTTGGGGGAGGGCCTGAGTCCGAGTCCCATTATTGTGGAATAGAAAGACTGTTAGATAAGGTTTGAAAACCTCCGCCCCTCTGACGCTCTTGCAGTGCAAGTGTCCCCATCGACGCTTACGAGGTTAGCTGACGGGCGCGGGCCGATGAAGTAGCCCTACCGCTTGGGATTAGCCCCTGATGCTTTGGGTCCCCCGCTCTCCTGTAGGGAGATTCAGCGTAGAACGGAAACTTGTGTTCACCGGGGAGATCTTGCGTGTGCCGTGACTCTGTGAACCGCGATATTGCTGAGCGCTGTAACTCTTTGATAATATTACCATTCTATTGGTCCGAAAGTCAAGAAAGCCCAGGTTTGCATGACGGGAGACTCTCGCGCCGTGAACGCGTGACATTTCGTAAACAGGTTTTGCACAACACCTTAAATTTTTTGAGGTACGTATTGACATATATCAAGTGCGACATTATATTGGCGGTGGAAGGTGAGGATTATGCCCGAAGTGATAGGAAAGTGTCCCGTGTGCGGGGGGGACCTGGAAGTCACGGAGCTCCAGTGTCCTACCTGCCACACCCGCGTCTCAGGTCATTTTGACCTCTGCAAGTTCTGCAAGCTTCCTCCTGAGCAGAGGGCGTTTGCAGAGATCTTCATCAAGAACAGGGGCAATATCCGCGACGTTGAAAAGGAGCTGGGCATATCATATCCGACGGTCCGCGGACGGCTAGAAGCCCTCATCAGGGCCCTAGGCTATCCGGTGGACTCAGAGCCTGAGGTTTCCGAAGCCCAGCGAGCCGTCCAGAAGAAAGCCATTGTCGACAAGCTTTCCAGGGGCGAGATCTCAGCGCAAGAGGCCCTCAGGCAGCTCAAGAACCTGTCCCTTAAGTGATATGGGAAAACTCCCGGCCCGGTACGGCATCGCCGGACCGGGGTTATCCATATAGACCGCCCGGCCGGGGATAAGAGGCCAATCTCAAGGGTGGGATTAAGAGGGAGGAGTAAGTGATGTCCAAAGAGGAAAAGATGCTGATTCTGCAGATGGTGGCCGACGGCAAGATAACTCCGGAGCAAGGCGCAGAGCTTCTTAGAGCCGTCGGTGAGCCTAAGCCCGTCGCGCCGCCTAAGCCTGCTGCCGCGCCTTCGACGCAAGAAGGGGCTGCGGTAGTAGAAAAGCAGCCGGATTCCGCGGGGGAGGACCTTGGGTCAGTCCTTGACAAGCAGATCCGGCAGACTATTGAGGCCAGCGTGGAGGCCACTGTGCAGAGAGCCCAGGCCGCAGCCGAAGCTGCCGCGAAGCACGCGGAGACGTTCGCCCAGAGAATCGCGTTCGAAGGTGAGAACCTGGGCAAAGTGCTGGGAGAGAGCGGCGAGAACCTCGGCAAGATCTTGGGACGGATCTTCGGCGGTGGCTGGGCATTTGGCGGAGGAAACCAGTTCGATTTCCCCGAGGAGATAAGGGGAGAGTTGCCTGCTGAGGGCGAGATCAAGGTGGACCTCAGTACCCGAAACGGTCGCATCCGCTTGGATTCGTGGGATGAGCCTGGCTACAGGCTCGTCGTCACGAGAAGGGTGAGGGCCATGACCGAAGAAGAAGCGCGGACCAAGATAAACGACTTGTACGAGTTCAACCAGGACGGACTTACCCTTACGGCTCGGACCAAAGAGCTTCGGGGTGACTTCTTCGGCTCTAACGTGTCGGTCCACTTCGCTCTAACGCTTCCGAAGGATAGGCAAGCCAACGTAACCGTGAGTTCTGCCAATGGACGTCTTGTCCTGGAGGGACTGCAGGGCTCTTCGCTCAAGGCTTCCACGGCAAACGGGCGCATAGAGGCCCTTGGCAATGACTTCCACAGGGCGGAACTCGACTCTGCCAACGGTAGGATCCAGTTCACCGGGAAGGCGCGGGACCTCAGCATCAGGACGGCCAACGGCCGGATAGAAGCCGATGTCCAGGGCGCCGGTGATTGGAATCTTTCCAGCGCCAACGGAAGAGTTGAGCTCAACGTTCGCAGAGAAGCCGGAGCCGCCTATGAGGTTGAGGCATCGTCAGTCTCGGGAAGAGTTGACGTGGCCGGATTGGAAGATGCAGAAGTCCTTATAAACGAAGTCAGACACCATGTCGGTTCCAGACGCTACAAGGCACGGAGCAAGAACTACGATACGGCAGAAGTGAAAGGCTCTATTAAGGCGACTACGGCATCTGGCAAGGTAACCGTCGTGTTCTGAAATCATCGGGTTCCAGGAGGAGGCCGGATCTGTGGAAGAAGAGAAGATTCGCATCCTTAACATGGTCAAAGAAGGTACCATCACCGTCGAAGAGGCAACAAAGCTGCTGGAGGCGCTCGAAACTCCGGCCGAAGAGCCGGAGATCTCGGAAACCACCAAGGCCAAGTGGTTAAGAGTGAGGATCACAGACCTCAAGACGAACAGGATAAAAGTCTCTGTCAATCTGCCCATAGGGCTCGTGGACTGGGCGCTTCGCACCGGCACCAAGCTTGCCTCTTTCGGGGGCGTAGACCTAAACGGTATGGGCGTCAACCTTGAGGAACTGCGGTCGGCCATCCACTACGGGCTGAAGGGCAAGATCATAGACGTGGTGGATGAAGAAGAGCAAACCCACATCGAGATCCTGGTGGAGTAACGCAACCCCAAGTCGCCGGTACTCAGCTGACTCAGCTAAGTCGCTGGCACCGAAATCCCGCCTGCGACAAACCGACGAGCTTAAGGATGCTGCAATAGATGCTAGTTCTGGACGGGGGATTCCGGTTCCCCGTCTTTCCTTTTCCGCAGGTCATCCGCCATTTCGCCCAGACGTCTGAACCGGTGGTTCACGGCAGACTTGGATGCGGGAGGATTGAGCAGCTGCCCCAGCTCTTCCATAGTGAGGTCCGGGTGCGCCAGCCGGAGCCTTGCTAGCTCTCTCAAAGCAGCGGGCAAGTGAGCGAGGCCGACCTCTTCGTCTATCAAGCGGATGTCCCGGAGCTGCTTGATAGAGGCGTCTACCGCCCTGGACACGTTCGCCCTGTCCATGTTGACTACTCTCAGGACCGAGCTCATCAGCGATTTTCGCGCTCTTATGTTCTCGTAATCCAGGACAGCCTGGAACGCTCCCGTGAGCCTCAAGAACTCCGCGATCTCATCGGCGTCTTTTAGATATGCCACATGTGAGGACCGCCGCGTGACGAGGCCGCCCTTTAGCCCTTCTTTGTCCAGTATGGAGCCAACCAGCGCCCCGTCTTCGTGACTGGGGAGGGCTATTTCGAGATGGTGGTTCTTGTTTGGGGAAGCTATCGAGCCGCGTGCCAGGAAAGCTCCTCTCAGAAAGGCGCGGCGGCATGCCGGGTCCGACAGCAAGGTGCTTGTGGACTCCTGAGGTGCGGCCTTAGTCGTATCCCGAGAGGCATCCTTTGGCGCATCCCTCGATGCGTCTCGGGACGCGTCCGCCCCGCACTGCTTCATAAGATAGAGCAGGCGTCGGGCAAGGAACGGTTCGGCAGGGATCTCGCTCCCAGGCCTTCTTCCGCTCCGGAAACTGAGGTACTTCTGGAGGGCCACCATCTCCCAGTATGCTTGTCTCGGGTTCTTTGGTCTCACCCGGGCCAGTTCTTCTTTGACCGCACGCGAAAAGGTGTCCTTTGAGTCTCTCAACTCCCTGATGCGACCTTCCTTCTTCGTATGTTGGAAGCCCCTGAGTCACCAACGAACTGCATTATTGACACCGCGAGTTTGGACGAGTCGTGCCGGGCCAGATCCCCTCTGGATAGATAGTCTCCCGCCACGACCGAGTATCCTTTCTCGACCAGGCAGGCGCGGTCCAGCCGGACCTGGAACCGGTCTTCTCCGGCGTACTTTGCGGCGGTCCCTTCGGGGGCCTCGGCCGTGTTCGCCAGGACCGCGGCGAACAGGCGGCCCGCATGCCTCTCAATTGCGAAGACGTGATCGGATACGGAATAGCCGTCTGTCTCGCCGGGTTGGGTCATTATGTTGCAGACGTAAAGCTTCCGGGCTCTTGAGGACGCGATCGCATCCCTGATCCCCGGCACCAACAAGTTGGGTATGACTGATGTGTAGAGGCTGCCCGGGCCGATGATTATCCCGTCTGCCTCGCCGATGGCCCTCACCGCTTCATCCAGGGCAGGCGGGTCAGGGGGCATGAGGCTAAGCCGGACTATGCGCTTTCTGACCTGAGGGATAGCGTATTCACCGAAGACGATCGAGCCGTCGTCCATTTCCGCGCGCAACGTGACGTCGCTCAGCGTCGCAGGGAGCACTCTACCCTTGACTGCGAGTATCCGTGACATGGTCCTGACCGCCAGCTGGAAGTCGCCGGTCATTTCTGTCATGGCTGCGAGAAAGAGATTCCCGAAATTGTGCCCCGCGAGAGCCCCGCGGGCGAACCGGTGGTTGAAAAGGCTTGTCATGTCGGGCTCGGCTTCGGCCAGAGCAACAAGGCAGTTCCTGATATCTCCGGGAGGCAGCATCTTCATGTCCTTCCTTAGCCTGCCCGAGCTGCCGCCGTCGTCAGCGACCGTAACGATTGCCGTGATGTCGCAGTCCAGCGACTTAAGTCCTCTCAGTACGCTGGCCAGGCCGGTGCCTCCCCCGATGGCCACGATCTTGAGTTTCTCAGGGCGGTTCAATGGTCAAGACCTCCGGAGTTTCCCCGCTCGATATCCCTATGCTCCACTACGACCGTGTGTTCGTTGGCCTCCAGGTGGGCCCGGAGAGCCTCCGCAAGCGCCACGGAACGGTGTCTTCCTCCCGTACAGCCTATGGCGATCGTCAGATGAAATTTCCCTTCATCCACGTAGGCGGGCAAGAGGAAGTCCACCAACCTCGTGAGCCTGCTGAAGAAGCCCTTGGCCAGGGCGGATTTGAGCACATAGCGACTCACCTTCGGGTCGAGCCCGGTGAGGGGCTTGAGGTCGGCCACATAGTGGGGGTTCGGCAGGAACCGCACGTCAAAGACCAGGTCGGCGTCTAGGGGCAGGCCGTACTTGAACCCAAATGTAACTATGGTGATGAGCAGTTTCTGGACCTTGACCTTCTTGGAGAAAACCTCTATCAGCTGTTTTCTGAGCTCCGATGTACTCAGGTTGGACGTATCGATGATAAGGGTCGCTCTTGACCTGAGGTCGGAGAGCATGTCGCGCTCATCTCGTATGCCCTCCAAGGTGCTTCCCTGGGGCGAAAGCGGGTGGCGCCTCCTGGTCTCCTTGTATCTCCTAACCAGGACGTCGTCGTCGGCTTCCAGAAACAAGATGGCCGGTCTAACGCCGTCAAGACTGAGCGTCTCCAAAGCGCCGGATAGGTCTTCGAAGAACTCCCTGCCCCGGACGTCGACGCCCATCGCGATCTTGGATATGGGTTCCTCAAGCTGCTTGCAGAGCTGTATGAACGTCGGAATGAGGGCCGGAGGAAGGTTGTCCACGCAGTAATAGCCCAGGTCCTCAAGTGTCTTTAGCGCTTGAGACTTGCCTGCGCCGGAGAGTCCCGTTATGAGGACCAGATTGGCGTTGAAACCTTCCATGGGCTCACCGGTATCAGACACTCTCCCACCCCAATTCTCGGCCCCGAGCGATTACTGTCCGGCAGGCACCCCCAGTTCAGCCCACAGACTCGCCTGGCGCGACGGCCTTATCAGGAAACTCAGGTCGGCTCCCTCTTGCCATGCTTTGTATATACTCTCACCCTGCCTGAGTCCGATCTCCGGGTAGTCCCTGGGTTTCGCGAGCCTGGGCTTCGGATGCTCACCGTAGCTGTCGTTGGGCATGAATATGCTTTGGCCTTTGTATTCAACGTCGTAGAAGGCCAACCCTTTACGCAGTTTCACAGGCTCGTAGACCGATTGGAAGTCTCTGGCGATCCAATTCGCCAGGACCAGAGGGACATCGCCCGGATTTACCGTCACGTGACCGTAGAAAGGTGGTATCAAAAGGATCTCGCCTTCGGAGAAGTCGGCGACCACGAAATCCTCAACTTGCCCGCTCACTTCGCCTCCGCATTGCAGGAGGAAGTGGGCCCTGCCGTGAAGCACCTGGTAGATCTCGGGATAAGTCCAAGGGTGGCCCGGGGCCTTCGGATGGTAATGGCCGAGGGTCTTGACGTACTCCGAGCCGATCTTGCCCGCGTAGATGACCGTGATGTCATACCTGAGGCCTGCGTCTTCCATTGCCCGGCGATCGGATAGGAGTCCGGTGCCGCGGTACATGAGGTACAGCGGGTCTGGTCCCGGTTCGCCGGGATAGAGCAACACCTGAGCGAGGTCCCCAAGGCGCCTCACTGCCGGCTCTGGGGCCGACACGCCCTCCCCAAAAACGAGTCTGCCGTCTGGCCCCAGCGATACTTCGAAACCGGCCAAACGTGCGAGCGATACACTGCCACGGTCTGCCATTAGCGCCACCCTCTTATAAGTGCTTGACGTTAGCTTATCCTCGAGGGTTCCGCGGTTTGCAGATGATCTCCAGGACTTGTGTCTCGAAGAACGTCTTCGCGTGAGACGGGACGAGAACCACGGCAGTGTCTGCGCCTCTTCCTGAGCCTCCCACAGAGATAACCGGTTCGCCGTAGGGGATGAGGCCGGCGTCCAGCGCCATAACGGCGATCTCAACGGCCACCTTTACCCCCTGGGAGAACAACCTCAGTGTATCGGCAATGATCCCGCCCGGGTATAGACCGCCCTGCCTCTGGGTGATGGCCCTCTCGACATTGGCGAAAAGGTGAGTTGTCGTGAGGACTGAGACTCCGGCTTCCCTTAGCTCCCGCCTTGTGTCGGGCCCCATTTCGTCCACGCCGGGCTCCCTAAATCCGACGTGGTGTGTGACGCAAACGACATTGACGTCTTTGCCTACGAAGTATCTAGCGGTGAAACCCGTGTTTGATGCCACGACAATGTGCTTGATACCCGCCTCCTTGGCCCTCTCCAACGCAAGGCGGGCAGTTTCTTCCGTGTTCTCTTTCCCTCTCGAAGCGAAATAGACCGTCATTGGACTTCATCTCCCCTCGATGATGTGGATCTCGTAGGACTCAGGAGCGAACACTCTCTGTGTAGTTCCCTTATATCCCAGTGCTGCTTTTCGTAGATCTGGAACGCTCGCCTTTCCATGAGATGCTCTTCTTGGGCGTTGCCCATATCCCTAAACACCTGGGAAAGCCAAAGGGCCGCGCATGCCAGGTCTCGCTGGGCTCCTTCCCTCTGGAAGCAGTCAACAGCTTGCCTTCCCAGTTCTACGGCCTGGGAAAGCCTGCCTGCGTCTCTGTGAATGCAGCCTCGGATGAGCCATATCCATCCTCTTTCGCGGTTGGCTTGCTCGTCGATGTGAAGCAAGGCTTCATCCGTTAGCTGTTGGGCTTCTCTCGATTTTCCCTCCCGTAACGCTACTCTTGCTAGCTCAACCAGCCCGGATACCCAGGTGGATGTTCGTCCCAACGATTTGTGCATTTCCTGAGCTACGGTGAGATACTTCCGGGCGCCGGCCATGTCGTCGTGCCGGTACATAATCATCCCAAGGTTGTGCCAGGCTGTCGCCCTGTCTTCGGGCTTCAGGTCCTCGCTCCGCTCAATGCAGCGAAGGAAGTAGTCTTGAGATTTCCTCCAGCTCCGCCTTTCGTACTCAATGAGCCCCATGAGCAGAGACTGGTGTGACATCACACGGTCAACCTCAGGACCGCTCCGGCGCTCTGCCCACCTTTTTGCCTCTTCAAGGGCGTTTTCGGCCTCTCCCAGCTTTCCACGCTGGAGTCCAACGGTCGCCAGGTTTATGAGGAGGGGTCCATAGAGTTCCGAGTCCAGTGAAGAGAACTGAAGACCTCTCTTGTACCAGGACGCGGCCATTTCCAGGTCATGGGCGGCGAACAACGCGCCGATTTGGTTACACGCCCATTCGTTGTGTTTTACGAGACCCGCCGCTTTGAAAGTGGCGGATGCGCTTTCCGCGAGTTCGATTGCTGCCTGGAGGTTGTTGTGCGACACCGACATCCGGGTGGCCTCCAGGAGGCATCGTCCTTTATCCCGGGGGTTGTCCAGTAGTCCGTAGAGAACTGCCGCTGTATGCCAAGAACGGGCTGACTCCTCCCAGAGGTTCTCTTCGGCAAACCCACGGGCTGCCTTCTCGAAGTAGATAACTGCTTCTTTGTCCTCCATTGCCTTCACTAATGTCTCTGCCAAGTTTCTCAGGAAAAACGGGTCATCGTCCGGGTAAAGCTGCATCGCTCTTGCTAGGCTACGGTAAATCTGTCTGAGTTTCGAATTGCTGAAAAGAGAAGAAGTCGGAACATAGGGGTTGGGGACCCTGAACCTTGTGCATCCCACGTCCTCAACGATGGACAGGACCCCCTTATCCCTAAGGCTTCTTGTGACGCTTGCGAAGGCATCGTTGTCAAGGTCGGCTACGGCCCTTACCCACTCGGCTTTGGCGTCGTTTCCTGCTGCAGAGATGAGGGCGAGGAGACGGATTTCTTCTTCCGTGAGATCCATGGTATCGGAAACCTTGCCGTGATCATCCCTTGCGAACTCCTCGAGCAGCTCAGACAAGAAGTACTTCACGCTCTGGGCGTCCCTGTCGCTCAGGGTGCCTAGGACTATGTAAAACGCGTTTCTTCTGTGTCTAAGGTTCGACTTAGTAAGGAACACCTCGATGAGGTCTTTGAGTTCATGCCTGAGTGCATCGGTGAACACGGGAGACGGATCATCATAGCTGCTTATGGGCTGATTCTCCGAGTAGAGGAGGGACATCGGGACGTTCAAGACAGAGGCTATCCTGTCCTTGTACTCGTCGTTAAGGTTCCTGCGAGTGCCGTTCAAGACAAGAGAGAGGTAGGACTCAGAGAGGCCGATCCTGGCCGCAAGGTCTTTGATGCGGATGTTCCTCTGAGCCAGAAGTCGCTTAACGTTGTTGGCGAAGGTCTCGATCGAAGCCATGCTCGTCTCCCATCAGCAGGCAAAAAGACACCGGGACTTAGGAATTCCCGGTTCCTACATCTGGGAGTATTCTACCAGTTTAGGTCGTTCGAGTCATCCTGTGATGCTGTTGCTGTTCTCGGGCGGGAACGGCGGCACTATGGGTGGAGGGTAAGCCGGTCCATCCGCCACGATGACTATGTTGTTCTGGTCTGGCGGGAACGGCGGTACGATGGGTGGCGGATAGGCGGGGCCGTCGGCCACGGCGGGTTCACGTGTGAACTCGCTAAGGGCGGAGCCCAGGCCGAACAGGCAGGCGACGACAAGGAGAAGAACTAGGGTTTTCTTCATCTTTCAACACCTCCTTGATATTCTGAGAGAACAGTCCGCTGGCCCAAGTTTCTCTAATCTCCGCGCGATGCCTAAAAAAGGAGGGGCAGCAGACCCAGGCTGCCCCGTAAGGTGGATACCGGCTGAGCACTCGCGCGTTGTTGGGCAAGCCGCAGATTCTATGAGTATCCGGCTTACTCCTGCGGGAGAAGGCGGTGCTCATGGGAAGAGTTGCCATGCGGCAACGTCGCATTATCGCACAGAAAGCTAGACGAAGATATTGGAGCATTATGTCAACTAAAGTTTGCTGTGATGTAATGCCGGGGCGATCTTTCGCAAGTCACCGGCGAATATCTTGGGTGAAATATTCCACCAGTTAAAGCCGACTTATAGAGTTTTTGCCTGCACAATGCAGTTTGGTAGATTCTGAGTGGGTGTTCCAGAAGGTTTCCGCCCGGTTCGACCGAATGTTATTCTAATATCAAGAAGGGACGGTCACCTATTGCTCAGAGTGCTGGCATCATTCACATGGAAAGACTATGTCCGCGCAATTGTGGACATCGCTATAGTCGCCTATCTATTTTACCAGGTCTTCGTCCTCATACGTGGGACAAGGGCCGTCCAGCTGCTTAAGGGCATAGCGATCCTTTTCGTCCTCCTGCAGGTAACCAACTTCCTGGAGCTGTACACGGTCAACTGGCTGCTCGGGCGAGTGAGTGAGATGCTCGTCGTGGCCATCCCGGTGGTCTTCTCCGCAGAGATCAGAAGAGCGCTGGAACAGATAGGCCGTGGCAGGTTATTTGTGCGTTCCTTGTTGCTGGGCCCAGACGCTACGCCTGAGCAGGTAGTCGAAGCGGTTACCGATGCCGTCTTCAAGCTTTCCAAGGACAAGGTCGGCGCTCTCATCGTGATCCAGAGAGATGTCGGGCTTGAGGAACACATGGACGAAGCGGTCGCGCTCGACTCCCTGGTGTCCTCAGAGTTGCTACAGAACATATTCGTGAAAAACTCGCCGCTCCATGACGGCGCCGCAATCATAAGGGGGGGCAGGATAGCCGCCGCGTCCTGTTTCCTTCCCTCGACACAAGAGTCGGTGGGCCTTGAACTGGGCTCCCGCCACCGCGCCGCTCTAGGCATCACTCAAGTGTCGGATGCCATCGCCGTGACGGTGTCGGAAGAGACGGGGACCGTGTCGTTGGCCATAGGAGGCAGGCTCCTCAGGGGACTGGACGCCAAGACCCTTAAGGAGAAACTTACGGAACTGCTTCCGCAGAAGCAGCCGGTAAACCCGCTGTTTCACCGGAGGTCATCGAAATGATCGAGAGGATACTTCAGAGGGACACGTGGGCAAAGGCGATGGCCGTGCTTCTCGCCCTTTATATGTGGTATGCAGCCGTAGCCGGGCAATGGGAGACTCGAGCTTATGACCTCAGGCTGGAGTTCTCCGAAGCCCCCGGAAAGATCGTGACTTTCAAGAACCCCGACACGGTTAGGGTCACCTTTGAGGGGCTATCCAGGGCTCTTGACAAGATCGATCCGGCCAGGCTGACCATCCCCGTGGATATCTCATCATTGGAACCCGGTACGAACCAGGTGCCGATCCAACTGAACTTGCCGGTAGGCGGAGTAACCGTAAGCGACATATACCCGAAGATGGCAGTCGTAGCGCTTGACGTCAAGGAAACAAAGCCCGTGAGCGTGAGGGTGGAGACCAGGGGTGTGCCCAACGAGGAGTTCGAGGCGCAACAGCCCGTAACTGACATAGCCGTCGTCGAGGTGTCAGGACCAAGGACACAAGTTGAGACTGTAGTTGCGGTCTTCGGCACCGTCGACATAACCGGCGCGGCCGGGACCATCACGAACCGCGTGGTCCCCCTCACGGCAGTCGACGCTCAGAACAACACGGTGCCCAACGTCCAGCTAAACCCGGGACACGTGTCGGTGTCGGTCCCCATGAAGAGTCGACCGCCCGCCAAGATGGTGCCGGTGAGGGCCGAGACACAGGGCGCGCCGAAAACGGGATACCGCGTCAAAGCAGTGCACGTCAGCCCGAGCTCGGCCAAGATCAGGGGCGAGGCGTCCGTCACCGGCGGTCTCTCCTACATCGCTACGGAGAAGATCGACGTCACCGATAGGACGCAGACCTTCACTTACCCTGCCAACTTGATAATCCCCCAGGGTGTGACCTCCGAGACTTTGCGCGTCAACGTTACCGTGGAGATCGAGGAAGATATCGTGAAGAAGACGTTTGCCGGGGTGTTTGTGCAGATACAGTCCCTCCCGGCGAATTACGCTTGGAACCTTGAGCCTACGACGGTCGACATCACGATAGAGGGCCGGAGAGACGTGATCGAAGAGATAGAACGAAATGTAGAAGAGAACAGCGATTATCTACAGGCGTTCATCGACGCTTCCTGGATCAAGGAGCCCGGGTCCCACAAGATGGTGGTAAACGTGAAGGGACTTCCGAGCACCGTCCGGTTTGACAGCATCGTTCCGAGTCACGTCATACTGGAGCTCAGGGAAAGATAAGGCATCATCCGGAGGCACATGCCATGAACCTGTTTGGGACCGACGGCATCCGTGGAGTCGCCAACACGGAGCTTACTTGTGAGATAGCTTTCAGGCTCGGGAGAGCCATGGGGATATACCTATCGCCGGGCATGGACTTGTGTGTCGGCAGAGATACAAGGCTGTCAGGAGATATGCTGGAGGCCGCCATAGTCGCCGGCGTGACATCGACAGGCCGAAACGTGCTTAGGCTTGGGGTAATCACCACGCCCGGTCTTTCTTTTTTGGTGAAGGATCTGGGCCTCGGAGGGGGAGTGATGATATCCGCTTCCCACAACCCTGCCGAGTACAACGGTTTGAAAGTGTTCGGACCAGACGGTAAGAAGATACCCGACCAGACCGAGTGCCTGTTCTCTGAGTTCATCCTCGCTAAGGGTGACGACGGGCCTGTTCCCTCGGGGCCTTCGGTCGGACGCGTACTCCCGGGAGAAGCTCTGGTCATCCGCTACGCCCGTTTTCTCGAGAGTGCGCCCAAGGAGAGGCTTTCGGGCCTGAGGGTCGCTCTGGACACCGCCAACGGCGCCACTTCTTCGATTGCACCTGCGGTCTGGCGGAACCTGGGGGCTTCCGTGACCGTCTTAAACGATACTCCCGACGGGCTCAACATCAACCGGGAATGCGGATCGACTCACCTTGATGCCCTGGTAGCGCTGGTGAGGGAGAAAGGCGCTGCCGAGAGGTTTGATGTGGGATTCGCCTATGACGGCGACGGCGACCGCTGCCTGGTAGTAGATGAAAACGGAGACGTCCTGGACGGCGACCACATCATGGCCATCCTTGCTCTGGACATGGCCAAGCGGGGAGCATTGTCGGGAAACACCGTGGTCGGGACGGTCATGAGCAACTACGGGCTGGAAGAGTGCCTGAGGAAGCGAGACATCGCCCTGGAGAGGACCCCTGTAGGCGACCGTTACGTCTTAGAGAAGATGGAGGAGCGCGGGCTCAAACTCGGCGGGGAGCAGTCCGGGCACATAATAGTCAGAGATGTGCTTTGGGCCGGAGACGGGATCCTCACATCGCTCTTGGTGGCCGATGCGATGGTCCGCGCGGGAAAGAAGATGTCTGAGCTCGGGCGCATCATGACCAGCATCCCCCAGACCCTGGTGAACGTGAAGGCGTGGAAGCCGAAGGATCTTGTCGGGCGGGAAGCAGTACGCCTGGCAGTCCAGAAGGTAGAAGCGGACCTAGTAGGTAAGGGAAGAGTGCTGGTTAGACCGTCAGGTACCGAACCGGTAGTGCGGATCATGGTGGAGGCGGGAGACTCCCAAGTGGTGCGGTCGTGCATAGACTATCTGGAGGGGGTGCTTAGACAGGAAGACCAAGCGATGCAAGAGGGCAAGTGAGTGTGCAAGATCCTAAGTAAGGTGCGAAAGGTGCAAGAGGGTATCGTAGGTCGGGAAGCGTGAGGCTTCGGGCAGTGACGGTGTGAGAGCCTACTTGGGAGTGTAGGAGACGGCAAGTCGCAGAACGCCGTCGGTACTGCAGGAGCGGTAGTTTGAGCTGGTGGCGGCAGGTCTCTGTTTGAGGTTTTAAGATGGAAGCGCCTGGACTTCCGGAAAGTAGAGCTTACGGAAGTTGACGAGGATAGGGGCATTCGAAAGATTCGGCGGGTCCCCTACGGTTGGCCACGACCGATAAAGGTCTCTCAAAACCTCCGGGTGACCGGAAAACAATAGAGGCCGGGTGGTTGCCGCTAAAGTCGTGGTGTCGTTCTACTCGTGTCCTGTTGTCCCACTCTCGAGCCCCCGTCTTGTCTCTTAAGATTCTGCTTCACGTTACGAGGTGATATCGCCTCCCGGTGAAGCTCACGGGTCTCACTCGCGTCTCTTGTTTCCACCTGCGGGCTCCGAGATGCACCGGACGCAGGGGGATCACATCCCCACGGACCATACAGGATAGGAGGCAACGGTAGTGTGCGGCATTGTTGGTTATGTAGGAACTAAAGACGCAGCGAGCGTTGTATTTGACGCTCTCTGCAGGTTAGAGTATAGGGGTTACGATTCGGCAGGGATAGCGGTTCTGGATTCTTCGGGGATCAGCACGGTGAAGCGCAAAGGGCGCTTGGCGGAGCTCCAACCCTTGATAAAGACCTTACCCCGTGCCGGTCATGCCATTGGGCATACGCGCTGGGCGACTCACGGAGCACCCAGCGACCTCAATTCCCACCCTCATTGCGATTGTACGGGCGATATCGTCCTCGTGCACAACGGCATCATTGAGAACCACCGCGAACTGAGAGAGAAGCTCGTCGCCGGCGGCCATGTCATGCGGACCGAGGTTGACACCGAAGTAGTCGCCCACCTCATCGAGGATAAGTACCGGGGCGATCTGGTTGCCGCCGTGGCGGAGGCCGTCAAAGAACTGGAAGGCGCTATGGCCCTGGCCGTGATCCACCGGAACGAGCCCGGAAAGATCGTGGCCTATCGAGAGAAGAGCCCCCTCATCGTTGGGTTAGGAGAGGGCGAGAACTTCCTGGCTTCTGATATCCCGGCCATCCTTCCGTATACGCGGAAATTCCTTGCTCTGAACGATGGCGAGATGGTCGCCATCACGCAGGACAGCATCGTTATCAGGAGTTTTGCTCGCGGACTCGACGCAGATGGACTGCCGGCGAAGGTGGAAGACAGAGAGCCCATGGTCACCGACCTAGAGGCCGAGGCGGCCGAGAAGGGCGGATTCGACCACTTCATGCTCAAGGAGATATTTGAGCAGCCGGAAGCGCTCTCGAAGGTAGTGTCGGGACGAGTCCGCGACGGCTTGGTGACATTTGAAAACGGCGAGTTCGGTCTCTCAGACAGCGAGGTTCGGTCGCTGTCCAAAGTGTATCTCCTCGGGTGTGGTACTGCGTACCATGCTTGCCTCATGGGCAAACACCTCATAGAGCGACTGGCCGGCATTCCGGCCGAAGCGGTGCTCGCGTCGGAGTTCAGGTACATGGAGCCTATAATCCCTGAGAGAACTCTGGTTATCGCCGTGAGCCAGTCAGGGGAAACCCTCGACACGCTGGCCGCCGTGCGCGAGGCAAAGGAGCGGGGAGCATGGAGGACCATGGCTGTGGTCAACCAGCCGCTGAGCTCCCTGACGCGTGAGGTCGACGATGTGTTATACCAGCGTGCGGGCCCCGAGATATCCGTCTGTTCGACCAAAGCGTACACCACTCAGGTAGTCTGCCTGGCAATGGTCGCGTGTCATATGGGACTCGTCAAAGGGCGGCTTTCTGAGGAGAAGGCGCGGGCCTTTGGGCATGAGCTGAGGGGGTTGGCTGACAAGGCCGTAGGTGCTCTCGAATCATCGTCACAAGTCGAGTGGCTGGCCGTCGAGATGGCGAAGAAAGAGGACATCTTCTTCATCGGACGCGGCGCCGACTACTTGGCGGTGATGGAGGGCCAGCTCAAGCTCAAGGAGATATCCTACATCCACGCCGAGGCTTATGCGGCGGGCGAGCTTAAGCACGGAACCCTGGCCCTAATCGCTCCGGGAGTGCCGGTGATTGCGTCGCTCATGGACCCCGCCATAGCGCCGAAGACCGCATCGAACATCATGGAAGTCAAAGCCCGCGGTGGGTGGGTTGTCGCCATCGGATCTAGGGAATGCCTGGACCAGCTGCAGCTCGGCGAAAACGACGTCGCCCTGCCTGTCCCGAGCGTGAACCCGCTCCTCTCGCCGGTGGTCTCCGTTATCGCCATGCAGCTCTTGGCCTACTACGTGGCCAGGGAGCGCGGCACCGACATCGATAAGCCCAGAAACCTGGCGAAGAGCGTGACCGTGGAGTAGGTTGCCGGCAGCGAAGGGATTTGTTGTGGATCCAGAATCAAGATGTACAATGGAAAACACAGATGTACACTGTGAAACGTGATGTACACTAGGGACTGTTTTCAAGGCTCCTGACATGAAAATGTAGTTGTACACTGGCCCTCCGAGACGCAGGAGGGCCAGTCTTTGGATCATACCTTTACAGCTACGTATCCCTAGAGGAACGGCGCCCCTACCTTGCGCACAACAGGGGAACATTCCGTTGGATGCAAACGTCGAACGGTCCTGGTACTGGTTCTCATAGCCGTTGTCGTTTTGTCATCCCCAGAGGCGGCGGTTAGAGTCTTTGGGGAGTGGGGCTATCGTCACCTCGTTTCGGACGACAAGAAGGTAGAGATGATCAACGGAAAACTGGCCAACCCTGATTTTCCTTTGATCATGATACCCGGCAGCGGCTGGTCGGCCGGAGTGTACTATGCCCGGGAACTCCTGTACTGCAAGAGCGCTAATCCTCCAGATTTCGTGTTGACTGGTCCATGTACTATTCATGAGTACGAAGTGCCTGTTACCTGGACAGGTGCGGATTCGTATTGTACATCTGCTTTTTCAGGCTGTTCTAGGAGAGCAGACCGTGACCTAGTGTACAACCTCATTCTCACGTGACCGGCTCCTGTCTGAGTTGGCCCTGCTAGACGAATCTCGATACTTCCCATGTTCATTTCTCATCCACATTTGTGTTGTTCAAGAATAGAGTTCCGTCTCAAGAAACGGAGTTGCGTTCCTTAAGATAGAGTTGAGCTTTACCCAGCTGAATCACCTAGCCACGCGTTAGCGTGGCTTCTTTCACATGCGTTGGTTCGGTTGCTCTTCTCAACAAAGCACTTCGATGCAAGTCCGAGACAAACGCGGAAAACCCGCTTATGGCTCGGAAGGTTGTTCCTGGCGAACTCAATGACTTCCCGGCTGAACCTGCCGAAATAGATATCCGACTCTCCTTAATGGCATCCAGGAGTTTCTTCGTGTTGCCGTGATGCCGGGAGTAGTACGCTATGGTTAGAAAAAAACTGTGTCAACGGACAGTGATTATGTCACCCTGAAAGGCGTTAACTAGACTGTGATAATGTCACCCTCTTTTTTGGGTTGGGGGCAGCGTGGCTGCCCCCTCCGTCTTCAGTCGAGCAGACTGCT